>Ga0070741_10006586_pt1 | contig 24820 bp, 18 predicted proteins | sample Coa_R1_4_FD_66440 | JGI IMG/M metagenome (GOLD analysis project Ga0070741, IMG submission 66440) | Surface soil microbial communities from Centralia Pennsylvania, which are recovering from an underground coalmine fire - Coalmine... | ecosystem: Environmental > Terrestrial > Soil > Unclassified ... | reverse complement strand
TTCATGGGCGTGCCGTGCGCGGACGACGTCATGCTCCATTATCAATCCACGAGCTTTCATGACGCGCTCGCCATGCGCCGCCTGTTTGGTCTGAGGCCGGCGCCGGAATTCCTGTCATGGCTTCAGAACATGGGAATCTATCGAGCTCATGAGCCGACGTTGCTTGATCCGAATGCGCGCCGGCAACTTGTGGACGGCTTACAGTCCGCGTTGGGGACCTACAGTGGCTGAAGAGGACCGCGAACTCGCCTCCGCGTGGCCGAATGTCGTGCGCGAGATTCAGGCTCGCACCCCGGCGCGGCTTCTTGTGGGCCGAAGCGGCGCATCGTACCCGACGGCCACGCAGTTGCAACTCCGCGCCGATCACGCCGCTGCAGTCGACGCGGTTCGTACAGAACTCGATGTGGAGCGTGATCTGGGGTCCGATCTGATTCGCCAGTATGGCCTGTTTGAGGTATCCACTTGTGCCGCTTCGAAGCCTGAGTACCTGATGCGCCCGGATCTGGGACGGTCATTCAGCGAAGCAGCGGGCGCGGAAATCTGCCGACGGTGCCCGGCCGGAGCTGACTTTCAGATGGTCATCGGCGACGGTCTCTCCGTCAGTGCTATCCGCACACAGGCCCCGGCCTTACTGCCCCTTCTTTATGAACAGGCGGCGGCGCGCGGCTGGGGTGTCGGACAGACGTTCGTCGTCCGTCATTGCCGGGTCGGTTTGCTCAATGACATTGGTGACCTGCTCCATCCAAAAGTCGTGGTGCTCCTGATCGGAGAGCGCCCCGGATTGAGCAGCGCGGAAAGCCTATCCGCTTATCTGGCATTCCAGCCCCGGGGAGGGCATAGCGATGCTGAGCGCAATCTGATCTCGAATATTCACCGTCGCGGAGTCCCCCCGCATCAGGCGGCGGCACGCATCATCAATTTCGCTACTCTGATGATGACAGCTGGTCGAAGCGGATCGTCTCTGAAGGAGCAACTACCCTCACCACAATTGTCCAGCCGTACCTGATTGGTTGTGCTGGGTGACAAGGGGGGCTTAGAACGAGCGGCACCCGAGGATCGCAGCAAGGCAGGTATGTTGCTGATCCTTAAGCGCAATTATTAATCTCCGGTGAATCGTTGGCCGCGGCGTCGCCGATTTGCCTAAATTCTGACGACCGCAACAAACCTCTTCCGTGCGGCAGCCATCTCTTAATCAGGCGTTAAGCATCTCTGTTCTTGCGCCGGAAAAGCGCTGCAAAAGACATCAGCCAATTTCCTGAGTTCGATCGAGGGCCGAAATTGACTCTCGAAAGCGTGGTTCACAGTCCAAGGGAGGATATTTCAGAGCTTCTGTTGATCAGAGCTGCCCCTGCACCGCGCCTCCAGCTTCGCTCCTGAACATTGCAAGACAATGAAGAGACTAGCCTCTACGCAAGCTACGGCCCTGGCCCAACCGAACGCAACCGTTCGCCCTTTGGGGCCAGCGACGGAAACCGTAAGCGCCCGGCGCTCGATTTTGGGTCTGGCGCGACGGCTGAAGGAGAGCGATCTCCTGCGGCCGATGATTATTTCGATGTTTCGCACCTTGCAGAAGATCGGAATCAACGTTACTCCCAACCATTACTACTGGCCGATCCCTGATCTGCGGGAGTTGGAGCGGCGGGAATGGCGGGTTGATCCGAACCCGGCGGGCATGGACCTGCGTCTCGAACAGCAACTCCACTTCCTCAATACAGCGGTTCGGCAATATCAGGCGGAATGCAGGTTTGCGTCGTCTCCGGGAGATCCGGGGTGGGAGTTCTACTACAACAATGGCTGGTTCGAGAGCGTGGACGCCGAAGTTGCGTACTCCATGGTGCGGCATTTCAAGCCACGCCGCATTGTCGAGATCGGCGGCGGCTTCAGCACGCGGGTGCTGGCCAAGGCCGTCCGGCAGAACGATGAGCAATACGGGTTCGAGTGTGATCTCACCACTATTGAGCCTTATCCGGACAAGGTGCTGAAAGCGGGCATTCCGGGAACGAGCCATCTGATCGAGAAGCCTGTTCAGGAAGTCGAACTGGAACAGTTCGCCGCGCTGGGCGACCGCGATATTCTGTTTATCGATTCCAGCCACGTGGTGCGCGTGGGCAGCGATTGCATCTACGAATACCTTGACATCCTTCCTCGGTTGCAAAAAGGCGTGGTCGTGCATATTCACGACATCTTTCTGCCCTCGGATTATCCGCGGGATGCAGTCCTCGACCGGCTGTGCTTCTGGTCGGAGCAGTATCTGCTGCAGGCTTTCCTGGCGTTAAATCGCGATTACGAAGTTTTATGGGGAAGCAGCGCCATGCAGATGTTTCATGCGGACGAACTGGAGAGCGCGATTCCGGCGTGGCGCGACAGCTATTCGCGGGTGGCGGAGGACCGCCGCCGTCAGTTCGTGCCGACCTTCGACCGCCGCCGGGTGTGGCCGTCGTCCTTCTGGATCCGGCGGGTACAAGGATAAAAGATCTCAAGGCAGAGGACGCAGAGGACGCAGAGCAGCAGAGGGCTTAGGCTGTGTTCCGCAAGACCAGTGCTGAGTTCTTGGAGCCGAATGCGATGCAGTTGCAGATGGCGTGTTCGATCTTGGTTTTACGGCCGGGTTGGCAGGTGTAGTCGAGATCGCAGGCGGGATCAGGTTTTTCGACATTGATGGTGGGAGGAATTTGTCCGGTTTTCATGGCTACCAGCGTGGCCGCGACTCCAGCCGATCCGCAAGCGCCCTGAGGATGACCGATCTGTGATTTCAGAGCAGACATCGGCACATGCGCAGCATGCCCGCCTAACGCCAGTTTCAGGGCGCGCGTCTCGATGCGGTCATTGAGCTCAGTGGACGTTCCGTGCAGATTCACGTATTGGACATCCTGAGGCGCGATGCCCGCTTCCTGGAGAGCGAGCCTGATGGCACGAGCAGGCTCTTCGCCGCATTCCTGCAAGCGCACTCGATGAAATGCCTCGCAGGTCGAACCATATCCGCAAATTTCTGCGTAAATGCTGGCCCCCCGAGCTCGTGCATGCTCATAATTTTCCAAGGCGAACATCCACGCTCCCTCCCCCAGCACGAATCCGCTCCGATCGGCTGAGAAGGGCCGCGAGGCTCGTTCCGGCGCATGGTTCCACGCTTCGGTGAGAATCTTCATCAGGATGAAGCCCTTCACCGTACCCAGGGAGATAGGCGCATCCGCTCCGCCGGAAAGAACAACTTCCTGCTTGCCGGATTGGATGAGGCGGGTAGCGTACGCCAGCGCATCGGTGGACGACGTGCAACCGGTGGTGACCACGTGGCTCGGCCCGCGGAATCCGAAGCGCACGCTCAGTTCGCTCGATAGTGTCCCCATTGCGCCGTTGGGGATACAGAAGAGACTCATGCGCCGATGCTCGCCCTGAAAAAAGAGCCGGTACTGCTCCTCGGTGAACTCCTGTGCGCCACCCCCGCTGCCGACGATGACTCCGGTTTGGCGCAGCTCATCGAGAGACAACGATTGGGGCGTGATTCCGGCATCTGATAGCGCTTCACTGGCGGCCGCAATCGCCAGCGGCAACACCCGCGACATATGTTTGCGTTCGCGTTTCTCCACCCATGCGAGTTCGTCGAAATCCTGAATTTCACCCGCAATCCGAACGGTGATGTCGCTGGGATCGAAGCGGGTGATTCTCTTGACGCCGCTTCGTCCCGCAAGAATGGCATCCTCAAAGTTGGCGCGCCCTATGCCATTGGGGCTGACCACTCCCATGCCGGTAATGACGACGCGTTTTCGCATGATCAACAGATTGGAATCCGGCTCACCGTATTAGGTTACACCGAAAATGTGAGGCCTAATTTAGGCCAGGAGTACCCCTTACGAGGGAAAGTCCGTTGGCTTGAGCAGAAGCTGGCAGCTGACCTTCTACCAGATGCCTTTATCGCTGCCCGTTACCTTTGCTGCCAAGGCCGCCGCCGACGCCAAGTACGGAAGCAGTGACAAACGAAACGTTCCGGTCAGATCTCCGCGAAGTGCCGTCTCCGTGACCTGGCGGGTGTAAAGCCCCGCGCCTTCTGGGACAATCGGTACGCGCAGGAATTTCTGCCTGACGGTAATCTTGTTTCCGCCGAACCGCGCCGAGTCCGTGACTTCCTTCGGCAGCTCCAATCCTGTTCCCCGGTAACGGCGGACGTAATCGGACGCGATCACCAGGAAAGTGGCGACGCCTGACCAGATGCCACCCAGATCGGCGGCTTTTCGTAACTCGTCGAAGTCAATCTTCTCAGTTTCGATCAGGTTGGCTGTGTTGACGATGTCGCAGATGCGGAAGTAGAAGTGCCGGTACATGCGCTGCAGCGTGGCGATAATGATTCGTTCTTCAGGCGCGGGAACGGGGAAACCGAATCCGCCGAGTGGCTGCGGTGTTCTCCGCCGCACGACGCGCTCAGCAACCGCCCTATGTTCGCCGGTCTGACCCAATCGTTGCGAGTGGACCTCAATCAGTTCAGACAAGCCTTTGATGGAAAAATTCCACTTGTTTGCCAGGCGATCTCCCCAACTGCGAGGTTCAACATGCGCTTTGAATTTGTCGACCATGACGCGCACGATGACCTTTTCCCCCGCGGGGGAGTACAGATCAAGGTCATTGCCGACGTCAGGCCAGTGATCGAGGGACTTGATGACGACCATCCGGCAGCCGGCACAGTCGAGTTCGCGAACGATACTCTCGAGAAACTTGAGGGCATTTTCAATACGGGCGTTTTCCCTGGCCAGCGCCCCTGACGACCACTGTATGAGTTCGGTATTCCCCGCTCCGGCAGCGGGCCCCTGCAAAGCCTGCAGGGCACGAACGACAACGTGGTGCGAGTCGGCGAGACAAAGAAAATCATGCCGTCCACGCTCGTCCAGGCTGGCGACATGTTCGAGGGCCTCGCTGACCCGGGGCACTCCGGATTTTTCCGAGCCGTTCACCCTGGTTGCCGAAGGCTCAGTGAGCGTGAGAATGGAGAGTGCGTGGAGATGCTGGCTTTCCTGAGGGATTCCTTGAGCCATGGGCAAGATCGCAGGTTGAGTCACTGTGATCAACGTTAATTTGATGTCAGCGGCAGCACAGGAGTTGGGCCATGCCACGTCACACCGTATAATCGCGCTTCCCATTGCATGGGGATCCCGCGACCTGAGGAGAGCCGCGTTGGCTTACGACGATCTTCGCGAGTGGATTGCCGCGCTCGACCGCGCCGGAGAATTGAAGCGCGTGCACGCCGAAGTCGACCCCATTCTGGAAATCACCGAGATTGCCGATCGCGTTTCGAAGGCCGGACGGGGCAACCACCTGCCGAAGATGCGTCCCGGCGGTCCCGCGCTCCTGTTTCAGAACGTCAAGGGCTATCCCCGCTCGCAGGTCCTCATCAACCAGTTCGGCTCGCCCCGCCGCATGAACGCCGCGCTCGGCGTGGATTCGCTCGATGAAGTGGCTAATCGGCTTCGTCAGTTCCTGGACGTGAAATCTCCTCAAGGCTTCCTGGACAAAGTAAAGATGCTTCCCATGCTGGCTGACATGGGCAAGTTTTTCCCGAAGACCGTTTCCAACGGCCCCTGCCAGGAGATCGTGAAGACCGAGAACTTTTCCGTGCTGGATTTTCCAGTGCTGCAGTGCTGGCCGAAGGACGCGGGCCGTTTCATCACTCTGCCGTGCGTCATCACTCGCGATCCCCGCACCGGTAAGCGCAATGTCGGCATGTACCGCATGCAGGTTTATGACGCGACCACTACCGGCATGCACTGGCAACGGCAGAAGGTCGGCGCCGAGCATTACCGTGAGCGCATGAGAGCTGCGGCCGCAGGCGGCGATCCCGCGCGCTCTTCCGCAGCGGTGGATGTGATGGCTCGCTCCTCCGGCGGTTCTCGCCTCCCCGGGGGCGATCGTCCGGCAGGGAAGATGGAGGTCGCGGTGGCGATCGGAACTGATCCAGCTCTCACCTTTGCCGCGATCGTGCCTGCCCCACCCGATGTGGAAGAGTTCCTGATTGCGGGATTTCTGCGCGAAAAGCCCGTTGAACTCGTGAACTGCAAGACTGTGGACCTGGAAGTTCCTGCAACTGCCGAAATCGTCCTTGAAGGTTATGTCAATCTTGATGAACTTCGCACTGAGGGGCCTTTCGGCGATCACACCGGCTTCTATTCCCTGGAAGACGAGTACCCGGTTCTTCACGTCACCTGCATCACTCACCGCAAGGATCCGATCTACTCCACCACCATTGTGGGCAAGCCCCCCATGGAAGATGGCTGGATGGGCAAGGCGGTCGAGCGAATATTCCTGCCCCTCATGCGCCTCACCATCCCCGAACTGGTGGACATCAACCTTCCCGTCGAGGGCATTTTTCACAATCTGATGATCGTCTCTATCCGCAAGTCCTACCCGGGGCAGGCGCGCAAGGTGATGAATGCGGTCTGGTCGTTGGGTCAGGCCATGTTTACAAAGTGCATCGTGGTGGTGGACGAAGACGTGAACGTGCAGGATCCCGGGGAAGTAGTGCTGAAGGCATTGAATCACATTGATCCGGAGCGCGATATTCAGTTTGTGCTTGGCCCGGTGGACTCGCTCGACCACGCCTCCCGCCTCCCCGACTACGGCTCCAAGATGGGCATCGACGCCACCCGCAAGTGGCCCAGCGAAGGTTTCTCCCGCCCCTGGCCCGACGAGATCACCATGGACGCTAAGACCAAAGCCCTGGTGGACAAGAAGTGGAAGGAGCTGGGAATTGAATAAGATGACGTACCGAGCACCCGGTTGATGAAGAACCCTGTTTTCGCCCTTTGGTTATACTGATTAGTCATGCCTGTGATTAAAGATCTTGCCGCTATTGCCAAGGGAATGTCGGTCACGCTGCGAGAGATGTTTTCCCCCACGGTGGTGGAAAATTATCCCGACGGCCCGGGTCCGCTGAAGGGCGCGGTATTCCAGGAGCGCTATCGCGGGATGCACGTGCTGCAGCGCGACGAGAATGGCCTGGAGAAGTGCGTGGCCTGTTTTCTTTGTGCAGCGGCTTGCCCGTCTAACTGCATCTATATCGAAGCAGCGGAGAATACGGCGACTCATCGGGTCAGTGGCGCCGAGCGGTATGCCAGGGTTTATAACATTGACTACAACCGCTGCATTTTTTGCGGGTACTGCGTGGAAGCGTGTCCGACCGATGCCATAACCCATGGCCACGGATTCGAGATCGCCAGCCTGAACGCGAGCAGCCTGATCTATCGCAAGGAACAGTTGCTGTCACAGGTGCCGGCGCATCTGGGGGCAAATGCGGTTTTCAACCGGGCGGAAACCGAAGGGGGCGGGGCCGAGGCCCTGCGGGGTTGAGCGGAGAATGGTAAGATGTTGGCAGTGAAAGCTCTCTTCCGAATGCGGCGAATGCGGTCCTGCTGAGCGCAGCAGCGCCTCCTGGCGCTGTCCATTCCAGTTTCCTTGTACTGAATATGGCTGATTTTCTCCAAACCGTGCGGGAGCGGGTGGTCGTCTATGACGGTGCCATGGGCACCAATATCCATAAACACAACCCCACGCTGGATGACTACTGGGGCAAGGAAAACTGCAGCGAAGTGCTGGTCCTGAGCCGGCCGGACATTATTCGCGATATTCACGCCAGCTTTTTTGAGGTTGGCTGCGATGTAATCGAGACCAATACATTCGGTGCCACCAGCATCGTGCTTCGCGAATTCGAGCTCGCCGACCGAACCCGCGAAATCAATCTTGCTGCCGTCAAACTCGCGCGTGACGTTGCCCAACAATTCTCGGCCAATGGTCGCCCCCGTTTTGTTGCCGGCTCCATCGGGCCCACGACCAAACTGCCCTCCCTGGGACACATCAATTTTGAGGATATGGCCGCCGCTTACGAAGAGCAGGCCCTGGCGCTCATCGAAGGCGGTGTGGATCTGCTGCTGATAGAGACAGCTCAGGATTTGTTGCAAGCGAAAATCGCCAGCATCGCGGTTATCGATGCCATGCGCAAAGCCGGCAAGCGTCTACCAGTGACGGTGCAGGTCACGCTTCAGAACGAAGCCGGCACGATGCTGCTGGGGACCGATATCGGCGCGGCGCTGACCACGCTGGAGCCGCTCGACGTAGACATCATCGGCCTGAACTGCGCGACCGGACCGAAGGAGATGAACGACTCGGTCCGGTACCTCGCGGCGAACTCGAGCAAAGAAGTTTCTGTACTGCCCAACGCCGGACTGCCGGTGAATGAGGGTGGCCACGCGGTGTTTAAGCTTACGCCGGGCGAGCTTGCCGATTATCACAAGCATTTTGTCCAGGACTACGGCGTGCGCATCGTGGGCGGCTGCTGCGGCACCACGCCCGAACACCTTAAAGCGGTGTTTGAAGCAGTGTCCGGAGTCGAGCCCGCCAGGCGCGAGTTGAAACCCATCGCATCGGCTTCGAGCGCCTACGCCATGGTCCCTCTCGACCTCGATCCCAAGCCCCTGATTGTGGCGGAGGAGATGAACACCACGACGCGTGTGGAGCATTTCCGCAACCTGGTTCGCGAGCAGAAGTACGACGACATTCTTCAGCTCGCCAAGAAGCTGGTCAACGAAGGCTCGCATATGCTCGACCTGTGCTGCGCCATCGTGGGCGAAGATGAGAAGGGCTACATCAGCGCGATTCTCGAAAAGATCGCCACCCGTGTGCCCGCGCCCATCCTGGTTGATTCCACCGAAGCAGATGTAGTGGAAGAGGCGCTCAAGCGGATTCCCGGAAAAGCGATCATCAACTCCATCAACCTGGAAGACGGCGAGAAGCGCACCTCGAAAGTTCTGCCCATGGCCAAGCGGTTTGGTGCGGCGGTGATTGCGCTCACCATCGACGAAGATGGCATGGCGCTTACGGCAGAAAAAAAGACGGCCATCGCCAAGCGAATTTACAAACTGGCGACGGAAAAGTACGGCATCCGTCCCATTGACCTGATTTTCGATGCGCTCACCTTGCCGATTTCTACCGGCCAGGAGGAATACCGGACAGCCGGCATCGAAACTCTCAATGCCGTCAAGGCCATCAAGCACCAGCTGCCGGAAGTTAAAACCATTCTCGGGGTCAGCAACATTTCTTTCGGTCTCGACGCTTACGCGCGCCGCGTTCTCAACAGCGTGTTCATGCACGAAGCGGTGAACCATGGCCTGGACATGGCCATCGTCAACTACACCAAGATCTACCCGTTGTATAAAATTCCTGATATTGAAGTTGAACTCGCTCGCAAGCTCATCTTCCGCGACGAATCCAATGGCGATCCCCTCGCCAAGTACATGGCACATTTCTCCACCATGAAAGGTAAGCCGCAGGGCGAGGACGAGACCAAGATCGAGACGCTTTCGATCGAGGACAAGCTTAAATTCGCGATCATCAACGGCGAGAAGGCCATCGGTGAAGGAGCACATCGCCAGACTCTCGACCAGCTCCTGGAAGACGCGCTCCAGAGTTACTCGCCTCTCGAATTAATTAATACCGTGCTGCTCGACGGCATGAGGACGGTGGGTGAACTTTTCGGTGCACGCAAGATGCAGCTGCCCTCGGTGCTTGACTCGGCGTCGGTGATGAAGCAGGCAGTCGCCTATCTCGAGCCCAAAATGGAGAAGAAGCAAGGGTCGCAGAAAGGCACCCTGGTGCTGGCCACGGTGAAGGGCGACGTCCACGACATTGGCAAGAACCTGGTGGACATCATCCTCACCAACAATGGCTATCGCGTGGTAAATCTCGGGATCAAGCAACCCGCCGACAGCATTATTAAAGCGGCGCTTGAACAAAAGGCTGACGCCATAGGACTTAGCGGCCTGCTGGTGAAGTCCACGCTGGAGATGAAGTACGTCCTTCAGGATCTGCAGCGGCAGAACCTGCAATTTCCGGTGATCTGCGGTGGCGCGGCGCTCACTCGTAAATACGTCGAGGACGACCTGCGGCGTGAATATTCCTCCGCCGTTTTCTACGCCGACGATGCTTTTGGCGGGCTGCACATCATGGAAGATCTCGTCTCACCCGACGGCAAGCGTGACGAGCGCCTTAGGGATGGAAAAACCGTCAAACAATTTGCCAAGGCTGCGGTGGCGACTACGGAAGCCGCGACTGCCACGACGGAGCGAAGCGCGGTCGTTTCCGACGCGCCCAATATTCCCGCACCGCCTTTTTACGGCGTGCGCGTGAAAAAAGATTTCGACCTGCGCGAAGTATTCCAGTACATCAACGAGACGGCGCTGTTCAAGAATCAGTGGCAGCTCAAGACCGCCTCGCAGGAAGACTACGCCAAGCTGGTGGAATCGAAATTCCGCCCCATCCTCAAAGATCTCGAAAATGACCTGATTAAGAGTGAACTCTTCGAGCCCAAGGTGGTGTACGGGTACTTCGCCTGCCAGAGCGACGGGAACGACGTGATCCTGTATGAAGGAAATCCGCCGACGAGCGGCGGCAATGGGCAGGGAAGTGGCCTCAAAGAAATTCAACGGTTTACGTTCCCGCGGCAAAAAGAAGGGCGGCGCCTCTCGATCTCCGACTTCTTCAGCCCCCGCAGCTCGGGCAAATTCGATGTGATTGGTCTGTCGCTGGTGACGATCGGATGGAAAGCGTCGGAAGAAACCCGTCGTCTGTTCGAAGCCGGCGAGTACACGCGCTACCTCTATCTGCACGGCCTGAGTGTGGAAGCTGCCGAGGCTCTGGCTGAGTTGCACCACAAGAAAATGCGGGAAGAGCTGGGCATCGGCGCCGAAGATTCCCCGCGCATCAACGATCTTTTTCACCAGAAATATCGCGGATCGCGCTACTCGTTCGGATATCCTGCGTGCCCGAATCTGGAAGACCAGACAAAAATTTTCGCGCTCCTCCATCCCGAGGAGAACATAGGCGTGCGCCTGACCACCGGTTTCCTGCTTGAGCCCGAGCAGTCCACCTCCGCCATCGTCGTGCATCATCCTCAGGCCAAATACTTTGTGGTTTGATTAAGAGAGCAAACGCAGGGGGGGCCGGGAAAGCAGGTGGGCGGGCCGAAATGGCGCACTCGTTCACGTCCGGCCGGAATGGGGTTTTGCCATATTTCCTGGTGTATTCTAGAGAGGCTCGGCTCCTGATTACAAACGGAACGGGCGTCTGCAACTCGATTGGTCCGGCGCGGAGAGGTGCGTGAGTGGTTGAAACGATCCGCCTCGAAAGCGGACATACCTTAACGGGTATCGGGGGTTCAAATCCCTCCCTCTCCGCCAGTCCTTTTTAAGCCAATTTTTTACTATCAACCGCGCGGCTCTGGTCGTAAATTCCAGCCGCGGGTAGCGGGGGAGTTATTCGCCTGAGCTAAGTCGCCTCCGGCAGCAACGACCGTCCTTGGATATCCCACGACAGGTGGTGAACCGCGTTCGTGGTAGCCAGGACGGCGGAGCGGCCGGGGGCGAAAGCCAGGCCCACCAATCCATGACCGGCAACTTCGAGGGACGCCTTATGTTCCGGCGTGATCTTAACGATTCCGCGCTTCCCACCCAGGGACGCTGCGACGTACATGTTGCCATCCACGTCGAAGGCCAGCCCTTGCGGTCGTCCTAATCCCCGGTAGTACGTCGAGACCGACCCGTGCGGATCAACTTCAAATACAGCATCAAAGCTGGAGGTCGTCGGGCCGGTTACGTATAAGTTGTCACCAGTACCAAACGCCAAGTGATAAGCCGAGACGCTCGGCTCAAGTGTGGCAAACACGAAAATCTCGCGGTTACGTCCGATCTTGAAAATGGTGCCGCTGCGGTCGCCGACATAAAGATTCTGCTCGCGATCAAAGGCGATTCCGGTCGCCACTCCCATTCCTTCGGCATAGGCCGACATGGTTCCGTTCGGCGCCACCTTGTAAACCGTGCCGTCGTACCGTGACGAAACATACATCTGACCTTCGCGGTCGAACGCGATCGAGGTGGCGTTCATCATCTCCGGCAGAAACGGTTTCACGTTGTAATTGGTGTCGATGCGGTAGATGGCAACCGGAACCTTCTGGCCTCGCGATCCCGAGAACGTCACGTAGATGTTGCCCTCGGCATCGAGCGCCGGGTTGGTGACCGGATGCAGGTTCTCGGCGATGGGAACGGCAACTCTGACTTCGTGGGGATTGCTCTGACTTCCGTTCGTCGCCACCACCACGGGTCCGGTGGTCGCGCCGTCAGGCACACGGGCGACAAGGAAATCATCCGAACTGATAACCACCGCGCCCTCTACTTCGCCAAACTGCACGCGAGGACGCCGGAGTTCCTGGGGCCGCAGTCCGCTTCCAGTGATACGAATTTCACCGCCGGGCAAGGCAGCTTCCGGAGACACACCGTCAATGTGAGGGTGCCCGTTCACGTTTTTTTTGCCCAACTTAGAAATCGCCATGATCTCCGGTTTCGTCTTCAGCCGTGCAGCGGAGCAAGATGCAATAAAAGCTGAAGAACTGCCAGACCGTAGAGGCCTGCACCCACGTCATCGAGCACGATTCCGGCGCCTTCGGGAATGCGTTCCAGGCGGCGCAACGGCGGCGGCTTCACAATGTCGAACCCGCGAAAAAGTATAAAGCCGATGAGCAGAGATTTCCATGCTACCGGAGCGGCGATGAGCGTAATCATTTGGCCTGCGACTTCATCGATGACCACGAATTGTGGATCCTTAATGCCCGTTTGTCGCGCGACGCGAGTGGCTGCGGGAATGCCCACCAGAATGGCAGCGAGCGCAAACACAATCGCTGCCCCGGTTTGACGTTGAAGGGGAATCAAGTGTGAGAGTCCCCACCACACCAGCACCGTCGCCGCCGAGCCCCAGCTCCCCGGACCTGGTTTTAGAAATCCTGTGCCGAGAAAAGTGGCGGTAATCCACGCCCATGCGCCGGCGCGGTCGCGCTGTTTTCGACCAGCAGGCGCCGGCTCGGCTGTCGTTGTCATCAATCTTTTTTCCCTGTGGACGGGCGGTCGTTGACAGTAGCGCCGACGTTTGTTGACTGTAGCGCTGCCGTCTCGGCGGCTGTCGTGGGGGCATCTTGCCCGCACAAATAAACCCAGGTCCGCTTCTTTAATCCGGCCTTGGTGGGATTATCCAGAACGTAACTTACTGCGCGTTCGAATTCGCCGTTGTCCCTGATCAGATGGTCGTAGTATTCCCTTTGCCAGAAATGCCCGGTCTCTTTAAGGAGTTTGTTTGCCGCTTTGGATGTGAAGGATTTCCAGGAGTGGAGAATTTCAGACAATAAATTACCGGGAAGAACTTTAAGGACCACATGGACGTGGTTCGGCATGATGCACCACGCGAAGAGGGTGTAGCGTTTCGAATCGAAATAGTGAAGAGCGCCCGCGACGATCTCTGCGATTGCTGGATCTTTCAAGTAACAGTCGCCGCTCCCCGCATCTAGGTACTCTTCGATTCTTCTCGTCGTGAGCTGAGTAAGGCGCTTCTTCTCAGATGTGGAGAGAGTACGGTCGAGGTGATTTGCTGTGAGAACGATGTCTCGTTTCTCGAATTCAATTCTATCCAGGACTGTTCTGGGGAGAGAATCGGCCAGTCGAAAAGTGACGAAGTAGGTTGCGCCTTCCTTCTCCCAGTGTGGAAGGCGGCCGCGGTCGCGGATGGTGACTTCACCAAAACGCGGGCGGGACGCCCCCATGACCGCCGGCGAGACGCCGGCGCTACTGTCGGGGGGCATACCTTCCCCGAGCGATTCATCCGATGCACATATCTCAGCTGTCGTTTTTGTCACGTTCGTCGTGATTAGTGTATTTGAGGCCAGCTTCTTCCGGGTCGGTAATCGGAGTGGAGATCACGTATCCGCCGCTCGCCCACTTGCCCAAGTCAATCAGGCGGCATCGTTCGGTGCAGAACGGGAACTCCGGATCGCTGCGCAACACTATTTTCTTGCAAGTCGGGCAGCGCAGGCTGCGAATTTTCTTCTGAGGCATGGCGGATTTTGTAATTGGTTAAGGGGGAATTTGGCAAGCAACGCCCTGACGCGTTCATTTACCAAATATGAAATTACATAAATTATAAAGTTCGGGCGACCAGATCGTAATCGTGCGCCTCAGTAATCTCACATCGGTAAAACTGTCCGGGTTCAGGCTCGCGGTTCTCCGGGAAATCGTTGACATAAACTTTGCCATCGATCTCCGGGGCATGCATCGCGGTGCGTCCTTCGAGCAGCAGTTCGCTCTCTTGCGACGGTCCTACCAGCAATAGATCGAATTGCTGACCGATGAGTTGGCGGTGTTTCTTGCGGCTGATCTGCCCCTGGATTGACATCAGCTTCTTCCGACGGCGCTCGATCGTGCTTGCGGGAACTTTGTCTCCCAGCGCGAATGCGCCCGCGCCTTCCTCGTCCGAGTACCCGAACACCCCCATCCAGTCGAACTGCCCTTCACGCACGAATTCGCAAAGCTCGTCGAATTCCTCCTCGGTTTCGCCAGGGAAGCCCACGATAAAGGACGTGCGCAGGGTTAGGTTCGGAATCGTGCGGCGCATCTTTTCAATCGAGCGGAGGAAAACCCCGGCTCCCCCACCGCGCTTCATGCGCTTCAGGGTTGCGGCCGACGCGTGCTGCAGAGGAACATCGATGTACGAACAGATCTTCTCGTGCGCGGCAATCGTGTCGAGCAGGCGCCCCGTGATCTTGTTGGGATACGCGTAGAGAAAACGGATCCAGCGCAGTTCCTGGATGCCGGCAAGTTTCTCCAGCAACAGCGCGAGCCCATCCTTCAGGCCGAAGTCTTCGCCGTAGCAGGTGGTGTCCTGGCCAATGAGCGTAATTTCGCGCACTCCCCCTTGGGCAAGGCGCTCGGCCTCGGCAACGACCGATTCGAAACGGCGCGAGCGAAACTTTCCCCGCAACTGGGGAATAATGCAGAAGCTGCAGGGGTGGTCGCAGCCTTCGGCAATCTTGATGTAAGCCGAGTAATTAGGTGTCGCGAGGACACGCGGAGTGGTTTCGTCGTACAGGTAATTTGGCAGGTCGGCAATCGCGCCGTCCCATGACTCGCGGGCGAACCGCCCCTGTATTTGGCGCGCATCCCCCTCAGGGCGCGATTGCAAAATATTGAATGGCGATTTGGGTTGCTGCGGCCTCGAAATTCCCGCCGCCAGCAAAATGTTTTCCAGTTCTCCGGTGCCGACCACCGCATCAACTTCAGGAATATTCTTACGAATCTCGTCGCGATAGCGCTCGACCAGACAGCCCGCCACGATTAATTTCTGCGCCCGGCCCGCTACCTTGTGCCGCGCCATTTCCAGGATCGCGTCCACCGATTCCTGCTTGGCCGAATCGATGAAGGAACAGGTATTCACGACGATGACGTCGGCGTCTTCCGCCCAGGGCGTGAGTTCCGCGCCTGCGCCCGAAAGGAACCCCATCATCACTTCGCTGTCCACCAGGTTCTTGGGACAGCCCAGGCTGACAAAGCCGACCTTCGGCAGCTTGGCGGGGGTTGCAGCGCCGTCCTTCGGCCGCACTTCCGCCGCGTCCAGCGTCTCTACGGTGGGGTCTTTTAAGGGCATGGAATCTATCTATCTTAACATTTCGCCTGTGAGCAGAGTCCGAAAGCGGTGCCACAGATAGCGCGATTCAGATGAGAGGTATGAGGCTTACTTTCGTGTCGCCGTCAGTTCCTCGTAGAGCTCCGGCAACTGCTGCGCATCGGCGGGTGAATTGCCGAAGCGCGCCTTCTCGTAGCGTTCGGTGAAGCGCTGCACTGCGGCGCGAAGTTCTGGATCTTCAATGATGCTTACAAACTCCGTGGCTGTGTGGGTGGACGCTTTGCGCCAACCCCGTTTGGCAACGGATTTTGTCATGCGCTCATACCAGATGGATGCCGCGACCTGCGGAGCCTTCTCCGGCCGTGCCGCGACCTGCTGATTCCGTATCGCGCGCCAGAGCCGGGGCAAATTCAGCAAGGTGAAAAACACTGCGAGTACCGCGATCACAACCTCGGACCAGCGGCCTGGTGATCGCTGAACTCGCGTCTGTGCCCTTCGCGCCCAGTGCAGCAGGGCTTCATATTGCTGCTGCGTCCACTCACCGGTTCCCAGGGCCATACGGCGTGTATTGCGGGTTGCTCCTTCTTCGAGCAATCGCTGGTGAGAGAAGTCGTAATTCACCACCCACTCGCGCCAGAACTCGGTGGCGGCGTCCAAGTACAACATCAGCCGGTTCCAACTTCCATCCTGTTGGAAGGAGGCGGGTGGCGTGGGATCGAAGCCCACCCAGCCGCTGCCGGGAAAATACACCTCGACCCAGGAATGCGCCTCTCGAGCCCGGATAACGTAGTTGGAAGTGAGATCGTTGAATTCACCGCCGCGAAATCCATTCACCAGCCGCGATGGAATTCCCAACGTCCGCAACATCACCGCCATGGCGGAAGCGAAATATTCGCAATGCCCTTGCTTGCGCTCGAAAAGAAAATTCGCCACCGGATCGCGCACGACGGTGCGCGGCAATTCGAGCGTGTACCCATAGTTGGTAAGCAGGAAATGTTCAATGGCAGCGGCACGGTCGTAGTTGTTGGTTTTGGATCCAGTGATCCTGCGCGCCAGCTCGCCTATACGGGGATCCACTTTGGCCGGGAGTTGCAGGTAGTGTAGTAACACCGATGGTGGGTAGTCGGCAGATGCCCGCCGCAGGCGCTCCGGCGCGATGGTCGACAGGTTCGAAGTCGCCTCATACATGGTGACCGGATGGAACCGATCCGCATTGTAGACGGCGCCTCCGGCGTCGATCGCAACTCGTCGATAGTCGCCACTCAATACTTGCGGCTTGGCCGCAAGGAAGAACACGTTCGTGCCGATGGGCTCCATCAGCACCCGGTAGTGAAGCTGGCGGAAGAAACTGGGACGAGGCTCGGCCACAAGCGCCTGCCATTGCGGATCGTTGCGTGTCAGCAGAAAACTGCGGTCGGCGGCGCGCTGTGCTTCATATTGCGGCCACGGGTTTGACCAGCCTGTTCCATCAAACAGGCTGAGCGTGACCCCTCGCCACTTCAAATCGAATTGCCCTCCGGGATCGTTTTGAATTTGAATGTGCATGACCACTGCATTCGACTGCTGGATCCTCCCGATCTGTCCCAGTCGAACGTTGTCGCTGAATCCCGTGGTGAAAGCGGTATTTGGGGCGAAAGCGGAAAGGTATCCGGCGGAGATGCGAGGCATCACAAAGAAAATTGCCGCGCCGCCCGCCAGGATCAGCGCGAGAAGCACGGGTGCGGCAACGCTGATCGAGACTGCCATTCGCCGGATTGCCCACCAGTCAAAATGGCGAACCTTGACCGTGGCCGCTGCCGCCGCGCGTTTCATCTCCATGAGCATGAAGGTGCTGACGGCGAGCAGGATGAACAGCGCAAACAGAAAGAAGAACGTGCTGTTCACGGTCAGCACCGCGGCCGCCAGCACCATCAGGAAAGACAGCACTGCCAGGTAGAGATGGTCCCGGTCGCGGTGCACCGAGAAAATCTTTACCACCAGGCTGAACAGCACCAGATGAACGGTCGCGGTCACGAAGCTGCCTGAGAGGTAAAACAAATCCAGCGCGTAGAACGCGACGTAAGCAAGGGTGATGCGGGACGTAGTGGTCTCCGAGAGCACCACACTGCGCCGCTTGACCAGCAGGTATCCTCGGACCACGAGAGCCACGCCGACCATGAACAGGGAAGCGCTGTCCAGTTGGCCGGTGGCGGCAATCATGGCGAATCCCACGACTACCAGGAGGTAGAGTGAAACTTCGAAATAGCGCTCCAGTGCCTCGGGGAACGCGATGTCGGGACGCGACAATGAAGGTGTCGAACTCATCGATGGCTGGACTTAACTATTTTGTGCGAACCCAGGGAGGAAGGGAAGAGCGCAGTGGGAGTGGGACCACCAACAGTCACTTTCCGAATGTTAATATGGAAGGGGTCAGGCATCGGTCCCACGCGACGCAATCCCGCCAATCCCGCCAGGTCCGGAAGGAAGCAACGGTACCGGGCTCGTGCGTGTGCAGTGGGTCGCCGGTGCCTGGCTTTTTTAGTAATCAGTTGGGAATTAGTAGTTAGTGCGCCTTGATACGGTCTTCCGCCACTTCTACCTCGTCCACGCCGCGAAACGAAAATAGAAGCTTCACCAGATATTTAGGCGGGTTCTCGGCAACTTGACGGACGATGCTCCCGCGGGCGTCGGTCACGGCTGCATGAAAAATGACACTGCCCACCTGCATACCGGCAAGATTCACCGTCACTGCCTGCCCAGGCTGAAGCATAAGGCTATTGTAGAGGTTTTGGAGTGATCGGGCGCTGGGACATTCCAGGCCACAAGAGAAAGCTAGCAGACAACAGCCAGTAGTTTTCTTACGCTCTGGCGGCGGCCGCCCGCAACGCAGTTTCCTGCGTGCGCTGAAGTTGGTCAGCCAGGATGCGTCGCAGCTTCGTGCGCTCCTCAAGATCAATATCCACGATCTCGAAGCTGACCTCGCTCGACGCCACCGGCCGGATCATGACCTGCGTCCGAAGATTGCGCATGCCACTGTGCACTTCCAGAGTGGCCTCCGAGCCCAGCCGCAGCGTGTCTTCTTTGCGAGCCACGCCGCCCCCTAGGCTCATTTCCCGAATCAGCAGGTTGGATTTGCCCCACGGGCTGCTGGCCACGGCCGGTACATTGCGTACCGGCACGACGCGCTCATAACGGCGGAACCGGTTCCAGGGCCAGTGCGGCGATGGATCGAGCGGCGCGATCTGCATCTCCGCCGACTCTATGCCGCGCTTGCTGGCGATCGCCGGGCCGAAGTCGGGATCAATCTTGCACAAGGCTTGCGCCGCCGCAATGCGCAGCTCGCGCGGATGAACGTACTTGAAAATCTTCTTGTCCTCGACCAGTCGAAGCAGGACGGGCGCCGCCTCCGGTTCACGCAACCGCGCCAAGGCCTCAATAGCTTTCACCTGGAGCAGCGGAGAACGCGCTTCGGTGACACCGGCCGCGGCCATGACAATCAGATGCTGAGCCGTGCTGCGGTCGCCGCTCATGCCGATTTCATCCACCGCTTCCGGCAGGACCAGCGGATCAAGCACATCCAGCAGTTCCAGGAGAATCTGGCCGCGCTCCGGCGAACCGCCAAACGCGATTTGCCGGACGGCTGCGTCGTGATAGTAGCGCGTCCAGTCCTTCAGACGGTGCGGCAACAGTTCGAGCAGCAGCGGAACATTGATGCGGCTCATCAGTCCGACGCTGGATGCTGCCTGGCGTACTTGCCCCAGCCGCAACATGTTTCCCAGGTGATCCGTGGCTTGTTTGCCGAGTTGCCCGAGCAGCGCCGCCAAACGATCGCATTCCTGACGGGTGATGCACCGTGAGAAGCGCTCCGCCATGTGCTCGGCCGCGGCTTCTGGCGCCCGCTGCAAGGCCTCAACCAGATCGTTCGGCGCGTGATCTTCCTGCAACCCTTCTTCTATGAATTCAGGCAGCCGGTTTTCCACTCCGATGCGCGGCCGTATGTCGCGCCCCAGGACGGGCTTGAGCCGTTCCACAGTGTTGATGGAAGCGAGCACTTCCTGAATTGCGCGGTAATTGCGCCGCGTTGACGCCTCCTGGCTCAGGCGCACGAAGGCAGCGCTCAGCAGGCTTTGCATTTCTGGCGACTCTTCGCGCGACAACTCCTGTGCGCACTGATGAATTGCCGAGCCCAGCAGATTCCCCGCCGTGCCATAAAGGTCGGAGAGTTGGCTCAGCCCAGTGGCGCACTTGTTCCGTGCGTCCGCATCCTTGCTTTCCAGACATGAGTAGTAGTTGCGCAGAATTGCGGTCGCTGATTCGTGATCGTTTTTCGTCCGCAATTCCTCGACGAACTGCCGTACGTTGCGTGGCGGTACACACGCCGCATCTGCCGAGAGGAGCACGCTGCGCTTGCCCGCTTCTGGAACTTCCGCCCAGAACTGGCGATCGAGAATGTCGGCGTGCGACTCCACCACCATTCCCGCGCGCGTCATTTTTTCTTCATTGACCCGCAAGATCTTTTTCAACGATTCCATCTGCTGACTCATGTGCTCCATCAGTTGATGGATCGCATTGACGCGAATTTCACCGCGCTCGTAACGCTCCAGTGCAAACCGAATGGCAAGATGCTCGGCCGCCTTCATCAGCAGCGGCGTGTCAGTGGTTCCCGCGGGAAACTGCTTTGCCAGTCCGCCCAGCAGTTGCTGCAACGTGATCTTGGTTTGGGGCGCGGTTTGCTGCAGTTCTTCCGCGATTTGGCTTGCCTGTCCCGAAGGCGCATACGCGTGGCCTACTTGCCCGAATTTCGTGAGCAGGCGGATGGCATCGGTGACTTCTGATTCCAGAAGCACCTGCGGCGCCGCATCGGCGATCATGTCCACCGTCGCGGCTGGTTGTGGCGACGGGCCGGTCTTCGACCCCTCGGCTGCCGCAATCAATTGCAGTAGTTTCTGGGGATCGTTAAGCCATTGTTTGAATTCTGGCCCTAGGGTTTGTGCGGCCAGCTGGGCCGCGATCGAAATCTCACCGCTGGCAGGATCGGCCGCCACGAATTTCACCTGATTGACCTTGATGGTGGTGTTTTCTCCCAGGCCATTGCGAATCTGTTCAGCAACCGCCTGAGCCTTCGATCCCCCTGCCGTGAAAGCGCGCACCAGCGAGGCGAAATCATCAACGTTCACACGGCTGGAGAAATGGATGCTGGTCAGTCCAGCCGCCGTCAGCAACTGCGCAAAGCTTCGCTCCGCCTGGCCCGAGTCCAGCGGGACTCCATCGAGGAGCAACTTCATGCCTGAGACGCCCAGCAGTATTCCCTCTTGCCCTTTCGGCAACGCCGCCTGAAGTTCATTCCACGCGGTCTCAAACTGGAGTTCGGTTCGCTTGTGATTGAAGCCGTACAGACGAACGTACTTCACGAGGATATTCAGGCTGTGGACAAATGACCGGGCCGCAGCCGTCTTGGGACTCTGATTGAGCTCGTTGGTGGCGATGGAGGGCACTCCTGTGCTCGTTAAAGCGTAAGACGGAACAGGAGGGAAGGCGAAGTTACGTTGGTACCGCCCTGAGGGACATGAACTGATTGATTCTCTTGGTCGAAAGGAATCATCTTGGTCGCTTCCACGCGGCGCTCACAAGCCCGCGAAATCGGACATTACCGGGTATATATAATGAACAATTCGGCTGTTTCAGGGGAGAACGCCTAGATGACCGGTAGCAAAGCCAAACCTAAGGTTTTGGTCGTGGATGATGAGCGCGTCATCGCCGATACCTTGGCCATCATTCTCAATCAGAATGGGTTCGATGCGTCGCCCGTGTACACGGGCCACGCAGCCATCGAACGTGCGCGGCGCACGCGTCCCGATCTGCTCATTAGTGATGTGATTTTCGAAGACGAGCCGATTAACGGGATTGACGTTGCCATCAAAGTGAAGGAACTTCTTCCCACCTGCCGGATCCTGCTGTTTTCCGGCAAGGCTGCTACGGCAGATCTGCTTCAGACCGCACGCGCTCAGGGCCACGAATTCGAAATTCTGGCCAAGCCTGTCCACCCCCAGGACCTTCTGGCCAAGTTGCAGGTGTAGTACTTCGCTTCCAAGCCAGTCACGCTGGGTCCGAACAAGATTGAAGTCGCTGGAAAAAAGAAAACCGGGTCCATGTTTCAGGACCCGGTTTAGAGCGTCGGGTTGAGATGCGGTTACATCACAACCGGCGCGAGCCAGAGCAAGAGTGCAAAATGGCCCCGTTCTGGGCTTGTTGATGCACTTACCTCGCCCGGCTCAAAATCAGAGAGCGAGGAATGGACGCCGTAGAAATAGCAACTCCCCTGCCATCATGCTGATTCGCTGCATTTGCAGCAACCCTTCTGCAAGTGATTGACAGGCAATGTCACTGTAGGTTCGGTCGACCGTAAGTTATTCCGGATGTATCTGAGGATTGACCAACTTTTTGCACATCAGCGGAAACCTGCTTCGGTCGGCCCGTTTGGAGCCTCTACAGGGCTGGCGCCTGATGAAGCTAGTGAGCGCTCGTTAAGGACGAACGACAAAGGAGCTGGCTACAGCTCTCTTCGTCCCTCCATGGCTTTGAGCATCGTGATCTCGTCGGTGTACTCAATGTCGCTGCCCACGGGGATTCCCATGGCAATACGAGTTACCTTCATCCCCGGTCGCTTGAGCAATTGTGAGAGGTAGGTGGCGGTAGCCTCGCCTTCGACCGTGGGATTGGTGGCCAGAATGATCTCCTCGAGTTCTCCCGCATCGGCGCGGCGCAGGAGATTCGAAGTGCGGAGCTGGTCGGGGCCGATTCCATGCAATGGAGAAATGGAGCCGTGCAGAACGTGATAAACGCCGCGAAAATGTCTTGTCTTCTCGATGGCGGCAACATTGGTCGGTTCTTCCACCACGCATACCAGTCGTTGGTTGCGTGTCGCATCGCTACAGTACGCGCAGGGATCAACGTCGGTGATGTTGTTACAGATCGAGCACAGACGCAAGTTGGCCTTGACGTCACGCACTGCGGCCGCTAGAGCCTCCGCGTCCTCGTCGCTGGAGCGGAGAATATGAAAGGCGAGGCGCTGGGCGCTTTTGCTCCCAACTCCCGGAAGCTTTTTCAATTCGTCGATGAGATGAGCCATCGGCTCGGCGAACTTGGACATAGGATTTTGTAATTTGGTAATCGGGTAATTTTGTAATTTATCGAAGTGGCGGTGGCGATTCCGGGATGCTAACCGATCTTCAGATTACAAAATTACCCGATTACAAAATTACAAAATCACATTCCCGGAATTCCCATGCCGCTGAGCATGCCGCCTACGGTCGATTGCATGGCCTCATCAATCTTGCTGGCAGCCTGATTCACGGCTGCGGTCACCAGGTCTTGCAGCATTTCAATATCGCCTGCTTTGACGGTTTCAGGATCGATCTTGATGCCGAGCACCTGCTTGCGCCCATTCATCCTGACGGTGATGCTGCCGCCGCCGGCGCTCGCCTCCACCACTGTGTCCTGCATCTTTCGCTGGACCTCTTCGTATTGCTTGCGCGCCTGCAGCATCAGTTCCTGGATGTTGAAGCCACCCATATGAATTTTCCCCTCGGGCGAAGGCCCTCTTAGCGTTTGTCTCGATGATCGATGATGGTGCGAACCTCAGCGCCAAACTTCTCCTGCATCCGGCGAACTACAGGGTCCTGCAAAGCGCGGCCACGGTCCCTGCCGCCCGCACGAGACTCGCCGGTGGTAGAAGTTGCCGGACGCGCGGTCTGCGGCGTGCCCCCGCTGACGACCCGGATTTTCACCGGCCGACCCGCAGCTTCGCTCGCCGCCGCCATCGCCAATCGTTTCGGCTCCGCTCCCATCGCCATTTCGATGACGGCTTGCGACGCCGTGACTTTGACCAGCAACTCGTTCCCCGTAAAGCTCCACTCTCCGCCGTCCAGCATGGTGCCCAGCATCCGATGGCCATTATTCTCCAAAGCCACGATTGTCGCGCTGCGCAGGTCATCCGCTCCGACGCTCGTCGTTGCAGCCGGCACAGTCTCCGCTTCGGATTGGCGGCTCACCTCAGGCGCGGGTTCCAGTATCGGTTGTAATGCCGACTCGATCACCGTTTCTTCAGAATATTCCGCCATCGACGCGGCAGCTCCCGCCGGTGCTGCCGATCCCATAATCACCGGACTTCCCGAATAGCCAGTAGTGAAGGAGCGCACATTGGGCGCGGGGTTGGAAATCTCCTGTCGGGGCACGCTGCCCTTGCGGGCGCTGTCGGCCGCAAAGGGAGACGGTCGCGACGAGACCGCCGAACGATCAGTTTCTTTGGGGGCTGCTGGTTTCGCCGGACTCTGAAGAATGGGGGCTGGTCGGTTCACGGTTCCGCTGGCCTGCGTGAGCAATTCCTCAATCGGAAGTAGCCGTTGCGCGTGGACCATCTTCAACACACCCAGCTCCAGATGCAGCCGCTGCTCCTGCTTGTATCCAAGCTCGCCATGGGTGCGCAGCATGATGTTCAGGAACCGGGTCAGCTCCTCTTCACTGAAAAGCTCTGCCACCCTCGACACGCGCGAACGCTCGTCCGGGGAAATCTGCAGCAATTCGGAATTCTCGCCTGCGACTTTCACCACGATCGCGTTGCGCAAAAACCGAACCAGCTGCCGCGCGAAGTGCACCGGGCTCTGCCCTTCACGCAACAGTGTATCGATGAGTCGTAGTGCCTCGTTTGAAGCGCTGCTGGATACCGCCATCATCAATGCCTCGATGGCATGGGAAGGCGCCGCGCCCACCAGTTCGCGCACGATTTCTACGGTGAGACGTTCTCCGCAGCAGGCAATGGCCTGGTCAAGAATAGAAAGCGCGTCCCGCATGGAACCGTCGCCGGCTTCGGCGAGCAGAGCGAGCGAATCGTCCTCAGCAGTGATGCCCTCGCGACCGGCGATGTCGCGAAGCTGGTTCAGCACTTCCTCGAACCGTACCGCATGAAAACTGAAATGCTGGCATCGCGATCGGATGGTCTGGGGAATGTCCTCGGGCTGTGTGGTAGCAAGCATAAAGACCACGTGTCCCGGCGGTTCTTCCAGCGTCTTCAGGAGCGCATTGAAGGCTGCATCGGTAATCTGGTGCGCCTCATCGAGGATGTAGATCTTGAAGCGGTCTCTGGCCGGACGGTATCGCGCTGCCTCGCGCAGTTCCCGGATTTCATCAATGCCGCGGTTCGTGGCCGCGTCGATTTCAATCACGTCGACGGAATTGCCGGCACGAATCTCGGTACATGATTCGCATATGCCGCAGGGCTCGGAGACGGGGTGATCCTTCGAGCGGCAATTTAACGCCATCGCCAGAATGCGCGCTACCGTCGTCTTGCCGATCCCGCGATGTCCGCTGAAGA
>Ga0070741_10006585_pt1 | contig 24821 bp, 19 predicted proteins | sample Coa_R1_4_FD_66440 | JGI IMG/M metagenome (GOLD analysis project Ga0070741, IMG submission 66440) | Surface soil microbial communities from Centralia Pennsylvania, which are recovering from an underground coalmine fire - Coalmine... | ecosystem: Environmental > Terrestrial > Soil > Unclassified ... | reverse complement strand
GTGAGCATGATGACGGAGCACAAGGATGGGGTTGGTCGACTAATCATTGTATGTCGTTCCTGTCGCAACCGTGCCACCGTCGAATGCGCGGAGACCCTTGCCGAGCAGAATCATTGAGCCGAAGAATCCGCTCGCCGAAGCTGGTTCCGTCCAAGATTGCAGCGCCCGTTATTGCCTGAGGCGGGCCGGCCCAGAACCTTCAGACGCGAGAACCCGCAGGCAACGGTGTGACCACAGATTTTCGGTACCGTCAACCACGCTTCAAAGATGACTTGGTGCGGTGTACGTGATGAAAAGATTCCGTGGGGACGAAGTTATGCGCAGGGCACCAGACGTTATTCTTCAGCGTCAGAGATCTTGCCTTCGGCAACCTGCATTGCGACCTCTTGTGCGTAGACAACGTCGTTGCTTTCTTCCGCGCTTCGATACTGCCGGCAAGCTTGGACCTTCGAACGTTCGTTTTGCGAATAGCAATTGCGCGAAAAGAACATGTCCATTTCAGTTTTGAATGCGGTCATGATTAATTAGGCCTTCGTTTATATCGGCGAAATCCGCGCCCACTTTAGCTGCCCAGGGGACCCTGTCTCGCCGTGATTCTTCTGTTTTAAACCCAAAAAATCCGGCAGAGAGCATAAATCATGGGATTTTTTGTAAGGGTCCGCCGCTCACCACGATTCATGTTAGCGAGAGTTGGATTATGGCCGGGCGAGCCCCGCGTCGGAGGAATCTGGTGCGGGGTATTTTGCACGCCGGATTACTCAGGGCTTAAGGATTGAAGTCATCGCAGGTTGAGAAAGCGTTTCTAGATTTCTTCGATTGAATGGTGCCGAGTCGCTGGTGGAAGCCTCCGGCTGCTTTTTGTTTTTCCCCCTCGGATTCATTTCTTCTCGCCCGCCCCTCAGCCAGGTGAGGGCGGGCTCAAAGAAAAGAAACTGTTTCTTTGCCGCACGACGAGCCCCAGGTCGAGCCCCCACGTTATCAGCCAACCCACACAACCATGACCTACATCGAAGACTTCGAGGCGGAGCTTGTGAAGAAGCTCCAGGGTTCCGAAGACCCGGCATCGCTTGTCCATTGGGCAAGCGAGCAGGTGTTGAAGAGCTACCGAAACGGCATCACCGCCGGCCGCAAGGGCACGACGGTGATTCGGAAGGGTGAGAGCCGCAGAAAGCCTTTCCCTGCCCAGTCCCTCTAGTCCAGGGGCGGGATTACCAACCAAGTATATCAAACAGTATGGGTCATCTTCAAATTATCGAGTCCGAGCTTCGCCGCCTCCTTGTCGATGCCGAAGCCGAAGCCGTGATTAGCTGGGTGAAGGAGCGGGTTCTCGAGTCGTATCGAAACGGCCAGGCTGCCGGGCCGGCTCCGAGGCGCGGTGCTTCTTCCGCGAGTGCCAGTGCGACGAGGTCGCCGGCGCCAGCTAACCTGCCTGTATAATGCCATGGCACCGCACACCATGCCGACTTCGGATACAGACGACGGCGGGCGGTATGTCTGCTCCGAAGTATTCAGGTACCTTTGCTCTGAAGCCTTCGAAAGTCCGAGCGGCTGTGCAGCCCTGCCAGCACATCTCCTGCGGGAGAGACTGCCGGAGGCTCTGAGGCTGTGTGAGGAGCACGAACGCAAGGTTAACGGAATTACTGATTCCAAGGAACTGGAGCAACGCCTCCAAAACCTCCGTGATTTCGTCTCCCAAGCCGAAACCATCGAGGCAGTGACCGGCGTGCCGGTTAAACTGCAAATCCACTAATCACCCAATCACCCTCGTTTGCTCGCGAGATGCCCCGACCGCTCGTCGGGGCGTTTCGTGTTCGCAGCGCGGCAAGCCGCTCAGATTAGAACGTGGGCTCGACCTTAACAGAATCTCTGGGCTTCCGGGGCCGTTCGCGCGGGCCCCACCCCCTTCACCCCCTCCATCGTGCCTCCCCAGGGGGTTGTAAGGTGCTCCGCTTGGCCATCCGACCAGCGCGGAGCGCTGAGAAAGAAATCTATCGACGCAACTTTTTTGTAAGGGTTTGATTTTTGATGCGATTGATCCATGCAAAAGCGCAGCCTCTTTTGATGGTCGACCCAAAGGGGCTCTTGCTGGCTTGTACAACTGTGGTCGGATCATTAACGTAACAATCGGGCCCCTTATGAAACAGCGAATCCTTTTCGTAGACGATGACCCGTTGGTGCTTGAAGCATTGCGTCGCGTGTTGCGCCCGCAGAGTGCCGAGTGGGACATGGCATTTGTGGATGGAGGCCAAAAGGCCCTCAAACTCATGGAACAACTCCCGTTTGATGTTGTCATTGCCGACATGCGCATGCCAGGAATGAACGGCGCTGAGTTGTTGGCTGAGGTCCAGAAACGGTTCCCCAAGACGGTGCGACTTGTTTTGTCCGGACATGCTGATCCTGACCTCATTTTCGAATGCGTCGGCACCGCCCACCAATACCTTAGCAAGCCGTGCCAGACGGCGGATCTAAAGGCTGCCGTCACGCGCGCAAGCAACTTAGAGCAATCGCTCAAGGATGAAAACCTCCGGCGCCTGGTGTCGCAGTTGGAAACGGTGCCAAGCATCCCAGGCTTGTACGCTGAAATTGTCGAGAAACTTCAGGATCCGCAAGTTGGCGCCGACGAAATCGGGGAAATCGTGCTCAAAGATCTCGCCATGACCGCTAAAATCCTCAAGCTGGTGAATTCGGCATTCTTTGGATTGGGGCGCGAGATCTCCAATCCCGCGGACGCGGTTACATACCTCGGAATGGATACAATCAAGTGTCTCGTTCTTTCCATCCATGCGTTTTCCCAGTTCACGAATGCCAAGGTAGGAGCCTTCTCAATCGATGCTCTGTGGGCCCACAGCCAAAGGACTGCCGGCATCGCTTCAGAAATTGCGCGGATTGAGGACGCCGGCCCGAAAATCGTGAACGAGGCATTCGTTTCTGGCCTTCTCCATGACATTGGAAAACTGATTCTGGCATCGAACTTCCCTGCCGAGTACGATCAAGTGATTGCGACCACCGCCGCCGGGTCAATGAGTGCCATCCTGGATGCCGAGCAGAAAGCCTTTGGCGCCAACCATGCCGAGATTGGCGGATATCTGCTCGGCCTCTGGGGTTTGCCGGTTCCGGTAGTTGAGGCGATTGCGTTGCACCATAGGCCGGGCAGTTCTCCATCCCTCGTATTCGCCCCATTAACAACGGTCCACGTAGCTGACGCTCTAGCACACGCAGACAAGAACGGTGCTCCAGACAGTTTCACCAAGGCCCTGGATATCGATTATCTTAACGCACTGGAGCTTGGAAGCCGCCTGGAATTCTGGCGCGATTCCGTGAACCGCTCTGCTTAAAACCGCGCGTCAGGCTGACAACAGAATTCTTCCGGGAGCAATTATTTGCTGGCCCAAGAAATGTCGAGAGAGCACGATCGTTATGTGCGTCGCGTCCGGCGAGATACGCCACGGTTTCCTCGCCATCTCGAACGATCTGTATTGGATTGGAACATTGGAACGGACCCCCAAGCAAAGCAGTTTCAGGTTAGGCTCGTTGGCGGCAGCTTTAGGGGCATTCGGGGATCGGCCAACATCCTTAGCTCTTCTTCGCTGCGTTTCCTGAACGGCGGCAATAGCACCCCTGCGTCTAGTTGTGCAAGCTCACAGATCATTTTCCAACCGTGATTCCAATTACCGCGTGGATCTGAGATCGTTAACACCGCTGTCCGCAAAGTTTCCAGTTCTTGCGTTGTCATGTTTTGGGCAATTGCGGTTTTTTCAAATCTTGGTGCGTGCCGCCGCCTCGGTTCAGCCGGCTGGAAACGTTGTCCTTTGCTGCTGTCCGTTCCACTGCTATCGCTACTATCGCAGAACGATACACTAACCCAAGCGTTGATTTACGCAAACGTGAATGGCCTCTTTTTGTAAGAATTTTGCTGCCGCGAAGATGGATTCTTTACCGGGAACTGGCGAAGCGCGGTAGTTTTTGGGTTCTTTGTCGCCGAGTTTTCAGCCTAAACCGCTGACATGCCCAAGCTGCGGATGGCCGTGTCAGCAGCGTTGGTCAGCGCGCAAGATCGGGATTTGACCGTTGCCCTTTGATCAACCGACCGGTTTTTCGAACTCAACAACTAAAACGTGGCGGCTGTATTTCTGCCACCGTGATAGTTCATCCAGGCGATGTCAATATCACCCACTTGCGGAGCCAGCAACGCGGGCATGTCACTGCCGTTTGTAAACTTTACCGCCAGCGCGCGGGGTGAGGTCATGGACCTCTTCCATTTGTGGATCTCAGAATGCCCATCCGCGAACGAGAACCCGCAGGCTCCATTGTGATAGGTAGCTGGCATATCAACCCACGACCATGCGTGAGGGTTGAAAAGCCCAGCGTCATTAATGCTGTCGGGGTGCTCGTCTACATAAACCCACGTCCCATCAGGCCCTGGGTATGTGAATTGCGAGAATTTTTTGATGTGGCGGTATGCTGTATCCCACGGCCCAGCTTCTGCGTTGCCTTCCCCGATTCCAATGTTGCCGGAAATGCTTCGGACGCGCTTTGGCCAGCCTAACCGGGCTTGTGGGGACGCCAAATAAATGTCAGCGGGACATTTGAAAATGCTGGAGTTTTTGGCCACATACGGGGCCAGCCGCGTATACTTATCGCTTACCAGGAAATCGGTGTTGGTGTTGTCGGCGCTGGTCGTCCAGTCTTCCCAGCCTTCGCACCAGCCGGGGCCTATCGTCGGATCAAAGTTTCCGCCGGTCGCGTCGGCGCCATGGAAGGAGGGCACCAGCTTGTCCTGCGCGTCGTGAGCATACATCGACCAGGCGATCATGAGCTGGCGGGTATTGTTCATGCAGTAGACACCCTGCGTTTTCTGTTTCGCTTTCCCCAGGGCTGGGAGGATCATTGCCGCGAGGATCGCAATAATTGCTATCACCACAAGAAGCTCGATTAGGGTGAATCCCTTTTCAATGTTTGAGCGTGGAGCAGAGTGAATGGTTTTCATGTTGTTGATCAACGTTCGGTTGAAACTGGGCTTGCAGAAAAAGTAGGACTTGGTTTTACGTGGCGTCAAGTCCAATCCCGCAAACGGGCTGGCCCGCGCAGCCCACAAACTCCCAAGAGAAAACCCGCCGTTTCGAGCGTTCAGCCCGAGACCGCTACACACGGCCTCAGCACTCAAATTGAACGGCGGGGACGAGCGGGATAATGCGCAACACAGTGACAATGGGCAACACGAAAACACCGGGCTAAAAGCACTTGCTGCACATTCAAAACAAACACCCAGCTAGAACGACAGAGAATAGAAACGTCAAGGAGTGGTCGCCGAATAGCTCTCCGACATGCCTAGATTTTTGCGAGGTTGGAGGAGATCCCTCAATGATTTGAGGAATCGCCCGTGCCGACAGGGCATTATCGAGCACCGCCAGTTGGTCGCACCTGAGTAGTCGACGCGTTCAGGTGTCGCGAAAGCCAGCGCAGCACGCGTCCCGGCAAACCAAACACGCCCCCGCAGCAAATTCTGACGTGTCCGTGAGGCAACCGCCATATGTCGGGCTTTCCCCACGCCCTCCAGAGGTCGTCGATGTCCTCTTTCGAACAAAGCAAATCATGAATACCCTCTATCAATAATATCTTTTCCCGGGGGATGGCCGGCTGCGTCATCGTCAAATTCATCGCAGTGGTTTCTAGCGCGTCACAAACGTTGCGAACGCTCTGTAATCTGCCACGGATACTCGGTCGGATGGTTAGTTGCACCTCATAGGGCTTACACCTCACGGGCGGGCATGCCATAACAACGGCCGCCAGACGAGAATCGCGGCACACGGTCATCCCCACGTCACCCGCTCCCCTTGAATATCCCCACAGTGCCACAGCGGGACATCCTTCCCTCAGGAGCCACCCAGTCAAGGCGCGGATTTCGGCGATCGCTTGCGCGGCTCGTTCAGCCCAAAAAAGGCAATCTCCCGTGTCAAATGCAGCGCGCTGGCGAGGACAGCGTTGAAAATGGTAAGGCGGCACAAACGTGGCCACATTACATCCCGCGCGATTACTGCTGCGGGCAAGTAATGGAAATCTGAACCGATAACTTGCAGAGTCGTTGTAACCAGGCAGGAGAATAATTGCCGGCCGCTCCCGCCATCGATCAGGGCAGCGGTAAAGCCTCCCGTGAACGACATTGTTTTCCTCGAAATCGCAGGGACGAGGAGTCGGAAAGCTGAAATGGACACCTTCGGTCAATTCAATCTGTGCCGGTTGACCCTCAGTAGAAACGAAGTCTGGACCCTTCAAAAAGCGAAGAGCTTCCTCCAGCCTCCAGTCATATTCTCTGGCAGGCATCATCAGTGTCATAATCTGAACCGACGACCAATCGATCAATTTTTCCAAGGATGCGATCATTCGCTTGTAGGTTCGTCATTCGCAATTTGGCGATCCACATTCACAGTGAAATTGCGTAAACTCCAAACTGCGGCATGCGATAGTCTTTCCGAACTATGCCGAGTTGAAAAATGAAAAAGGGCCGATCCGCTCAGAATTTGAACGAATGGCCCGTTACTTGGCATTATCAATCGCTAGGCAAAATACCCCAACTCTCTCAAGCTACAGTGTTTCGGATTGCCGACGATAACATGATCGAGCACCTCGATCTTGAGCAGTTGACCCGCACGAATGAGATCGCGTGTCACCTTGATGTCCGCCTCCGAAGGTTGCGGTTCCCCTGAAGGATGGTTGTGCATGATTACAATGGCCGCCGCAGCGGCTATCACTGCCCCACGAAAAACCTCTCGCGGGTGCACCAAGATAGTATCCAGCGTGCCGATGGAGACCATCTGGAATCCCTTCACCCGTCGCCTGGTGTTCAGAATGAGGACAGCGAAACATTCGCATTCCGGGTTGAAGTAAGGATTCGTTGCAACGTGGAGCTTCCAGTAATCTGCCGCCCTGTCCGGAGTGTCGCAAAGATGCATCGATTCCGGCACCGGACATTCCCGGAGCGCCACGATTTTGAACTCCTTTGAGCTGATTTCCTTCGGAGGCTGCCCTGTTTCGTTCAGTTCCATGGCCATTGCCGACCTGACTTCATAATAGCTCCGCGGGTCCCCTGATGATTTAGGCCGACTGACACCGCACGGATGTTGCCAGCAGCGCCGATCACGGTTCCAATGGAAGCCGAGGGTTTTGAGCTGGTCTCGTACCCCACCTGCCGGCGGGATGTTGAATTCAAGCCATACCCATTTCCCCACTACCTGAGCCTGGCCCCAGAGCTCCGGCATTTCCGTTTTCATCCGGTCCAGCAGGGCGAGGGTCATCGCCATGCTTGCGTGATTTGTATTCACGGTTACTCTCTTTTCTGCCGTCCACCCGTAACAGCGGGTTGCTTCTGGTTTGGTTACTCTCACTGGAAGCGCGGACGGCACGTATTTCCCAGCGAAAGCAGAGCCGCCGTGTGGCGGGATAAAAGGGGCTTCCCTTTGCGAGAGAAGCCCTTGGTTCAATAGTCTTGCGGAAGCAGAACAGTTGTTACTGAGCGGTCAGCTTCCGTGATGATCCAAAACTTTGTGCCGTTCTCCGCATGGTAGGCGGAGAATAGCCGCCCGCCTGATTTCAGAGCCCGGTCATTGCTGGTTCGATCCTCGTTGTCGAGGTTGCCCCAATCCCCTGCTTGGTGCCGCTGCATCGCTCTCAGGATGTCCTCGTTGGGAATCGACTGAAGAGCATTGGGCGTGGCCATAATTCGGCCAAGTCGGAACACGGCGACAGGAATTCGATCTGCGTTCATAGCGGTGCGGCATCCCGCAGTTTCTGAAGCGCGAGATCTATCTCCTTGCCCGTTAATGTCCCCTCTACCCGCGGGAAGCCTGCAACCGTTCTCCATTTAAACTCCTGGTAGAGAGATAGTGCTGCGCTGTCATCGCCCAGCCAATCAGCCAGGAGTGCGAGCGCCAGTTGTGCGGGACCGCTCCCACCATAGCCCCAGCTCAATCCGTCGGGGCTGTGGAAGCGCAAGTCGAAACGAGGATCTAGCGCACGCCCATCGACCGTGACGAAGCACTCCCCATATGAGCGTTTTCCTCGGTACCTCTTGTCCGGTTTCTCAGGATTATCCGTGCCGACTCGAATGGAATCGGATTTGTGCATAATTCAAGCGTCCTTTCAAAGTGCGTGGTTTGTGAACTGCGCCAGAGACGAAGTTCTCCAGCGATCCGGGTATTATCGTACCACGAATTAAAAACCTGCCGGAATAGGCAGGCTGTGGAAATCACGCCTGAACGGCAGCCAGGCGCCGCCGGGCAGTCTGGCAATGCGTCCAGGCCTTCTCGATGAGAATGAACCGGCGGCCGTAAACCAGAGCGGCTTCGGCTGTGGTACCCGACCCGGCGAACGGATCGAGAACGATATCGCCCGGCTTCGAAAAGGATTCGATGAGCGGCGTAATGGCCATCACTGGTTTCTCATTAGTGTGAAGCCGGTTGCCAGTGTACTCCCACGGCAACAGGTCTGGGGGCGGGCGTTCAGGCTTCGGCGGTCTCCCCTTCGCCAAGAGAAAGCCTACCTCGTGAAAGCTCTGAGTATAGCCCTTTCGGGAGCAATGCCCTTTGGTCCAGGTGAGATGGCTCACAGGTCGGAAGCCGCTTTGCTTCCAGACCTTCATGAAGCGGTCGATCCCAGGCCAACCGTAAAAGGTGGCGCAAAACGAATTTGGCTTGAGAACCCGATAGAGTTCCGCAAATGCTGGTATAAGCCACTCGTCCGAATCGTCTCCCGGGCATCTCCTGCCGTCACGAGGCAGGTAACTCACCAGATACGGAGGATCGGTGCAAACGAAATCAACGCTTTCGCTTGGAAACAAAGGCAGGAGCTTCGTGCAGTCGGCATGGATAACGCGGCTGAGGAATATCGAGATCGGCTTCAAACGGTTCCTTTCGGTTAGATGGAGGAGCGAATCTCCGCCCTAATTCTATCACACCGGCAGGCAACCTTTCATCCACCGAGCCAATCCCAAGATCGCGGCAGCTTGTTAAAATGATTCCGTTTGAAGTCTTTTCCCAAACATGTTTTGTGTAAGACCAAAGTCCGGCGGCCCAACCGTGGAAATAGATCCTCGCTTCGAAGCAGAATGGCCCCTTTGCCAGCTATTCTGTGAATTCGCCCAAAGTGAAATCGACGAAGACCGGCTCTGCAAGATCCAGGTTTTCTTGCACTGCGTAATACGCCAGATGTGACCGCCGTTGTTGTGGAACACCCCTTGAAACCGCCGCCTAATGTGAGCGCCATCATAGGCGGCGTGCCCGAAATCCCTGATCTTCTAGCTAAGGTGTGGCTAATTGCAGCATGTGAATTCACTTTACAATTGGCTGACACCCTGTACTAAGGCCTCGCAAGGTTTGATTACCTTCACAGTATGCTCAATAAGCGCGAAGAATTAGGAAACTTAGTTCGAGCTCATAGGGATCTCAAAGGCTGGTCACAAGAAGTGTTGGCAGAGCAGCTTGGGTCTCTTACGAACCGCTCGGCCGTCGCGCACCTCGAACAGGGGCTGAGGGTGCCAAAACCAGAGGCTCTTAAGGGGATCTGCGAAGCCCTGGGAATCCCTCCGGAGTATTGGGAGCCGTTCACAAACCCACGGTCCCTTCAGAGATTAGAATTTGAGGAAGTTTTGGCCGAACTCGTGGGTGAGTCGGTTTCCTTGGATGGTCACGACGAGACCTCCAAGACCGTTGTCGAACAGCGGATTGGTGAACTTTTCAGCGAGCCAACCCCTAGAAAGCAGACACTCGATCGGTTGAATAGTATTTTGGTCTACTATGGTGTGCAGCCGGTTTCAGAGGCCTTTTTTGCAACGTATTTTCAAACGCAAGCCTTTGCGTCAATCGCCTCCCTCGACTCGGCGATTAAGGGTTATCAAAAGGACGCAATACGTGTATTCAGCACATTGAAGGAAGCGTACCGCGCATTCAATCAGCAAATCCCATTGGAAGGGTTAAATCAATTATTGGGGCCAATTAAGCCTAAGCCTTTGGAACCGTATTCGGAACGCGATGAATGGGATCGGGTAAAGGAAGTGCCTGACGATCGATTGGCCGATCTTGGATACATCTCCGCAGCGCGTGTTAAACAAGAATCGACTGAACGACAAGCCCTAAAAAGTTTCCTCGAAAGCTTGGCCAAAGACATCCATAGCAAAGGGAAAGCCGCTCTTGACGAAGTTCCGCAAAAGACACTCCGGAAAATGGATTCCTTCCTGAGAAAATTTCAATCCAATATTCGTCATGGCTTCCTTTCACCTTTGTTTGTGCCGGACAGCGATGAGCTTGAACGCGAGGCTATTCGTCTCGCCCCCACAGACCTAGAACTAGCTAGGATCGCCGAGACCCAAAGAACCGCACTCGCGAACTTAGCCCAGTACCTCTCGGCTGATTATATGGATGTGTACGTAGCCACATCGATGAGAACGGACGCTGATTTTATTTCGGTGAACCAGTTTATACGCTCCCTTTTTAAACACGAAAAGATCCGTCCGCTCAAATTGAGATATTTCAACCCCACACAATCGTGGATAGATGATCGAATCGCGAAGGGCTTAGTCGAGGCGCTAATGCTACGCCGCGCTGCGGTAACGATCTATATGGCTCAAAAAGTTGATACGTTTGGAAAAGATTCAGAGGCTTCTGTCGCACTGGGCCAGGGCAAACCGGTGGTCGTGTATGCTCCAAAACTCGTGCTGCCGGGGGCAACTCATGATGCGGAAGAATTGTTTCAACAAAGCCGGGCTCAGCTATTGGATATGTTGAACGAAGACGATCGTCGTGAAATCGACGATACTGTCGACCACCAGGCGATAGTTTCAAAAGTTCTGACAGCGAAGTTGGAAAAAGCCACGAACGCAGAGCTCTCGCAAATGGCAGCTGTACACTGGGCTGATTTTGATTTGTACAGTGAGGCAGAGAGAATCGAAGTGGAAGACAAAAAGGCCCAGTATCGACGTTGGCTCGACGGCTCCATCCGTGGAACGGGGAGTCACGAGCTTCTCCTCGACGGAATTCGCTCCGACGTTATTGGCATCTTTGTTGCCACTGGCGTGCGGTTCGAGCAACGATCAAAGCTCTTTCGCGAAATCCATCCATTAGCTTTGCAGGTAATCCTGTCCTCTGGTGTCCTTAACGGCATACTCGTGGTGCGATCGGTCGAACAGTGCGCACAAGCTTTGTTCGCGCTAATCCACAATGATCTTCAACTGAATCTTCAAAAGGATGAACATAATTACCGCCTTATCGAAGAAATAACTGGTTCGACCATAAGAGTAATTTCTCGGCACCGGCTTCTTCGTCATGCATTTGAGGCATTTTACGGGCGCATTTAGCGCTGAGAAACATTGAAGCTAAGTGAAAGAATAAAATTCTCCGTCCCAATTTCACCACCCCGGCAGACGACCATTCATCCACTGCAGCAGTCGCCAGACTCCCTCCGACTTGGTAAAATGGTTCCGTTTCAAGTTTTCCACATTGCTCTGCGCAAGACGAAAATCCGACGGGCAGACCGTGAACGCCTACTTCGAATCGGGGCGGAACGGCCCCTTTGCCTGCCTGGTATGCCGTGAGGAGGTCATCCTCAAGACCGGCAGATGCCGCATCAATCACTTCGCGCATGCCAATCCGATTGCCTGCAAGTTCGCCCAGGGCGAAAGCGATGAGCACCGCCGATGCAAGACCGAAATTTTCTTGGCCCTGCAAAAAGCGCCAGGGGTGAGCAATGTAGCATTGGAGTGCCCACTCGAAACCGTGCGGCCTGACGTTAGCGCGGAAATAAACGGTGTTTCGGTCGCCATCGAGGTGCAGATAAGCTCGCTGTCGCTCGAAACGATTACCGCACGCACTATCGACTACGCCCAGAGAGGAATTTACGTCCTCTGGCTGTTGCAGTGGATACCGGACTTGGATGCGGTGCGCTATACTCCCCGCCTGTGGGAGAAATGGGTCCACGCCGCATACTTTGGCCGGGTATATTATTGGGTCGAGGGATTGAATGTCGTGAGCTATCGCTTTGAACCGCACCTCGCGTTGATCCCAAAAACCACTTGGTTTTCCCCAGGCGGCAAGAAAATGACAGGCGGGGGTTACTGCCAGAGATCAAAGCGATATCGAACCCCGGTTCGCGGAAAGTCGTTCAACCTGGCTCGGGATTTTGTCCCACGCGATAGATTTTGGTGGGAGGGTGGCGGCCTTAAGGTGCCGGATGCCAAACTCTTTATGGAACCATACTGAAGCGATCAAGGATTAGTTTCGAAGACTGAACGGCAAGCGAAACCAGCCACGTCCATTACCTTTCCAAGCATTCCACTTTCCCTTTTCCTCCGAAAATTGTTCGACACAATTGAACCTGATGCTACAGTCTCTCCGCTATGTCTCGTGTGCCTGGGAACACGATTAACCTTGGTTCGGTAGACGGCGTTGGAACGCCCCTCATCCTCACGCCTGAGATACGCTCAACTCACCTGTACGTCTGTGGCTCAACCGGAACAGGCAAAACCAAACTCCTCGAACACCTGGTTCGACAGGACATTAAGGCCTGGCGCGAGAGCAAATGTGGCGTTCTCCTCCTCGATCCTCATGGTGCGCTGTATGACAGCGTTTTGAACTGGGTTACGTGGAACAAGGCGGTGTTTGAAGATGTTCCAATTGTGCCCATTGATTTGCGCCGAAACGACTGGACCATAGGATACAATGTACTTCGGCCGCGCGTCACGGCCGACCCTTCCGTCCTCATCGACAACTTTGTCCAGGCCATGGCATACATCTGGGGTGAGGCTGGCACGGACCAGACTCCCCGCTTTGCCCGATGGGCCAAAAACGTGCTTTGGACGCTTTACGAAAACAAGCTGACACTTCTCGATGCGGAGCGTTTGCTCAACTGCTCGACCAAGCGCCATAGGTATGAACTCACTGCCAAAATCAGAAATCGACTGGTAGCGCAGGATTGGGCCTTTGCCAACATGCTGTCGCCCAAAGATTTTGATACGCAGATTTCAAGCACGGTAAACCGCCTGACCCGGTTTTTGGATGCAGAAAAGCTCCGCCTCATGTTTGGCCATGGCGGGGCGTCGCTCGACCTGCATGGCGCCCTTGAGCAGGGGTCGATAATATTGGTGAACCTGTCGTGTGAGAAGGCGCAGGTTTCTGACGAGCAGGCGTCGCTTTTTGCTACGTTGCTGCTGAGTGACCTGTGGACGGCCGCCAAGGAACGCGGCAAAGGAGTGGATGGCGAGGAGGTAAAACCATTCTACGTCTACATTGATGAATTCCAGAACTTTGTAACGCCTACGATTGCCAAAAACCTCGACCAGGCGCGCGGCTTTGGCCTGCACCTCACCCTGGCCAACCAGTTCCCGAAGCAAATCCGGCATGCCGGAGGCCGCGGCGAGCAGGTCTTCGATTCGATCATGGCAAACGCTCGCAGCAAGGTGGTATTCGAGATTACGGAAGACGAGGACCTCAATCGCCTGGCCCTGGACCTGTTCAGGGGCACGCTCGATCCGGACAAGATTAAGCTCAGCCTCTACTCAACGAAGGTCATGGATTACGAGGAGGAGTCGCGCACAATCCGGGGTCGAAGCGAAACCTCCAGTACCGCGACCGGTCAATTTAGCGGAAACACCGATAGCGAAAGTCTTGGCGGGGAGATTCTCGAGAATGTCGAACAGGATCCGGGAATCTGGAACAGTTCAACCGCCGATTCGGCAGGAACCTCGCACATCTCAACTTCCGGCCACGCGTACTCAGAAACTGAAGTTCCTTTTTTGAAGCCCGTCATGGGGCAGGAACTTTCAAGCGTTCAGTTTCGCTCCATTGAGGAGCAGGTTTTCAGGGCAACTCAGGCATTATCAGACCAGGAACAACGTCATGGGGTCGCACGACTCGTCCGGCAGAAAGTCCCGGTGGCATTCGAAACGCCGACGGTTAACCAAATGCCGACAACTCGGGCAATGGTCCAGAAGCACCTTGAAGCAATGTACAAGAAGCTCTCCTTCGCTCTGCCAAGCTGCGAGGCTGGGCGTCAAATCCGGGAAAGGGAGGCTGTAACGAGTGCTGTAGTTCCGATGGACATCGCGGAACCAGAATCGTCAAAGCGAATATTGCCTCCCTCGACGGTTTCCCACACTCCCAGCACACAACCAGTGCAGCGGGTTCAGAAAATCCGCATGAACGCTAAGCCTAACGTACGCAAAGTCACCAGCAAACCGTGAACTCATAAGCCCCTTGCTGCCCGGGCTTACCGGTTGTGATCTCCTTCCCCAGCCGAGTCATTTCTTGATATACTTTTTCCATGGCATCGGGAGCGATTGAACTCCGCCAAAGGGATATTTCCATCTTGGCTGGGCTTTTTGAATCCAGGGTAATGACCGCCGCTCACATCGCGGCCATGTATTTTAACGGCAGCGGTGAGGCAGCAAAGAAACGCCTTCAGAAGATGAAGGGGGCGGGCTTGGTAGGCGAAAAACGGCCGAGAGTCAATGAGCGGGCGCTTCTGTTCCTCACAACGAAAGGGTTTAAAGCCTTAACCAATGCGGGAGCCGTCTCATCCGAATTTTTGAGTCCGTCCTCATTCCTCAAGCGAATGCCGGTGGGCCAATATACCCTTCAGCACGAACTGGAAGTTCAGGACGTGAAGTCGGCATTCCATGTTGCGGCGAGCCGTCACACAAATATCACAATTGAGGAATTCAAAACCTGGCCACTTCTCTACGAATTTACCGCCTGTCGGGCGGCCGATGGCAAAGAGGTTACAGTCAAGCCTGACGGCTTTATCCGCGTCCACGAGAAGCTATCCAATGGGCAGATGGCGGAGCACAGTTTCTTTCTTGAAGTCGACAGGTCGAGCGAAATGCAGGACTACCTCGTGAACCGTGCAAGCTGCTACGTCAATTATTACCGGTCCGGCGGCTTTGCCGTCTGGAACGGCGCCACGCCTGCCGAGGCAAAGCTGTACAATTTCCGGGTTCTTGTGACTTTCAGGAACGAAGAACGCCGGAACAACACTGCGGCGCGTCTCTTGCAGCACAATCCGCCGATTCTCACCCAAACATACCTCACGACCATTGACGAGGCGCTTTCTAACCCCTTTGGCCCGATCTGGATGTGCCCAGTCGACTATCGAAAGACTACAGCCGGCACGGTTTTCGACCCTTACCGGGTCGAGCAGGGCTGGATGTACCGCCGGCAGTCAGTCCGTGAACGCTTGGTTGCAGATAGGGTCACAAAACGACGGTTGCTGGAGGATTAAGCGGGCGGCCTTCTGCGCGGCCTAATCGAATTGATTGTCACTCAGTTGCGCACGCTCCTTCGAAAAAGAAGCTTGTGCAACCTTCACTTGCCCGGATGTCCGCGGCGGCGAGTCCCGTTCGGAGCAGTGATGGGCCGCAGCGAGGGCTGGCGTTTGTCTCGTGGTCGAAGATGGACTGGCTGGGCTGATGCTCAGGAGTTCCTCCTATCTCACGGCCAGAGGTATCAACGGATGACCTTCATTGATGAGGCTCGCCATGCAAGTCCTAGGCAGAACCGCTGCAATCGCAGCTCAGGATTCGTCGTATCTCATTGACGATTAACTACAAAGAACACTTGACATTGACGTATGCGGTTGCACACTTGCGGAATGCTGCGCGTCAGAGGTTCGTGGACACTCGTTCGCCTGTAATGCCCAGAACAGAAGTGCGCGGAGTTCCTGTCTGTCAAACGGCACCGCATTTTGGCCAAAAAAGAATGTCCGCATTTGAGGGTTTCTCTGCGCGTTTCTACCGACACCACTGAGACGTATGAATTCCTGCTCACCGTACAGTTTGCTCTCAATCTCCCGAGCACTCATGTTGGCTCTTCTCGTGTCCTTCGCGCTTTCTGCCAAAAGCGATGCTATAGGAGATTTTCCCGGCTATACATGGGCGACCAAGTGCGGCGGAACAGGTGACGATTCAGCCAGCGCGACGGCCATTGGGCCCAATGGGGTCATTTATGTTGCGGGCTATTTCTCAGGTTCGGCGACCTTTGGAAGCGTTCAGTTGGTGAGTAGCGGGCCACACGACATCTTCCTCGCAGCGTATAATCCAGATGGCCACATTTCATGGGCCACGAGGGCTGGCGGAGCCCTGGAATCGGAGGCACGCGGGATCGCGACGGACGCAGCGGGGAATGTTTTTATCACGGGTACCTTTCGAGATTCTGTTACATTCGGATCCACAACGATTTCCGGAGGCCATTTCGGTTCCATCTTCGTCGCAAAGTACAACTCGTCCGGTGAATTAATCTGGGCGAAAGCTGCTGGGGGATCGTTTGGGGCCTTCGGACAGGCTTGCGCGGTGGATAAAAATGGTGATGCTTATGTTACAGGCTTTTTCTCCGGGCCAGCTTCCTTCTGGGATGGCTACAGTGCCAACAGCATCGGTTTTTACGCCGTTTTCATCTTGAAAGTATCAAGCGACGGGCATATGGTTTGGCTTCGCACTCTTGGTGATGGTTCGTCCGACAACTGGGGCCTTGGTGTAGCCGTCGACGCGGACTTCAGTACATTTGCGGCGGGGCAGATTGGGCGTCACTTCTTTATCGCAAAGTACGACAGTATCGGAAATCAGCAGTGGCTGAAACAACCAGCAGTACAAAACGTTCCCGGGGCAGCGGTTCCCTCCCCCATTCCCGATGGTAAAGGAGGAGCGTACTTTGCGTGCAATATTACCGGTCCAAGTGATTTTGATGGAATCCCGGTTACAACAACGGGTGGAATCGATTTTGTGCTCGGACACTACGACTCAACAGGTCAGCCCGTCTGGGCGAAGAGTTTCGGCGGTATAAGTGACGATTACGTGCGAAGCATCGCTCAGGACGTGGATGGCAACCTTTTGGCAGTTGGTTACTTCGAGAACTCAATAAATTTCGGACCTTTAACCCTTGATAGTTCCGGCGGCCAAGATGTCCTCGTGGGTAAGTTCGCGACCGATGGCGCTTTCATCTGGGCTGCACAAGCGGGGGGTGCAAACGACGACACCGCATTATCTGTGGCTGCTGACTCGTCTCGAAATGTTTCGATTGTTGGATCCTTTTCAGCGGCAGCCGCATTCGGTCCGTCTTCGTTGTCCTCAAGCGGAGGGGCGGATGGTTTCGTAGCTCACTTAAGAGCAGCCACTGTCGTACCAGCCTCCTCAATAAGCTATTACGTACGCAAACCCGATTCTACGCTTTTGGTCTTAAAAGGAAAGCAGTGTGCGGAAGCCCAGGTCAACGGAACGTCCGATCGCGATGCGGTTGTAGCTTTGCTCTTTGGAGAACCTGTTAAAATAAGCGCAACCTACGGTGCATCTCTTTGGGGCTATCCTACCTCCGTCAATGACATAGCGTCATTGGTTCAAGACTTCGTTATTGGCTACTACAATGCTCTCCAGGCCGATCGAACTGCGCACGTACGAATCGTGGTGACGACCAGCAATTATGGAAATAACGTGACGGCGCTTCACGGGGCGGCCTGGGCACAAATGGTCGATGACCTGGCGCTGTGGGTATTAGCCCAAGGCTATTCTGGGCAAGTCGATATTGCAGGCGGGAGCAATATCGAACCCGATTGGAACGGGGCCGCCACTACGCGCGCATGGGTAGACGGCTACGCCTCGGTCGCTCACCGATTTATGTATAATGTAGGGGCCGCATCGGGGTGTCCCGGCGCCGGGGGCCTAATATCTGGCGGGTGCAACCATGAGTGGACGCAAGACGATTTTTGGTATGTCTCATGGGGATCAACTCCGGCTGAGCCTTTGCCCGAAATCTACGGACTGTCAAACGCGAAGCAATGGGCGGCGATCAGCTTGTATGGTTATTTGGCTCATGGGGAAGGAATGATTTTTGGAGGAGCCATGACGGAGGCCGGAGCCTGTGCCCAGCACCCCAAAGATTCGACATGCCCAAGCGATTCTCCCCAGGAAGGTTGGCAGCAGTTGTATGATATACTGAATGGCGATACGCGGACAGCTCAAACATTGTCTTGGTCGACCGACATTCAAGATCTTCAATGACTTCAACCGCGAATCCAGCGGCAATACAAAATGATTAAAATTTTATTAACGGTTGTTGCAACGGTCTTGTTGGTGATTTCGAGCAACGCCCAGAACGCGCTTCCACCTGGGAAACAGGCAATCGAGCAGTTGTATCTTCAGGAACGTAACGCGGGCTCTCAAACTCCCGCCCCAAGGAATCCGAATGCGTCCTATCCAATCGTCAAGCCCGGGCCATTTCAAACCGGACTTTTCGACGATTGCGACTCTTTTCATGGGATGATTGTGTCCAATTGTTGGCGTGGCCTGGTAAACGGTCTAGAAACCCAGGTATACGCTGGGGGCGAGACGGAAGACAACGACCCGCAACAAGGCCTCGTGGTCCTTCTGCAGGCCACAGCCAATTTTGTTCCCACGCCTATGCGCGTTGGGGCCGTTCACATTATATCTGCCAATGGGCCTGTGCTCACGATGGTATCCGCCACTGGCCCGTACGTGCTCACATTTGACGCAAGCACTGGGCAATTTACATCGCTCGTTTTAGACAACACGCCTCCTGTCATCTCGGGAATGCCCCCTGCTGGAACAACACTTTGGCCGCCCAATAAAAAAATGGTGACGGTGGCCATCGTCACTGTGGCAGATACGTCATCCGGTGTTGTCTCCTTCGAAATAACGGGAACAAGTAGCGAGCCTGCTGATCCCAAGAACCCGGACGTAGTCATTACCGGAAGTGGCACGGGACCGCGGACGGTGCAACTGCGCGCTGATAGGCTCGGAACAGGTAATGGGCGCACATACACCTTAACGGCCACCGCCGTCGATGGAGCGGGGAATAAGGGGAGCGTGACAGCAACATGCTTCGTTCCGCACGACCAGTCACGATAGCCAGGAGATTCCAACTCCCAGACGACCGATTGGCGCCCGTGTTCGGTCCGCTGTCAAGGGGTGCCCCGATGGGCCTTGCGGGTGGCGGTCCCTGCGTGTCAGCGTTTTCGTTCAGCTTCACGCCCGTTCATACCGATGTGCGCCTGCGATTAAAAGTATCGCGTGCTCCGCCGCAGGCCGCAGGCCAATTCTGCTCCCGAATGTCTGAGAATCGATACGCCAATGGCGCATTTCAATTCTGCACGTTCTCCGTCCGCCATGGACGGCAATGCAATCCTGTTCAGTTGTTCAGTGCTGGAACCGCGATTTTAGATTTTAGAAGTTCGCAAGGCTGATGTCCGAGGAAGCATTCCCGGGCCGAGGACACCAGGACACCAGGATACCATCACTGCCGCATCATTACGGCACGTTTTAATGTGCGGGGGCCGGAACAGAAGTTGGAAGGTTGGAAAACGGAAACCTGTGCCTACGGCGGAATTCTGGGCAAGGAGCCACTTTGTCCGAAAATGTTTCCAAATGGGTCATAAAGATATTAGCGACATCGAGCAGAAGTTACTGTTGAATACGAATACAATTATGCCCGATTTTCTGCGTTGCTGATGCGTGATCCCGCTCGGTTTTCCCGCTATCACCAACTATTGCAAATACGATCACTGAGAGCCCTGTTTCCATTTGGTGACCCGTGCTCCCAAGTCAGTTCCTGCGAGCCTGCTTTCGACGGCCTCAAGAAACGCTGTGGCTCTTGGCTCATCCTTTTTCCGTACGAGCGCGCTAATAATGCTCCGAAGTAAGCGTAATTCGGGAGAAAGCTTTCTCCGCACCCCGCCCAATCCGCGCGCGTCTCGCTCGGCTAACCTCGAAAGAACCTCGAGAGTGAAAATCTTTTCTCCTACTCCGATTAACCGTTCATACCATGGGGTCTGAAGGGCGATTCCAGTGAATCTCAAACAATTGACGGCAAGCTCTGCTTGGCGCGTGTCACCCTCGCAGGCGATTTCGAGAAGCCGCTCGGCCGTTGTTTGCCTCTCGTGCTCAGACGCATCAAGCCGAGCGCATATTCCTGAAAACGTGGAGGAGTCAGCGTTTTCGTACGCTCTCAACAAACTTTCGGTTAGATCGGCCATGTTGAGTTGCACAGCATCTCTCACAACGTGGGTTAGAGGGCCGCTCCAACGCCGATTAAAACCGGAATCGAAGTGCCACCGGAACCGAATATGAGAATACCTACACCGACAACCACCACCGTCCCGGCCGCGATTTCTCCTGCGGTGCAAATCGCTGGGTGCTTTTGACAAAAATTTGGCTGTGGCTGCTGGACTGGGCAAACCGGAACCGGAACAAGGGGTGGTGTCGGCCTCGGATCATTGTCGTCATCTCCACAGTTCTCGTCATATTCGTCCTGTAAATCATTTATTTGCTGTTGAACTGAGTTGTCGTCGATCCCGACACGGCCTTTGAGCGAAAAAAGAAAGTCAATTTCATTGAGAATGCCCGCGCATTCTTCAGAGTCATATTTGAGCCCAAACCGGTCGAATCGATTTACGGGCGTATTCCCGACGAACGCATAGACATTTGGACCTTGTGCTATTTCGGCCATTCTAAGTGCCATATGCGCTTTCCTGAAACCTCTATGTCTGAGCAGAGTTGTAAAACCTACCTCCCCAAGCGGATCTCGGTTCACCCAGCGTGCGAAGTTTGGTTCGTAGTATCGATACAAGAAGTAGATAAAGCCAGAATTCTTATGATACTCTTTACTAGCAAAGCGATACAGGTTAGCGTCTGCCAGCGCTCCGCTTTGGCTGAGTATATTGCCGAACGGATCGTATAGATATTTGGCGACGATGGCCTGATTGGTGTTGATCAGGCAGGTGATGTTGCCGCTACCATCAGCGTGATAGTACGCATTGGCCATTGCGTAACCAATGGTCAGGAGGCCTGCATCGGTCCGGGCCAGCAACCCACCGATGCCACCGGCGCCTTGCATCGTGCCGCTCAGGTCGGTCCCCCGGGTGTAAGTGACGGAAGGCAAGCCGCTGCCGTCGCGCTCCTGGATCACCAAATTTCCATCGTAAACGTAGCGCGTCACGCCGCTGGTAAGCCAGGTGGTCCCGTTCCAACTGTACTCCGTTCGCAACCGACGGCGCATCTTGCCGTCATAGGCAAACTCCGTCTTCCAGGAGCCCGTCACCGTCACCCGGATCAACTGGTTTTCATCGTCATAATCAAATGCGCGGGTCCCGTCGCTGGTCAGATTGCCGTTCAGATCGTAGGTGCAGGTAACCGTTGCTGGCAAATTGACGGTGATCGAGTTCGTGTCCTTCCGGCCAAGGGCATCCTGAGCACCGGCCGTAAAGGTATTGTTGCCGTTCACGACCGTGAATCCACCTAATGCAAAGGTTGCGTCATTGTAGCGATTGGCCGCGGAACCGTTCACTGTTACGTTGGTCGCATTGGTCGTGGTCGTGCCCGCGACAGTCAGCGTTCCACTGTGGGTAATCGTGCTCAGTTCATTTAAAGTGTTGACGCTGAACGTCTCGAAGAAAGGACTGTTGTTGGTGCGGTACTGGAGGTTGTCGGCGGCATCATAGGCGTAGCCCAATTGCTCGAGCAATCGAGACGTTCCGCCGGATTCGTTTCCCAAGGCCGTCTTGAGCTGGCCGATTTTGTCGTAAGTGTATTGGCGATAATCGCCGGCGACGTTGGTAAGAGCAGTCCTTTGATTTCCAACATTGTACCCGTATTTGTGCGAGTTCAGCAAGGCGTTGGCGCTCGTCTCGAGGACGCTCGACAGTAATCGTCCAACCGAGTCGAAAGTGTTAGTGATGTAAGCGCCGTTGGGCTCAGTGAGCTTGTTGACGAGGCGGTGCCTTGTCGCATCGTAGCTGTAGCTGAAACTGCCCGCCGGAGAGCTCAGGGCGGAGAGCCGGCGAACGCCATCGTAGGTATAGCTCTGGGTCCACGGCGAAGCTTCGGGTTGAAGCATGCTCAAACCTGTCCGCAATCGGTTGTTGTACGTAAAGCTCACCGTATCGTCCGCCCACAGGCCACCCTCGCTAAGCAATTGACCATCAGCGTCATAAGTGTAGTGCGTGGTTCCGATGCCGTCAAGCAGATTTGTGAGCCGATTCAGGGAATCGTACGTGAGGACAAGATTCGTGTTCACCGGGTAGACGACGTTGGTGAGATTGCCCACCGGGTCGTACTTGTAAACTGTAGTTCCTTTGGCGGCGCTGTTGCGGTTTGTAAGCCGATTGTCGGCATCGTAACCATAGAAGAACAGGTTATTGCCCAAGTTGTCCACTTTGTTGGTGACCCGTCCGAAAATGTCGAACTTCCAGGCGGTTTTGTGTCCGGCCCCATCCACCAGATTGGTCAGGTCCCCGGCGGGAGTATACTGGAACTGGGTCTGTTCCCAGTTTGCGTTGGTTTCCCACGTCCTCCGACCGGCTGCATCATACGCAAAGAAGTTGGTGAAGCCGAGCTGGTTGGTATACGCGGTCATCCCTTTTGGGCTGTAGCCGAAACGCTCGACGCCGCCATCGGGGTAGGAGCGTGAGAGTACTCGACCGACGTTGTCGTAGGTCATGCTCGTCTGAACGCCATTGGCGTCAAGATTTGTTATTACCCGGTTCTCGGCGTCAAAAGCGAGAACCCGGACCTGTCCGACGGCATTACTTGACGCGTACAGCAAGCCCTGGTTATTAAACCAATTTGTGATATTAACGCCCGAGCTGTCGGAGCTGTTGGTAATTTGGCCGAATAAGTCGTAATTGTAATTGACACTGTACGAATCGGGGTAGTTGACCTGTGTTTGACGTCCACCATTGTCGTATAGGAAAGAAGTCACGTTGCCGCCAAGGTCGCGAACGGAATCGAGGCTCCCGCAGGAACAATAATTGTATTGAATGTAGAAGCCGTTGGCGTTAGTTTCGAACGTCAACCGTCGAACTGCATCGTAGCCAAAAGAACGTTTGAATCCCATCGGGTCAATTATTTGTGCGAGGTCGAGATTGTTGTACGTATACGAACTTGTTCCTCGTGCATCAGAAGTAGCTGTGCGTCTCTGGAGCGCATCATACGTATTGGTTATGGTCAGCCCTCGCTCATCGGTGTGGGTATAAACGAGATCATTTGTGTAGGTAAACGAGTTGGTCCGATTAATCTGAAGGTCGATTTGGGTTTGAATCCAATTGCTGTACTGCCCGCTTGCAAAATAAATATTGGTGGTGGTCAAACCAGCAGCATTGGTTTGGCTCGTCAGGCGGCCCACAGAATCGTAGGTAAACCCTGTGACGTCCCCGACAGCGTTCGTGTACGCAAGAAGTTGGTTCTTGCTGTCATACTTTAAACCCATCACAGTTTCCCCCAATGGGCCGATGATTTGGATGAGATTATTGCCGGAAGCATCATAAACGTAAGTGTTCGCACGCGTGAGCGTGGCCGCACCGTATCCGGTCGAATATGTTTCGACAATATTCGTTGCCCGGCCCCATTGGTCGCGAGTAAACCACCTATACCACGTGACTCCATCTGGAAGTACTCGAGCAGCAAGCGATGGCTGAGAATCGCTTCCTTCCTCATAGCTGGCCCCTTGGCCATCGTAGGCGTACCAAGTCGTCTGGCCAGGCGTGGTCCCGTCAGGGCTCGGTTCTTGCTCCATGTCAATTATCTGACTGATGTCGCCGCCCAGTGCACCAACTAGCGGGGTGTGGAGCCAGTGTCGCATACGCGCTCTCAAAAAATCATTTGTTGAAAATGTCGTTACATTAATGGGCCGACCACTTGCCTGTCGTGGTCCCCAATGAAAACTGTCGCGATAGTTCATAAAAGTGTTGTCTGGGTTGAATCCTGTCCATGCACCAGTATCTGGGACGACCGATGCATCGTAACGATAGTTTAGAAATGGTTGAAAATTGCTTGGGTTATTGGTGTAATCGCTTGGGTTTGTATATACTCTGCTTGAATCTTGCCGCAGCATGTAAATGTTAGTACCCAAAGCGGCATCGATTACAGTGACGGCGCGGATGGGTAAATATGGATCGTAATTGCTGTCATCGTCCGCGCCAAACTCGGTTTCGCTTCCACTCGCCGTAGTGTTCGTATAGTGTTGGAAGGTCGTAGTGCCGTACGGAGTGGTCAGATTTGTTATCCAGCCGCGATAATCGTACTTAACAGAGCTTTTAATGCCAATTGGGTCAACGAGGTTGGTCAGCATACCGGTATTGTCATACTGGAGCACCGCATTTCGGTTGAACGGATCTATCACTCCAGTTATTTGTGTTGGGAATGAAGAGTTGGTATACGTTAATGAGTTTGTGTTTCCATCGGTATCAACGACGTCAACCAACTTGACCTTCGAGCTGACCTCCGTGTAATCGTAGCGATTTGTGTGACCAAATGCATCCACATGGCCCGTAAGGAAGGCCACTTGTTTCATATCAATGGTTACGGTGCTCGGCACAAAACCATAAATATCCTCGGAGCCGTCAGCATAATGGGCGATAAATCCTTTAAGATGTCCGGAACCATCGGTGGTTCGCTGCAACAGAGAATGGCTGTAGAACTCAGGCGTTGTGTTATCTGGAGCGTAGCCTCGTTCGCCGCCACCTGGCAGTATCATAGTTGCCTGTGTGAGTCCGGAAGGATCATCATCAGAAACATAACTAAGCCAGGAACAGTCCCACATCTTGCCCAATCCGAAGACGCTGGAGGACACTGTTCTGGATTCGCGTTGCTTGTATACCGCCCTGAATGAGATGCGGTATCCCAAGCCGGGTTGGTACCCCACCGGCTCGTCAAAGAGCCATAAATTGATGTAGGGTTCGGACACCTCCCAGGACGGCATACCCGGGCACGGAGGATCGCAAGAATTACCACCGCCGCCGCCACCACCGCCGCCACCACCACCGCCGCCGCCACCACCGCC
>Ga0070741_10006584_pt1 | contig 24822 bp, 24 predicted proteins | sample Coa_R1_4_FD_66440 | JGI IMG/M metagenome (GOLD analysis project Ga0070741, IMG submission 66440) | Surface soil microbial communities from Centralia Pennsylvania, which are recovering from an underground coalmine fire - Coalmine... | ecosystem: Environmental > Terrestrial > Soil > Unclassified ... | reverse complement strand
GCAGTGAGGTCGGGCCCGCGGCCGACCGCTACTCGCTGGCGGTGATGGCGTTCGAGATGCTGGCCGGCACGCTGCCGTTCGACGAAGCAGGCGTGCTCGAGGTCCTCTACGCGCACGTCCACCGCGAGCCGCCTCAGCCGAGCGCGCGCAACGCGACGCTGACCACCCGCGTCGACGCGATCATCCTGCGCGGCCTGGCGAAGGATCCGCGTTCGCGGTGGGAGAGCTGCGACGAGTTCGTCTCGGCGTTGGAGCGCGCGATGCTGCCCGTGGAACCGGAGGCTGAGAGGACCATCGCCTACGCGACGCAGGCGCCGGCCGCCCCCCCGAAACCGGCCGCACCGCCGCGGACGGCCGCACCCGCGCGGACCGTCGCGGCGACGATGATCGCGGCGCCTCCTGTGGCAACGCCGGTCGCGGCAATGGCACCGGCCGAGAAGGAGAAGCGCCGCCGCCGTTTCGGGTTCCTCTGGATCGCCGCCGCGCTCATCCTTCTGCTGCTCGTCGGGACCGCAGCCGTGATGGCGATGAACCGGCCGACCCTCGATGTCCGTCCGGCAAGGGTCGCGGTCGGCGGCCGGATCACCGTGCTCGCCACGCACCTGCCCAAGGGCCAGGTCGGGACGATCCAGATCCACAGCCGGATCGAGTCCTTCGATTTCCGCGCTGACTCAGACGGCAACGTGCTGAAGAACATCGAGCTCCCACTCGACATCGAGCCCGGCACGCACCAGGTCGAGCTGTGCTGGGACGGGACGTGTCGCGCGCATCAGCCGCTGCTCGTCGTCTCCGGAGGCGTGGCCGAGGTCAGCCCAAGCACGAGCCCAGGCAGCACGCCCGACCAGACTCCGGGCTCGACGCCGAGCACGAACCCGACGCCGGGCAAGTCCCCAAGCCCGAAGCCGTCGAGCAGCCCGTCATCCAAACCGACTTCCAAGCCCTCCCCGAGCCCAAGCCCGTCGCCCACGCCGACGACCAACCCGTGTCAGGGAAACTCGAACGCCCTCACGCTCACGCCGTCGAGCCAGCCGATCATCGCCCTGGGGGGTACCGCATCGTTCACCGGCTCGAATTTCACGCCCAACAGCACAGTCACCGTCAGCTACCAGAAGGGAAACAACGCGGCGGTCGCGCTTCCAAGCGTCCACGCGAGTTGTGGAGGCAAAATCTCGGTTTCCGCGTCGATCGCGGGGGGCCTCGCGCGGACGGACAAGATCACCGTGTGCGACGTGATCAAGCAATGCGTCACCGAGACGATCACGGTCGTCTAGAAGCTGGAATTCGAAGCGCCGACGGCATAATCGGCACCGTGCCGATCGGACCGGGGACCCACCTGGGTCAGTACGTCGTGCAGGATTTCCTGGGCGAGGGCGCCATGGGCGTCGTCTACCGCGCCTACCACCCCGACCTCGAGCGCGTCGGCGCGGTGAAGATCCTGCACGGCCTCACCGTCGACCCGCAGTCCGCGGCCCGCTTCCGCCGCGAGGCGCAGGCCATCGCGAAGCTGCGCCATCCGAACATCGTCAACGTCTTCGACTTCGGCGAGTACGAGGGGACGCCGTACATGATCGTCGAGTTCGTCGAGGGCGGAAACCTGTCCGCACGCGTGCGCAGCGGGCCGCTTGAAACCGATCGCGCGCTGCGCTACCTGACCGAGATCGCAGAGGCAATCGATTACGCGCACTCTCGCGGCGTCGTCCACCGCGACGTCAAGCCGGCCAACATCCTGATGACCAACAGCGACACCCCGATCCTCGCCGACTTCGGGCTCGTGAAGATGATGGAGTCGGCGTCGATCAAATCGATGACCGGCGTCGCCACCGGCACGCCCGCGTACATGGCGCCGGAGCAGGTCACCGGCGAGGCCGTCGGGCCCGCCGCCGACCGCTACTCGTTCGCGATCCTCGCGTACCAGATGCTCACCGGCCGCATCCCGTTCTCCGACGGCGGCGTCCTCGAGGTCATGTACGCGCAGGTGCATTCGGCACCTCCGCCGCCGAGCTCGCTGAACCCGGCGCTGTCGCCGGCCGTCGACGCGGTCCTCCTGAAAGGCCTCGCCAAGGATCCGAAGCTGCGCTGGGCGACGTGCACTGAGATGGTCACCGCGCTGCGCTCGGCACTCGCGACGGCACCGATTCGACCGACGCCGGCGGCAGCCGCCTCGCAAACCGTCGTCATGCCGCCGCCGATGCCGGCCGCGCCGGTGCGCCCGGCGCCGCCGCCGATGGTGGGGCCGCCGGCCAGCTCGAGCTCGATCGCTCCACCGCCTGCTGACCTGCCAGACATCAGGTACGTTCCCGGGCGCGCGGCCCAGGTGCGCGGACGCAATCGCCGGCTCCCGCGCGTGTTCGCCTGGATCGGCGCCGCGCTCGGCATCCTGATCGTCCTCGGCATGGCGGGGGTCCTCGTCTATGCGGCGCTGCAGCCCGCGGTCAGCGTGTCACCGGCGCAGGCCCACCCCGGTGACCAGCTGCTGGTGACCGCGCGCCACGTGCCCGCCGGCCAGGACGGCCAGTTCCAGGCGTTCGGCACGTCGCAGGGCTTCACCGCGACGAGCGCCGGCGACGCGTCCGTGTTCTTCATCGTGCCGGACGCCACCGCGCCCGGCCCCTACTCGGTGAGCCTGTGCTGGGACGGAACCTGTCACGCCAGCACGATGGTCACGATCGTCGCCGATGCAACCGCGAGCCCGAGCCCGCAAGCAAGCGCCTCGCCATCGCCGACCGCGCTTACGACGCCGATCAGTGTCTCGGTCTCGCCGCGCCTCGGCATCGTGCCAGGCCGCACGTCCGTCACCGTGACAGCCACGGGTCTCGCGCCCGGCGCCGCGACGATCACGCTGGCTCAGGGCACGACGCGCGAGTTCTGGGATGCGGTGGTCGCGGCGAACGGGAATCTCTCGAAGAAGATCGTGCTCGGGACCTCGCAGCCATGGGTGCGCGGCGGCGGGTTCATCCGTGTGTGCGATGTCCAGTACCGGTGCACCGCGACGGTCGACGTCACGATCAGCTGACGGCTAGAAGACCTCCGCCGCGATCAGGTCGTCGAGGGTCTCCCGCCGGCGCATGACCTTCGCGCTCCCATCTCCGACCAGGAGCACCTCCGGCCGCGGCATGCCGTTGTAGTTGCTCGCCATCGCGAGGCAGTAGGCGCCCGCGGCGGGCAGGCAGATGATGTCCCCGGTCGCGAGCGCGGGCATGTCGATGTCGGTGATCAATATGTCGGTCGACTCGCAGTACTTGCCGGCGATGGTGACTCGACCGGCGTGCTCGCGCTCCGGCGCGGACGCGAGAAAGGCCTCGTAACGCGCGCCGTAGAGCTTGGGACGGATGTTGTCCCCCATGCCGCCGTCGACGGCGACGTAGCGGCGCACGCCCGGGATGTCCTTGATCGAACCGACCGTGTACAGCGCGACGCCTGCAGGGCCGGCGATCGATCGCCCAGGCTCGACGACGAGCTGCGGCGTTTCCAGGCTACGCGAGGCGCAGCCGCTCTCCAGCGCGTGCCGCACCGTCTCGACGAACTCGCGCGGAGTCGGCGGGTCGTCGTTGCTCGTATACGCGATGCCGAGGCCGCCGCCCGCGCCAAGCACCTTCGGCTCGAAGCGCAGCTCGTCGCGGAGCTGAACCAGGAGGTCGAGCATGATCTCCATCGCGCGCTCGTACGCGCCAAGGGCGAAGATCTGCGACCCGATGTGCGAGTGCAGGCCGACGAGCTCGACGCGCGGGTGCTCGAGCGCGGCGGCGACGGCCTGGCGCGCGGCGCCCGACTCGACCGAGAAGCCGAATTTCGAGTCGAGCTGGCCGGTCGAGATGTGGTCGTGCGTGTCCGGTTTGACGCCGGGTGAGATGCGAAGCATCACCGGCACGCGGGTGCCTTCGGGAACCAGCTCGCGCAGCAGGTCGAATTCGTGGAATCCGTCGACGACGATGGTTGCGCCTGCGTCGCGCGCGGCGATGAGGTCTTCGCGGCTCTTGTTGTTGCCGAGGAACTTGAGGCGGTCCTTCGGAAAACCCGACTTCAGCGCGAGGTGCAGCTCGCCGGCGGAGACGACGTCGAGGCCGAGCCCCTCCTCGGCGACGATGCGCAGAAACTGCGGCGACGCGAAGGCCTTCGCGGAGTACAGGACCTCGCCGGCGCGGCCCATCGCGGACGCGTACTCCGCGCTGCGCTGGCGGATCGTGGCCTCGTCATAGACGTACAGCGGCGTGCCGTGGACGCGCGCGAGCTCGACGAGGTCACAGCCGCCGACCTCCATGTGGCCCGCGGCGTTGACCCGGTAGGTGACCGGGAACAGCACTTAGTGGGTGCTTGTGTTGCTGGGCCTAGTTCGCGCTTGAGCCGCCGCCGCAGCCGCACGAGCCGCCGCAGCAACCGCCGCCCGTCGAGGCGCTTGGCCCGAGGTCCATGGACTCGAGCCCGCCCGGGCCGCCGGCGAAGGCGAAGCTCGAGACGAGCACTCGCGTCTTCGTCGACTCGCAGGCCGGGCAGACCTGCGACCTGTCGCGCTCGGCGAACCGGGTGAGGACCTCGAACTTCTTCGAGCAGCTCTCGCACCGATACTCGTAGATGGGCATCTCAATGCTGGATTCTAGGCTGCAGAAGCTCGCGGGATTGATCGAGTCTTGGCCGGGGCTCGTTTCCGCGCCCGCGGCGGGGCTGATCGCCGATTGCCTCGTGCTCGTCGACCACCTGGGCGACGCGAGGCGGCTGGTGGACGTCGGGTCGGGCGGCGGGCTGCCGGGGCTGCCTCTGAAGATCGCGCGCCCGGACCTCGAGGTCGTGCTCGTGGAGGCGGATCGGGACAAGGCCGCGTTCCTGGTGCGCGCGGCTGCGGAGCTGAGCCTCGAGGGAGTCGAGGTCGTGGACCGCCGGGCCGAGGACGTGGGCCGCGACCCGCGGTACCGCGAGACGTTCGACGTCGCGGTGGCCCGGGCGCTGGCTTCGATGCCGGTACTCGTGGAGCTGTGCCTCCCGCTCGTGCGGGTCGGCGGGCGCCTCCTGGCCCAGAAGACGCAGGCCGAGGACGTCGACGGCGCGATGCGCGCGATCGACAAGCTCGGCGGGGGCGCGGCGCGCGTGGTGGCGGCCCCTTCGTCCGCCCGAGCGACCGGCACCGTGGTCATCGTCGAGAAGCTGCGGCCGACGCCGGACGCGTATCCCCGGCGCGCCGGTGTCCCGGCGCGGAAACCGCTATAGCCCCGGCGGGCCCTCCCTCTCCCGCGGCTCCCTCCCCCAGCCGATCGTCACACCTGCCCGTGACGCTAGCGCGAAAAAATCGCGCCGCCAACCCCGCCTGTTAAGACAGAAAGAAAGAGCGGCGCGGACCCCAGATCCGCGACGCTCCGACCCGATTCGAAAAGTCCTGGGCTAGCTCAGCACCGTGCTCCCGCCGGCCTTGATGAGCTTCAAGTTCGCCAGCGCCAGTTGCTGCACGCTCGGCGGCAGCGGTGCGTACTGGAGCGACGTCCCCTCCGTCTGGCCGTCGGTCACAAGCCACCTCATGAGGTAGACGATCGCCTTCCCCTTGTCCTTGTCGTCGTATGACGTTCGGAGCACGACCCAGCTGAACCCGGCGATCGGGTAGGTGCTCGCGCCCGGCTCGTTGACGATCGAGAAGTTGGTCGGGCTGAGGCTGGTGTTCTGAGCGGCCGCCGCGGTCGCTCCCGTGGCCGACGGTGCCACTGACTGGCCGTCGGCGTTCTTCAGCTTCGCCGTCGGCATGTTCGTCTGCACCGCGTAAGAGAGCTCGACGTAACCGATCGCGCCGGCGGTCGACGTGATCGCCTGAGCGACGGCCTGGTTCCCGCTACCGCCGACGCCGACGGGCCACTTGACGGACTTGCCGACGCCGACGCTGCTCTTCCACTCGTCGGAGACCTTCGACAGGTAGTCCGTGAAGATGTAGCTCGTGCCGCTCCCGTCAGAGCGGTGCGCGACCGTGATCTTGGTGCTCGGCATGGTGGCGCCCGAGTTGAGCGCTGTGATCGCCGGGTCGTTCCACTTCGTGATGTGGCCGAGGAAGATGCCCGAGAGCGTCGCCGCGTCGAGGTTGAGAGTGCTGACACCCCTGAGGTTGTAGGCGATCGCGACCACGCCGAGGGTGACCGGGATCTGCGTCAGCTTGTCGCTGCCACCGGCCGACTGGATGTCGGTTGTGCCCATCGGCACGTCGGTGGCGCCGAAGTCGACGGTGTTCTTGATGAACTGCTGGATGCCGGCGCCGGACCCGACCGACTGGTAGTTGACCGTGACGTCCGAGTGCTGCGCCGTGTAGTCGTAGAACGCCTTCGAGAACAGCGGGTTGTCGAACGTCGAGCCCGCGCCCGTCAGGGCGCCCTTGCCGACATCGGTCCCGTCCGACGTCGTCGCGCTCGAGCCACACGCCACCGCGAGCATGGTCACGACCACGCCTGCGAGCATCGCTCGCGTCGCCGAACCAAACGAAACCATCGAAACCCTCCTCAAGTGTTGGACCTGGCTGAGGGCCACGATATGGCTGCCCGTTTAAGTCCGGGTTAATCGGCATTTAAGCGGCGGAGCCGCAAGCGTCGATCGCGTCGACCGAACCTATACTCCGGCCGTGGTCTGGGATCGGCGCCGCGGATTCTCACCGACTGCCGTCCCTGGCGTTCCGCACGAGCTGTTCGCGGATCTCCTGGAGGACGCGCCGGTCGCCGTGCTGCTGCTCGACGCCGACAACCGGGTCGTCGCGGCCAACGAGGCGGCGCGGGCATTTTTCGACATCGATCCATCGCGCCTGCCGGCGAGCCTCGTCGAGGTCACGCTCGAGTCACGCCTGCTCGAGATAGTGATCGGCGGCGAGCCGCACTCCGAGGCGAACCTGGTGCACCACCGGCGCACCGTGCTGACCAGGCTCGTGCGCGGCCGCCGCGCCGGCGAGTCGCTGCTCTTCATCACCGACATCACCGAGCTCCGGCACCTCGCCCGCGTCCGGCAGGAGTTCGTCGCCAACCTCGTGCACGAGCTGAAGACGCCGATCACCTCGCTGCGGCTCACCGCCGAGAGCCTGCTCGGCGACCCGCTCCCGCGTGACCGCCGGCGTTTTGCGGAGCGGCTCGTGAAAGAGGCCGACCTGATGAGCAAGATCATCGACAACCTCCGCATGCTGGGCGACATCGAGACCGGCGCGATGGCGGTCGAGATCACGCGTTTCGACCTTCGCGAGCTGATCGACGACAACGTGTCCCGCCTCGGGCTGGACCGCCCGATCGAAGTCGACGTTCCGGAAGGGCTGGTCATCGCCACCGACCGGACCAAGCTGTCGCAGGCGCTCGGCAACCTGCTCGACAACGCCGCCAAGTTCTCGCCGGCGGGAACCGCGATCGACCTCCGCGCCCAGGCCGGCGACGAGCTGACGATCAGCGTTCGCGACCGCGGCCCGGGCATCTCGCCGGAGCACTGGACGCGCGTGTTCGAGCGCTTCTACAAGGTCGACCGCGCCCGCCCGCGCGAATCCGGCGGTTTCGGGCTCGGCCTGGCGATCACCAAGCACCTCGTGCAGGTGCTGGGCGGGCGCATCTGGACCGAAGCCGCACGTGAGGGTGGGCAGGTTTTCGTGATCGCGCTGCCGCGGCAAGTCTTAATGGCGCCATAAGCAGCCGTTAACCCAGCCGCGCCTATCCTGAGTTTGGGTGGCTGAACCGAGACCCCGCATGCAACCGCAACCTGAACCTCGGAGGCCGGCTTTGCAGTCTGTTCCAGGTGGCGCTCCGGCCAAGCTCGAGGTCCAGGATCTCTCCTTCTATTACGGGAAGACGCGCGCCCTCAAGGACGTGAACTTCAAGATCCCGGAGCGCAGGATCACCGCGATCATCGGGCCCTCGGGGTGCGGCAAGAGCACGCTGCTCCGCGTCTTCAACCGCATGTACGACCTCACGCCCGGCGCCCGCGCCGCCGGTCAGGTGATGCTCGACGGCGAGGACATCGTGAGCACCCGCAAGCTGCTCGAGCTGCGCCAGCGGGTCGGGATGGTGTTCCAGCGCCCGAGCCCGTTCCCCATGTCGATCCGCGACAACATCGCCTTCGCGCCCAAGCTCCTGGGCTGGCCGCAGGCGCGCATCCAGGCGGCGGTCGAGGAGAGCCTCGAGCGGGCGGCGCTCCTGGACGAGGTGAAGGACCGCCTCAACGACCCGGCCGTGGCGCTGTCCGGCGGACAGCAGCAGCGCCTGGCCATCGCGCGCACGATCGCCGTGCGGCCGGAGGTCATCCTCATGGACGAGCCCTGCTCCGCGCTCGACCCGGTGGCGACGCTGAAGATCGAGGACCTTATGGCGACCCTGACGGTCGACTTCACGATCGTGATCGTCACCCACAACATGCAGCAGGCGGCGCGCGTCTCGGATTTCACGGCGTTCATGCTCATGAACCCGGAAGGGCGGTACGGAGAGCTGATCGAGTTCGCATCGACGGCCGACCTCTTCAACTCGCCGCAGGACCAGCGGACAGAGGCCTACATCACCGGGCGGTTCGGCTAGCGCAATGCCGAGGCTTACATTCGAAAAAGAGCTCGCCAGCCTGCGCGAGTCGCTCGTGCGGATGGGCACGCTCGTCGAGTCGCAGATCGAAGCCGCGCTCGACGCGCTGCGCCGGCGCGACGGCGCCGCCGCCGAGAAGGTGCGCAGCCAGGACCAGTACCTCAATGAGCTGTTTCGCCAGATTCGCGAGCAGGTCTTCATGGTCATCGCGACGCAGCAACCGGTGGCGCGCGACCTCCGCTACCTCACCGGCATCCAGTACATCGCCACCGAGCTCGAGCGCATGGGCGACTACTCCGTGCGGATCGCCCGCTTCACGACGACGCTCGTCGCGCTCCCGGACCAGCCGCTGCGCGCCGAGTTCGGCCTGATGGGCGAGCTCGCGATCGGGCAGGTGCACGACATCCTCGAGGCGCTGATCGATCAGGACCAGGCGAAAGCCCGCGACGTCGCGAGCCGCGACAACGAGATCGACCGGCTCTGGCACCGCGTGTTCGACGACATGGTGCACGAGATGGGCAACGGCCACGCCGACAGCGACGACGCGCTCCGCGCGGTGACCCTCCTGCTCGTCGCTCACAACCTCGAGCGGATCGCCGATCGGGTGACCAACGTCGCCGAGGACATCATCTTTCTCGAGTCCGGACAGGTGGTCGAGCTCGGATGACCCGCGGCGCCCACAACGGCAACGCCGGGCGCGTGTTGATCGTCGAGGACGACGAGGGCATTCGCGAGATGCTGAAGTACAACCTCTCGACCGCCGGGTTCTCGGTGCAGGAGGCCAGTGACGGCGCTTCCGGCCTGCGCACGGCGCGCACGTCGCGCCCGGACCTGATCCTGCTCGACCTGATGCTGCCCGGCATGAGCGGCTTCGACTTCTGCCGCGCGATCCGCAAGAGCAGCCGCGTGCCGATCATCATGATCACCGCCAAGGACGCGGAGATCGACAAGATCGTCGGCCTCGAGCTCGGCGCCGACGACTACATCACCAAGCCCTTTTCGATCCGCGAGGTGCTAGCGCGGGTCAACGCGGTGCTCCGGCGCGCGTCGCCGGAGGCGAACGAGCCGAAGCTCGTGCCCGAGCAGGACACGATCGGCGACTTCAGCATCGACCGCGCCGCGCGCCGCGTCATCCTCGCCGGCCGCGACGTGAAGGTCACCGCCCGCGAGTTCGACCTGCTCTCCTACCTGCTCGCGCACCCGGGACGCGTGCACACGCGCGATGTGCTCCTCGAGAACGTCTGGGGTCACGAGTTCTCCGGCGACCGCAAGACCGTCGACGTCCACGTGCGCTGGCTGCGAGAGAAGTTCGCCGGCCAGGTTCCGTTCGAGATCGTCACCGTGCGCGGCATCGGCTACCGGCTCGACCGCAGGCCTGCCGCCGACCCGGCCGCGGTCTAGCCGCCGCCATGGCGACCGCCGTCCGCAGCTCCGAACCGGACGTCCACGACGTCCCGCGCCCTCCCGACCGCTTCCGCGACGTGACTCTCGTGGTGGCCACGCTCGCCCCTGCGGCGCTCCTGCTCATCATCCTTGTCCTCTTCCAGCAGGCCTGGCCGTCGGTCACGCATTTCGGGCTCGGCTTCATTGCCGGTCGCGACTGGAACCCCGTGACGCTGCAGTTCGGGGCGCTGCCGGGAATCTTCGGCACCGTCGCGACCAGCCTCATGGCGCTCGTGATCGCGGTGCCGGTCGGGGTCGCGGCCGCGCTGGTCCTCGCCGAGCAGGGGCAGCAGACCATCCGCGGCCTCATCGGAACCGGGATCGAGCTGCTCGCCGCGATCCCGAGCGTCGTCTACGGCATCTGGGCGCTGTACGTGCTCGGTCCGTGGACGTACGAGCACATATCAGGGCCGATCTCGGACCGCTTCGCCAACCTGTCGTGGCTGTCCGAGGCGTCGCCGCGGAGCATCTTCACAGCGGGGCTCGTGCTTGCCGTGATGATCCTGCCGACGCTGACCGCCGTGTCCCGCGACGTCATCCGCTCCATCCCCCGCGGCCTGAAGGAGAACTCGATCGCCCTCGGCGCCACGTGGTGGGAGACGACGTGGGGAGTGATCCTGCCGTCGGCGCGCTCGGGCATCTTCGGCGCAACCATCCTCGCCCTTGGCCGCGCGCTCGGCGAGACGATCGCCGTGACCATGGTGATCGGCAACAACTACCAGATCCCGCCCTCGATCTTCGCGCCGGCGTACACCCTCGCCGCCGTGATCGCGAACGAGTTCACCGAAGCGACGGGAACCCTCTACCCCGCGGCGCTGGTCGAGCTCGCCCTCGTCCTCATCCTCGTGACCTTCACGGTCAACGTGATTGCGCTTCTCCTCGTGCGGTCGACAGCCGCGAGGTCGGCGATATGAACCGCAACACGTTCCGGAGCTCGGGCAGCGTGTTCGCGATCGGCGCGGCATACGCGCTCACCGGCCTCGCGCTCATCCCGCTGGGCCTCGTCCTGATCTTCACCATCAGCAAGGGCCTGCCGCCGGTGCTGCACCCTGAATTCTTCCTCAACGTCGAGCGACCCGTCGGCGTCCCGGGGGCCGGCATCCAGCACGCCATCGTCGGCACGGTGATCATGGTCGGCATCGCGTCGCTGTTCGCGATACCCCTTGGCGTCCTCGGCGGCATCTTCCTCTCCGAGTACGGCACGCACCGATGGGCCGAGGTGGTGCGGCTCGGCTGCGACGTCCTCATCGGCACGCCGTCCATCGCGCTTGGCCTCTTCGCGTACGCATTCTTCGTCCTGCCTTTCCATCACTTCTCGGCGTTTTCCGGAGCGATGGCGCTCGCGGTGCTGATGCTGCCGATCGTGATGCGCACCACGGAGAGCGCGGTGCGCCTCATCCCGCCCGGCCTGCGCGAGTCGGGCCTGGCGCTCGGGCTGCCGCGCTGGCGCGTGTCGCTCCAACTGATAGTTCCGGCCGCCACGGCCGGTGTGATCACCGGCGCGCTCCTGTCGGTCGCGCGCGCCGCGGGCGAGACGGCGCCGCTTCTGTTCACCGCGTTCGGCAACCAGTTCCTGAAGTTCGACCCGACGTCGTCGATGAACGCGCTTCCGCTCGTCGTGTATCACGACGCGCTGCAGCCGTATAAAGAGTTGCAGGATCAGGCGTGGGGCGCCGCGCTCGTGCTCATCGTGCTCGTGCTGATCATCAACCTCGCGAGCCGGTACGTGCTGCGCAGGCAGTTGCGGTTGGTCGGGCAGGTCTGAGCGGTTAAACTTCCGTCTGTCAGGCAGGCCGCCACTCGCTTGATCCAACAACAACTGAATCCAAACGCAGCACTACGTCCCTGCAAGAAGGAGCAACGGTGGCCACAAAGATCCTGGAAGTGACCGATGTAAACGTCATCAGGGCGGCGGGCGGTGTCGTCTGCCGGCCGAATGGCAACGGCAAGACCAAGATCGCGGTCGTCCATCGCCCCGGCTACGACGACTGGACGCTGCCGAAGGGCAAGGTCGACCCCGACGAGACGGCCGAGGACTGCGCGCTCCGCGAGGTGCGCGAGGAGACCGGCTACAAGTGCGAGCTGGGCCGGCCGCTTGGCTGTACCGCGTACGTCGACCGCCGCGGCCGCAACAAGGTCGCGTGCTACTGGGTCATGAAGGTGATCAGCGGACGCTTCCGCCCGGGCGGCGAGGTCGATCGCCTGCTGTGGCTCACCGTGCCCGACGCGATCAAGCGACTCACGTACACACGGGACAAGACCCTCCTCCTGCAACAAACCCTCCCCTAGAAAGAAGAAAGAGGCCGTCACCTCCCCGCTTGCGGGGAGGCCGGGAGGGGACGCACCAACTTCAACCCAGCCCGGGAGGGGACGAACCCGCTTCCAACCCCGCCTTTCAACCCAGCCCGTAAGCTAGCGATCGTGCAGTCGACCGCCACCCGAGACCCCCTCGTGATCGCCGGCGTGGAGCTCCGCTCGCGCCTTTTCGTGGGCACCGGCAAGTACGCGAGCGACGAGCTGATGGTCGCCGCGGTCGAGGCCTCCGGATGCGAGCTCGTCACCGTCGCCCTTCGCCGACTCGACCTCGACGACCCCAACAAGAAGACGATCCTCGACGCGATCGACTGGAAGCGGTACCGGATCCTGCCCAACACCGCGGGCTGCCGCACCGCCGACGAGGCGATCCGCATCGCGCGCCTGGCCCGCTCGATGGGCCTCTCCGACTGGGTCAAGCTCGAGGTCATCCCCGATCCGCGCTACCTGCTCCCGGACCCCGAGGAGACGCTGAAGGCCGCCCGCATCCTCGTCGGCGAGGGCTTCAAGGTGCTGCCCTACATCAACGCCGACCCCGTCCTCGCGAAGAAGCTCGAGGAGATCGGCACCGTGACCGTCATGCCGCTCGGCTCTGCGATCGGTTCCGGCCAGGGCCTGCAGACGATCGAGCAGGTGCGGATCATCATCGAGCAGTCACGGGTGCCGGTCGTCGTCGACGCCGGCATCGGCGCGCCGTCCGACGCGGCCCTCGCGATGGAGCTCGGCGCCGACTGCGTGCTCGTCAACAGCGCGATCGCGCTCGCGAAGGACCCGGTCGAGATGGCGACCGCGATGCGGCTCGGCGTCGAGGCGGGCCGCCGCGCGTACCTCGCCGGCCGCATCCCGCGTCGCGCCCAGGCGACGCCAAGCTCGCCGACCGAGGGGATCTCTTCGAAACCCCGGTAGCGATGGCGATCGTCGAGACCGCGGAGGCCGGCCTCCGAGCGGCGGCGAAGGGCGCGACGGTGATCCAGCTTCGCGCCCCCGACCGGACCGCGTCCGAGCTCGAACGCGAGGCGAGACAGCTGGCCGGGAACTTCCCCGTCGTGATCGTCAGCTCGCGCTGCGACATCGCGCTGGCGGCCGGCCTGCAGGGCTTGAACCTGCCCGAGAACGACATCTCCGTCGCCGACGCGAGGAAGCTGCTGGGCGGCGAGAAGCTCATCGGCCGGTCGGTGCACTCGCTCAAGGCCGGGCTGCAGGCGGAGGCCGACGGCGCCGATTACGTGATCCTCGGTCCGATCTGGGCGAGCCCGACGCACCCGAACCGCATGGGTCTCGGGGTCGCGACGCTCTCCGCCGTCGCGAAAGCGCTGCGAATCCCGGTGCTCGCGATTGGCGGCGTGGACGTCGACAGCGCGCTCGACGCGCTGGCCGCCGGCGCGGCCGGTTACGCCGGCATCCGAATGTTCCAGTGAGAGCGCGGATCAACGGCAAGGACGTCGAGCTCGAGCGCCCGACCGCGCTCCTCGACTACCTCGCGGGCATCGGCGTCGATCCGCGGTCCATCGCGGTCGAGCACAACGGAAAGATCCTGGAGCGCGACGAGTACGCGAGCACGACGCTGCGCGACGGGGACGTCGTCGAGATCGTGCGGATGGTCGGCGGCGGCTAGGGCGTAGCGAGCAGCTCGCGGATCGCGGCCTCGGCCTCGGCCCGCTCGTCCCACGGCTCGGACCCCCGGGCCGTGCGCATCGTCCGCTCGTGACCCTTGCCGGCGAGCAGCACCGTGTCGCCCGGCGCCGCGAGCTCGATCGCACGGCGGATCGCCGCCCCGCGGTCGATGACGATCTCGTAATCGCGACCCGGCGCCTTCCCCTCCGCGCCCTCCTGCACGTCGCGCGCGATCTCGGCGGGGTCCTCCTGCAGCGGGTCGTCGGTGGTGATGATGAAGAAGTCGGCGAACTGCGCCGCGGAGCGGCCCATGCCCGGCCGGTCGTGGTCCGACCGCGCGGTGGCACCGAACACCGTGAGCAACCGGCCCTTCGTGAACGGTCGGAGCTCGGCGAGCGCGCTCGCGAGCGCGCCGGCGCTGTGCGCGAAGTCGATGAACACGCTGAAGGGCTGGCCGAGGTCGACGCGCTCGAGCCTTCCGCGCACGCCTTCGAAGGACGCGAGGCCCGCGCCGATCGAGTCGAGCGGCACGCCGAGCGCGAGGCACACCGCGGCGGCGCACATCGCGTTGTAGATGTTGAAGCGGGCGGGCACGTGCAGGTCGACGTACGTATCGCCCACCGGCGTGCGCAGCCGGAAGCTCGATCCCGTCGCGGTCATCGCGATGTCCAGCGGCTGGAAGTCGGCCGCCGCGGTGAAGCCGTACGACCAGCGCCGCGAGATCGAGCGGCGCGACAGCTTCTCGTAGCTGGCGTCGTCGTGGTTCAGCACGGCGGTCTTCTCGATGCCCTTGTCCACCGACCGCGACGTGATGTCGATGAGTCGGGCCTTGGCGGCGAGGTAGTCGTCCCAGCTCGCGTGGTAGTCGAGGTGGTCGTGGCCGACGTTCGTGAACGCCGCGACGTCGAACTCGCAGGCGCCGACGCGCTCCTGCACGAGCGCGTGCGAGGTCGTCTCGATCACGGCGTAGTTCGCACCGGCGTCCACCATCCGGCGCAGCCAGCCCTGCACCTGCGGCGCCTCGGTCGTGGTCTGCCCGGTCATGTTGTCCGTCTCGACGCCGCTGACCCGGTACGACACCGTGCTCATCGCGCCCGCGACCGTGCCGCTGTGCTCGAGGACGTGCTCGGCCATGTGCGTGGTGGTCGTCTTGCCGTCGGTGCCGGTGACGCCCGCGAGCTTCAGGTGGCGCGAGGGCCGTCCGAAGAACTCGGCGGCCGCCTCGGCCAGGCCGGTGCGCGTCGAGCGCATGCGGACCACGGGCGCGCGGCCCGACACCGCGTAGTCGCCCTGGACCGCGACCGCCGCCGCGCCGCCCTTGATCGCCTCGCCGATGAACGAGTGGCCGTCCGAGTGCAGGCCGGGCACGGCGACGAAGAGGTCGCCCGCCTTCACGTGCCGCGAGTCGTACTGCACGCCGGTGATCTCCACGTCGCCGTCGCCTTCGAGCGACGCGTCGGGGATGCCGCGGACGAGGTCAGCGAGCCTCACGTGCTAATAATCCGCCGATGACGCGGACCGACGTCGCCGGGCGCCGCTTTGACTGGGGCGCCCGCACCTACGTGATGGGGATCGTGAACACGAGCCCGGACTCGTTCAGCGGTGACGGCGTCGCGGATGCCGAGCGCGCGGTGGCGCAGGGGCTCGAGATGGTGGGAGATGGCGCCGACATTCTCGACGTCGGCGGCCAGTCCACGCGGCCGGGTCACGAAGCGATAACGGTTGCCGAGGAGATCGCACGCACGGAGCGGGTCGTGGAAGCGCTCGCGCGGCGGGCGGGCACGCCGGTCTCGATCGACACCTACAAGCTCGAGGTCGCGGAGGCGGCCGTGAACGCGGGGGCGACCATCATCAACGACGTGTGGGCTCTGCAGCGGTCGCCCGCGCTGGCCAACCTCGCGGTGCGTCACTCGTGCGTGCTCGTGCTCATGCACAACCAGGACAGCACCGAGTACGCCGGCGACCTGATGGAGGAGATCAAGCGCGTACTGCGCGAGGCGACGCGGCGTGCCATCGACGCCGGCGTCGCGCGCGAGCGGGTGTGGATCGATCCCGGCATCGGGTTCGGCAAGACGGCCGATCACAACTGGGAGGTGCTGCGGCGGCTGCCTGAGCTCAAGGAACTAGGCCAGCCGATCCTGATCGGCACCTCGCGCAAGTCGTTCATCGGCAAGCTGCTCGACCTGCCGGTGACCGACCGGATCGAGGGCACGGCCGCGACGGTCGCCGCATCCGTGATGCTCGGGGCTGACGTCGTGCGCGTGCACGACGTGCGGGCCATGACTCGAGTCGCGCGGGTCGCCGACCGGATCGCGCGGGGTTGACGCGCGGGTATCTCGGGCTTGGCTCGAACCTCGGACGCCGCGAGCGCAACCTGTCGGCGGCGCGGCGCCGCCTGCGCGAGAGCGGCGTGCGGGTCGTGCGTCAGAGCAGCGTCATCGAGACGGAGCCGTGGGGGGTCGTCGATCAGCCGCGCTATCTCAACCAGGTGCTGGAGGTCGAGTGGCCCGGCACCGCGCGGCAGCTGCTGCGCGTCGCAAAGAGGGTTGAGCGCGACGGTGGGCGGCGCGCGACGTACCGCTGGGGTCCGCGCGTCATCGACGTCGACATCCTCATGTTCGGCGACGAGCGGATCGCGACCAAGGATCTCGTCGTTCCGCATCCGCGCATCCACGAGCGTGAGTTCGTGCTCGCGGGCCTGCGCGAGCTGGGCGTCGCCATAACCCCGCCCTAGCCCTCCCCACGCGCTGCGCGCGTGGGGAGGGGACCGGTCACAGGGTCTTGTTGATCCTTCGGAACAGCTCTTCGAAGCGGGAGCGGGTGCCGGGGCGCAGCGGCGGAAGGAGCTTGTCGCGCAGGCGCAGCAGCGTGTCCGCCGGCCTCCCGGTGTCGAACTCGCCTTCCTTTTCTTTGATGCGGTCCACGATGCGCTCGCCGGCCGGCAGATCCGCCGCCCGCAGCGCCTTGCCGAAGGTCTGGTTGTACAGCGCCAGGTAGTCGTCGACCTCGAAGAGGTCCTCGACGTCGGCGCGCGCCGCGCCCGTGACTTCGGCGACCGTGACCAGCCGCTTCGACTTCAGGAACCCCGCCTTGGCGAGCTCGACGAGCTTCTCACTCCCGCCGTCGGACTCGACGAGCACCGTGACGCCGAGCTGGCGGCCGATGAGCGCGACGACGGCCGGGATGTGCGCGAGCTGACCCGCCGGAAGGATCTGCCAGCGGCCGTTGAGGTGCTCGCGGCCGAACTGCTTGAGGTGGTCGCTGAGCACGGTGAGGTACGTGTAGTCCGCAGTGTTCTGCACGAGCAGGCTGTCCGGCCGGCTGAACACCGCCTGTGCGATGTCGAATCCGAGCGCCGCCTGGAGCGGGAAGAAGCTGTCGGCCTCGGCGGAGAGGACGTCGGCGGAGACGATCGCGCCCACCCCGCGGCCGCGGTCCTCCACGAGGCGCACGCGCTCGAGGTGGTCCGGCTCGATCATGAACGGCGAGTGCGTGGTGTAGAACACCTGGTGCTTCGGCGCGAGGCGCTCGTTGATGAACCGGAGGAAGTCCCGCTGCGCGCGGGGGTGCAGCTCGAGCGCCGGCTCGTCGAGAAGGATCACGACGCGGTCCTTCTGGTTTTCGAACTCGTGGAACGCGGCGAGGAACGAGAAGAACCAGCGGAACCCTGACGACCGCTGGTCGAACCGGTTGCTGAATCCGTGGCGAAGATCCTCGACGCGGATCTGCAGGTACTTCGGCACCTGAGTCCCGCCGCCCGACGCCATCTCGACGTCGATGTCGACCTTCAGTTCCTTGCTCTGCGACCAGTACCGCGCGACCTCCTGCGTGAGCCGGTTGGCCGCAGCCTCGAGCTCGGACCTGCGCTCCTCGTAGTCGAGCGCGAGCAGCGAGCGGTTGTCGGCGTGCGCGAGCCGAAGCAGCGAGCGCGCGGTGAGCTGGCTCGGGTCGAGCTGCGACGAATCGTCGAAGAGGTGTTCGAGGTCGACCTTGCCCTGCAGCTGGCTGTACTCGCTGAAGTACATGAAGCTCGGCATGCGCTGCGCGATCAGCCCTTCGAGGGCCTGCGAGACGCCCTCGGGGAACTGCGTGCGGATCGTGTCCTCGAGCTTGCGCACCGCCTGCTCGGATTGCTTGTCGATCTTGGGTGTCGCGTTCTCGAGCTCCACCAACCGGCTCGAGAGGCCGGCGACCGTCGCCTGGTCGCCGATGATGCCGCGCAGGCCGTCCGGCATGTTCGCGGCGTCGATCAGGCGCTGCACGGTCGGTCGCTCGTCGATCTCCGGCAGGTTGATGTGCAGCTCGTTGGTGTAATCGCGGCTCACGATCAACCTCGAGCCGGCCGTCACGAGCCCGGGACCCGCGAGCCCCTCGATCGCGTCCACGTCCGCCTGCTCGAGCTCGAAGGTGACCTCGATCGGGCTCGTCCGCTCGATCTCGCCGCTCCGGCGGTGGTCGGCGAGGAGCCAGCGCGGGTAGTCGTCGATGTCGTGGAACTTCGCCGGGTAGATGGGCTTCAGCAGGTAGAGCGCCTGCAGGATCGCGGTCTTGCCGGACTCGTTCTTACCGACGAGGCAGGTGACGTCGTCCTCGACCTTGATCTCGTTCGAGTCCAGGATGTTGCGGAATCGCCGGACCCGAACAGCCGTCAGCCTCATCGGCACGTAAGCCTACAGCGGCGGTACCGCCTTTCGGCTAAACGGGACGGGCGTTCGTGAAGCGGTAACCGATCCCGGGGACGGCGAGGATGTAATAAGGACGCGCGGGCTGCGTCTCGATCTTCCGGCGCAGGTTGCGGATGTGCACGTCGATGACGCGCGTCTCGATCGGGTACTCGTAGCCCCAGATGGAGTTGAGGATCTTCTCGCGGCTGAGCACCTTGCCCGCGTTGCTCGCGAGGAACGTCAGCAGGTCGAACTCGGTGTGCGTCAGCTCGACCTCCTTGCTGGACTTGTACACGCGGCGTTCGTTCACGTCGATGACGAGGTCGCGGAACTCGAGCCTTGTGCGCATCGCCTCGGCCGACTCCATGCGCGCGCGGCGGAGGTGCGCGGCGACGCGGGCGGCCAGCTCGCGCAGGCGCAGCGGCTTGGTGACGTAGTCGTCGGCGCCGATCTCCAGGGCGACGACGACGTCGATCTCGTCGGAGCGCGAGCTCATCATCACGACGGGCGTCGTCGGGTCCGTCCGGCGGATCTCCCGGCAGGCGTCGAAGCCCGAGCCGTCGGGCAGCGAGACCTCGAGCAGGATCAGGTTCGGGTGTGCAGATCCGTGCAGGCGCAGGCCCTCGGCGGCGCCGTCAGCCTCCAGGACCTGGTAGCCGTCCTGCTCGCAGGCGGCCTTCACCTCTCGGCGTGTCGCCGAGTCGCCGTCGACCACGAGCACCTGGCGGGAGTTTTCAGACATTTCCCCAGTAAGTCCCCAACAACCATACTAACGGCTCTGAAGGCTTGTTAGGAAATGTTGCGCCGCAATCTACGAATGGTTCGGCGCGTCGTCTGCTCGACCCCGAGCAGTCGGGCTCGGCGCGAGAGCTCGATCTCCCAGGCGCCGGCGTAGGCGACCGGGGCGCCGTTGAACTCGGACTTGAACACGCCGAGCCCGTGCCAGGGATGGTCGGGGCCCGCGTCCGGCGGCGGCGTGCCCCAGAAGTCGAAGTCGCGGCAGCCCGCCTCGGCGCAAGCCGAGATGGCCGCCCACCACGCCATGTCGTTGCCCATGAGCTCCGGATGGCGGCCGCTGCGCCCGGCGAAGAGGCTGTAGCCGCGGTCGCCGTGGCGGGCGACCAGTACCGTCGCGAGCGCCTCGCCGTCCTCCGGAGCGCGGGCCACGTACGTGCGGCACCAGGGCAGCATGTCCAGCAGCGTCTCGTAGTAACGCCGATCCGGGAGGTTGATCGACTCGCGCCGTTCGACGGCGGCGGACTGCCGCTCGAGCTCGGCCGCGTCCTTCCCCTCCTCGACCTTGACCCCGCGGCGAAGGCCGGCGCGGATGTTGTAGCGGCGGCCGTGCTTGAACGTCTTGAGCAGCTCGTCCGGCGGGCGCAGGGTGAGGATCGACGTGTGCTCGGGCTGGGTCGGCTTCGTCTGCGTCAGGCCGAGGGCCTTCAGGTCCTCCGCGAGATCCGGAGGCGCGTCCGGCTCGACTCGCAAGCGCGCGAAGCCGCGCTCGCGCACCCACTGAATCAGCGCGCGGATCGCCTCCGGAGTGGACGGCACCGGGCCGCGCGGCACGTACGCCTCACGCAGCGGCCCCAGCCCGCGCACCTGCACGCTTGCCATCGCACCCTGGAGCCGCACGCGCTCGATCGCCCAGCCGGCGCGCGACTGGACCTCGCCCCAACCCCAGCTCTGCAGGAGCGGCGCGGGTGCGGCAAGCGCCGCGAGCTCGGCGTCCCACCGCTCGGCGTCGGCGCTCACCCCGGCCCGACCGGACGCTCGGCGCCGTCCCCCAGGTGCCCCACGTCGTTCACGCCCGCGATGACCGTACGGCCATCGCGCTGCTCGATGACGGTGATCGATGCATTCGAGATGCGAAACGGGAAAAGGCCTCGGCTCGGTTTCCCGACGATGCGATGCAGCGCGATCTGGATCACGCCGCCATGCGTGACGACGATCGCGTCGCCGTGCGGATGCCGCTGCATGAGCTCGTCGAGCACGGCGCCGACGCGCGCCTCGAATGCGGCGGCGCCCTCACCGCCGGGCACGAGGTCCCAGTTCGGTTCGGACGTCCAGCCGGCCCACGCGTCGGGGAAGCGCTCGGCAAGCTCGGCTGTATGCAGGCCCTCCCACTGCCCGAGGTAGATCTCGCGCAGCCCGGCCAGCGGCTGCACCGGCATGCCGAGGAGCGCACCGATCGGCGCGGCCGTCTCCATCGCCCGCTTCAGGTCGCTCGCGTAGATCGCTTCGGGGCGCCGCCGCGCGAGCCGGTGCGCGACGAGCTCGGCCTGCGCGCGGCCGCGGTCGGAGAGCGGCGGGTCGAGCTGGCCCTGTATGCGGTGCTCGCGATTCCACGTCGATTCGCCATGGCGCACGAGGACCAATCGGCTGGGAAGGGGGCGGCTCGGTAGCGGTAGTTCGGGAGGCTCCGAGCGCGCTAATTTGATATCACTACCTATACTAACTTCCTTTCGGCGGAGAACGGCCCCAGGCCGAACTCAGGAGAGGTGGGTTGCAATCTCAGGGCTCGCTGGACGACACCAGCCTCAAAACGCTGCTCGAATCCGCTCAGGGTGAGCGGTCGACCGGGACGCTCACGATCCATAACGGCTCAGGGAAGTCGGCTTCGCTGTACTTCCTGTTCGGGCATCTCTTTCATGCCCAGACCGACGGGATCGCGGGCGACGCGGCGGTCGTCAACGCCCTCGGCTGGTCGAAGGGCGACTTCGAGTTCGACGCCAAGGCCAAGCTGCCGTCGGACGAGACCGTCAAGGCCGGCATCCCCGAGCTCGTTCAGCAGGCCGAGTCCGCGCCGGCTGCGACCGAGGAGGCTGCGCCGGTCGAGGACATGCAGCAGGCCGAGCCCGAGCCGGAACCTCAGCCCGAGGCTGAGCAAGCGCCCGAGCCGCCGCCAGATCATGCTGTATCGGAGAAGAAGGTGGAAGCACCGCAGCCCCGCCGGGGCGTGAAGCACCGACCGCAGCCGAAGCACGGCCGCGAGCCGATCCCTGTCCCAGCGGGCCAGGTCATCTACGACTCGTTGAAGACGTCGTTCGTCGACTTCCCGCGCCTGATCACCACGCTCGAGAAGGAGAGCTACACCGGCTACGTCCGGCTGCTCACCGACGACGCGACCGGCTTGATCCTGTTCCGCGACGGGGCGGCGCTCGAGTGCATGTACGACGCGGGGACCGACGCGGCGACGGGCCTCGTCCTCGGCAAGGAGGCGCTCCAGCACTTCAACGACGACGTGGTGAGCGGCCACGGCGTGCTCGACGTCGTCGGCCTGAACGGAGACGTTATCGATGGCATCTACGAGCTGACCGTCTCGCGCCCGATGTACACCGAGCTGTACGCGTCATGGGTCGACATGAAGGCGCTGCTCAAGTTCCTCGACGACCGCAAGCTGAGCGGCAGCGTCATGATCCGCGCCGCGGCCGGCACGGGCGTGATCATCCTCGCCGACGGCGAGGTCGCGGGCGCGTACACGAGCGAGTCGCGCGACATCTCCGACAAACCTGACCGGGCGCTCGCGCTGTGCGAGGACCCCAACGCGATGATCGAGATCAAGTCGGCGGACGCCTCGACGCACACGCCTCTCGACATCGACTCGGTCGTCGGCGGCCAGCGCGGCGGGCGCCCGTCGTCGCCAGTCCAGGCCGCCCCGCCGCCGCCGCCGCCTCCGCCACCGCCGGCCGCGGAGCCCGCGACGTCGCAGATCCCGGTCATCACGCAGACCGCGGCGATGCCGGCCCTGCAGGTGCCGACTCCGCCGAGCGTGCCCGTCATGCCGGCGACCACACCGCCGACCGCGCCGCCCGCGCCCGCCGCCTCCGGCCCGCAGCTCGACTGGGCGGCGATCGTCGCTGAGCTCCAGGCCATGGCCGAGGACGCGCTTGGCAACCGCGCGCGCAAGGTGAAGGACATCCTGGGCGCGGCCGAGCCTTCGATCTCGGGCATCGAGGCCGCGATCGACCAGGTGCCGAGCATCTCGCTGCTGTTCGTCGACTCCTCGCGCCTCGAGCAGCTGGCGCAGGAAATGAGGGCGCGCCTCAAGTCGCACTACTGATCGTTCTCCCGGCATGAGAACGGTGCGGGCGCTGCTGATCGCCGTCGTTGCGCTCGCCGGGTTGTGGGCGTGCGGCGGGTCGCCTGCACAGATCGTCGACTACTCGCCGCTTCGCAACGCGATCAACGTGCCGACCACGGCGCCGGTGAAGATCACGTTCGACCACGCCGTCAACGAGCAGTCGGTCGCGAGCCGCCTTCACCTGTCACCGGCGGTCGACGGCACCGTGCGCTGGCTCAGCAACCGAACCGTGCAGTACGACCACGCCAAGCTCGAGCCGTCGACGACGTACGACGTGATCATCGACGCCGGCTACACCGACGCCGCGGGCAACGTCTACGTGCTGCGGCACCACTGGTCGTTCAAAACGGAGGCGCCTCCGAGCTTCGCCGCGTCGAGCCCGGCCGACGGAGCGAGCCACGTCGACCCGGCGGATTACGTATCGGTCGATTTCTCGCGTCCGATGAACCCCAGCACGCTGCGCAGCGCGATCTCGTTCAACCCCGACGTCTCCTTCAACGTGCGCATCGACCCGACCAACGACCTGCGCGCGATCGTGGCGCCCAACGCGCTTCTCGAACCCAACACCGACTACACGCTCCTGGTCACGACGGGCGCGCTCGACGTGGATGGCAACGAGCTCGACCGGGTGCGGAGCATCCGCTTCAAGACGGGAGGCGTGAACGCGCTGCATCACTGGGTCGCGTTCGCGACCCTCAGCGCGTCGAGCGAGTCCGGCGGCATCTGGATCGTCAACGAGTCCGGCTTTCCGCGCGCGTTGCTCGCCGCGGGACCGGTGCAGTCGTTCAACTGGTCGCCCGACGGATCGCGGATCGTCTACGAGTCAGCGTCCGGCGCGTGGTCTTCGTTCGCGCCCGGCGGCGAGCCCGAGGCGCTCGACTTCACCGGCTCGTGGGCCGCCGCCCTGGCCAGCGGCGACGGCTACGCCTACCTCGACTCGACAGGCACCCTGCACCGCGAGGCCGGCGACCGTTCGAGCCAGATCGTCGCGACCGGCGTCGCGGCAGCCGCGGTGAGCCCGGACGGCCGAAGGCTCGCGTACACGCAGCAGCAGCTGGACGGCACGACGCTGCTGTGGGGTTATGACGTCAACCTGCGCTCGCACTACCTGCTCGCGTCCGAGAAGGGTGAGGTCACAAACCTCGCGTGGGCGCCGGACGGGACGCGCCTCGCCTATCTCCAGCTCGGCGAGACGAACGCGCGCACGCTGCGCGTCCTCGGTGTAGGCGGGAGCGCGTCGATCACGACCATCGCGACCGGCGAGCTCGGGCCGCCGGCGTGGCTTCGCGACTCGAACCACGTCGTGATCGCGGCGACAGTCGCCGGCCCTGCGGGCCCGGTGCGCAAGGCGTTCGTGCTCAACGTCGCCGCGCCGCCGGCGTCGCTGTCGCTGTCGCTCGGCCTACCCGCGGACCCCGACGTCGAGGTGAGCGACCCGGCGCCGTCGCCCGACGGTCATCAGATCGCCTTCATCAGCGGCAACCAGGTCTGGCTGATGAACGCCGACGGGACACGGCCGACACCGCTCACGCGGTACGACGTCGGGGCGTTCCCCTACTCGTGCCTCATGCCCGCGTGGACGCGGTCGTGAGCAAGGACGAGTGAGCTGAAGAGGTCCGCGAGCCGGTCGGCCGTGCGTGACCACGAGAAGCGCTGCGCGAGCAATTGCCCGCGCATGCCGAGCTCGCGGGCCAGCTCGGGGTCGTCGAGCAGGCGCGCGATCCGGTCTGCGTAGTCGCGCGGGTCACTGCCGTCGACGAGGAATCCGGTCGCACCGTCGCGGACCACCGAGCGGATCCCCGAAACCCCTGAGCCGACGACCGGGCATCCGCATGCCTGGGCCTCGAGGCCGACGAGCCCGAACGACTCGCTGTACGAGGGCATGACGCAGGCGTCGGCGGCCGAGTAGAGGTACGGCAGCTCGTGGTGCGCCACGGAGCCGGCAAACTCGACGGCGTCGCGGACGCCCTCCGCGGTGGCGATCGTCTTGAGCCTCTCCTTCTCGCTCTCGTCGGCGTCGCGCGAGTCCTCGCCGGCGACCAGCAGGCGAACGTCGCTGTGACCGCGGCGCCGCAGCTCGGCCAGCGCGCGGATCGCGATGTCGACGCCCTTCAGCCTCTCGAGCCGGCCCACGAACAGCAGGAGCGGCGCGGTGCCGGCGCCGATCTTGCGGCGGGCCTCGAGGCGGTCGATCGGCCGGAACGTC
>Ga0070741_10006583_pt1 | contig 24822 bp, 22 predicted proteins | sample Coa_R1_4_FD_66440 | JGI IMG/M metagenome (GOLD analysis project Ga0070741, IMG submission 66440) | Surface soil microbial communities from Centralia Pennsylvania, which are recovering from an underground coalmine fire - Coalmine... | ecosystem: Environmental > Terrestrial > Soil > Unclassified ... | reverse complement strand
ACTTCTCGCGGTAGATCGGCGTCAGGTTCCCCGCCAGGTCGAACTGGTAGTGCCAGCGCGGGAAGCTCGCGATCTTCTGTCGGATCTGCTCCTGGTCCATGGAACCTCGTCGGGCGCCCGCCGTCCCTGGGGGCGCTTCTCTCTCGGTATCGGCCGCCGGGGGCGCAACTTTATCGCGCCGACGGGGCGGCAGCGGCGCCGCGCGGCTCGAGACCGCGCAGCGCGGGCAGCACGCGATCCGCGAAGAGCCGCATGCTCGCCTCCGCGATCGCGACCGGCATCCCACCGCAGCGGAAGACGCAGATGAACTCGTCGGCGTCGGTCATCCGCTGGATGGATTGGAGCTTGTCGAGGCATTGCTCGGGCGTCCCGAAGACGTGCGCCCGCGCGAAGTGGTCGCGCGCGAGCGTCTGGCCGGTCGCGCCGAGCTGCTTCAGGACGTCGGCGCCGCGGGCGTAGTACTCGTAGCCCTGCGCGGCGTGGAAGTGGTCGGGCTCGTCGAGCTCGTAGTGCCAGTACGCCGTGTCCTGGTAGTTGCCGATGTACTCCATGCCGACCGCCTCGCCGTCGGCGGCGGACTCGGAGCAGTACACGAAGACGATCACCTTCGAGCGGACCGGCGCGAGGCCGCGGCGCGCGCGCACGTCGTTGAAGGTCGCCAGGTCCTGCGCGTGCTCCTCCCAGGTCTTCTGCGGGATGACGAGCATCCCGAGGCCGGCGCTCGCCATGATCTCGATCGACGACGGGCTGACCGCGGCCGCGTACATCCGGCTCGGCAAGTCGGGCGTCCGCGGGCGCGGCCGGATGCCGGTTTCGGGGATGCGGTAGTGCTTTCCCTCGAACGAGAAGCGCTCGCGCGACAGCGCGAGGCGCACGACCTCGAGCGCTTCGGAGAAGCGCTCGCGCGCCTCGGACATCGGGACCCCGAAGCCCTCGAACTCGCGCCGTCCGGCGCCGCGGCCGAAGCCGATGACGAGCGGACGTCCGCCCGCCAGGATGTCGAGCATCGCGAGCTGCTCGGCGACGCGGACGGGATCGTGCCACGGCAGCACGATGACGCACGTCCCGAGCGCGACCCGCTTCGTCCGCGCCGCGCACCACGCGAGGAACTGCAGCGGGTCGGGCACCATCGTGTAGGGCGTGAAGTGGTGCTCGATGCTCCAGAGCGCGTCGAAGCCGAGCGGCTCGACGAGGTCGACGAGCCGGAGGTCGTCCTCGACGATGCGCCAATCGGGCTCGGCGGGTCCCGGGCCGAACTCGCCGGCGCGCCAGCGCGGCCAGTCGCCGTAGTTCTGCATGAACGGGACGACACCGACTCTCATTGCAGCACCGGCACCAATCCTGCGGGACGACGTCGTGCGAACGCGCGCGACGGCATCGCTCGCCTACCAGACCGCCGAGCGGAGGTCCAAGCGCGGCACGCAGCGAGCGGACGATCAGCGGCGCTCGAGGAGCAGGCTCTGCACGGAGCGCCCGATGCGACCGCCCTCGTCCCAGAGCGCGCTCTCCGCGATGCCGACGCCTTCGGCGCCTGGATGCGTGACGGCGTCGAGGCAGACCCACTCGCCGCGCGGCAGGCGGTTCAGGTGGATCGTGAGATCGGCATTGATGAACATGTAGTCGCCGTAGGGGAGCACCCAGCTCACGCCGTTTCCGAAGTCCGCGACGCCGGCGACGCGCTGAAAGGGACTCGTCTCCTCGCCGGCGACGACCGGGTAGCGCATCCGGATCCAGTCGACGATCGGCCCGGGCGTGCCCCAGCCGCCGCGCGCGGCGCGGTGCTCGGTCGAGTACGAGTGGTAGTCGCGTGCCTCGTCGCGCGCCCATTGCGGCTGGATCGGCGCGCTCTCCGCGGGGAGCGCGAACGGCGGCTTCGAGGGCAGGTCCAGCGTGGCGGGGAGCGGTACCTGCGCCGACCGGATGCGGAGGAGCCGGGCGCGCGCGACCTCCGTCGCGCCCGCGTGCAGGAAGGCGTCGGCGAGCTGGATCTTCTTCCCGGGCCGGAACACCTCCGTCGTCACCCGAAGCGGCGCGAGCGGCACCGGACGCAAGAGCTCGACCGTGAGCCGCGCGGGGATCATCGGCCCGGGCGCGTCGAGTCGCTCGAGAGCGCGCGCCAAGAGCGCCGCGACCGGGCCCCCGTGGAGCGCGTCGGGCGACCACGGGCCGCGCGCGAGATCGGTCGGCTCGAAGGTGGACGCGTCGCGAGGTTCGAAGAGGGCATCGGCCATCCCGCGAAGGTACGCGGGATGGCGACCTCGCGGAAGCAGTCGGGCGGCTCCTAGAGCGTCGTCTCGATCACCGAGATGTAGAGCCCGTCGGGATTCCGGACGAGGCCGCTCGACGTCAGGCGGACCTCCTTCAGGCCGACCGAGTCGCTCTCGTTGCCGCCGATCGTCCGGAGGTAGTTGCCCTTGTTGTCGGAGCCGACCTCCATGACGATCGCGGAGTGCGACTTGTACGACGAGTGCGACCTCGCGTACGCGAAGTCGAAGTGGTTGCCGGCCCGGTTGTTCTGCAGGATGTCGCCGATCTTCGGCGCGTACTGGTCGACCGGCCGTCCGAGGAAGGCGCCGCTTCCGTTGCCGTTCGACGCGTTCTTGATCGCCTGCCGCACGAACTCCGAGTGCATCGCGGCGAAGCGGAACTGGGACTTCGTGGCGCCCGCCTGCTTGAGGCACCACGACACGAACACCGCGGACCACGCCTCGCCCACCCCCGGGAAGTCGAAGCCGAGGTCCTTCCAGTAGTCCTCGATCTGCGACGCGAGCGGCTCCTGGGCCTCGCGGATCAGGTGGTACTTCTCGTACTGGTCCTGGGCGATCGTCGCGAGCTTCCTCTGGAACGGAGTCGGTGCGGCCATGGGCGTTCTCCGTGACGCGCGGCGCGACGCCTTGCAGCGCGAGCGCGCGTGTCTTTTTGTCGGACGGCGAGCAATGGCCGTGCCGCCGCGTGCCAGCGCCGCGCGTCGCGCCGAGCGGCCGTCGATTCGCCCCGGGGCCGACCAGACGCCTCGTCCCGGCCACGCGCGTCCGGAATATCCGACGAGCGCGCCGGGCTCCGGCGCGACCCTTCGGACGGCATTCGACGATCGTCGACCGATCGTCGCTTGATTTTCTTCGCGCTCGGGCGAAATCGTGGCCGCGCGATGCGCCCGGGCTCGCGCTGGGCGGCGTTGGCCGCCGTCGCCGTCGTGGCCGCCGCCCTCTCGGGGTGCTCCGGTGGCGCCGCGCAGGAGATCGGCGCGACCGCGAAGGTCGAGCGCGCCCGCATCGAGCGGCGGGTGGTCGCGACCGGCACGATCGAGCCCGAGAAGGAGGTCGAGGTCCGCCCGCGCGTCTCGGGGATCGTCGAGAAGATCCACGTGAAGGCGGGCGACGTCGTCCGCGCCGGGAGCCCGCTCGTCGAGATCGAGCGCGAGCTCACGGCCGGGCGCCTCGACGAGGCGCGGGCGCAGCTCGAGGACGCGCGCGCAGAGCTCCGCTTCGCCGAGCCCGCGTTGAGCCGGGCGACGCGGCTCCATCGCGACGGCGCGATGGACGACCAGGCGCGCGACGAGATCCAGACGCGCTTCGACCGCGCTCGCGCCGGCGTCGCGCGCGGCGAGGCGACCGTGCGCCTCCTCGAGACCGAGCTCCGCTACGCGACCGTGGAGGCGCCGATCGACGGCAGGATCCTCGACGTTCCGATCGAGGTCGGCTCGGCGGTGGCGTCGGTGATCTCGGTCACGGGCGGCACGCCGCTGTTGTCCATCGCGTCCGCCGACACGCTCCACCTGAAGGGTCTCGTCGACGAGAACGAGATCGCCTGGGTCGCCGTCGACCAGCCGGCGCGCATCCGGACGGAGGCGTACAAGGACCGGACGTTCGCGGGCCGCGTGAGCGAGATCAAGCCGCTCGGCAAGCGCGAGCAGAACGTCACGTACTTCGAGGTGAAGGTCGCCGTCGTCGATCCCGACGCGCAGCTCCTCCGGACGCGCATGTCGGGGCACGCCGACATCATCGCCGAGGTCGTCGACGGCGCGCTCGTCGTGCCGGAAACGGCGCTCGCCTACGAGGGCGACGACGTCTTCGTCGATCGCGTCGTCGCGCGCGACCCGCCGAAGAGCGAGCGCGTCCGCGTGAAGACCGGCATCGTCGAGGACGACCGCGTGCAGGTCGTCTCCGGGCTCGACGAGGGCCAGGAGGTCAAGCGCCGGTGACCACGAGCGCGGCCGGCGAAGCGCACCTCGCGACCGCGGCGCCGGTGCCGGTCGTCGAGCTCGCCGGCATCGGAAAGACCTACGCGAGCGGCCGCGTGCACGTGGACGCGCTGCGCGACGTGACCCTTCGGATCGACGCCGGCGAGCTGCTCGCGATCCTCGGCCCGTCGGGCTCGGGGAAGACGACGCTCATGGAGATCCTCGGCTGCCTCCTCCAGCCGACGACCGGCGTCTACCGTTTCCGCGGGAAGCCGATCCACACGATCCCGCCCGACGGCCTCGCGCGCCTCCGCGGCGAGGAGATCGGCTTCGTCTTCCAGAGCTTCAACCTCCTGCCGCGCCTGACGGCGGTCGAGAACGTGGAGCTGCCGCTCGGCTACCGCCGGGTCGCGCGCGGCGAGCGCCGGGAGCGCGCGCTCGCCGCGCTCGAGCGCGTCGGCCTCGCGGAGCGCGTCCGGCACCTGCCGTCCGAGCTCTCGGGCGGCGAGCGCCAGCGGGTCGCGATCGCGCGCGCGCTCATCAACCGCCCGAGCTTCATCCTGGCCGACGAGCCGACCGGCAACCTCGACACGCGGACCGGCGCCGAGATCATGTCGCTCCTCGGCGAGCTCAACGCCGAGGGGACGACCGTCGTCATGGTGACGCACGACCTCGGCATCGGCGAGCGCGCGAAGCGCCGCCTCCACATCCGGGACGGCCGCGTCCACGGCGACGACGACGCGGCCGACGAGCGGAGCGCGCCGTGAACCTGGCGCAGATCGCGCGCAGCGCGCTCGTCACGCTGCGGACGCAGAAGCTCCGCACCGCGCTCACCCTCTTCGGCATGGTCTGGGGGACGGCGTCGGTCGTGTTCCTCCTCTCGTGGGGCCTCGGCGTCGAGCGCATGATCGACGACGGTTTCAGCCGGACGGGCCGGAACGTCGTCTACGTGCACGCCGGCAAGATCGGCGAGAACTTCACGCCCGCGCACGACCGGCGTGCGCTCTGGCTCACGCGAAAGGATGTCGACGCGCTCCGGGCGGGGCTGCGTCTCGCCGACCTCGTCCTCGGCGAGTCGCGCGGCTGGTATCCGGTCTCGCACGGCCAGGTGACGCTGACACGCGACGTGCGCGGCGTCGAGCCCGCGCACATGGACCTGCGCGGGGTCGCGATCGCCGGCGGGCGCGCGATCTCGGAGGCCGATCTCCTCGGACGCAGGCGGGTCGCGGTGCTCGGCGACACGGCGCGCCGACGCCTCCTCGGCCCCGAGGGCCGCGTCGGCGACACCGTCCGCATCCGCGGCATGCCGTACGAGGTGATCGGCTTCCTCCGGCACGTCGGCACGCAGCTCTCGCGCGACTTCGACGAGATCGACCAGCAGGTGTGGATCCCGCTCACCGCTCTCCTCGCCGAGGGCCCGCGCTACGGCGTCGACGAGGACGTGCTCGACATGATCGTGCTGCGCGCGCGCGACCGCCAGACGTACGACGACCTGAAGCTCGAGGTGCGAGCCGTCCTCGCGCGCCAGATGCGGGTCGACCCGCGCGACGAGGAGGCCGTGCTCGTCATCAGCCCGATCGACGCGCTCAGGAAGATCCCCGTCGACCGCATGCGCGGGCTCTTCTTCATCCTCGCGGTGACGACGCTCGCGATCGGCGGCATCGGGATCCTGAACATGATGCTCGACTCGGTGCAGGAGCGGCGGCAGGAGATCGGCGTGCGGCTCGCGGTCGGCGCGCGGCGGCGCGACGTGGTCGCGCAGTTCTTCCTCGAGACGCTGGTGATCACGGGCGTCGGCGGCGGCCTGGGGCTCGCGATCGGGGTCGCCGCGTGCGCTGGGCTCGCGCGCCTGCAGGTCCCCGACGTGATCCCGCTCCCGATCCTGCGCGCGTGGATCGTGTGGCTCGCGGTCGGCATCATGGCGCTCGTCGGGTTCGGCGCGGGGCTCGTGCCGGCGTGGCGCGCGGCCAGCGTCGATCCGTCGATCACGCTCCGGGCGGAGTGACTCGTGCTCGGCGTGTCAGGTGTTCGGCGATGGACGGGAGGCGCGGTGGGCAGCGCGCGCGCGACGGTCGCCGACCTCGCGCTCGAGACCGCCCGCAGCATCGCGGCGCACCGCCTCCGCTACGGCCTCACGTCGAGCGGCATCGTGTGGGGGATCGCGATGCTGACCTTTCTCTCGGCGTCGATGGACGGCTACGACGCCCACTTCGCGACCCAGATGCAAAAGGTGGGACAGCGGGTCGTCTTCCTCTTCCCGGGCTCGGTGACGGCGACCGGCGTCGGGCAGCGCGCGACCCGTCCGGTCGAGCTCAAGCTCGCCGACGTGCGCCGGGTCGCGGAGGTCGACTCGATCGCGGCCGCGGGCACGAGCCTCTTCCTGCGCGCGCTCATGATGCGCGCCGGCCCACGCACGAAGCTCGTCTGGTCGTACGGCGCGACCGAGGACACGCTCCGCATCCGGAACTACGAGGTCGGCGCGGGTCGCTTCCTCACGCGCCGCGACGTCGACGAGAGCGCGCGCGTCGTCTTCCTCGGCTGGCGGACGGCGGAGCGGCTCTTCGGCGCCCGACCCGCGGTCGGAAGCGAGGTGCTGATCGAGTCGATCCCGTTCCGCGTCGTCGGCGTCTCCGCCCGGAAGGGCGACCAGATCATCTACATGGGCCCGCCCGACGACGAGCTCGCATTCATCCCGGTCACGACCGCCCAGCGGCGGGTCACGCGCGACGAGCTCGTCGGCCAGGTGATCTTCGAGCCGCGCACGCGGGAGCTCGGCTGGCCTGCGCTCGCGGCCGCGCGCGACGTGCTGGGCCAGCACCACTCGTTCCGCGCGAGCGACAACGGCGCGATGTCGTCGTTCTACGTGATCGAGGCGCTGCAGATCGTCGAGCTGCTGCTGCTCGGCCTCCGGATCTTCCTGACGTCGGCGATCGTGATCACGCTGCTGGTCGGCGCGGCGGGCGTGATGAACGTGATGTTCGTCGTCGTGACCGAGCGGACGCGCGAGATCGGCCTCCGGAAGGCGATCGGCGCGTCCAACGGCGCGATCTTCGCGCAGTTCCTGGCGGAAGCGCTCGCGGTGACGGTCGCGTCGGGCGCCGTCGGCGCCGCGCTCGGGTGGGTCGCGGTCCAGGGCGCCAAGGCGCTCATCGGCGAGGGGTCGACGATGTCGCCGGTGCCGCTGCTCCGGCCGCAGGCGTTCCTGGTGATCGTCGCGACAATGATCGCGGTCGGCGTTGCGGCGGGCCTCCTGCCTGCGGCGCGTGCGGCGCGGACGGATCCGGCGGTGTCGCTCCGCGCGACGTGACGACGGCCCAGGACGTCGCCCGCGGTCAGCGCCAGCGGACGAGCGCCATCTCGCACGTCACGCCGGCGCCGAACGAGAGCAGGATGCCGAGCGCGCCGGCGGGCGGCCGCACCTCCGTCCGCAGCGTATCGAGGATGAAGTACACGGTCGCCGAGATCGTGTTTCCGTAGCGCGACCACGCGGTCCACGACGGGGCGAGGTCGTCGGCCGAGAGGTCGAGCGCGTCGCCGATCGCCTCGAGGATCTGCGGCGAGCGCGGATTGATCGCCCAGAGCGAGATGTCCTCGAGCGCGAGCCCGAGCGGAGCGAGGAACTCCGCGACGGAAGGTCGGAGGCGCGCGCGCGCGACGCGCGGCAGCCCGACCGCCGACACCATCCGGAAGCCGCCCTCGGTGAGGCGCGCTCCACCGCCCTCGCGGACCTCCGGGAAGAGCAGCGTGCGGGTCGCGAGGACGTCGAATCCGCTCTCGGACGGGTCGCCGCATCCGGTCACGACGGCCGCGCCGGCGCCGTCTCCCAGCAGGCAGCACGCCGCGAGGTCCGTCAGCGACGGCTCCTGCGTCGGCAGAGAGAGCGACGGCACCTCGACCGCGACGACCAGCACCGTGCGGTCGTCCCGGTCCGCCACGAGGTCGGCGGCGAGGCCGATGCCCGCCACGCCGCCGGAGCAGCCGAGCTGGTTGATGGGGACGCGCCGGCAGCTCGGCGGAAGGCCGAGGTCGCGCGCGATCTGCGCGTCGAGCGAGGGCACGACGAAGCTCGTGCTCGTGACGCAGACGATCGCGTCGACCTGCGCCGGGCTCATGCGCGCGCTTTCGAGCGCCCGCCGGGCGACCGACGTGGCGAGCGGAACGGCGTGCTCGACGAGCGCGTCGGTGCGCTCCTGGACCGTTCGCGGGCGCGCGAGCTCGGGAATCGGGGCGACGAGGTGGCGCGTCGCGATGCGTGACTCCTCGATCAGGCGCGCAAGCCGCGTGGACGCGCGTTCGGGCAGGAACGGCGCCAGCTCGGCGGCGGCGCGCTCGGCGGTCAGGACGTACGCGGGGGCGTCGACTTCGACGGCGGCGATCCGTGTCATCGTGTGCTCCTCGTCGCGCCGGGGAGGCGGCGCGATTGGTCCGTGGACATTGAATTGACGCGGGTCATTCGTATCGCAGCGCGAGCCCGGGCTCGATGCGCGCGGCGCGGCGGGCCGGGAGCCACGCCGCGATCGCACAGACGAGAAGCGTCGCGATCGCGGCCGCGGCGATCTGGCGGTACGGCAGGTAGAGGTCGAGCGACCAGCCGAGCAGATAGGTGAACGTCGCGCGCACCCAGAGGATGCCGAGCGCGAGCCCGCCGGCGCATGCAAGCAGGAGGCCGACCGTCGCGAGCACGAGCCCTTCGACCACCACCATGCGACCGAGCAGACGGCGCCGGATGCCCTGGGCGCGGAGCGTGCCGATCTCGCGCGTTCGCTCGATGACGCCGGCACCCAGCGAGTCCGCCATCCCGACCAGCACGACGAAGAGGACGAGGAGCCCGAGGATCTGCACGACGGAGAACGCGCGTCGCACCTCCTGCGCGAAGTAGTCCATCAGCTCGCCGGACGACAAGATGCGAGGCGCGTAGGCGTGACCGAGACGCTCGGCGATCCTACTTCGAACGTCGTCGAGCCGGACGCCGGCGTCCGTCTTGACGAATGCGCGCGTCAGGTGGTGATCGTGCCAGTAGCGCGCAAAGAGCTCGCGGCTCATCTCCAAGGTGCCCTGTGGAGAGACGAACTCCACCAAAATGCCCGCCACCGGCCGGGTGATCGGCCCGCTCGGCGTGTTCAACGTGACGTCGTCGCCGATCCCGACGCCGTAGTTCGAAGCGAGGCTCGTGGAGATGATCACCGCGTCGCCCCGCGCGACGTCCCGCCAGACGTCGGGCGAGCGGCGCGCCTGAAGCGTTCTCTCGCCGAACGCGCCGCCCTCGAAGTACACCGGGTCGTACGCGCTGATCGCGATCGACCCGTCGCCATGCGGCCACTCGATCGCGCGCCATCCTGCCACCGCCGCGACCCCGGGGACCTTCGCGAGCTCGCCCGCGAGCGACTCGTCGACCGGCTCCTCCAGAAAGCCGGACACGATGTGCGACGACGTCACGATGAGGTCCGCGCGGATCGCGCGGCTCAAGACGTCGACGACGGAGCGCTCGAAGCTCTGCGCCATCGTCCAGAGCCAGAAGACCGCTCCGAGGCCGACCGCGAGGGTGGCGGCGGTGAGCGACGTGCGGCGCGGGTTCTCGCTCACGGCCGCGAGCGCGAAGCGCGACGTCGGCCCCGCGACCCGGCGGATCGCCGGCGACAGGATGCCGAGGAGCGGCACCAGCAGCGATCGCGCGGAGAAGGCGATCGTGAGCGCGAGGAGAGCGGTCGCGACCAGGCCGAACGTCGCGGAGCGCGTCACCGATTGCGCGACGATTGCCACGACCGCAAGCAGGACGAGCCCTGCCGGCGCGGCGAGCGCGGAAAAGCGCGTCGCCGGGGCGGCTTCCCGACTTCGGCTGCGCAGCGTCGCGAGGATGCCCTGCTGGACCGCGCGCCATGCCGGCAACGAGGCCGCGAGCACCGCCGCCGCGAGACCGAGCAGCGCCGCGATCGCGAGCGATTGCGGCCGGATGGCGAGATCGGCCTCGGGAGCGATCAGCTTGTAGTTGAGCGCCGCCGTCGTCGCGATGACCGGAAGGAGCGGACGCGCGAGCGCGATGCCGAGAGGGATCCCGATCGCGACGCCGACCGCGCCGATCACGAGCGCCTCGCTCAAGAGCTCGAGCCAGATCGTGCGCGACCGGACTCCGACCGCCGCCAGGATCGCGATCTGCCAGGCGCGGCGCTCGAAGAACGACGCCAGGCGGTTGAACGCGATCAGGAACGCCGCGAGGAGCGCGACGAGCCCGATGCCGGACAGGAGCGCCTGCAGCGAGCCGATGACGCGGTTCAGGTCGACCCTGCGCTGGGCCGGCGTATCGACGCGCAAGCCTGCCGGCAGCGCCCCTCGCAGGGCTCGCGCCACCTCCTCGACGTCGGCGCCCGGCCGCGTCACGACGTCGATCCGGTTGACGTACCCGGCGCGCGTGAACGCCGCCTCGGCCGCGAAGAGGTCCATCACGACGAGGTTCCCGCCGTACACCCGCGCGACGCCTTTCGGCTCGAGAAGCCCCCGCACCGTGAACGAGCGCCGACCCGCAGGCGTCTCGAGCGCGATCGCGTCGCCGCGCGCGATCCCGTGCCGCGCGGCGAAGGCGGCGGTGAGCATGATGGAATCCGGGCGGCTCACGAAGACGAGCGGATCGTCCACGGCCGCGTCGTCCGAGCCGCCTGCTTCGTAGACGCGCAGGTGGTCGTCGTTCGTGAGGTCGACGGCATGGACCGTGAGCTGCTCGTGGGTCTGCTCGGTGAGAAACGCGGTCGCCGTGACGACGGGGACGGCGAGCTGTACGCCGGCCACCCTGGCGGCCGTCTCCGCCACCTGCTCGGGCATGAGCCCGCGCTCGCCCGCGCTGATCTGCAGCGACGCGCGGCCCGCCATCGTGTCGATGATCTCGAGAAACGCGCGTGCGACCGTGCGGTTGACGAGGTCGATCGCGCAGACGAGCGCCACCCCGCTCGCGAGCGCCAGGATGGTGAGCGCCAGGCTTCCGTAGCTCCCGCGCAGGAACCGGCGAGGCAGCCGAAACGTCGCGAGGCTCATTCGCCGCGTCCTCCAGCCTCCTAGGATTCGCGCATCAGCTTCAGGTGCCGAGCGTGCTCCGGCTCCGCGCGCGCCTCGCGCACGATCTGGCCGTCGCGCAGCTCGATCGTGCGATGGCCGTAGGTCGCCGCGAACATGTCGTGCGTCACCAGCACGACGGTCACGTGGCGCGTGCCGTTCAGGAGCGCGAGCAGGTCGAGGATCGCCCGGCCGGTCCGCGAATCGAGGTTTCCGGTCGGCTCGTCGGCGAGGAGGAGGACGGGATCGGTCACGAGCGCGCGCGCGATGGCGACGCGCTGCTGCTCGCCACCGGAGAGCTCCGCGGGCCGCCGCTTGCGCACGCGCTCGGGCAGCATGACGAGTTCCAGCGTCGCGGCGACGCGGCGACGCGCGTCCCCCGCCCGGACGCCGAGGAACTCGAGCGGCCAGAGGACGTTCTCCTCGACCGAGAAGGTCGGAAAGAGGTTGAACGCCTGGAACACGACGCCGATCTGCCGGAGGCGGAGATCGCTGCGCTCGTCGTCGGAGAGCGATGCGAGGTCGTTGCCGGCGACGACGACCCGCCCGCGATCGGGGCGGTCGAGACCGGCGATGATGTTCAGCAACGTGCTCTTGCCGGACCCGCTCGGGCCCATCACGGAAACGAACTCCCCGGCCGCCACGCTGAGCGTCACGTCGCGCAGGCCGACCGCGGCCTGCTCGCCGACGCCGTAGGTGCGGCTGACGTTCTCGAGCAGCGCGGCCGGCGGCTTCATCGCGGTGCTCTGCGTGCGGCTCCGGATTCGCTGGCGCGCGCTCGCACGCGCGGTTCCGGCGAGCCGGCCGAGCCGGCCTGGTCCCGCACGCGTCGCCACGGCGACCGCGCGGGGGTGGTTTCCGAGCCGCTCGGCTGCGACGGCTCGGCGTTCGCGGGCCGCCGGTACGCCGATCGAAACTCTTCGAGGAACTCGAGCTCCACCGCGAGGTGACGGAGGCGGCGCGCCTGCAGCAGCGACAGCGTGGGCGCGGCGGCGCGCGCGTCGTCGGCGGGGATCGGGCTCGGCTCGCGATCGCGCTCGATCGCCTTGACGAGCGACCACAGCGCGTCGCTCCAGCGCTCCAGGACCTTGTCGAGGATCGCCGGCGCCGCGTCGCCGAGGAACAGCGCGCGCGACGACAGCGCGTCCTCGTACCCGGGCCCCCAGGCGTCGCGCGTCGACGAAAGCCACGTCTCGAAGGCGCCTCTGCCCGCCGTCGTGATCACGTACGGCGTTCGCCGGCAGTCGGCGTCGGGCGGATTGTCGACCGCGCGAACGAGCCCGTCGGCGGCGAGCCGCTGCAGCTCCCGGTAGAAGCTGCCGGTGTTCATCCGGAGGCCGGACCGCCTGCCGTACTCCTTCGCCACGGCGTAGCCATGCCGCGGCTGGCCGTCGTAGAGCAAACCCAGCACGACGAAGCGGAACACGCGCCCCAGATACCGGCATCGCGGCGGCTGTGACAAGTGAAATTTGGGCTGATGTGCGACATCGATGCAGTACAGCGTTTTCCCGGCGGCCCATGCTGCCGGCGGAGGCGGCGGGCAGGAATCGGTCACCGCGCGTGTCGGCGAAGCGCCTCGACGTCCAGCAGGTCCTTCGGCCTGCCGAGGGCGAGCTTGTTCTTGATCAGCGCTTCGATGCCCAGCACCGCGACGGGGACATCGCCGTACGTCACGTGAACCCGCTCCGGCCACGCGCCGGCGAAGTCGACGCCGGTGATCGACGTCAGGACATCGATCCGCCGCGGCGGCAGCCCGATCTGAAACACCGTGTCGGGGCGCGCCAGGTCTTCGCCCGTCAGATCGTGCAAGGGCGCACCGAACCTGCGCAGCGCCTCGTACGCCCGTGCGGCGTTCTCGGCGGACGGCTCGACCCAGAGGTCGAGGTCTCCGGTCGTTCGCGGCTCGGCGTGCACCGACACCGCGTAGGCTCCAACGACGAGAAACCGGACGTCAGCGGCGCAGAACGCGCGCAACAGATCGAGAAAGTCCTCGTTCACCCGGGTCCCAGCCCTTGAGGCGCCAGACCTCCTCGGTGAGGCGCCACGTCTCGGCGAAGCGCTCGTCGGGCGTCGTCTGCGCGATCACCTTCCGATCGAAGGCGTCGTCGAGCTGGTCCAGCGTCGTCCGGCGGGTGATCGCACGCGACCGATCCACGTCGACAAAGTACCATACCGGCGCGCTCCGGGCGATGCTCGGAAGGGGAGACGATCATGGTCAGGATCGAATTCCCGACGCGCGCGACGGCTCCGGAGGCAGCGACTCCACGCGGTTCCGCGCCAGCCGGAGCGCGTGCAGCAGCCGGTTGCGGAGCTCCCGCGGGTCGATCACGTCGTCGTAGCTCATCGAATCCGCCGGCCCGTAAGCGCCGCCGAGCTCGCTCGCGGTGAGCTGGCCCTGCAGCTCGTCGTCCGCCTTCGCCGCCTCGCCCGCGCCCGACGCGGGCATCGCGCCCAGCCGGCCGATCGGGAACGCGAGCGACAGCGTCTGCCGGTCGAAGGGGTTCATCCCCATGAGGCAGGACGCGACGCCGTACACCTTCCGGACCGTCACGTGCAGCTTGACGCCGCGGATGCGCGACTGCGCGGCGAACATCCGCATCGCGCGCCGGAGAATGCCGTCGCGCTCGGCGGCCTTGCCGACGAGGATGCCCGGCGTGTCGGCGAGGAAGACCACGGGCAGGTGGAACGTGTCGGCGATCTCGATGAAGCGCGCCGCCTTGTCGGCCGCCGGGCCGTCGATCGAGCCGGCGAGGACGAGCGGCTGGCTCGCGACGATCGCGACGGGCTCGCCGCCGAGGCGCGCGAGCAGCGTCAGGAGCGCGCCGCCGTACGCCGGCTGCAGCTCGAGGACGTCGCCGCCGTCGACCAGGAGCTCGACCACGCGTCGCATGTCGTAGGCGCGGCGGTGGTCCGCGGGCACGAAGTCGAGGATCTCGTCGAGCCGGCGCTCGCCGAGGTCCGCGAATCGGAGATGCCCGTCCTCGACGCGCGGCGGCCGTGCCCACGCGCTCGACGGAAAGAAGCCGAGGTAGCGGCGCACGAGCGCGATCGCCGCCTCGTCGTCGGGCGACACGTTGTGCGCGAGGCCGCTCACGCCGACGTGCACCTGCGCGCCGCCGAGCTCCTCCTTGGTCGCGACCTCGCCCGTCGCCTCGCGGACGAGCGGCGGCCCGGCCGCGAACGCCGACGCGCCCTCCGTCATCACGACGAAGTCCGTCAGCGGCGCGACCACCGCCGAGTGCCCGGCCGACGGGCCGAGGATCATCGCGACCGTCGGCACCAGGCCCGAGAGCTGCGCGATCGCCTGCAGGTCGTTCGGCGAGCGCGGGTAGCGCTCGAAGGCGTTCTGCGCGCGCTCGCCCGCGCCGTCGAGCATCATCACGAGCGGCACCCGCTCCTGCCCCGCGAGCTCCGCCAGGCGATGGCGCTTCGCGTGCGCGCGGATCCCGATCGACCCGCCCATCACCGTGAAGTCCTCGCAGCCGACGAGCACGTCGCGACCCTCGACGCGGCCCGCGCCCGCGACGAAGCCGTCTGCCGGAACGCCGGCCGCGGAGCCGACGAGCAGACCGAGCTCGCTGAACGTCCCCGGGTCGCAGAGCCGCTCGACGCGCTCGCGCGCCGTCAGGCGACCGGCTGCGCGCTGGCGGGCGATCTTCTCCGCGCCGCCCATCGCGCGCGCGGCCTCGCGCCGGCGCTCGAGGTCGTCGAGCGCCGCGCGCCAGCCGGGCGGGACGCGATCGTCGTCGCTCATCGCGGCGGGTCCTTGAGACGGCCGCGCTCGTCGCGGATCTCGGGGCCGACGACGCGCGCGCGCCCGTCGCCGAACTTCTCGTCGCGCTCGCGGAGCGCCGCCTTGAGCCCCTTCTCCTGCACCGTCTTCCCGAACGCGCGGAAGCTCGGCGCGAGGTGTGCGCGCGCGTCGTTCTCGGCGGCGAGGCGCTGCAGCGTGCGAGCGCCCATGAGCTCGAGGCCGAGGTTGATGATGCGCTTGTTCGCCGCGAGGAGGTCGGGATCGATCAGCGCCAGGCGGTCGAGCAGGCCTTCGACCTCGGCTTCGAGGAGTTTCGCCGGCACCGCCTTCATGACGAGGCCGATGTGCGCGGCCTCGGCGCCCGTGATCGTGTCGCCCGTCAGCGTCAAGCGCTTCGCCCACTGCGGGCCGACGTTGTAGAGCCACATGTTGTTCGGGAGCGCGCCGAGATCGCGCGCCGGCGGGAAGCCGATCGTCGCGTCCTCGGCCGCGATCACCATGTCGGAGAGGAGCGCCAGGTCGGTGCCGCCCGCGAGGCAGTAGCCGTGGACCTGCGCGATCACCGGCTTGTGCATGTCGAAGAGCGCCATCCGGAGGCGCTGCGCGCGCTCGAGGTGCCAGGCGTCGTCGTCGAAGGTCTGGTGGCCGCGCCCGTGGCGCTTCCGCTCGCCGCCCGCGGCGCCCTCGGCGCCCGCCGCTCCCGAGCGCTCCTCACGTCGGCCCGCGCCCTTCAGATCGTAGCCGGCGCAGAACGACGGCCCGGCGCCGCGGATGACGACCGCGTGCACGTCGCGATCGTCGTCCGCGTCCCAGACCGCCTGGTTCAGCTCGCCGAGGAGGTCGTAGCTGAGGGCGTTGTGCTTCTCCGGGTGGTTGAGCGTGATGCGCGCGCGCCCGCGCTCGACGTCGTAGAGGATGTGCTCGTACGCTGGCATCTTTCCCTCCAACGGGTGTTCATGATGGCGCCGTCACGACGGGGGTCGACGGGTCCTCGGCGTCGGACTACGCTCGCATTCTCGTGTCGCGACGACACCCTACGAACGATCTCGGTCGCGCCGTGCCGGCGCTCGCGGTCGCCGCGCTCGCGGCCATCCTGGGCTCGCGCGCGACGCCGGCGCTCGCCGACGACGTGCTCCACGTCGGCGCCGTCCAGCTCGACCGCCCCACCCTCGTCGCGCTCGGCGTCCAGCTCTTCGTCACCGGCGACGACGACCACGACGCGCAGGTGACGGTCCGCTTCCGCGCCCAGGGCGACGCGACCTGGCGGACCGGCCTGCCGCTCTTCCGCGTGCGCCCCGAGCACGTCGTCGGACGCATCGTCCAGCCGCAGTTCGCGGGCAGCATCTTCGACCTCGCGCCCGCGACGACGTACGACATCGAGCTGCACGCGACCGACCCGGACGGCGGGGTCGACCAGACGATCGCGCTCGCCGGCACCACGCGCGCGATCCCGGCGGCGAACCCGGAGAACCCCACGCACCACGCCGCGAGCAGCGCCGCGGCGCTCCAGAGCGCGCTGAGCGCAGCGCAGGCGGGCGACGTCATCGACGTCGCGGACGGCACGTACACGGGCCAGTTCGTCATCACCGCGAGCGGCACCGCCGCCGACCCGATCTTCATCCGCGGCACGAGCCGCGACGGCACGGTCCTCGACGGGAACGGCTGCGGCGCCTGCAACGTGCTCGAGGTGTACGGCAGCCACGTCGTCGTCGAGGATCTGACGCTCCAGCACGCGAACCGCGCCATCCGCTTCCAGGGCGCGAGCACGACCGGCAACGTGCTGCGGCGCGTGCATGTCCGCGACGTCACGCTCGGCATCGGCTCGAAGACCGGCCAGACCGACTTCTACCTCTGCGACGACGTGCTCGAGGGCCGGCTCGCCTGGCCCAGGAACTACTTCAGCGACGGAGGCCAACACTCGGACGACGACGGTATCAACCTCTCGGGGAGCGGTCACGTCGTCTGCCACAACGAGATCTCCGGCTTCGGCGACTCGCTGAAGCTCGGCGACGACGGCGCGCGCGCCATCGACTTCTACGGCAACGAGGTGCTGTCGTCGTACGACAACGGCATCGAGTTCGACGGGAGCGAAGGCAACATGCGCGCCTTCCGGAACCGGTTCACGAACACGTTCGCGACCCTGAGCTTCCAGCCCGTCTACGGCGGGCCTGCCTACGCGTTCCGCAACGTGATCGTGAACGTCGCGAACGAGCAGCTGAAGCTGCACGGCCTCGGGATCACGCCTCCGCCGGAGCCGAGCGGCGTGCTGGTCTACAACAACACGTTCGTCAGCGCCGACCACGCGCTGAACCTCCAGACCAGCGCGACCGCGCACGACTTCGTCCTCGCGAACAACCTCTTCGTCGGTCCGGCGAGCGGCGGCGGCAAGACCGTCGACTGGTCGGCGGGCATCGACGGCGGGACGATCGACTGGAACGGCTGGCTCCCGGACGGCGTCTTCGACTTCGACGACGCCGGCACGTGGGCGAGCTTCGCGGCGATGCAGGCGTCGGGCATCTTCGAGTCGCACGGCCGGCTGCTGGCCGAGCCGATCTTCGCGTCGGGCCTGGCCGCGCCCGCGAGCTCGAGCGCGACCATGTTGCCCGCCGACGCCACGCTCGCCCCGACCTCGAACGCGATCGACGCCGCGCTCGAGCTCCCCAATGTCAACGACGCCTCCACGGGCAGCGCGCCCGACCTCGGCGCGCTCGAGCGCGATTGCCCGCTGCCGATCTTCGGCGTGCGACCGGCGGGCTTCGACGAGAGCAACGAGCCGACCGGATGCGGCGGCCCGCCCGGTCCGCCGCCCTCGCCACCCGGGCCGACGACCATCCGGACGACCGCGCTCACCTTGCGCGACCCGGCCAACCCGAACGGGCGCAGGCTCGCGCTGACGTCCACGACGAAAGGCGAGCCGCTGCTGCACCGGGTGCTCCCTCCGGCACCGGGGAGCTCTGCAGATCCGACGGTCAACGGCGCGACGCTCGTCGTCTACAACGCGGCCGGGAGCGGCGAGAAGGCGGTCGTCTCGCTGCCGCCCCCGGGTTGGACGCGGATCGCGAGCGGCTATCGCTTCACGAGCACCGGCGCCGTCAAGTCGGTGAGTGTCGTCATCGACAAGCTCAAGGTCACGGCGCGCGGCACGTCGTGGGCCTACGCCCTCACCGCGCCCGCGCAGGGGCGGATCGCGCTGCGGCTCGCGCTCGGTACGGGGACGGAATGGTGCGCCTCGGCCCCGCCTCGGAACGCGGCCAGCGACCGGCCGGGCGTGTTCGCGGGCGCTCCCAAGTCGCCTCCCCCCGCCACGTGCCCGACGGTTCCGTGACCAGCCTCCCGGCGGCTCCAGCGCAATTAAAGCAATCGCGGAATCGGCCGAGGATCTGAGTGGCTCGAGAGCCACCCGCGGCGCTCGACCGGGGGGCTGCCATGAACGGATCCGCACTCGTCTGCAGCGCGTTCGCGCTGCTCCTCGCCGCGTCGCCGGCACACGCCGCGCCGAGGGTCCCCTCGGCCGCCGCCCAGCGCCAGCCCTGCGCCGCCGACGAGCACCATCTCCGCTTCGTCAACAAGTGCGCCGAGGACGTCTGGGTCGCCGAGGTCGGCAACAGCTCCGGCTACTGCACCGCGGACAGCCAGTGCCTGCAGACGCCGTCCGGGATCCAGTCGTGCGCGATCCCGACCTGCCAGGCCGACAGCGATTGCCCCGCCATCACCTGCACTGCGAGTGCCGATTGCCCCACCGGCGGGACGTGCCTCGGGAACGGGGTCTGCACGGGCACGTGCAACACGAGCGACAACACCTGCTACTGCACGGCCGCCGTCGGCTGTCCGGGCGGCGGCATCTGCAGCGCGAGCGGCAACGCCATCGGCTCGTGTCAGGGAGGTCTCTGCACCTTCACGTCCGCTCTGCCGAAGGGCAGAGGCAACCAGCGCTGGCATCTCGTGGCGGCCGGCACCCGCGGCAAGCACGCGCTGTCCATCTGCGCGCCCGAGACGTGGCAGGGACGGTTCTGGGGACGAACGGGCTGTACGTTGTCGAACGGGACGCTGACCTGCGTCACCGGGCAGTGCGGCACCGGCGAGGTCGATTGCGCGGGGAATTCCGCGACCGGCGTCACGCTCTTCGAGCCGACGTTCGACGCGCCGGCCGGCGGCGGCACCACGGTCGATTACTACGACGTGAGCCTCGTGAGCGGCTACAACGTCCCGGTCGAGGTCCGGCCGAGCGTCAAATCTTGCGTCGCGTCGGGAGGCTGCACGACGGACCTGAACGAGACTTGCCCGGCGGCGCTCCAGATCACGAATGGCACCTGCACGACGAGCGCGGACTGCACGACCGGCACCTGCGTGTCCGGAAGCTGCGTCGTCGGCTGCTCCGACCCCTGCACGATCTGCACGAACGATCCCTCGAACAGCGCGCTCGACTGCGCGAACAACGCCGACGAGTACTGCTGTCACGGATCCCAGCAGACGAACTCCTGCAATTCCGGCAGCGCGACCTGCTTCAGCGACGACGATTGCACGAACCTGGGCGGCATCGCCGGCCGGGTGTCGGGCACGTGCGACCTGACGACCCATCTCTGCAACGTCCCGTGCACGAGCGACGCGCAGTGCCCGGGGTCCACGTGCAACACCAGCATCGGCCAGTGCGAGAGCGCGATCGACGTCTGCTCGAGCAGCCAGTCGTGTCCGACGCAGGTGGCGCCGCAGCCGTCGGCCATCTGCACCTCCGGCATCTTCGCCGGGAGCAGCGTCTGCGTGCCGGTCACCGACTGCTGCGGGCCGTACAACCCGAGCTGGCTCGCCGCCGCCGCGCTCACGGCGGGCCCGACGCCTTCGCCCGCGCCGACCAGCTCGCCCGGGCCGCTGCCGACTCCGGGCGCCGCAGCCTGGCCGAACGTGTTCAAGGCGGCCTGCCCGCAGGCCTACAGCTACCAGTACGACGATCCCTCGAGCAGCTTCACGTGCGCGCCGGCGGACGGGAAGGAGATCCACTACGTCGTGACGTTCTGCCCACATCCGAGGAAGACGAGCAGCCCGAGCGACGGACCGCCGCGGAGCGCGCTCGGATCGCACCACCCGCAAACGCCGTAGCTCGGTTCGATTCCGCGTGACGCGCGCGCACGGTCGGCTACGATGCGCGCGCATGAAGATCGTCACCTGGAACGTGAACGGGATCCGCGCGCGCGAGGCGCAGGTGCTCGAGTGGATCGAGCGCGACCGCCCCGACGTCGTCTGCCTGCAGGAGCTGAAGGCGCGTCCCGACCAGATCCCGGCGTCGATCTGCAACCTCGCCGGCTACTGGTGCTTCTGGCACGGCGCCGGCGCGTACTCCGGCGTCGGGCTGCACGTGAGCAAGGAGCGCTGGCCGGAGCAGCCCGCGTTCGAGCACCCGTCGTTCGACCGCGAGACGCGCGTCGTGCAGGCGACGCTCGGCGACGTCGTCGTCGCGTCGGTCTACGTCCCGAACGGCGGCAAGGACTTCGCGGCGAAGATCGATTTCATGCGCGCAATGGCGCCCTACGTCGCGTCGGTGCACGAGTCGGGGCGATCGCTCGTCCTCTGCGGCGACCTGAACGTCGCCCGCACCGACCGCGACGTCCACCCCAAGGAGCGAAAGCCCGGCATCATCGGCCAGAAGCCGCAGGAGCGCGAGATCCTCGAGGACATCATCGCCCGCGGCCTGGTCGACGTCGGCCGGGCGCTCGACCCGGACAACGACAACCTCTTCACGTGGTGGGCGCCCTGGCGGAACCTCCGCCAGCGGAACATCGGCTGGCGGCTCGACTACGTGCTCGCGAGCGAGCGAATCGCCGCGCGCGCCGTCTCGTGCCCGGTCTTCCGGGAGTTCGGGACGAGCGACCACGCGCCGGTCGTCGCGACGTTCGCGGACGCGTAGCGGCGCAGCGCGCCCGGGCTGCGGTCACGCCGGCGTGCGGAGGATGGTCACGTCGATCAGGCGGCGCGTGTCGAAGCCGAGCGCCTCGTAGACCCGGATCGCCGCCGCGTTCTCGACGAGGACGTGGAGGAACGGCACGTCTCCGCGCGCTCGGATGCGCGCCACCATGGCTGCCACCAGCTCGGCCGCGAGGCCGCTGCGTCGGTGGTCGGGGTCCGTGCACACCGCACTGATCTCGGTCGCACCCGTCAAGCGCAGCCGCTCGCCCGCCATCGCGACCAGGCGCCCGTTCGCGCGGACCCCGATGTAGTCGCCGAGCTCGGGCGTCCGCGTCGCGAACGGGCCGGGCTGCGTCCGGGTCGCGAGGTCGAGCATCGCCGGAGCGTCCTCGGCGCCGAGCAGCTCGGGACCTGCGAGACCGAGCGCCGCCGACCGGCGCACGTCCACCGCGATCGGCCGCGACGAGACCATCTGTCGGCACGGCATGCGGTTCAGGACCTTCCAGCCCTCGGGCGCGGCGAGCTCGCCCCGGAACAGCACGGCGGGACGGCCCGGCCCGAGCAGGTCGCGGAGCGCGTCCCAGTCGGCCGGCGCCGCGCCGTCGGGAAGACCGGCGAACGGCGACACGTCGGCCGAGAAGCGGAGCGCCCGTCCCGTCCCCTCCGCGAAACGCGCGAGCGGTCCGGTCAAAGCGTGCCACACGGCGTTGTCGAAGGGGTCGGCGATCGCCATCGCGAAGGCTCCTTGCGCGGGCCACCGCGCCGCGGCATCTTTTCGCGACGTGGAGGACGCCGTGACCAAACTGCCGCTTTCCGACGGCGAGGTCGATCGCCACGTCGCCCGGATCGACGAGACCGGCTACACGGTCGTCGAGGACGCGATCGAACCCGAGCTCGTCGTTGCGCTCCGCGACGCGATCCGCCGCCTCGAGCGCGAGCTCGACCTCCGGCCGCGCGACACGGCCGCCGAGGGCCACTCGACCCTCCGCATGTACAACCTGCTCGCGAAGGACCGCGTCTTCGCGGCGATGCCGGCGCACGGCAGCGTGCTGCCGATCGTCGAGCGGCTTCTCGATCGCGGCTGCCTCCTCTCGGGAATGACCGCGATGGACATCGGACCGGGCGAGGACCCGCAGCCGCTCCACGGCGACGACATCGTGATGTCGAAGCACCTGAAGCGCCCGCACGCCCCGATGATGGTGACGAGCATCTGGGCGCTCACCGACTTCACGGCCGCGAACGGCGGCACGGCGTTCGTGCCCGGGTCGCACAAGTGGGCGCACGTGCCGAAGGGCGCCGACTCGCTCCGCGGCGTCGAGGTGCGGTCGATCGAGATGCCCGCCGGCAGCGTGATGGTCTTCCACGGAAGCCTCTGGCACGGCGGCGGCGCGAACCGCACCGCCGATCAGTGGCGCCTCGGCGTGAACGTCCAGTACTGCCCCGGCTTCGTCCGCCAGCAGCAGAACCCGTACCTCGGGATTCCGCGCGAGGTCGCGGCGGAGCTGCCCGATCGCGTGCTCGAGCTCCTCGGCTACCGGCTCTACAAGGGGATCATGGGCCACGTCGACGGGCGGAGCCCGGGCGAGGTGGTGTTCGGCGAGCGCTTCGCCGAGACCGCCTATCGAGACTCCGAGCGCCGGCGCGCCGCGCGCGGCGGCTGAGCGAGAAGGTCGATAGTTCCGCATCCGGAGCAGCGCTTGAACCCGACGATTACGCCGTTGCGCCGCACCGTCTCGAGGCGGCCGGCCGTATCGTAGCCGTAGCAGTAGACCGTCGCCGTTCCGCATCCCCGCCGTCTTCTGCGTGATGCGGCCGAGCGCATTGCGTCGTAGCCGAACGACACTTCCTTCCAGTACGCTTCGTAAATCGCGCGCTCCTCGCCGTGCAGTAGCGCTCGCAGCTGTGTGCCGTCGTGTGCACCTGCGTGCGTCGCCGTCACGCGATGCACTCGGCCCTTGGGGTCCGTCCCGATGTGAAGCTTCATGCCGAAGTGGCAGCTGCGGCGCTGCGGGCGGTGCGACCCTGCTTCATCTCCGGGTCGAGTGCGCCCGCCGCATTCTTCGTCGATCTCGGCGCCCCGATGATCGTCGCGTCCACGATCGTCCCGGACTTCAGCAGCAACCGCTTCTCCGTCAGGAGCCCGCGCACCGCTTCGAAGACCGCCTGTCAGTCCGTGCTGCTCCAGCGAGTGACGAGAGCGCAGGATCGTCGCACGACGTCATCGGCAAGCTCGACCAGCGCGAAGCGCCGCATCGACTCGCTGTCGTAGATCGTGTCCTTGGCTTATGGGCCCGACAGATTCACGACTGCTGCAGGAAGGAGATGGGGATCGCGACGCTGCGCTCTGGTGTCGCCTGCGACGCGGTTGGAGGGTTTGCTGCACCGCGGCGTCTCGAGTTTCGGGCGCTGTCGTCTGCCTTACACGCTTCGCTGCGATGGTCATGTTTGCTGCTGCAGACCCGTAAGAACACTTTAATTTGCGGCAGTACGGGCGAACTTCTACGTCCACCGTGCGGCCCGCGTACACAAGCGACGGCCCAGCCCTGGTGAACGTCTCGAGCCGACACACGTGCGCGTGAGGACCGGGATCGCGCGAGCACTACCCCGCATCCTCGGGAGCAGGTTTGCGCTTGCATTCCAGAGGCTTCGGCGGATAGCAATGAGTCAGATCTTATGCACTTCGCGGTATCGTACTCACCGCCCTCGCGTCGCGATCGGTGGGGATACCTCCGGCTGCGCGATCCTTCGGGCACCGCGTCCCTCGGCCACGCACGTGAGCGCCAAGGCGCCGCCAGATGCCTTGCGATGCCGAGCTCGTGCGAGTCGGCTTCGGAGCGCACATGAGCTCACCGGCAACGGTCTTCGTGGTAGACGACCATCTCGGAATGCGGCGGTCGCTGCGCGCGCTCCTGGAGTCGGCGGGTCTCGCGGTCGAAACCTACGGCTCCGGCGAGGAGTTTCTCCAAGCGTATGCACCGGAGCGGAGCGGGTGCCTGCTGCTGGACATCCGTCTGCAACGCTCGAATGGCCTGGACCTGCAGGACGAGCTCGTGCGGCGGAAGGCAACGCTGCCGATCATCGTGCTCACCGGTCACGGAACCGTGCCCGCATCCGTTCGTGCACTCAAGGCCGGAGCCATGGACTTTCTGCAGAAGCCGGTTCCGCCGAAATTGTTGCTCGAGCGCGTGACCACCGCGCTCGAACGCGACCGAGAGATGCGTGCGACAAGCGCCGAACGCTCCGCCGTGGAGCGCCGGCTCGAACGCTTGACTCGGCGCGAGCGGGAGGTGATGGAGCATCTCCTCTCTGGAAGGACCTCGAAGGAGATCGCCGCAACACTTTCCGCCAGTCCTCGCACGGTGGAGGGGCACCGGCGGATGATCTTCTCGAAGATGGGCGTGTCATCGGCTGCACAACTCGTCCGCGTCGTCCTGGATGCCCGCGGCACAGGCGCTCGCGGCTAGTAGCTTGTAAGTACCCGTCAAGAATCGGACCCGCGTTCGTAGCGATTCTGAGACCCTGCGACTACGATCGCACTGACCTACGCGGCAAGCTGAAGTCGCCGAGGTGTTCGATCGGCGTCCGCGTCGCCGTCGAGAAACGCTCAGCGTTGTAGTGGCACTCCCAAGCGGCCAACCCGCGGTCGCCTCCGACACCGTCGCGAATCGGCGGCGTGTCCTGAACTCCTCGTCGTAGATCCGATGGCTTCGCTCGACCTCGCCGTTCTGTTGCGGTCGGCGCGGCCGGGTATAGCGGCGCTCGATGCCTGCCTCCTGCACGCTCAGGCGGAACGCGAGGGAAACTCCGGGGCCGCTGTCGGTCTGCGGCCGGCGGATCGTGAATGTGGTGTCCCCTCGGTTTCCGTACAGGTCAGGCCGCTAAACGCTCCCGGTACTCGCTCGGTGTGAGGTATCCGAGCGCCTGGTGCGGACGCTCATCGTGGTACCTG
>Ga0070741_10006581_pt1 | contig 24824 bp, 24 predicted proteins | sample Coa_R1_4_FD_66440 | JGI IMG/M metagenome (GOLD analysis project Ga0070741, IMG submission 66440) | Surface soil microbial communities from Centralia Pennsylvania, which are recovering from an underground coalmine fire - Coalmine... | ecosystem: Environmental > Terrestrial > Soil > Unclassified ... | reverse complement strand
GGGATGCCGAGCAGGCTCTCGCCGGAGAGCACGTGGTAGGCGGTCGCCTGCTCGATGGTGGACTGGTTGCCCTTGAGCGGCCCCAGCCAACGCCACTCGGCAAACAGCGGATAGACGGTGAAGGGCAGCACGCTCCAGAGCAGGCTCCAGCCGCCGGTCCGCCGCAGCGCCTCCATCAGCACCACCCACATGACGAGGCCGGCGCCGATCACGGGCAGCGGCGCGCCGCCGAACTCCCAGCCGAGCTCGGCCGCCTTGCGCACGTTGAACATCAGGTAGAGCCCGCTGGCGATGCTGGCGAGGAACAGCAGCACGTCGTACCAGGCGATCCGGTCGAGCGGCGCCTTCTCGCTGCCCGGGAAGATGAGGAACGTGAAGGGCAGCATGCAGACGATGAGCAGGTAGTAGTATTCCGTATTGAGCTGCGTGTAGCCGACGAAGAATCGCAGCGTGAACTGCTGGTTGATGCACAGGAAGATGGTGGCCGCCGTCGCCAGCACCAGCAGCCAGCGCCACGGGCCCCTCAACTTGCGCACCCGCGTGACCTCGCCCTCGACGGGGCCCGACGCCGCGGCAACGTGCGGGTCCTCGAACACGACGCGTTGGGGTGCGGGCGGGGCGGAGGAAGCCTTCTGCGGGTCGGGCGACACGAGTACTCCTCGCTGTTGCGCTTCCTGTTGCCCGGGAGCCGCCCGCCCGCTGAGGGTGGTCGGCATCCCTCGCATATGCCCGGCGGGCCATATCCTCGCGTCGTGCGCCGGCGCTCGGCTATTCGAACACCGCATCCATGCCGGCGCCCGCAAGCGCCGACTTGCGCGCCGCCATCCAGGCCTTCGCGAAGGCCTCCTTGTCATCGGGCGGATTGGCCTTCAGGAATGCCTCCCAGGCGCCAACGAGCGTCTCCTGGCGCTTCACGAGCTGCTGGTTGTGGGCCTCGTGCTCGGGTTTCCACACGCCCGCCTCCTTGAGCGCCCGCACCGCCCCCTCGTGATAGGGCATGACCCAGCTGAGGTTCTGGCGCCTGACGTCGAGGCCCGCAGCCCCGGGCGCGGCGTCCTTGTAGGCGTCGTAGTTGACGATCATCGCCTTGGTGAGATTGTAGACGAGGTCGGCCGGCTGCGAGGCATACGCCATGAAGATCGGATAGGGATAGGCCGGCAGCTCCAGCGATCCGCCAGGCGGCACGCCCGCCCCGCAGGTCGCCGTATGCGGCTGGTAGTAGGGGCCGATCTTGTGGACCCGCGCCCAGCCTTCCTTGTCCGCGGCCGGCGTCGGCGGGTAGACGATGCCTCGCGGGGACGTCTCCACCTCCTTGACCTGACCCGAGATGTTGGAGGCGATCGCCCCGTCGACCTCGTTGTTGACCATGCCCTTCCACATGGCGCCGTAGCTCGAGAACTCCACGAGCTTCACGTCGCTGCGCGTCAGCCCGCCGAAGGCGAGGACGGCGAAGGCATTCTGGTTGAGCGCAGGCGAGCCCACCACCATGCCGATGCGCTTGCCGCGCAGGTCCTTGATCTCCTTGACGCCCGTGTCCTTGGCGACGCCCAGCGATATCGCGTTGCAATCCGTCACCGACAGCATGAGCCTGATGAGCTGCGGCCCCCATTCCTTGACCGCGAACTCGAAAACGCTCTCTTGCGCGAAGTAAGTGCCGATCCCCATGGCGGAGGACTGGGCGCGGTTGGCCTTGAGCGGTGCGAGGCGCGCCACGTCGTTGCCAGCCGGCAGCACGCGCACGTCCGTGCCGTACTTGTCCTTGAGCGCCTTGCCGACCGCGACAGCGATATTGAAGCCGGAGGACCCCGTGTCGTAGGCCGTGAACGTCATTGAGGAGGGCAGCTTCACGTCCTGGGCCGGCGCAGGGCCGGACGACAAGGTCACGGCAGCCGCAAGGGCCGCGGCAATAGCGGACGGTCTGGCGATGCCAGGCATTCTCGGATTCCTCCCTTGACCTCACGCTTCCCGACTTTGCGCAGGCCCGGTGCCATCACCCGCCGGCAAGGGAGAGCGATGCGGCAACCGAGCCTGGTCGGGAGCCTTCGAACGGACGCGGTCTACCGCCGCTTGCCAGGCAGAATGTCATCAATGCGCAGCGTGCGCAATTCTTTCGACTGCGTGCGCGACTGACCGGGCTCAGGGGTTTACGGCATCGAAAGCCGCGGCCGTGGCTTTGGCCTCGCGCAGGCTTCGTTCGGTCGTCTCGGGCCCCTTGTATTCGTGGTAGTTGCCCATGAAGATCGCCTTGCCATGGACCACCGTGCTGGTCACGAGCGTGGACATGAGGAAGTTCTTCCCATCGTTGCCATGCACGCCGACGAGCAGCGCGACGTAGCAGCCATGCTGATCCTCACCCACGACCCCGATCAGCTTCGTGCTGTTGACGGCAACCTTGGAATTCAGCTCCTTCGCGGCATTCGCCACCATGTCCTTCACGGGCGCGAGCGTGGCGTCGCCCTGCTTGCGCATGTCATCGCACAGGCCCTTGCGCAGGGCTTGTGCCTCCCCATCGTAGACCTGGCTCTCGACATTGTCGGGCAGATAGTAGGTGGCGTAGTCGTAGATGGGTCCCTTTCCATCGCGCCACGCCGCACGTCGCCCGCACTCGAAGCTGACCAGGATCAGCTTGTTGTTCGCGTTCCTCAGCAGGGTCGCTATGTTCCTGATGAAGATTGCGTCGCGCGCGTTGGTCTCCTCCAGAAGGCAGTGACCGCTGGGGATGGCGAATGTGAGCGGCGTGCTGCCGACGATGCGAACGACCTCTTCCGCGCGGGCGAAGGCGACTTGCGCGACAAGCGCAATCGTCACCGCCAGAGCCCTTGTCGAGAATGGCATCTTGCCCCTCCCCTCCCGGTCTGACCAATTGCGAGGTTCAGACCGGCCCCCAGGAACGTGAGCGGAGCGCACGGGAAACCCGTGCGCTCCCCCGATCTTGCCGATATTCGAGACCGCGCCCTCTGCGATTGCCAATTGCCTGGGAGAGCGAGGCCAGCGGACAAACTAGCAGCACGCGGCCCACATCGACGTGACCCGCCTGCCACGGCGGACCAAAAATGTTATCCGACTGCAGCGCTTAGAAGCGATTGCCCTCGAACTGCCGGAATGCTCCGGGGCCGAAGTCCGATACGCGCGCGGGCCCGCGCTGGGTCGGCGCGGGGCGGGGCGCGGCGGGCGTCGCTGCAAGGGCGGGTGCAGGCGCTGGCACGGCCGCGGGAGCCTGCGCGGCAGGCGGACCGGCCAGCCCCATGGGCTGAGCCAGAGCCTCGGCGGGCGGCCGCGCCTCCATGGTCCTGACGCTCGACCATCCCGTGATCGCCGGCTGAGCCGTGGGTGGAGGCGGAGCGCCGGTCCGCGGCGCCTGCGGCGTCTTCCTCGCCGCCAGGACACCCGTCGGCAGGCACCTTCCATCGGCGGCGAGCGTCTGTCCGGCCGGGCAGCCGACCCCGCATGCCTTCTCCTGATGGTCCTGCACCAGCGTAAGCAGAATAACATCGGGCGCGTCGGTCGGGAGCGCCGCGTTGACGCGATCCGTGAACGCTTTCATCGCCGCGCGCGTGGCGGGCGTCCATTCGCCGCTGAGGATACCGTCGTAGCAGCCGACGCGCTTGAGCTCGCGCTGCAGCTCGCGCACCAGCGAGGCGCGGTCGAGGCGAGGCGCCGGCGTCCTCAGCGAGGTCTCCGGCATTCGTGTTGCCGCCTCGACGGGCCGCTGCACGACCGTGGCGACCTCGGGCGCCGGCGCCGACTCGACCTTCGGCACGGCTGCTCGCACGGGGAGCGACTCGGGCTCGGGATCGACGCGACTTGGCGCTTCCGACCTCGCAACCTCCTCGCCGGGCTGCTCTCCGGGCGAGCTGCGGTCGGTGCCGATCGATATCGCCATTACCAGCGCGATCGCCAAGCCTGCTACCCCTGTGATCCCGAGGAGGAGCCCGATCGCCTTGGCCATGGTGATTTCCTACGCACACCGGGCGGGCGCCCGCGGCGCATCCGATCCCGGGCGCAGGTTAGGCCGACAGCGTGAACAAAGTGCTGAGAGCGCGCCGCCTTCGCCGGCGCGCGCCTGCCGATCTTAATGATTGTCTAACGGCCGCCGCGGCGCCTCACTGCGGCCGCAGCAGCTCCGGGGCGTGCCATCGCACCGTCTGCCTGCCCTTCTTGAACGCGGCGACGGGCCGGGAGATCTCGGCGATGGCCTGCTCGGGCGACCGGGCGTCAATGATGACGATGTCCGCCGGATTGCCGATGCCGAAGCCGTAGTCCCTCATGTTGAGCAGCCGGGCGGACCTGTCGGTGAGCATGCGGAAGCACTCGCGCAGCTCGGCCGTCCGGTCGACCTGAAGGATGTTGGCGTAGAGGTTGGCCATGCGGATCAGCGAGCAGTCGCCGTAGGGCGTGGCCGGATTGAGAATGTTGTTGGAGGAAAGCGAGCAGTTGACGCCGTGCGCAATGAGCAGGTTGGCATCCGCCACGCCGCGGCGCACACTGTGGTCCTGGTCGCGGCCCATGAGGAAGAGGTCGGTGGCCGGCAGCACGGTGACGCCGATGCCGGCGTCCGCCAGCCGCCGCGACAGCGCCGCCACCTCGGCGGGCGGCAGCAGGGAGAGCTTGGCCATGTGGCCCACCACCACGCGGCCGCCCCGCTTGTAGGTCTCCGTCAGCTCGCGCACGAGGTGGATGTTCATGGCGTCCGCGGTGGGGCCGACGTCGAGATGTATGTCGATGTCGACGTCGAACTCGCGCGCAAGCTCGAAGATGCGCCGGATCTGGCCGGCCTCGTCGCTGTCGTAGCGGGGAGCGCCGCCGATGAGCTTGGCGCCCCGCTTCAGGGCCTCGACCAGCAGCGCGTCGGTGCCGGGGTAGTTGATCAGCCCCTCCTGGGGAAAGACGCAGATCTCGATGTCGATCGCCCAGGCGTAATCGGCGATCAGCGACTGCACGCCTTCGAAGCCGCGCATGCCGATGCCGGGATCCACCTCCACCTGGGTGCGCATGCGGGTGGTGCCGTTGAGGATGCACTGCTCGAGCGTCTGCGCCGCCCGCGCACGCACGTCCTCCACCGTCATGGCCGGCTTGAGCGGCGTCACCCCTTTGACCGGGCTCAGCTTGGACCTCTCCTGCGGCGCGCAACGGTCGATGATGCGCGACTTGTCGAGATGGATGTGGGTCTCGATCAGGCCGGGGCAGGCGAGGCGCCCTCCTGCATCGAAGCCGGGCGCCTGGGCGGCGAGCCCGCGCTCGACGGCGGCGATGCGGCCATTGGCAATGCCGATGTCGAGCGGCCCGTCGCCCGGGCGGTCGGAGAGGCGCGCGTTGCGGACGACGAAGTCCATGGGGCTCACTCGTGGTTCGGGTTAGCGGAATCGCGGCGCGACTTCCTCGCACATCAGGTGCAGGGAGCGCATGACCTTGTCGTCGGCAACGAGGCCGCCGCAGTTGAGCTCGGCCAGGATGCCGTTGAGGCCGAGCTTGTCCACCAGCTCGCGCAGGCGCTTCGTGACCGTATCGGGCGTGCCGACGATCACCTTCTCGCGCAGCACGTCCTCGTAGCGGATCGTCTGCAGGGCCTGCCCGCGCTCCGCGCGCTGCTCGGTCGCCCGCGCGCCCGATCGCGTCGCCGATTCCTCGAGCTGGGCGCCCAGCGTGCGGTAGAACTGCATGATGGAGCGCTCGGGCTCCGCCTGCGCCGCCCTCTCCGTCTCGCCCACGTACACCGGCACCCTCAAGTACACCTCGCCCCGGCCCGGATGGCCCGCAGCCGCGTAAGCGGCGCGATAGGCGGCGATGTTGGGGCCCAGCTCCTCGATGGTGCCGAGGCGCACGGCCACGAAGATCGGCAGGCCCATGGCGCCGATCACGGGATAGGTGTCCGCGCTGGTCGCCGCCATGCGCAGGGCCGGATAGGGCTTCTGCAGCGGGCGCGGCACGAGCGTGACGTCGCGGAACGTGTAGAAGCGCCCCTCGAAGGAGAAGCGCTCGTTGCTCCAGGCGCGTCGCAATATGTCGAGCACCTCACCGAAGCGCTCGCGGCTCTCCGCATAGGGCACGCCATAGGCCTCGTAGGTGCGCGGGAACCCGCTGCGTCCCACGCCGAAGATGAGCCGCCCGCCGCTCAGGTGGTCGAGCGTGGCCACCTCCTCGGCGAGCCGCACCGGATGGCACAGGGGCAGCACCTGGACGGCAATGCCGACCTTCAGCCGGCGCGTGCGCGCGGCGATGGCGCTGGCGAGGACGAGGGGTGCGGAGGCGACCGATCGCTCCGGCGCGAAGTGCAATTCGGCCAGCCAGAGCACGTCGAGGCCCCAGCGCTCGGCGGCGTCCACCTGCGCCAGCGACTGGGCGAAGGCCTCGGCGTCGGTCTGGCCGGCGCGCCGCGCGAACTCGTGGAAGATGCCGAATTCGAATGCCATGAGCAGCCTCGAACAACGATGCCTTGGCGATCCCGCGGGAGGGATCATGCAACGCCGGCACCACGCTGTCAGCTGCTCGTGCAAGCGTTCGGGTCGAAGACCGGCTACTCTCGCGCGGGCAGCGGCAATGGGGCGCGGCACATGAGCGAGCTATGGCTCGTCGATGCGGAAGCGGCAGCGCCGGCGCTGGAGGCGCTGGAGCGGGAGTTGCCGCGCCTGACCGCGCAGGACCGCGAGCATGCCCGCCGTTTGCGCGAGCCCCACGCGCGCCGGCAGCGCCTGGCCATCTATGCGGCGCTGCGCATCGCCCTCGAGCGCGTGGGCGGACCGCAGGTGCGGCACCAGCGCATCATTCGGCCCATCGGCGGCCGCCCCCGCCTCGAGGTGTCCGGACCAGCCTTCAGCCTGTCCCACACCGGCGGCCTGGCGCTGATCGGCGTGACGCAATCCCCCACTATCGGCGTCGATCTGGAGGCAACGCGCTCGATCCGCATGTCCCGGCGGCGCCGCGAGGAGATCCTGGCCGCGGGCGCCGGATTTATCGGCAAGCCGGCGCTCGATGACCCCGAAAGCGAGCCCGCGGTGCTGCAGGCCTGGTGCCGGCTCGAGGCGTGCGCGAAGGCACGCGGAAGCGGCGTCGCCGCCTTGCTGGGCGAGCTCGGTTTGCGCGATCGACGCGGCCGGCAGCTTCCACTGGCCGGGGTGGCCGAGGCGGCGCGGCGACTCGTACGAGATGCACACCTCACGGTCGCCGACGTGCGTTTGCCGCCCGGCCTTCACGGCGCGGTCGCGGGTGAAGGCAGCCTGCCCGCACGCGCGCGGCGCTTTCCCCTTCACCTGCGGGCCATTGCCCGCCTGCTTTCGCCCTCCTCGCCGCCAAGAGGAGGAGGGCGGGTGACAGGCCGCAGCTGATCAGGGATGATCGGGGCAATGACCGACGTCCGGCAAATCGCGTTCTCCCACCGTCGCTCGCCCGACCAGGACCAGGCGCAGCCGGCGCGGCACCCGATCGTCATCGTCGGCGCCGGGCCGGTCGGGCTCGCCGCGGCCCTCGATCTTGCCGCCAAGGGCCATCGCAGCGTCGTCATCGACAAGAGGCACAACCTCTCCGACGGCTCGCGCGCCATCTGCTGGTCCAAGCGCACGCTCGAGGTGATGGACCGGTTGGGCCTGGGCCAGGCCCTGCTCGACAAGGGCGTTACGTGGCGGAAGGGCAAGGTGTTCTTCGACACGCGCCAGATCTACGAGTTCGACCTGCTGCCCGAGACCGGGCACCGCATGCCGGCCTTCATCAACCTCCAGCAGTATTACTTCGAGCACATTTGCATCGCGGCCGCCGAACGGAGCGGCCTGGTCGATCTGCGCTGGCAGGAGGAGGTGACGGGCCTGGAGGCGTCCCGCGACGGCGTTCTGCTCGACATCGCCACGCCTGCTGGCCCTTATCGCCTTGCCGCCGACTGGGTGATCGCCGCCGACGGCGCCCGCTCCACGCTGCGCCGCCTCATGGGGCTCGGCTTCGAGGGGCGCGTGTTCCAAGACCAGTTCCTCATCTGCGATATCAAGATGAAGCTGGAGCGGCCCATCGAGCGCTGGTTCTGGTTCGATCCGCCCTTCAACCGCGGCCGCTCCGCGCTGCTGCACCGGCAGGCCGACGACGTGTGGCGCCTCGACTTCCAGGTCGGCGCCGAGGCCGACCGCGACGAGGAGGTGAAGCCGGAGAACGTCGCCCGCCGCGTGCGGGCGATGCTGGGCGAGGACATCGACTTCGCGTTCGAGTGGATCAGCCTCTATCGCTTCCAGTCGCGCCGGCTGCAGCGCTTCCGGCACGGGCGCGTGCTGTTCGCCGGCGATGCGGCGCACCAGATGTCGCCCTTCGGCGCGCGCGGCGGCAACAGCGGCATCCAGGACGCCGACAATCTCGTGTGGAAGCTCGACCTCGTCCTGCGCGGGGTGGCGCCGGAGAGGCTGCTCGACAGCTACGACGCCGAGCGCATCCCGGCCGCCGACGAGAACCTCCTCAACACCACGCGCTCCACCGATTTCATCGCCCCCAAGAGCGCGGCGAGCCGGACCTTCCGCGACGGGGCCCTGGCGCTGGCCGCCACCGAGCCCTTCGCGCGGCGGCTGGTGAACTCCGGGCGCCTTTCCGTTGCCGCCTGCTACCTCGCCTCGCCCCTCAACGGCGGCGACGGCTTTGCGCCGGGCGAATGCCCGCAGCTTGTCCCGGGCGCCGCCGCGCTCGATGCCCCGCACGGCGCCGGCTGGCTGCTCCACGCGCTCGGAGGCGGGTTCGCCGGCGCCTGGTTCACCCCCGACGGCCGCGTTCCCGACGGCGTCGCGCGTGCGCAGGCGGTGCTCGCGCAGCGCGAGCTGCCCGTCAAGGCCGTGGTCGTCTCGGATGCGACGGCCTGCGCCCGCTATGGCGCCGACCGCGAGCCCGCCTACTACCTGTTCCGCCCCGACGCCCACGTCGCCGCGCGCTGGCGCCGTTTCGAGCCAAGCGCCGTCGGCGCCGCGGTCGATCTGGCGGTTGCGCGCTGAGCGATACCGCCGCGCGCGTCAGGTTGGACTCGCCCAACCCTCGGCGTCCTGTCACACGCTTCGCCCCGTCCTGAGTCACACGCTCCGACCCCGTGCTGAGCCTGTCGAAGCACGATTGGCGTGCGTGGTCCGTCCTTCGACAAGCTCAGGACGGGGGCGGAGCGTCAGCACGGGGTTGGAGCATGTGGCACGACAAACCGGGCCGCGGGTCGAGCCTTACGCTCATGGGCATTGGCGCTTCGCCGCGGACACAGCATCTCGTGCAGGCGGGATCCCGAACCGCGCCGTCAGAGCGTGCCCTTGGTGGAGGGCACGCGGGTGCCCTGGCGGGGGTCGATGGCGACGGCCTCGCGGAGCGCGCGGGCGAGACCCTTGAAGCAGGTCTCGGCGACGTGGTGGCTGTTGAGGCCGTAGAGCGTCTCCACGTGCAGCGTGATGCCGGCGTTCTGCGCGAACGCCTGGAACCACTCGCGGAAGAGCTCGGTGTCCATATCGCCGATCTTCGGCGTCGGGAAAACCACGTTCCACACGAGGTACGGACGCCCCGACACGTCGATGGCGACGCGCGTCAGCGTCTCGTCCATGGGCAGGTGGACGCTGGCGTAGCGCGCGATGCCCTGCTTGTCGCCGAGCGCCTTGGCCACGGCCTGGCCCAGCACGATGCCGGCATCCTCGGTGGTGTGGTGGAAATCGATGTGCAGGTCGCCCTTGGCCTTCAGCGAGATGTCGATCAGCGAATGGCGGGCGAGCTGCTCCAGCATGTGGTCGAGGAAGCCGATGCCTGTGGCAATGTCATAGGTGCCGGTGCCGTCGAGATCGACGGTGGCCTTGATCTTCGTCTCCTTGGTGGAGCGATCGATGCTGGCTTGCCGCTTCACGGGATTGCCTTGCTTGCCTGCCTGCCCCCCAGGCTTTATCAGCTTGGGAATGCCCATGCCACAGGAGGTTGCCCCCGATCCCATCATGACGCCTCTTGATTTACACGCCGTTCATGCCGACATCGGCGCCGCGGCTTGCCGGTGAAACTCGCATGAACGATGTGGGAAATGGAGTGCTTAAGGGATCAATCAGCGAGAGGGTGCGGGGCATTTTTGGAACACTATAGCTGTGGTGCTTTTGCGTCGACCTTGGAGCACCGATAGAATCCCGCGATTCGTGCAAGGACTTGGGTCGTGGGCACGCCACCAGAACATCCGCACCTCCCGTTCGAGGGAGGGCTTCCAGAATTTGAGCCTCCGCGGAAGAAGCGGAAGCGCAGGCAGCAGGCAGCACCCATTGTGCTGCCGGTCGTAAGTCGGTGGCGACGGTTCGCTCGCTGGACGCGGCGGTACGTCGGGGACGTTAGCTACGGGCTGGCAGTCAAAGGAGGAATCGGCCTAGCCGTGATGGTCGGCGGGGCGCTCGTTGGCGACCAGGCTTTCGACATCTTCGGTCGAAAACCAAAGCCAAAAGAGCAGGCAAAGGTCGAGGTGCCGGCGATGAAGCCGCAGATCCCGCCGAACTGGTCCGTAACGGTTGAGCGGGAGCCAGTGAGGTAGTAAGCCCGTGAGAGCGAAGCTTCTCGCATGTAAGGTAGCATCTATAACCAGATGTCTTCGGTCTCGCTTATGTGTGTGCGAGCCTGATTGATCAGTATCGCGCATCGTTGGACGAACTTGTCGTCAACGGCGACGAGGGTGTCCACTTCAGCGACATCCCCCTCTTCGAAGAAGGGATGGTCAGGGCTGCGCACCTTGAATTCGAGTTCTGATGCACGGTCGAGCAGTTCGTTGAGGCTCCTACCTTGGCCGTGCTTAAGAACGTTGATAGCCAGCTTGTAGTCGGTGATGCTTGATGCAAGTTCTGGCTTGTCTTGCTTGAGAAGGTACGCGTCGAGCTCGCCGAACGGATTGGCCCAACCGAGCTTCGATTGCAGCAGCGCCTCGAATAGTGAGAACATGCCGATGGCGAGGATGGCTCTCTGTAGGTTCAGCATCCGAAGGGTCATCACCAAACGGGTTGCACCACTCGTTTGGAGTTCCTTGAACACTGCACGCTCTACGTCAGAGGCATGGTGAAGCGTGAAGTCCGCGCACTGGGTGAGGAGTTCAAGATCAGTTTGCGCCATTATGGTTCATCCGCTTCAGTGGAGCCGTGGACCTAGACACACTAAGCTGACATGTCTGGGAGGATAGTACGCAGCGGCAGAAGCCGACTGGGGCGGGTGCGGACAACGGGTCGGTTCACAGCAAAATCCGGGCTACCTTTGGGGCATTCTTGCGTGGTTGCAAACGTGAGGAAGTAGCCTATTTGTCCACGCATGCGCAGGAATGGCCGTCGAGGAGATGACCTATATCAATGCGTTAATGAGCTGAAAACTAAAGAGAAACAGACGCAGTGAACGATGTAACCTCATCCCAGGGTATCTGGCACGGCACCACCATCCTCACGGTGCGCAAGGCCGGCCGCGTCGTGATCGCCGGCGACGGGCAGGTGAGCCTCGGCGCCACGGTCATCAAGGCCAACGCGCGCAAGGTGCGCTCGGTCGGCAAGGGCGACGTGATCGGCGGGTTCGCCGGCGCCACCGCCGACGCCTTCACCCTGTTCGAGCGGCTGGAGAGCAAGCTCGAGCAGCACCCCGCCCAGCTCACGCGCGCCTGCGTGGAGCTCGCCAAGGACTGGCGCACCGACCGATATCTGCGCCGCCTGGAAGCCATGATGATCGTCGCCGACCGCGAGACCACGCTGGTGCTCACCGGCACCGGCGACGTGCTGGAGCCCGAGAAGGGCCTGATGGGCATCGGCTCGGGCGGAAACTACGCGCTCGCCGCGGCGCGGGCGCTGATCGACACGCCCATGAGCGCCGAGGACATCGCGCGCAAGGCCATGGCGATCGCCGCCGAGATCTGCGTCTACACCAACACCAACGTCGTCCTCGAGGCGCTCGACAGCAGCAAATGACCAGCTTCTCCCCCCGCGAGATCGTCTCCGAGCTCGATCGTTTCATCGTCGGCCAGAAGGATGCCAAGCGCGCTGTGGCCATCGCGCTCCGCAACCGCTGGCGCCGCCAGCAGCTCACCGGCGACCTCAAGGAGGAGGTGCTGCCGAAGAACATCCTGATGATCGGCCCGACGGGGTGCGGCAAGACCGAGATCTCGCGCCGGCTCGCCAAGCTCGCGGGCGCGCCCTTCCTCAAGGTGGAGGCCACCAAGTTCACCGAGGTCGGCTACGTCGGCCGCGACGTGGATTCGATCGTGCGCGACCTCGTCGAGGTCGGCATCAGCCTCACGCGCGAGACGCGGCGCCGGGAGGTGAAGGCCCAGGCCGAGAAGAATGCCGAGGAGCGCGTGCTCGATGCGCTGGTGGGCCAGAACGCGCAGGCCGGCACGCGCGAGGCCTTCCGCCGGCGGCTCAGGGCCAACGAGCTCAACGACAAGGAGATCGAGATCCAGGTGGCCGAGCAGGGCCCGCAGTTCCCGACCTTCGACATCCCCGGCGGGCAGGTCGGCATGATCAACCTCAGCGAGATGCTGGGCAAGGCGCTGGGCCAGCGCACCAAGCCCCGCCGCCTGACCGTGGGGCAGGCCTACGAGATCCTGATCGCGCAGGAGAGCGACAAGCTGCTCGACCAGGACCAGGTGGTGCAGGACGCGGTGCGCGCCGTGGAGAACGACGGCATCGTCTTCCTCGACGAGATCGACAAGATCTGCGCGCGCTCGGAGGCCGGACGCATTGGCGCCGACGTGTCGCGCGAGGGCGTGCAGCGCGACCTGCTGCCTCTGCTGGAGGGCACCACGGTATCCACCAAGTACGGGCCGGTGAAGACCGACCACGTGCTCTTCATCGCCTCCGGCGCGTTCCATGCCGCCAAGCCCTCCGACCTGCTGCCGGAGCTGCAGGGGCGCCTGCCGATCCGCGTCGAGCTCAAGCCGCTGACCAAGGAGGACTTCCGCCGTATCCTCACCGAGCCGGAGGCGAGCCTCATCAAGCAGTACGTGGCGCTGATGCAGACGGAGGGCGTGACGCTCGCGTTCGCCGACGACGCCATCGACGCGCTGGCCGACATCGCGGCGCAGGTGAACTCGACCGTGGAGAACATCGGCGCGCGCCGGCTGCAGACGGTCATGGAGCGCGTGCTCGACGAGATCTCGTTCGACGCCACGGACAAGGGCGGCGAGACGGTCCGGATCGACGCGGCCTACGTGCGCAGCCGCATCGGCGACCTCGCCAAGAACGCGGACCTGAGCAAGTTCATCCTGTAGCCCGGCGCGGCACCGTCGCCGGCACCGGGCGCAGCGTCGATTAGCAGCGGCGGGCCCTATGCCGACACGAGGTGCACCATGGCGCTGAAGCACGAGCCCAACGTGGCCGATCCCGACGGGCTCTACGCGGCCATCATCGACGCGCATGCCGACCTCGCCGAGGCCGAGAGCGCGGCGCTCAACGCGCGCCTGGTGCTACTCCTGGCGAACCACATCGGCGACGCGGCCGTGCTGGCCGAGGCGCTGGCCGTTGCCCGTGCCTCGCTCGGCAAGTGAGATCCCTCAACCGAGGAACCTGCGGGCGAGCGCGACGAACTCCTCGAGCTTGTCGTGGTGCACCCAGTGGCCCGCGCCCTCGAACGTCACGACCTCGGCGTTCCTGAAATGCCGCGCGCGGCCGTCCTCGGCGGGGCTGGAGGCCCAACTCTCCTTGCCGTAGACGAGCAGCGTGGGACACGTGATGCGCCCCCACAGCTCCTCCACGTCGGCCTGCGTCATGTCGTAGGGCGGCCAGGAACGCACGTAGTTGTCGAACTTCCAGCTGTAGGTGCCGTCCTCGTTCTGGTTGACGCCGTGCACGGTGAGGTGGCGTGCCTGCTCGGGCGTGAGGTGCTTGTTCTCCTCCTGCATGCGCTTCCACGCATCCTCGACGGAGGCGTACCGGCGCGGCATGCGCCCGGACAGGCCGCGCTGCTCATCGATCCAGGCGCGCATGCGCTCGGGGAACGGCTTCCTGGCGCGCTCCGCCATCCTGCGGGGCGACGGGCCCAGCCCCTCGATGGCAATGAGCCTGGCAACGTTCTCGGGGTAGAGGCCGGCGTAGCGGAGCGCGATGTTGCCGCCGAGCGAATGGGCGATGACCGTCACGGGGGCGAGCTTCAGCTGATGCACGAGCTGGGCCAGGTCGTAGACGTAGCCGGCCATCATGTAGGTGCCGTCCTGCGACCATTGGCTGTCGCCGTGGCCTCTGAGATCGGGGGCGATGATGTGCCAGTCCCGGCCCAGCGCCTCGGCCACCCAATCCCAGTTGCGGCAGTGATCGCGTCCGCCGTGGACGAGCAGCAGCGGCGGCGCCTCGGCATTGCCCCAGTCGACGTAGTGCAGACGCAGGCGTTGCGAGAAATAGATGCGGGAGGTCGGACCGGGAGACGTGGCGGGCGGCATGGGCCGAGGCTCTCCTGCGTTGGGCAGTTTTGCACGTGCGAAACGTAGCGCCCCGGCGGCCGTTGCGAAAGTGCGCAGCAGGCATGCACACGGCTCCGCGGGCCACGCTCGGCGTTGCCACCGGCCCCCGCGAGCGCGGATGATGACGCGGTCTTGTTGTCCAAGAGAGAAGCGAGCCATGGCCAAGATCAAGACCTATGCGGGGGGCTGCCATTGCGGGAAGGTGCGCTTCGAGGCGAAGACGGATCCGAGCCAGGCCATCGCCTGCAACTGCTCGATCTGCGCCAAGCACGGCTTGTGGCTGACGTTCGTGCCGCCGCAGCACTTCAAGCTGCTGTGCGGGCTCGACGCGCTGGCCGACCACCAGTTCAACAAGCACATCATCCATCACGTGTTCTGCCGCACGTGCGGAGTGGAGTCCTTTGCGCGCGGAAAGGCCAAGGACGGCTCGGACATGTTCGCCATCAACGTGCGCTGCCTCGACGGCATCGACATCGCCAAACTGAATCCCAAGCCGTTCGACGGCCGCAGTCTCTGATGGGCTACGGCGCAATACGACGCCGTGCGCCAATCCGTTCACGGCGCTTCGCAGAATTCATCGCATTAACATGCAGTTAAGTCTTAGAAGCGAGGCTCTCGCGGTCGCTGAATAAGCGATTCGTTTGTTTTGGGCAGAAAATCCATCTGGAAAAGAGAGAGAGAGCAATCATGGCTAAGAAAGCGAAGAAGAAGACCAGCATGCGCCGCCGCCCGGCCTCCAAGGCCAAGTCGGCCACCAAGCGCTCCGCCACCGCGCGCCGCAAGCCGGCCGCCAAGCGCGCCGCGCGCAGGTCTCCGGCCCGGCGCAGGGCCGCCTGAACCGGCAAGCTCATTGATGCGATAATGTGCTCGGCCCTGTGTGAAGCTCAGGGCCGAGCCGCCATTGCGGCCCGCTCGGCAACGTCGGCCCACAGATCGTAGGCGTCGGCGCGGCTGACGCGGGCCTTTACTATGTCGCCGGGTTTCAGCCCGCCTGCGCCTGCGAGAACGACCGTGCCGTCGATCTCCGGCGCATCCCACTTGGAACGCCCGACGGCCTGCGTCGCCTTCAGCTCGTCGATGATCACGTCGATCGTCTTGCCGACCCTTGCCCGCATCAGCTCGCCGCTCACCTCCTGCTGCGCGGCCATGAGCCGGTGCCAGCGCTCCTCCTTGACCTCGTCGGGAACGGGGGCTCCGAGCGCATTGGCGGCAGCGCCCTCGACCGGCTCGTACTTGAAGCAGCCGACGCGCGCGAGCCTCGCCTCCCGGAGCCAGTCGAGGAGCTGCGAGAAGTCCTCCTCCGTCTCGCCCGGAAAGCCGACGATGAAGGTGGAGCGGACGGCGAGATCGGGACAGACCGCGCGCCACGCCGCCAGCCGCTTCAGCGTGCCCTCGCGATGGGCGGGGCGGCGCATGGCCTTCAGCACGCGCGGAGAGGCATGCTGGAAGGGAACGTCGAGGTAGGGGAGGATCTTGCCGTCCGCCATCAGCGGCAGCACCTCGTCCACATGCGGATAGGGGTAGACATAGTGCAAGCGCACCCAGGCGCCGAGCGAGCCAAGCGCCGCGCACAGCTCGGCAAACCGCGCCTTCAGCGGCCGCCCTTTCCATTGGCTCTCGGCATACTTGAGGTCGAGGCCATAGGCCGACGTGTCCTGACTGATGACCAGGAGCTCCTTGACGCCCGCCCGCACCAGCCGCTCGGCCTCCGCCAGCACCTGGTTCGCAGGCCGGCTCGCGAGGCGGCCCCTCAACTGGGGAATGATGCAGAACGAGCAGCGGTTGTTGCAGCCCTCCGAGATCTTCAAGTACGCGTAATGGCGGGGCGTGAGACGAAGCCCCTCGGGCGGCACCAAGTCGACGAAGGGATCATGCAGCGGCGGAACGGCGGCATGCACGGCGGCCACGACCTGCTCGTACTGGTGGGGCCCGGTCACCGTCAGCACACCCGGGTGCGCCTCGAGAATGCGCTCCTTCTCCACGCCCAGGCAGCCCGTGACGACCACGCGGCCGTTCGCGGCCATGGCCTCGCCGATGGCTTCGAGGCTCTCCTCCTTGGCCGAGTTGAGGAAGCCGCACGTGTTCACCACGACCACGTCCGCGCCGGCATAGTCGGCGGACAGCTGATAGCCCTCGGAGCGCAGCTTGGTGATGATGCGCTCAGAGTCGACGAGCGCCTTGGGGCAGCCGAGCGACACGAGCCCCACGCGCGGGGCGCGCTTGCCCGCGATGCGCCGCGCCGGCTTGGGCCTGGCCGTGATGGAGGAGGTGGTCTTCCGCATGGGACGGCTTGTAGCGCCCGGGCTGGCGCGAAGCAAACGCGGCCCAGCCGCAGCGCGTCTCAGCCAATCCCCAAAAAGAACATGGCCGGCGCGTTGCCGGCCACATCCCCAGTCGGTGCCTCGGTGAAGCCTTTCGGCTTACCACCACCGGCGCCAGCACGTGCGGCGCGAATGCCGCCAGTGACGGCACCAGCGGCGCCAGTGGGCCTTCTCGACAACCGCGTCGCTCTTGCCCAGTATCGAAAGCTGGCCGAGGCCGCTGCCAGTGGCGGGCGCGCTCAGAGACGGCGACGCGTAGGCCACGCCGAAGCCTGCCGCAAGCACCAGTGCGATCATGGTCGAACGCATGTAGACCTCCTTGGATTGCAAAGGCTGGACCCCCACGGTCCGCACAGTAGACAGTTGCACTGTACGCAATTCGCAAGACGCGGTGCACGCTTCAAATTTCAAGCGTCACTACGCTCCGTTCATCTCTAGTTCAGGCACGCAACTGATTCCACCAACGCACCAACACGCCGGACGTTCGGCTCGCACTGCAGCAAATTCGACGCGGTCGATGCTGTCGGAAATTGAAACGCACATGGCGCGCACGAGGTGAAGGATGCGATGGACGACGGCATACGACACACTGCAGGCTCCCGCGTCGGCCCGCCGCGCCCACGAGCGATCACGCCGCCTGCGTACCGCTGCTGCCGAGCTCGGGTCCGTGCTTCGAGCAGGCGTGCGCCTGCGTTGCCTGCTCCTCCTCGCGCTCACGCCGGCGTTCGCGATGGGGTCGGCCGAGGCGCAGCCGGCAGCGCGGCCGCAACTGCACACCAACGAGGCCTACGTCGAGGAGGCGTTGCGGGCGAGCAGCCTCGACATCACCGACCCGCTCGCCGTCTTCGCCTTCGTCCTCGACAGCCTGCCCGCGCGCGTGAAGGTCTATCCGACCGAGAACTATTACTATTTCTGGTTCCTGCACGATGGCACGCGCTACGCAGGCAGCATCCGCCTCGACGCGCTGGGACGCGATGAGGGCAAGGTGGAGTTCGGCTTCTATCCCGACCTCACCGAATGGAGCGACGAGGTGAAAGGCGACACCTACGTCGTGCTCGATGCCTCCCGCGGCGTGACGGTGGAGCGCCTCGAGCCCCTCGTCTATCGCATCACGTACGGCGCCAGGAGCGTCGTGTTCGCGCTCAACGACCTCAGCCAGGTGAAGCCGCCGGCCGCTGCGCTGGGGCCGGACGAGAAGTTCCTCGGGCCCATCTTCGATGAGTCCGCCATCCGCTTCTTCCTGGTCTTCAACGCCAGGCTCAAGATCTTCCACTTCGTACTGGACGAGACGGTGCCGGTCGCGGACCAGCTTGTCGCCTACGACCGCGCGGATCGCATCCTGATCGGCCGGCGCACCGGCTTTGCCTTCTACCGGGACCATCGGCTCGAGCGGAAGATCCTGATCGGCGCCTGGGAGGGCAACTCCCGCCTCAACACCTACTTCGACGGGCCCTTCGACCAGCTGCCGGAGAACTTCATCGAGGGAGAGGCCCTGCGCGAGGCCATGATCGCGGCCGATCCCAGCGTCAAAGGCCAGATCGACCGCCTCGGCCACTTCGCCGACGACCAGGGCCGCTACCTGATCAACCCCTACATGCTCTACCGCAAGGTGGCCGACCTGCTCTCCATCGACAAGTGCGCGACCGGGAGGCTGCGCGCGCCCAGCTATTACCGCTGCTTCGTGGTCGATGCGGACGACGACGCGGCGCCGCGCGAGCCGGCATCGCCCCCGTCACGTTCGCGCAAGCGTCGCTGAGGCCAGAGCAACATTATCCAACGTCGCACGGTCAATCTGTCAGCTTCCTGTCAGACTCCACCGCTACCCGTAACTAGCCGCTCGGGAGCCTCCTCTGCTGAGCGGCCGTCCTAGCTGGCGCCCCTGCACGCCCGTGCAGGGGCTCCTTTTTTGTGCTGTCGCAGTTGCATTTGCCCTGACCGCCGCAAGGGGTGCGAACGAACGGGAAGCGGCCCCGGTGAGGGGCCGCTCCATTGCAGGCAGGGCTTGCGTTCAGGCGCTGCGGGCGACGTGCTTGCGGTGGTGCTTCCGGTAGTGAACCTGATGGCGCTTCTTGTGCATCGTCAGGTGCTTGCCGTGCGCCTTGTACGCGGCCATGCGATGAACGCGATGGCGCTTCACATAGTGCTTGCGGTGATGGGCCTTCGCATGATGCTTCGTGCCCTTCACGATGCCGACATGACGCTTGTGCGTTGCCGGCTTCGTGACGGTGGCCGTCTTCGCGGGTTCGGTCTTCGCCGCCTCCGGCTTGGCGGCCGGCTGGTTGGCCGTCTGTGCCGAAGCCTGCACGGGCAGGGTAAATGCGAGCAACCCGAGGGCCGTCGCCATGGATACGATCTTGCGCATTGTCGAGCTCCTGGTGTGGTGTCGTGCGTGACCCGCCTCAACAGGTGGGGTGTGACGACATTCTTCCAAGAAGCTGCGGCATTTAGTTGCCTGCTGCGTGAATGTTCATTCATCGCCGAAACAAATATTGGCTCCAAATGAATATCCATTCAGAATTGACGTGCGAGTTTTACTGATAAACTGACAGGTTGCACTTGGCGCCCACGCATAATCGTGGCTGCACGCCCCAAGCTGGCACTAGAGCCTTCGGCCGCCGCGCAGGAACGCTGCGATGGCGCCCACGCACGCATCCGATTGGCGCTCCAGCCGGTCGGAGGCAAGATCCCACTCGGTGCCGATGAGCAGAAGCTGATCGCGCACGTCGTTGCAGTCCCGGGCCGGGCTCGAGGCGAAATCCCTTCGGCACAGCTCCGCCACTTCCCCGAGCCCGATGCGCCCACGCTGCACGGCGGGCATCCTGGCTTCGAAGGCGCGGTGGATGACCGTCAGATCGGCCCACCGGCGCAACTCGGTCGGTTCTCTCGCGGTCGCCATGCGCTCACTCGGGCGCATCCTGCGGCGCTCGGCAATCCCCTTCCCGCAGTTATCCCCACAATCCCGGGCCCTGCGCCGGAATTGGGCCATGCATTGGTGCTCACGCGCCCGCCGATGCCCTCATGGCTGCGCCTTCGTCTCGACCATGGGGCAAGGCTCCATGTGGGCAGGGAGGGGCCGCAAACCTGCCCAAGACGGCCTCGAGGATGCAAGGAGCTGGCGGTCTCGACGCCGCCGACGCTGGGGGGCGTTCCGATAGACCCTTACCCTCGCCAGGGGCAGCGGCAGTCCCATGGAATCAATCAGCACTATGACTTAGTATTCGGCTGGATATGGACGGGGGAACGCCCATGAAGATGCGCCTGCGGACTGCGGCGCCCGCGAAGCCGCGTCGGCCGTTCGCACGAGCGGTGGCGCCTTCGGCACCTGCTCCCGAGCCGATCTCACAGATGAAGTGGCAGTCTTGCTCGCGCCAGTCGCCTCAGGCGACATTCGCACGCGCTTCTGCACCCTCCCGAGTTGCCGGTTTTGCCATCACTCGCAGATTGAATGCCGCCATGCCGGGGAGCGGGGCGGGTAACCAGAAAAGAGCTCCAGGGAGACGCACCATGAAAATGAGATTGGCACTTTACGGCATCGTCCTGTGCCTGCTGTTTCCGCTCAGCACGCTCGGCGACCCGCTGCCAAGCGTCCCGCCGGAGAGCATAGGCCTGTCCTCGAAGCGGCTTCAGCTGCTCACCGATACGCTCAAGGCCGGCATCGCCAAAGGCGAAATTCCCGGCGTCGTTCTCCTGATCTCGCGCCACGGCAAGATCGGCTACTTCGAAGCCATGGGGAGCCTCGATCCTCAGAAAAATACGCAAATGACCAAGGACTCGATCTTCCGAATCTATTCGATGACCAAGCCGCTCACGACCGCAGCTGCGATGATGCTGTTCGAGGACGGCAAGCTCGCGCTCGGCGATCCGGTGAGCAAATACATTCCCGCATTCAAGGACGTGAAGGTCGGGGAGGAGAGGAAAGGTCCGGACGGCAAGGTCACGCTCGAGCTCGTTGCACCCAAGCGGGCAATGACAATTCAGGATCTCCTGCGACACAGCTCCGGGCTCACCTACGGCTTCTTCGGCGAAGGCGCCGTCAAGAAGCTCTACCGTGAAGCCAAGCTGAACGAAGGCGACCCAACGACCGCCGAGTTCGTCGAGCGTCTCGCCAAGATGCCTCTCGTCTACCATCCGGGGACGACGTGGGACTACAGCCAGTCGACCGATGTGCTGGGTCGCGTGATCGAGGTCGTGACTGGCAAATCCCTCTATCAGGCCTTGAAGGAGATGCTGCTCGACCCGCTCGGCATGACGGACACGAGCTTCTACGTGACCGACGCGTCCAAGCAGGGACGGATTGCCGAGCCGTTTGCGAACGACCGCTCGCTTGGCGCCGGCGCGACGATGAACGATCCGCGCGTCGCCGAAAAGTACGAGTCGGGCGGCGGAGGGATGGTCAGCACGGCAATGGACTATGCACGGTTCCTGCAAATGCTGAGCAACGGCGGCACGTTGGACGGCAGGCGCTATCTGGGCCCCAGGACCATCGCCTACATGACGTCCGACCACATGGGTGATGTCGTTCAGCGCGGGCCTTACGATCTTCTCGGCCCCGGATACAAATTCGGGCTCGGCTTTGCCGTGCGCACGGACGCCGGGCTTGCCCCCTACGCCGGCTCGGTCGGCGACTACTATTGGGGTGGCGTTGCCGGCACTGCCTTCTGGGTGGATCCCAAGGAGAGATTGTTCGTGGTCTACATGATGCAGTCACCCGGCAAGCGCCTGCCGTACCGCATCCTCCTGAGGAACATGATCTACGCGGCAGTGACCGAGTAGAGGCATCGATTCGGCCAGCTCGGCAGGGTGTCATCCTCGCGCTTGGCGCGAGGATCCAGCTGTCCACTTCCGCTCGCGCAAGCAGCCGGATCGATGGTCGGGACCCAGGGAGCAGGTCCGAGGGCAAGCAGGGCGCGCCGAGCGGGGACTACGTTGCGTGTCGGCCGTTTGCCAGTCTAGGGTCTCTCAGAAGCCGGCAGCAAACGGACGAGCGGGGTGGAACGAAATGCGCAGCGTCGCCAACCGAAAGCTGTTCAACGTCGTGTTGGCGATTGCGGTGCTCGGTGCCGCCACCGCCGCGCGCGCTCAAGTCGATTTTCCGAGCCGGCGCGTGCATGTGGTCCTGCCCTACCCCGCCGGCGGCATCGTCGACATCGTTACACGCATCGTGACCGACAGGCTCAGCGCCGACTGGGGCCAGCCGATCGTCGTCGAGCCGAAGCCAGGCGCCAACGGCAACCTCGCCTGGAACCAGGTCTCGCGGGCGGAACCCGACGGCTACACCTGGACATTCATCAGCCCTGCGCTCATTGCCAATCCGCGCATGCAGCCGAGCATCAAATGGAACGAGGAGAGCTTCGTGCCGATCGGTGGCGTTGTGTGGGCGCCATCGGTCCTCGTCGTCAACCCGAGCGTGCCCACCAGCACGGTCGCTGAATTCATCGCGCACGCGAAGAAGAACCCGGGCGTGCTCAACTGGGTGAACCCCGGCATCGGAACGTCGCAGCACCTCAACACCGCGATCTTCATCAACGCCACCAAGGTCGACATGGTCGCCGTGCCCTATCGGGGGCAGCCGGCGGGCATCCTCGACCTGCTGGCCGATCGCTCGCAGTTCATGATCGCCTCGCCCGGCCTCGTGGCCGAGCACATCAGCGCCGGCACGCTCAAGCCGCTGGCAATCCTCGGAACGAGGCGATCGCCCCTCCTGCCTGCCGTCCCGACCATGACGGAGGCGGGCTACCCCGAAATCAATGTCGTTGCGTGGTACGGCTATGCAGCCCCGCGCGGCACGCCGCCGGCGGTGGTCGACAAGATCGTCGCGGCGTTCAATGCGGCTCTGAAGGATGCCGGCGTCCGTGCCGCGCTCGAGAAGCAGCACCTGCAGGTCATGGACCCTCTCAGTTCGGCGGAGCTTGCAGCGCTGGTGGCGTCGGACGTCGAGAAGTATGCCAAGGTGATCCGCGACGCCAATATTCGCCTGGGCGAGTGACCGTCCCGGGTCAGCTTGCCGGCCTGGTCCGGCCGGGCTCGCGGAGCAGGTGCTTGGCGATATTGAGAAGGTGGATCTGGCTGGTGCCTTCATAGATGCGGGCAGCGCGCACGTCGCGATAGAAGCGCTCGATGCCCCGCCCCTTGACGTAGCCCTGACCGCCGAACACCTGCACGATGCGATCAGCCACCCGGCAGCACATCTCGGTCGCCAGGTACTTGCACAGCGACACGTCCATAGTCACGTCCTCGCCCCGGTCGCGTTTGCGGGCGGTTTCGAGAATGAGCGCTCGCGTCGCCTCGATGTCGACCTTGCACTCGGCGAGCATGGCCTGCACCAGCTGAAACTCGGCGATTGCGCGCCCGGATTGGTGCCGCTCCCTGGCGTAGGCGATGCCTTCGTCGAGCAGCCGGATGGCGGGACCGGTGGAGAGCGCCGCGAGATTGATCCGCTGCTTGTTGAGGCACTTCATCAGGGTTGCAAACCCCTTGCCGGGCTCCAAACCGATGATCGCGCTGGCGGGCACGCGGCAGTCGCTCAGATACACCTCGCCGATCGGCGCGCCTTCCTGCCCCATCTTCGGGGTCGATCCGCTGGTCGAAAGCCCGGGCGTGCCGCGCTCTATCAGGAAAGCGGTGATGCCGGCCGAGCCGCGGGGATTGTCGTCGGTGCGCGCAAGCACGGTGAACAGGCCGGCGATGGGCGCGAGCGTGATGTAGCGTTTCGCGCCGTTGAGCACATAGTCGCCGCTGGCGGTCTGGCGCGCACGCGTCATGAGGGCCGTGGCATCGGAGCCCGCGCTCTCCTCGGTCAAGGCGAGGCAGCCGATCAGCTCGCCTGATGCCAGACGCGGCAGGTAGCGTTGCTTCTGCTCCGGCGTGCCGTCGCGGATGAGGCATTCCGAGCCGATCCCCGCGTTCTGAGCGCCGACGACGCGAAACGCCACCGAGCACTGCGACAGCTCCATGAAAGCGAGGGCCAGCTCCTCGGTCGTCAGCTCGCTGCCGCCGTAGTCCTTCGGGATGCTCCACCCGAACGTACCGAGCTTGCGCATCTCGGCGACGAGGTCGTCGCCGACACGATCCTCGGACTCGACGCGATCCTCGCTCGGGATGGCGACCTCGCGCACGAACCTGCGGGTTCGTGCCAGCAGCTCGTCGATGTGCGTCTGATCCGTGATCACGATTCGCCAGTGCTTGTTGAAGCGGCCTGTGTGTCCGGCGGCTTCCCTGCGAAAGCTATCATAGGCCAGCGAGCCGCCGTCTCGAGAAGTCTATATCTGATAGAGGATAGCGGATTAGATGCATCGCATGACACATTGTGGATTTTCGAGCTGAGGAACCCTCGGGCCGGGACCGCCAGTGCTACGCTCCGAAGTCTGACCGTCACGCGGGGTGTTGGGGATGCGGGACGAACACCATGTGGCCATGCGGCGTGCCGTCGATCTGGCGCTGTCGGGGCAATACAGCAATTGGTGGTCCATTGCCGGGCGAATGCGGGCGAGAGGGTGCCTGGTCTCTCACCTCGAGTGGACTCCGGCCCAGCGACAGTGGCTTGATCGGCTTTGTGCAGAGGCTCGCGGGGCGGAGAGAGGCGCACGCAGGATCGCCGGCGCGGGCGATCTCGTCGGGTCGCTCGCGGCGGACGGCGTCGACGTGCCGCCGGCGCGACGGCCGTTGATGATGGAGCCTCTGCGAGACGTAGAGCGCGCGCTGAAGCTGCTCATCGATACTTCCGAAGCCATCGCCGTGCTGTTCGACGACAAGTACCGATTGCTCTACTCGTCGCCAAGCCATCGCGCGCTGCTCCGGATCGGCGCGTCCGACCTCTACGGCAAGCCATTCCAGCGCTTCCAGTCCCAGTCGCAGGTGGCTCTCCTGGACGCGATTGGTGGACCGCGCGGCTGGTTCACGAACGGCGTCAAGAGCGTGGAAGTCATGCTGTTGCGCCGCCCTTTCGAGCGGGCGCGCAACCCGCGCGCGTCGGCCCAGCAGGGCACCGCATGGACGATTCGAGACGGGGTGTCGCTAGCACTCGGAGTTGACCGGTTTTGGTAGCACATCAGTTGTCCGCTTCGGTGGTTTGGGCATGGAGGGGCTTTAAAGCCCCTCCATGCCGGCAAAGCGTCGCGTCGAAGCGG
>Ga0070741_10006580_pt1 | contig 24830 bp, 24 predicted proteins | sample Coa_R1_4_FD_66440 | JGI IMG/M metagenome (GOLD analysis project Ga0070741, IMG submission 66440) | Surface soil microbial communities from Centralia Pennsylvania, which are recovering from an underground coalmine fire - Coalmine... | ecosystem: Environmental > Terrestrial > Soil > Unclassified ... | reverse complement strand
GGTTCACCGTGCGCTTGCCGCTCGCAGCGCCGGAGCCGGCCGCCTCTCTCGGTCCCCTGGCTGGGAACGGCACGGCCGGCGGTGATCACGAGCGCCTGTCGGAGCTGTCTCCCCTCACGTAGTGCCGCGCCCTTCACCACCTGAGACGCCGTTCCGGCGATCCCGAGCAGATCGGGCCTCCACGATGGGGCATGATCCTCACCTCTGGCGCGAGACGGCCGTTCGGTGATGGCATAGGCCCTGCGAGCTTAATGACTTATGGTGCGGAATCGGCAGGTCCTAGGTCGTCGATTCCGACGTGGGTCACAGGAAGATGCGGAGGTCTCACGTGCGAAGGCTAACGATTACCCTCTCTGCCGCCGCGCTGTCCGCGCTCCTTCTGCTTGGGGCGGTTGGCGTCGCGCCGGCGAGCGCCCTCGCCAGCACCGGTGGCGAAACGACTGATGCGCCCCACCAGTACATAGGCTACAACTACCCCTCTGGCTGGGACTGGACTTCGCCGTGGTACGGCTACAGCCCGTACTACAACTGGGGCACGACCACCTGGGGCTACCCATACACCACGCCCTACTGGAGCGGCTACAACCCCTGGCCGTACGGCGCCTACTACACCGACCCTTACCTGGGCAGCCCCGGCTATCCCTACTACCGGTATGGCGGGTCCTACGGGTATGGCTACGGTGTGCCGGGCTACGTGAACCAGAGCTTCACCTACGGCCCCGGCGGCTACTTCGGCCCGACCTACTGCATGTACGGGGTGACCTGCTAACGCGCGCCGGCAGCGGGCTGCCGCTCCGGGAGCGGCAGCCCGCTGCCCTGCCCTGCGGGAGCGGGAGTCGCGGTGGAGGGCGCTGCCCCCTAGCCCTGGCGAATCCGCTGGGCGGCGTAGTAGAGCTTGTCGCGGGTCGTAGCGTGCCAGGTGGCGAGCGTGTCCAGCAGCTCCTCGACGGACTCCAGCCCATCGGCCAGGGCCGTGCGCGCCGTCGGGCCTACGGGAGCGCCGGGGGCGCCCACCAGCGACTCGACGACGAAGCGGAGCTGCAGCGCCTTCTGGTAGCTCGCGGCCACGACCTCCACCACATTGACCACCTCGTCGGCGTTCAGGACCCCGACCGCTTCGAGCCGCGCATAGAGCGCCGCCTCCACGCGGTCGCCTTGCTCCGAGAACACGGGATCGCTGCCTGCCATGCTAGCCCTCCAGCTCGCGCCGCACGATGGCCGCGCCGGCCGCCAGCGCCTGTAGCTTCTTGTAGCCGACCCACCGCGCCTGCCGTCGCAGCCCGCAATCGGGGTTCAGGACAAGCCGCTCCGGCCGCACGTGCCGCAGGGCCTGGCGGATCAGCCCCGCCACGTCCTCCGGCGACTCGACGTACCAGTTCCGCACGTCGACCACGCCGCAGCCCAGGTCCTGCTCCAGACCGTACTCGTTCCACAGCTCGATCTCGGCCATCAGCCGGTTGGCGAACTCGAGCACCAGCTCGTCGGCGCGCGCTTCGCCCAGCACCGGGAAGTACGGGCGGTAGGTGCGCGGCGCGTAGGCCATCTTGCGATAGGTGCCGAAGCAGATGTGGAGAGCGATCCGCGCCTCGACGCCCTCGACCGTCCGGTTGAACAGCGCCACCATCTGCTTCGGCTCGATCGGCGCCGGATCGACGACGGAGATCGCCGGCTCGTCGATCTGGATGTAGGTTGCGCCGGCCGCGACCAGGCGACGCAGCTCGGCGTTGATCGTCGGCACGAAATCGGCTGCCAGGTCGTAGCGGTCGCGGTAGCCCTGCGCGGGACGAAAGTACGCGGTCAGTGCGAACGGCCCCGGGCACGTGACCTTGGTCGGTCGCGTGGTATGGTCGCGCAGGTACTCGAACTCCTCGACGATCCCCAGCCCGTGCGGCACCTCGACGCGGCCGGCGGTCTCGTACAGCGGCTCCATGTCCAGGCCGACCTCGCCCACCTTGCGCGACGGCCCGACCAGCTCTAGGTTGCCGATCCGCCGCGCGAACGAGCCGGTGAAGCCCTCGCGGCGCATCTCGCCGTCGGTGATGACGTCGATGCCGGCCCGCGTCTGGTCGAGGATCGCGATCTCGACCGCGTCGTCCAGCGCCTCCCGCGTATCGATCGGGCCGTAGGCACCGCGCGCGATCTCGGCTTTGGCTGTGTGCAGCCAGGACGGTCGGCCGTGGGCTCCCACAACCGTCGTCGGCAGCAGGTGGTCGACGAGGCGGTTCATGCTCCCTCCAGGCGACGAGTGCTGAGTAGGGGCGGTTCGCGAACCGCCCGCCGGATTGCTGCGCGCTGGGTCGAGGCGACCGGCGCTGCGCCGGAGCGTGAGGCAATCATAGCCCAAACGCGGGGAGGGCCTGACCGGGACCGGCCGGGCGGGGTGGCGTTGGCCGTACCGCTGGGTCGCCCTCCACAGTACGGATGGCTGCGCCAGCGAGGCGCCGCAGCCCTATTGCGGCTCGATGGCGGCCGGTAAGCTGATTTCGTCGGGACGGGCACCCGCTCGCAGCAGCGAGGGCGGGCTGCCAACCGGCGCGGTAGGGAGCAGGGAGCACGCTCGCGCGCCAGGCCTCCGCCAGCCGCCCGAGACGGGGGAACGACTGCTGGCATGGACCGTGCATAAGCGCGGCGGACAAACCTCGAAGGGGGAAGGAAATCGTGAGCGTGCAGATGATGGCGGCCCCGGCGAGCCCGGCGACAGTCGACGTGCCCCAGCGGGCGTGTGACGACCTGGACCTGGACACGATCGATCGAGCGCTCGACCGCGGCGACCTGGATACCGTCCGCCGCCACCTGGGCCTCGACCGCAGTAGCTGGTACTGGCTGTTGCTCAATCTCTAAATCTGGCGAGCCCCGCTGCTAGAAAGCGTCGAGCAGCGTCCATGTCCAACTCCATACCACCGCGCTGGGGGTGGCCTCGACCCACCAGTAGCGCTGCTCGACCGAGCTGGCGGGGCCTCTGCCGGGCGCAGGTCGCGCCGCGCCCCTGGCGCGCGCGGCGCCTGCAGCTCGCGGCGGTCCTTCTGCTGGCGGGTGGTACGGTCAGCAGTGGTGCGGCCTGGGTCGCGCACCAGAGCGTGGCACGTGGCGTCGCCCTCGCGCGGGCCGCCGCCCCACCCGCACCGGCCACCTACCTGCCCGATGAGCCCGCTGACGTCGCCGTCGGCGGCGCGAGGGCTACCGACAGCTCGAAGCCAGCCCTCGTCCTGGCCGGGGCTTCCAGCGCAGCGGGCGGCAGCCGGTATGCTCCGCTGGCCGCCCACGCCGCCTCGGCCGCGCGGGACGGAGGCAAGTCCGGCATCGTGCTGGCCGCCGCCGCGCCAGCCAGCGCTCCGGCGGCGCGCCCGCTCGAGCGGCCCGCCGTCGCGCTACTGGCGGCGCGCAGCGAGCATCCGGCCACGGTCGCGGTAGTGCCGCGACCGACGATCGCCGCCCCGCGCTGGAGCAGCGCTACGCCCACCGCCACGACCGTCGGCGTTCCGCCGCCCCGCGGCTCCGCGGCACGGAGCCTCGCCGTGCAGCTTACAGCCTATTCGGCGAGCGAGGTGGAGGGCACCGCGGGCGGCATTACGGCCAGCGGCGCGCGGGTGCGCCCGGGCACCGTGGCGGTCGATCCGGCCGTCATCCCGCTCGGCAGCAAGCTCCGCATCGACGGCCTGCCCGGGGTGTACCGCGCGGAAGACACCGGCGGCGGGGTACGCGGCGCCCACGTCGACGTGTTCATGGACTCCCGCGGCGCCGCACTCGAGTTCGGCCGCCGGGCGAGCGTGCGCGTCGAGGTGCTGGAGTAAGCGAAGGGGGAGCGGCCTATTCGACCGCTCCCCCTTCGAGGCACCGCCAGATGGCGGCTATTCGTCGCAGAGAATCTTCGGCAGCCAGACGGAGATCACCGCCGGCGTTCCCTGGCGGATCTGCTGTAGGCCGCGGCGGAGGGCCGGGCCGACCTCGGCCGGGTCTCGCACGTTCTCGCCGTAGGCGCCGGCCGCCTCGGCCTCCTTGGCGAAGTCGATCGGCGGGTCGAAGTAACCGCCCTCCAGACCGCCACGCATCGAGTAGCCCTCGGGATAGAAGCCGGCCGTGGCCCGCGTGCCGGTGCTGTAGCTGCGGTTCTGGAAGATCACCGACATGAACGGCGCGCGATAGCGGGCGCCGGCCCAGATGGCGGGGTTGGGCACGGCGTACATGTAGAAGCCGTCGCCGGTGACCAGCACCACGTCCTTGTCTGGGCGGCCCAGCTTCGCGCCGAGCGCCGCACCGGGGCCCCAGCCGCCGCTACTGCCCGGATTGCGGTAGTAGCGGCCCGGCTCGCTGAAGTTGACGTAGCGGTAGACGGGCGCCGCGGTGAGCGTCTCGTCGAGGAGCAGGCAGTTGTCGTCCATCGCCTGGCCGACCTGGTAAGCCAGCCAGAGCGGATCGATCGGCGACTTGCTCGCCACCGCCTGCGCCTCCTGCTCGGCCTTCTGCACCCGCTCGCGCGCCGCGTCGCCCCAGCGGCTCGCCCGCTCGGCGAAGCGGTTGCGGTCGGCATTCGAGATCAGCCGCTCGCACTCGGACTGCAGCGCGCGGATGAACAGCAGCGAGTCGGAGGTGATCCGCAGGTCGGCGGTGAACTCGAAGGTTGGGATCTTCGTGCGAATCGGGTCGATGTCGACCACGATCACCTTGGCGTCAGGCGGCGGCGCCGACGGGCCCGGGTTCCACGGCACGTCGCAGTCGAGGACGAGCACGAGGTCGGCGTCCTTGAAGCTGGTGACGCTCTGGTACAGCGGGTGGTCGAGCGGGAAGCACTGGTTGACGCGCCAGGCGCTCTCGGCCACCGGCAGGCCCAGCAGCTCGCACAGCTCGACGAGGGCCGGCACCGAGGCCGGATTGCGGCCCGACCGCGAGACGATGACGAAGGGGTTCCGCGCCTTGACCAGCATCTCGGCCGCCTCGCGGACGGCGTCCGGATCCGGCCCGGCCGGCCGCGGGATGCCGAGCTGGGCCGTGCTGGGGAAGCGCGCCCCGTCCATCGGCAGCATGGCGATCTCGCGCGGGATGCTCAGATAGACCGGCCCGCGCGGCTCGGATTGCGCGACCTGCAGCGCGCGGCTAACGATCAGGCCCGGGTTGTCCTGGTACTCGAGGCGGTGATCCCACTTCACGTACTGGCGCACGATGCCGTTCTGGTCCGGCATCTGCTGCAGCCAGAAGTGGCCGCCGTCGCGGGCGCCGCGCATCGAGCCGGGGTAGCTGGCCGGCGGCGCGCCGGCGGTGATCAGGACCGGCAGCCCGCTGTGCCAGGCGGTGTGGATCGAGCCGCCGTAGTTCTGCGTCCCGACGTCCACGTGGGCCGCCGTGGCGACCGGCTTGCCCGTGACCGCGGCGTAGCCGAGCGCCGCGTTCAGGTTCGGGTGCTCGTGGGTCATCGTGATGAGCTTCGGCGCCGGGCGGCCCTGCGCCTGCGCCTTGGCCACCGCTTCCTGGTAGAACATGATCTCGGAGCCGGAGGTGAAGAACAGATACTCCACTCCGGCCAGTCCCATCGCCGCGACAATCGCGTCGCTCGCCTCGTCCGCCTGGACCTCGGTCCACGCACCGGGCGCCAAAGTCGTCGCCACAGATCCTCCTCCTGGCTGCACCCACTGCCGTGGGGAGCCCCCATCCGTCCTGCCCAAGGCGGGCGCGGCGCGGCGCGGCAGAGGGCGCTCCTGGGGGACCTTCTGCCTGGCCCGTCGTAACCCCAAGTATAGCCGCGGCGGGCTAAACGTCAAGTCGAGCAGAGGCGTGTGGATGCCGCGGACGCCGAGCCGACACCACCGAACTGGGCCGCGCCGTCGACGGGCTGCGGTCGCGGTTGTCGAGCAGGGTATTGACGCCGACCCGACGCCGTTCTACTCTCTTCCGGAAGCGGCCGGGCCGCTGACACGGGACCAGATGGACGGCAACGCCGGGGGTACAGACGCCAAGCTCGCCAACGCGTCGATCAGCTCGTCGCCGACAGCTACGTGGACTATGCCCTGCCGGTCCGGGGGCCACTTGGGCCCGGGGGCAGCAGGTGAAGGAGCGGAGCCATGCGAGCCACGCTACACGGGTCGGTGTCAGGTGGGGCCATCGCCTGCGTCTGGCTCCTGACGTTAGCCTGCGCGGCTGCCGCGCCCGCGGGGCCGCCCGACGGGCACGGCGCCGCGCCGTCGTCGGCCGCGGCCCAGGTGGGACCCACGACCGCGGTTGATCGTCCGCCGCAGCCGATCCGCGTCAGCTACGTCTCGATCTCGGGCAGCATGCTGCCGGTCTGGATCGCCAAGGACGAAGGGCTCTACGACAAGTACGGGCTGGACGCCGAGGTGATCTACATCGCGGGCGCGGTCAAGGTCGCCGAGGCGCTGCTCGCGGGCGAGGTCGACGTCGCGGCCACGGGCGCGTCGTCGGCGATGGGTCCAGGCCTCGAAGGCGCCGATCTGGTGATGGTGGGCTCTTGGACCAACAAGCTCGCCTTCTCGGCGGTCGTCGGGCCGGACATCCAGTCGGTGACCGACATTCGCGGCAAGCGGGTCGGCACCGTGCGCCGCGGCTCGAACAGCGAGATCTGGGCCACCTCCGTCCTGGGGAAGTACGGGCTCGAGGTCGAGCGCGACTTCACGATCTCGCCCATCGGCGGGCAGCCGGAGCAGGTCGCCGCGCTGCAGAACGGCGCCATCGACGTGGCGGTCCTGGTGCCTCCCAACAACCTGCACGCGCGTAAGCTCGGGTTCCAGGAGCTGCTCAGCGCCCGCGAGTACGGGCTCGACTTCGCCAACGTCGGACCGGTGACCAGCCGTCGCTACCTGCGCGACCAGCCGGACGCCGTCGACCGCTTCCTGCGCGCCTCGGCCGAGGGGGTCGCCGTGATGTACAACGAGCCCGACACGGCCCTGGCCGTGCTGAGCCGCTACACCCGGATCGACGATCGCGACCTGCTCGAGGAGACGCTCGGTTTCGAGCTGAGCCGTACCTCGCGCGAGATGATCCCCAGCCCGGCCGGCTTGCGCGCGGCCCTCAACGAGCTCGCCAGCACGAATCCGCGAGCGGCCAGCGCCAACCCGGACGATTTCGTCGCTCTCGAGCCGATCCGCCGCTTGAACGACAGCGGCTTCATCGCCAGCCTGTACCGCTGAGCCAGGTCACCGCCCCGTACCGCTCGGGTGGTCGCGCCGTCCCGTGCAACCGCCAGTCCGGCAGGAGATCGAGCACGAGCCGTCGTGGAGAGCAGCAAGGGAGAGTGGACCATGCAAGCGTCGAGCCCGCGCGCCGCGTTGATCGTGCTAGCGATAGCGATGCTCCTGGGAGGTGCCTGTGCCCCCGCGGCCGGCTCGCGAAGCGAGGCGCCGGCCGAGTCGGCCCCCAAGGCCGCCGCTCCCGCCAGAGCCGCGGCCGCTCCCGCTCGTTCGGCGCCAGCCGCCCAGGGCCAGCCCACCTCGTTCGCGGGCAAGACGGTTACCGTCCTGGTCCCCTACACGGCCGGAGGCTCGGCGGACGTCATCGCCCGCCAGATGGTGCTGCTGCTCGGCAAGCACATCCCCGGCGAGCCGAGCGTCGTCGTCCAGAACATGCCCGGCGCCGGCGGCATCGTGGGCGAGAACTGGGTCTACAACATCGCCCCGAAGGATGGGACGGTCGTCGGGCAGTTCGTCTTTCCCTCGATTGTGGCCCAGTCGCTGTTCCACACCGAGGCCATCCAGTTCGAGCTTGGCAAGCTGCGCTGGCTGGCCGGGGTGAGCGAGCCGACCGTCCTCTATGTCTCGCCGGATCTCGGGATCAAGACGGCGGAGGAGCTGCCGCGGGTCACCCAGCGGATCTTCATCGGCGATTCGTCGCCGGATTCGACGCGCGGCATGCTCGGGCGCCTGGTGCTCAAGATACTGGAGAAGGATCACCAGTTCGTGACGGGCTACGGGAGCAGCGGCGACATGCGCGCGGCGATCCGGCGGGGCGAGCTGAGCATGGTCGCCGAGGGGCTGAGCGCTTACTCGCAGGCCGCGAAGCCGCTCGCCGAGCAGGGCATCATCGTACCGCTGGCCCAGGACGGCGTCATCCAGGACGGGAAGATCGTGCGCGATCCTCGCCTCGCCGACCTTCCCACCTACATGGAGCTGGTCGAGCAGCTCAAAGGCCCGGCGGTGAAGGAGCGACCCGAGTACCGCGCGCTCGAGCTAGTCGTCCGGATTCGCTCGATGCTGCAGGGGTGGATCTACGCCCCGACGGTCCCGGATCAGACCTTCGCGACGATGGCGGCCGCCTTCGGGAGCCTGATCGTGGATCCGGAGTTCCTGCAGACCTACGAGAAGCTCTCCGGCTTCACGCCGCTGTTCTACGACAGCACGACGGCGCAGGGAATCGCCGACTCGGTGACCACCCTCCTCGGCGATAATCCCGACGCCGTCGAGGTCCTGCGTGAGCTGAGCAAGGAAGCGAGCTGACGCCCGCTGAGGAGAGGCGGGCCGCTCATCGCGCGGCGACCTGGCGCGCCCGCTGGATGTACGTGTCGTTCCGCCACTCCGACTCGGGGGGCAGAGCGGGCAGCCCCTCCCACTCGCGCAGGATGTTCACGACCGTCTGGGTGGGCGCCTCGCGTAGCCCATCCACGCCGACGATGTTCGGGTTCTGCACGATGTAGAAGTCGTGGACGCGCTCGGCAATCGCCGGCGTGGTGCGGGTCTGCCGCACGATCAGGTCGATGAAGGCGGCCTTGTTGGCGGGGTCCTGCGCCCACTGGTTCGCCTTGATCTGCGCGGCCTGGAAGCTGACGAGATAATCGCGGTTGGGCGCGTCCTGCAGCCAGGAATCCTGGACCCAGTCCGAGCTGAACGAGTACTCGGGCACCACCTCCGAGAAGTTGAGCAGATTACGGTAGCCCTCGAGCACCGCCTGGAAGTTGACGGGGTCCGAGAGCATGGCAGCCTCCACGCCGCCGGACTGCAGGGCGGCGAAGCGGGCGGGGTTGCCGCCGGCCTGGACGAGCTGGTAGTCGTCCGGCGCGAGCCCCCGGGCGCGGAGCATGATCTTGGCGAGCGTGCCGGTGCCCGCCGACAGGCTGGACGCCCCGACCCGCTTGCCCCGCAGGTCGCTGATGCTCTGGATCTCCGGCCTGGCGATCAGGTCGTACGGGGCCTGCACCATGTAGTCGTTGACCTGCACGAGCTGGGCGCCCTTGGAGATCGCCGTGATGCACGAATCCGTCGGGCACATCAAGATGTCGAGCGATCCGCTCACGGCGGCCGCCACCGCCTCGTTCGTCTGCAGGGTCGTCATCTCGACGTCCAGTCCCTGCTGGGCGTTGAAGCCCTGCTCGATGGCGATCCACATCGGATAGAAGTACGACACCAGCGCGACGACGCCCAGGTCGATGTGGTGGAGCGGCCCGGCCGTTGGAGTGGCCTGGGCCGCGGCGGGTGGCGCGGCGGGACTCGCGCCGCTCGCCGTCCCCGGCTTGGCCGCGGCGGCCGGCGCCGCGGTGGCGGCACCGCCCGGGGGTGCTGTGCTCGGTCCCGAGCAGGCCCACAGCACGGTGCTGACGATCGCCAGGATCCAGACGGTCGCGACCTTCGTCCGCCAGTTACGCTCGAGCATCGGCCCACCCACCCTTCTCTCGTCCAGCCGGCTCGAGGCGACGCTCGCTGGCCTCGACCGCCGGCTCCGGCGCGCGGTACGATGCGCCTATACTACTGCGTTTCGGCCGAGGGAAGCGATGGGCATCATCGTCGAGCTGCCAAGCGTGCAGGAGGCCTGGGGGCTGCAGTTTCCATTCGTCCACGGCGAGTGCATCGAGGGCACCGCGCGCGCCGGCACGGGGCGGATCGTCCGCTCGCCACACCAGTACCTCCTCCAGGAGCCCTGCTGGATCTGCCACCGCCCGCTCGGCGAGCCGGGCAGCCCGCCGCCGAGCCCGTGACGAGTCCCGCCGCGGCCCGCGCGGCCCCGGTGCCGGGAGCCGACTGGGCCCTGGCCTTCGAGCGCGTCAGCAAGCGCTACGCGAACGGCGTGCTGGCGCTCGACGACGTCTCCTGGGCGATCGCCCGCGGCGCGCGCGCCTGTCTGCTCGGCCCTAACGGCGCCGGCAAGAGCACCACTATCCGCTTGCTCCAGGGCGCCCTGCAGCCCACCCACGGGCGCGTCACGCTCCTCGGCGCCGAAGTGAACGGGCCGCACTACCTCGCCGCACGCCGCAAGACGGGCATCGTGCCCCAGGAGCCGGGCATGTACCGCGACCTGACGACCGGCGAATACCTGACCCTGGCGCGGCAGCTCTACGGTCGGGGCAGGGACGACCTGGCGCGGCTGGTCGACGTCTTTGGCCTGGGCGAGTACCTCGACCAGATGCTCGCCCGCCTGTCGGGCGGCTACCAGCGGCGAGTGGTGCTGGCCGCGGCGCTCCTCGGCGAGCCCGACCTCCTGCTCCTCGACGAGCCGACGGTCGGCCTCGATCCGGTGGCCGCGCACACCGTCCACGCTTACCTGCGCAGCGCGATGGAGCAGCGCACCACCCTGCTCTGCACCCACAACCTGGCCGAGGCCGAAGCGCTCTGCGAGCAGGTGGTGATCCTGCGCGCCGGCAAGGTGCTCGTGCAGGCGTCGCTGGAAGAGCTACGAGCGCACGTACACCCGCAGCTCCGCCTGGCAGCCCGCCAGGGCACCGGCCCGCTCCAGGCGGCGCTGCGGCAGCGAGGGCTGGTCGCCGAGCCCGACGACGAGGACGACGCCGTGCTGGTGACGGTGGCCGATGCCGCGCGCGACGCGCCGGCCCTGCTGCGGGGGCTGCTGGCCGACGGGCTGGACGTCTACGAGTGCTGCGCCGTCCAGGTCACGCTGGAGAGCCTGTTCCTCGACCTCGTGCGAGAAGCGGGCGGCTGAGCCGATGCTCCTCTCCGAGCCGGTCCGCGTGCTGCTCTGGAAGGAGTGGCGCGAGATGACCCGCAACCGCGGCATGCTCCTGTCCTCGACGCTGCTGCCGATCACGTCGATGGTGCTCGCGCCCTTCAGCCAGTTGTACGCCCTGCGCAGCTACGTCGGCAGCGCGCCGCCCGCCGATCTCGGCCCGATAGTCGGGATGCCCGATGGCTCGGACCCGATGGAGCTGCTGCTGCGCTTCCTCTTCCCGCTCTACGTCATGCTGGCGGGCCTGCTAGTGCCCTCGGTGGGATCGACCTACACCGTGGTGGGCGAGCGAGAGCGGCGCTCGCTCGAGCTGCTGATGATCCTGCCGGTCCGCGTCGCCGACATCCTGATGGCCAAGCTGGCGGCGATGCTCCTGCTGACCGGGGGCGTGCTGCTCCCGCTGTTCGCGATCGACGCGGTGGTGCTGCTCGCGCTCGGGATAGCCACGCCCGGCTACGTGGGGCTGCTCCTGCTGGTGCTCCTGGCGTCGATCGCCTACTCGGTGGCCGTGGCGCTCCTGCTCGCCCTGCTGGCCCGCGACCTGCGGACGGCCAACTACCTGAACGGCGCCATGCTCGGGCCACTCATCCCCGTGGTCGTGGCCGTGCTCGGCGCCGTGCCGGGCGATTGGGGGCTGGTAGCAGTCTCGGCCCTCCTGCTGCTGGCCGGCGGCGTCGCGCTGGTCATCAGCCTACGCTGGCTCACCTTCGAGCGCTACCTGGCCTGAGGCGCCAGCCCTGGTCGTGCTGCGCGTCCGCCTCCGTCAGGCCCCCATCACCGCTAGATAGGCTTGCCGAGCGGCGGCGTGGTATAAGCCCCTGTATGGACCGTTCGCAGCTCCGCGCCGGCGACGCCGACCGCCGCCAGGTCGCGGACGAGCTACAGCGCCACTACGTCGAGGGGCGCCTCACCTCCGACGAGCTGCAGGAGCGCGTGCGCCAGGCGATGGCCGCCCGCACCTTCGGCGAGCTCGACGCGCTGCTGCGCGACCTGCCCGCGCAGCCCGCGGCGCCGCCCACCCCGCCGGCCGTGGAGGCCCGCGTCGCCGAGCAGCCGGCCGCCTCGGCGCCCGCTGGCCCAGTGGTCCCGCCCGACGTCCGCGCGAACGCCGTGTCCTACGCCCTGGTGATGCTCCTGTTAGTGGCAATCTGGCTGTTCACGACGCCGGGCGGCTACTTCTGGCCGATCTGGCCCATGCTCGGCTGGGGATTCGCCGTCGCCGCCCACGCCCTGGCCCGCCGCCCCCGCTGACGCCCGGCCCAGGCCAGGACCATCGCCTTCATCGCTGTCAGGCCGACTGCTCGGTCGCCGCAGCGCGGGCGGGCACGCGTGCGCCGCTGCGTAGCCAGACCTCTCGGTCAATCGGCTCGAACACGACGTCGTCCACCTGCCCAGGCCGCACCACGAGGTGATCCACTTCGCCGGAGGCGATCTGGAGGGGAATACGGTGCGGATAGGCGACACAGGTCATGTCTGGGCGGAAGTGGACGCACCAACGACAACCGCCCCAGTCCTGCCCTCCCGGTATGGATCGTTTCCAATTAGCCATCTCAGTGCTCCAGGACCACCCTCACCTGTTCGCCGAAATAGGCGACGACCCAGAAGTCCCCTGGCCCAAAGTGTACCACCACCCCGTCGTACCCCTCTGCCAGGAGCGCGTCGCGCACGCTCTCCGTCTGCATCCGTCGCAGCAACTCGTCCACGAACGCCCCTGCACGCACCGCATCGTAGACCTCCAGCGGACGGCGTAGTCGCACCGCCACACGGAGCCCTACGTCGCCGTACTGAGGATCCGGGCGCGAGCTAGAGTAAAAGCCCTGGCCCCAGGTGGCCCCCGGGTCTGTCTCCTCGACCCGGACGCCATGGTCGAGAATCGCTTGTGCAGAATCAACGTCCGTTCGATGCACAGTCACCGACCTAACAGCCGAATCGGCTACCCAGGCAGCAACCTCCTCAGGCCGGATCAGGTGCGGGGGCCACGAGGCTGCGGCGCCCAAGACAGTTACCGATACGCCCCCAGCACTGAGACGGCATAGCGGGCGAAGCTGTCGTCGACGACCTGGTTGAGGTCGACGTCGGCGGTAAGGCCGCGGTGCTGGCGGAACCATTGGTAGTCGGCGGCCAGCGCCTGGCGGTCGAGGGCGCCGTCCGGGTCGATATAGGCGACCTGGATGCGCTGCAGGAGGTCGCGGTCGGTCAGGCCGGTGCGGCGGGCCAGCATGTCCAGAGCCTCGCCCAGCGCCTGGGGATCGCGCTTCATGAAGGCGTCGTTGTAGAAGCGCGCGCCAAGCAGGAACACGACCATGAAGTCGCGGGCCACGTCCGGCTGCTGGGTGATGAACTGGCTGGAGTACATCATCGTCGACGCCGCCTGGCCGGGCGCCAGGTCGGCCGACCCCCGCCAGAGCACCGCCCCGCCGCGCTGCACCGCCAGCGACGCCGACGGCTCGGGCGCGACGCCCACGTCGATCGCAGCGGTGGCCAGCGCCGCGGCCATGTCCGGGTAGGGCATCTCCACGATCTCCGCGTCGGCCAGGGTCAGGCCGCCCCGCTCGAGCGCGCGGCCGACGACCACGTCGGCGGTCGTCCCCGTGGCAGCCTCGGCGATGCGCTTGCCGCGTAGGTCCGCGAAGTCGCGCAGCGCGCCGCTATCGACGAGGTCCTTGCGCGCGAACAGCAGGTAGGCGTCGTGGCCCTGCCGGGCGGAGGCGCGGTCGGCTACGATTTTCGCCGTCACCCCGCGAGCGATGGCGTTGTACAGCCCGACGCTGGGCGAGCCGATGCCGACGTCGATCTGGTTCGTCGCCAGCGCCGTGAAGTTGCGGCCGCCCGAGTCGAAGCGCTCGTAGACCGGCTCGATGCGCATGTAGTCGAACCAGCCCTTCTCCTCGGCCGCGTAGAAGGTGACGTCGGAGGTCGTGCCGATGATGCCGATCGATACGCGCGCCACCGGCCGCTCCGGGCGCGGCGGAAGCTGGATTTGGCCCGCCGCTGCGCCCAGCGGCGCGGCCAGCGTATCCCGGCCGACAGAACTGGCCGCAACCGGCGCGCTCGCCAGGCCGGCGCTTCCGATCCCCGCCACCAGCAGGAGCATGCCCAGTAACCGGATAGCCTCGTGTCGCATCGCCCCTCCCCCGCGCCCGTGCAGCCGCTGCCGGCACGGGCGCCTAGCTGTCCGCGATCCGCTCGCTTCGCTAGCGAGTGGCCAGGCCCTCTGGGCCGCCCGTCGTGGGCTGATACCGTATGGAGCCGCTCGGCTGCAACCGGCGTCGGTCGGCTGCTCCCAGCACGAGCCGTTTCGTGAGCGAGCCGTGAGCGCCAGGTGCGCCGTAGCTACGGCAACCGGCGTATATTGCGTCTATCGTACGAAGCGGCCGATTCGGGCCTTGCGGGCTGGGAGTGGGCGCGATGAAGATCCCCGTCTACGTCTGGCAGCTCGTCACTGACTATCCCGGCGCCGATGGCGACGATGCCAGGTTGCCTCTGTCGGAAGTCTGGCTCAAGACCCACGATGGCGTCCTCTGGATGGGCGAGGTCTACCACCATCCGGCCGCCCCCGTGTCCACCGAGAGCGTGGTCAACCTGGTATCGATCTATGCCAAGGCCGGCATCGGATTCGTCCCCTGGTGCGTACCCACCGGCGAGGACGTCGCCCGTGAGGCCGACCTGGCCTCCCAGGTCCTGGACGCCCTAGCGGTGGCCGGCGTACCGCAGCGCCTGGCGTTCGATTTCGAGGTGGAAGACTCGCCCAACTTCTGGAAGGGAACGAACCAGCAGGTCGAGGAGCTGATCGGCCGCGTCCGAGCGGCTCACCCGGCTGCCGAGCTCACCTTGATCTACTACCAGTACGAGCGGTTCGCGCCGGTGGCGCCGCTCTTCGACGTGCTCTCGACGATGGATTACTGGAACGACTTCGGCACGACGCCCGTGGCCCGCCTCGAGTCCAGTCGGGCGCAGCTCGCGCCGCTCGGCAAGCCGATCGTCTACGGGCTGCCCGGCAACGCCCCGACGGACGAGCTCGTGACGGCACTGACCTGGGTGAGCACGAAAGGTGGCGGGCGGGCCGTGATCTACCGGCGAGGCTCGACCTCGCGGGAGAACTGGCGAGCCATCGCCGATTTCGCCAGCCTGGCTCCGCCAAAGAAGCCCGTCGATACGCCGGACGCGGACCCGCGGCGCGAGTTGATGGCCGCCGCCGCGTCGTTCCGCGGCGTGCCTTACGCATTCGGCGGGGACGGCGTCAACACGCTGGACTGCTCGCAGTACATTCTGAAGGTCTTCGAGCGGGCGGGGATGCCGTTCCCGGCCGGCGTCCGCACGGCGGAGAGCATCCGCCAGGCCTGCGTACCGATCGCCTGGGAGGCGGCCGAGCCCGGCGACCTGCTGTTCTTCGAGCATACCTACGAGCCGGACGAGCCGGCGGGGCCAGACGGCCGCGTGGCCAGTCACGTCGGCATCAGCCAGGGCGCGGCCACCCAGCGAATGTGGGACGCGCACGAGAGCGTCGAGGGCACCGGCAAGCCCGGGGTCGGCGAGACGGACGTCAGCACCGACTACTGGCAGGCGCACCGCCTGGAAGCTCGGCGGGCGCCCATGCTGAGCGCCGCCCAGCCCCCCGTCCCCGGCGTGGAGCAGGCGTTCCGCGTGACCGACGACGGCGTGCGCTTCCGCGCGGCGCCCGGACTGTCCGGGCCGATCCTGCGCACGCTCAGCCGGGGCGCCAGGGTCCTGGGGCAGGGCACCCCGCTCGTGGAGGCGGACGGCCACCAGTGGCGGCAGGTCCGCTTCGGCAGCACCGTCGGCTGGGTCGCCGCCGAGTTCCTGCGCGCCGAGGACGGGGACGCCGCGCCTGCTGGCCCGCCCCTCCCGGCCGATCCCGACCACCGCTTCAGCTTCGAAGCCCTCTGGCCCTACGTCCAGGCGTCGGCGGCGCGCTACGGGGCCGATCCTCAGGTTCTGGCCGCCATCATCGCCCAGGAGTCGAGCTTCGTGAACTGGCGCGTCCACGCCGACGGCACGGGGCACGGCCTGATCGGCCTCGACGACAACGGACTGCTGCCCGACTTCGAGCAGTGGTCGGGGCTCCCCTGTGGGCGCGGCCAGGGAGCGATCTCCATCCCGCCGGAGCTGCAGATCGACTACTGTGCGAAGGTGCTGGCGGAGCTGACGCGCGAGTTCGGCAGCGCCTACAACGCCGCGCGCGTCTGGCACCGCGGCCCGTCTCTCTGGCAGGATGCCGCCGGCGACAACTACGAGGCGCTCATTCGCCGCCACGTCCAGGAGCTGTTCGGCTGAAGCGCGCCCCGAGGCCGCAGCAACACACCCGCCGCGCCGTCGTGTACAATCGCGGCCAGGGTACCGGGATGCGGAGGGGGCGATGCTGTTCAACGACCTGCGCGACTTCATGGCCTGCGTCGACGACCTGGGCGAGCTGCGGCGCTTCGAGGGCGCTCACTGGGATCTGGAGATCGGCGCCATTACCGAGGTGCTGGCGGAGCAGAAAGGCCCGATGGCTGTCTTCGACCGCATCGCCGACTACCCGGCCGGCTACCGCGTCACCACGCATCCCTTTGGCACCTACCGCCGCTCGGCGCTGGCGCTGAACCTTCCGACCGAGGCCGAGCCGCTGGCGATGCTCGACGCCTGGCGCCGCCGACGCCGCGAGTTCAAACCCGTCCCGCCGCGCGTGGTCGACTCCGGCCCGATCTTCCAGAACTGCTGGGAGGGGCGCGAGATCGACCTGTTCCGCTTCCCCGTGCCGAAGTGGCACGAGAAGGATGGCGGGCGCTACATCGGGACCGGCGACATGGTTATCACCCGCGACCCGGAGCTCGGCTGGGTGAACGCCGGCTCGTACCGCATGATGGTCCACGAGCCCGACGTGGCGAGCCTTTACATCGCTCCCGGCAAGCACGGCCGCTACCACATGCAGAAGTACCACGCCCGCGGCGAGCCCTGCCCGGTCACGGTGTCGTTCGGCCAGGAGGCGAGCCTGTGGGTGTCGGTAACCTACAACGTGCCCGATGGCACGAGCGAGTACGAGTTCGCCGGCTGGCTGCGCGGCGAGCCGGTCGAGGTCGTCGAGAGCAAGCTGACGGGCCTGCCCTTCCCGGCCACGGCCGAGATCGTGCTCGAGGGCGACATCCTGCCGCCGGACGTGGAGATGCGCGACGAGGGCCCCTTCGGCGAGTGGGCCGGCTACTTCACGGGCGGGCCGGGCAAGAAGGCGCTCGTGGTGAAGGTCAAGCGCGTTCTCTTCCGCGACGACCCGATCCTGTTCGGCATCCCGCCGCTCAAGCCGCCACTGATCTGGGACACGGCCCTGCCGCTGCGCGCCGCCGCCGTGTGGGAGCAGCTCGAGGCCTCGGGCCAGGAGGGCATCGCAGGCGTCTGGCAGCTCGTCAGCAACTCCGGGCCGCTGGTCCTGGTCGTGGCGCTGCGCCAGCAGTACGCCGGGCAGGTCAAGCAGGTCGGCGCGGCGGCGGCAACCTGCCGGGCCGGCGCCTACGGCGGCAAGTGGGTGATCGTGGTCGACGACGACATCGACATCACCAACGCCGAGGACGTCCTGTGGGCGGTCGCGACACGTGCCAAGGCCGACAACATCGACTTCCTGCACAACGTCTGGACCTCACGTGCCGACGAGGCGCTCGACCCGGAAGTGAAGTACGGCGGCCACCCGGTCAGCTCGCGCGCGATCATCGACGCCTGCAAGCCGTTCCCGCGCCTGAAGACCTACACGCCCACCAACGACTTCAGCCGCGCCTACAAGAAGGAGATCGCGCAGAAGTTCGGTTTGTAGCCCCCTCACCCCCCAGCCCCCTCTCCCACCTTGGGGAGAGGGGGAGAAGGCACGGTGCTCCCCTCTACCTTGATGGGAGAGGGGTTGGGGGTGAGGGTGAGCCCCCGTTTCGCTGGAGAGGACGATATGTCGCTCGACCTGAAGACCGATCCGGCCGCGCCGCCGGCGACCACGCCCGAGTACGAGACGCTGCTCGACCTCGTGAAGTTCCGCATGAGCGTGCGCAACCTGAAGCCCGATCCCATCCCCGACGACTACGTCACGAAGGTGCTCGAGGTGGCGCGCTGGGCGATGTCTGGCGCCAACTCCCAGCCCTGGGAGTTCGTGGTCGTCAAGGACGCCGCCAAGCGCCGCCAGCTCTACGACACCTACATGAACGAGAACATGGAGTTCATCTACTGGATGGAGCGGCAGCGCGCCCTCGAGCTGCGCCACCCCGCCTTCCAGGTGCCGGGCGTCACCGACCCGCACAAAGAGCTGAAGATCATCCAGGACAAGCAGAACTGGTACGACGCGCCGGTCCACATCGTCGTGCTCGGCGACGGCCGCCGCCAGTGGGGCACGGTCCAGGGCGCGCACACCTTTGGCCGCGCGCAGACGCACCTCTGGGACGGGCTGGCGAACGCCAGCCAGCTCATCCACCTTGCCGCCGCCTCGCTCGGCCTGGGCGCGCAGTGGGTGACCATCCACATCCCCGAGGCCTTCCACAAGATCCTCGACGTGCCCGACCTGCTGACCTTCTACCTGATCATCCCGCTGGGCTGGCCGGCAGTGGCACGGCGGCCCGGCTGGCGCCGGGAGCTGGACGAGATCGTCCACCACGACCACTACAACCGCGACCTGTACATGACCAACGAGCAGGCCTACGAGTGGCTCTTCCGCCTGCGCGGCGCAACGATCCCAAAGTACAAGAGCTCCGAGGTCGACGTCTCGGCCCAGGAAGAAGCAGCGCGCGACAAGTAAGCTGTCAGCCGTCAGCCATCAGCCACTAGCTGAAAGCTGATAGCTAACGGCTAGGAGCTGGTAGCTGACGGCTGATCGCCGATAGCTGGAGGACGCATGGCCGGCACGACGCGCAGCGCGGTGCTGGAGGGGAAGGAGCGGATCGTCGTCCGCGAGTTCCCGCTGCCGGAGATCGGCCCCGACGAGGCCTTGGTGCGCGTCGAGCGGGCCGGCGTCTGCGGCACCGACACGAAGTACTTCCACGGCAAGCTCGAGCATCCCACGCCGCTGGTGCTCGGCCACGAGATCCTCGGTCGCATCGCCGAGATCGGCGAGCGCGCCGCCGAGCGCTACGGCCTGCAGGTGGGAGACCGCGTGGAGGTCGAGAGCCGCGTGCCCTGCGGCCTCTGCCACGCCTGCCACACGGGGGTTTATCGCTACTGCCGCGCCGGCCGCGGCTACGGCACCTCCATCGCGGCCACCGAGCCGCCGCACATCTGGGGCGCCTACGGCGAGCACCTCTACGTGGCGCCGGGCTCGGTGCTGCACCGCGTCGATCCTGGCCTGCCAGCCGACGCGGCGGCCGTGATCGGCATCGTCGCCAATGGCATCCAGTGGGCTTGCTACTACGGCGGCGTGCGCGTCGGCGACGCCGTGGTCGTCCAGGGGCCGGGGCCCGAGGGCCTCGGCTGCACGATCGCCGCCAAAGAGGCCGGCGCCTCGACCGTCATCGTCACGGGCCTCGCCGCCGACGAGCCGCGCCTGGCGCTGGCCCGTGAGCTGGGCGCCGACCACGTCATCGTCGCCGACCAGGAGGACGTGCTCGCCCGCGTGCGCGAGCTGACCGACGACGAGGGGCCGCAGGTCGTCGTCGACGTAACGGGCAGCCCGCGCGCGCTACCGCTCTCGCTGGAGATGGTGCGCCGCCAGGGCACGGTCGTGCTGGGTGGCCTGATGGGCACGAGCACCGCCACGTCCCTGTACACGGACCAGTTCATCTGGAAGGAGATCCGCCTCCAGGGCGTGTTCACCCACAGCGCCGAGTCCACGCGCGCCGCGGTGAAGCTAGTCGAGACCCGCCGCTATCCACTGGAGCGAATGGTCACCCACCGCTTCTCGCTCGACGAGGCCGAGCAGGCCGTCCGCGCCGCCGGCGGCGAGCTCCCCGACCTCAAGCCGATCAAGACCGTCATCGTGCCCTGAAGAGTACGCTAGTCGCTCGCCACCAGCGACGGGATGCGCTCGCGCAGCTCCGGCGCGAACAGGTCCTTCGGCAGCATCCCGTGCACGCCCTTCAGGATGTCGACGACCTGGGTGACGCGGAAGCTGGTCGCGACGCTGGATAAGGCGTACGCCTCGTGCGGCGTCAGGCCGACGTTCTCGACCATGAACGTCAGCATGTTGCGCAGCGCGATCTCGAAGGCCTCGTTCAGGTCCTGGCTCATGCCCATCGTGATCCAGTGCGTGGGCGTCTCGAGCTGGGGCCAGCTCAACCGGCTGTTCTTGTGGAGGATCACCTGCACCTGGGCGTCACGCGCCGTCGTCTCGATGGCCGTGAGGTTCACCTCGCCGTCGCCCTGGGCGGCATGGAAGTCGCTGATGTAGATCAGACCGCCCGGGTGGAAGACCGGCAGGTACAGCCGCGTGCCCTCCACCAGCTCGCGGATATCCATGTTGCCGCCGTAGCGGCCTGGTGGCACCGTGTTCCTGCGGTCCGGCCCCTCCGGCTGCACCCCCAGAATGCCGGGGAACGGTGCGAGCGGGATGCGGATCCCGGGCAGGAACTCGGTGGTGCCGCTTTCGAGGTCCAGCCGGAACTCCTTGACCGCCGGCTCGGGGAAGTCGTCGGGTAGGGCGCCGGTGCGGAACTGGCCTTGCATGTTGTAGTTGAAGGCCCAGTCGATCGGCTGCACGCGGATGATGCGCAGCTCCAGGACGTCGCCCGGCTCCGCACCCCGCACGGCGACCGGCCCGGTAACGGTGTGCGGCCCCCAGGGCGCCGTCTCCGCCCGCCAGGCTGCGACGGCCTCCATGTCGATCCCCGGCTGGATGCGGTCGGCGTAGCCCGACAGGGTGTTCGGGTACCGGATGGTATCGCCGGAGTCGACGGTCGCGGCCAGGGCTAGGCTGGGATCATAGAAACCGACCCAGGCAGTCTGGTTCAGGATCGAGGGCACCGTGTGGACGCGGCCCTGGGGATTGGGCGCGAACAGCGGCGGGGCGTTCGGCCGCGGGGTGAACAGCGGCCAGGCCCGGCTAGCGTCGATGCCCCCGAGCAGCGGCGAGGCGACAGTCGCCAGCGGCAGCAGGCTGCCCATCCGCAGCACGTCGCGGCGGGTGTGGCCGCGGGCGGTGAAGAAGCCGTCCAGGCGCTCCTGGTCGACCTCGTCGCGCTGGGTCAGCGCGTCACCAGCGCGGCCGTGCGTGGCGCGGTCGGCGATCTCGTCACGCACGCGGAACCACCGAGGATCAGGCTCGGAACAGCCGTGCAGATCGCCCGATCTCATGACAGCCTCCGGCGGCGTCCGCGCTTCGCAGCGCAACCCCTACGGTGCGCTGTCGCGGACCGTAGTGCCAGTATACGCACGCACCGGCTGCTGTCAAGAACCACCGGGGACCGCCGCAGCGGGCAGTCGGCATGGCGCGCGGCTACACCTCCCCGAGCGCCCTCAGCGCAGGGACAGCGCGCGCGAGGGTGGCTGACGTGCTCGCTACCCAGGCGGCGGCGGTCTGGGGCCAGTCCGGCAGCGCTGACTCGAGGACGTACAGTCCCCGCACGGGGCAGGTGGCGCCGATCTCCAGCAGCAGCGGCGCCAGGTGGCAGTCCACCGCGAGCTGGTGGATCGGCGCGGCGCCCATCATGATCGGGATCGCCACCTTGCCCGCCAGCGCGTTGGGCGGGAAGCGGTCGACGAACGCCTTGAGCATCCCCGTGTAGGTGGCCTTGTAGGTCGGGCTGGCGACCACTAGCACGTCAGCCGCGAGCGCCTGGGCGATCCACGCCTCGGCGGTGGCGCTCTCCCAGTCGAACAGGTGTGGCGCGATCTCGGCGAGGTCGAGGTAGGTGTCGCGCACCGTCGCGCCCGAGGCGCGGGCGGCGTCGGCAAGCTGGCGCGTGACCTCGGCGGCGGCCTGGAGCGTGCGCGAGCCGACGCGCGGATTGCCCACGACGCAGGTGAAGGTCAGCTCTGGCTGCATGGGCCCACTCTCCCGTAGCGTGCTAGCGACACCACTTCGGGCGCCCCACGCGCCGCACTGGGAGGGCAGTCGCCTCCCCGCACCGCGCACGAGCGAGTGGGCCGGCTCTCAGCCCGCCCGTCCGAACGTGATCCCGCTCTGCCGCATGATGGGCATGACCTTGTCGTGGAACGTCCGCAGGCCGGCCAGGAAATCGTGAAAGATCAGCACGATGCCGTCGGTCTGCCCATTCACGGCCAGGTCGACCAGGAACTCCGCCGTCGTCTCCGGCCCGCCGACGAACCACACCGCACTATAGAAGATGTTGCCGGGTGACTCGAAGCGCTCCTTCATCCGGGCCACCCGCTCGGGGCTGGACTCGCGGATGCGCAGGTGGAAGGTGTTGGCGATCGCCTCCAGGTCGGCGCCCTCGCGGTAGCGGCGGAACATCGCCTGGGCCTCGTCCTCCGTCTCGCCGAGGACGAGGATCAGGTGGGCCTGGGTCTTCACCTGGCGGCCGTAGCTGGCGGCGATCTCCTTGGCCTTCAGGCTCTGGGCGTTGAACTGCGCGGCCGTGTTGGCCGTCAGGAAGGCGTAGTCGCACTCCTGGGCCACGAATTGGTAGCCGCGCTCGGACGACGTAGCGCAGACGATCTTCGGGTAGGGCTTCTGGACGGGCTTGGGATCGCAGTAGCAGTCCTCGAGGTCGAAGTACTGGCCGTGGAAGGTGGTGCTCTCCTGGGTCCACAGGCTCTTCACGACGTGCAGCCACTCGGCCGTGTAATCGTAGCGGAAGGACTCGAAGTTCTCGGGGTAGAGCCCCATCTGGACGTACTCGTCGCGGTTGGCCGCGCTAACGATGTTGACCGCCAGGCGCCCGCCGCAGATCTCGTCGAGCGTCGAGGCCATCTTGGCGAACACGGCCGGGTGAATGATCGCCGGCGCGATCGAGCCGATGAGCAGCACCTCGCGCGTGTACGGCGCCAGGCCGGCCATCAGCATCATCGACTCGACGGTGTAGTTCCAGAACTTCGTGTCGCCGAAGAAGCCGCGCCACTTGCACATCGAGAAGACGTAGTCGAAGCCGATCTCCTCGGCCAGGATGGTGATCTGCTTGTTCAGCTCGAAGGTCGGCATGTACTGCGGGGCCGTGCGCGACATGATCCAGCCGTTGTTGCCGACCGGCAGGAACACGCCCAGTTCCAGCGCCATCCTCGGTCTCCCTTCGTCGGTGCGTCAGGGAATCGCGGTCTAGGTCCGGACGCGATTGGCCGCGCATGGTCGATCACTCCATGCCCATGCGGGCGGCGCAACGGCTGGCGGCCGGGCAGTCGCTTCCGCCCCGGCCGGGGACCAGGGCCATTATCTTCCGAAACCGGCTCGGAGTATAGGTGCGGCCACGATCCGTCGCTTGATACGACCGGCACAGACATCCCCGCGAGCCACTTGGGCAGGCTGCCCATCAGCAGCTCAGCGGCTGGTACGCCCCAGGTGGACGATAGCCGCTCTCCACTGGCGCCGCGTCGACCAGCCGCCTGGCCTTTTCGCTAACATAGTGGATCGCGACTGACGGTCTGAAGACGCTGGTTGAGAGCAGCGCAGTCCTGCGCCGCGACCGCGCGCCGGGCGCCGCGCAGGGGGAGGTGCAGCGCCATGACTCGCCTGGGGCCGATCTACCTGCTGGCTTGCCTGCTCCTATCGAGCTGCACGGGCAGCGCCCCGCGAGCCCCGGCTGGCGCGGCACCCGGCGAGGGCGCTAGTAGCGGCGCGAGCCGCGGCGCCGCGGCGCCCGCGCAGTCGGCTCCCACCCCCCCGGCTGCCGTGGCTCCTCCCCCGCAGCAGACCGTACGGCTGGCGCACGTCGGCTCGTACACAGCCTGGAAAGTGGCCTACGACCGCGGCTACATGAAGGAGGAGGGCATCGACGTCGAGGAGGTCATCTTCGACACGTCGACCCGCATGCTGCCAGCCCTCGCCCAGGGCCAGATCGAGGCGGCGACCGGCGGCATCGCCGCCGGCCTGTTCAACGCCATGGCTCAGGGCATCCCCGTACGCATCACGCTCGACGTCTGGACCGCGGCACCCGGCAACCAGGCCGGCGGGCTGTACGTGCGGAAGGAGCTCGTCGACGACGGCCAGATCCGCACCATGGCCGATCTCCGCGGGCGCCGCATCGGCATCACCTCGTTCGGCCACGCCACCGAGCTCGCGCTGCACCGGGGGCTGCAGCAGGTTGGCCTATCCATCGACGACGTGGAGCCGGTCGAGCTGTCCTATCCGGACATGAACGTCGCCCTGAGCAACAAGACCATCGACGGCGCCATCACCATCGAGCCGTTCGGCACCCAGGCCCTCGGTCGCGGCATCGCGGCGCGGTTCAAGCCCTGGCCGGAGCTGATCCTCAACGACACCGTGGCAATGCTGCTGTTCTCGCAGGACTTCGCCGAGAAGCAGACCGAGACCGCCAAGCGCTTCTCGAAGGCCTACGTCCGCGGGCTGCGCGACTATTACGAGATGGGCAGCCTGGGCAAGGACCGCGAATGGCTCAACGACGCGATCGTCAAGAACACTACCCTCAAGGATCGCGCGGTGGTCGCCGAGATGCCGATCACGGCGGTGAACCCCGACGGCTACGTCAACCGCGACGCCATCAGCGCGGCGCAGGACTGGTTCTTCGAGCGGGGCTACGTGAGCCGCAAGGTGGACCTCGACCAGATCATCGACCCGCAGTTCGCCGACTACGCCGTCGCCCAGCTCGGCTCCTACCGGCGCTGACCACTTGAGCGTGGACGAGCGCCTGTTTGCAGGGCCGCCAGAGTTAAGGTCGGGCATCGTAGAACGCCCTGTCGTGACCGGTAGCAGCGAAGCGCAGCATGCGGTGGCGCTCGGTCCGGTCCAGGTGCTGCTTCTCCAACGCGCTGGAGGAGATGTGGACGAGGAGAGACTTCAGGCACTCGCGCTTGGCGCAGCCCGGGGTGACGAGGCGGCATTTGGCGAGCTGCGCCAGGCGGTAGAA
>Ga0070741_10006579_pt1 | contig 24835 bp, 19 predicted proteins | sample Coa_R1_4_FD_66440 | JGI IMG/M metagenome (GOLD analysis project Ga0070741, IMG submission 66440) | Surface soil microbial communities from Centralia Pennsylvania, which are recovering from an underground coalmine fire - Coalmine... | ecosystem: Environmental > Terrestrial > Soil > Unclassified ... | reverse complement strand
GAAGCGATGTAGCCTTCTTGCTCTAATTTAAGGAGCGCAGGGTAAAGCGTTCCATAGTTCACCGAGAGCAGATCGCCGCTGATCTGCTCGATGCGGCGTGCGATGCCATAACCGTGCAAGCTCCCCATGCTCTCCAGCGTCTTGAGCATCATCAACGCCAATGTCCCCTGCTGCACCTCTTTTTGACCCATGACTCTCCTATTGGTATGCCATATATCATGCGGCAACTTCTATGGGAACACAATAGGAAATTGCGGAGTTTAGGAAGGTTCAGGAAAGCCGGGGGGAATCATCGGCCCCGATTCGCGCTACGTTATCCTCGCTCCGTGCAGTCGGAGGATCACAAGGCTCCTCTGGCTACGGCCTGAGAGGTAGCGGCGTTCTAATTGGAGATCGAAATAATGCATTCCACCAGATGGTTGCGGATGTTGGTCCAGGTAAACCGGTTTTGGTTGGTGTTTGTTGTGGCGTCACTGAATGTGGCTGCCTCGGCACAGGTTGAGTTTGTGGATCCGAGCGTCGGCGGACAGGGCTTCCTGCTCGAACCGACTCGACCCACGGTTTCTCTGCCTAACAGCATGGTGCGTGTGTATCCCGTCAGAAAAGACCAGCTGGATGACCAGATTCATTCTTTCCCGTTGACCATTATTTCTCATCGCATGGGCGAGCTCTTCTGGCTGATGCCCAGCGACGGTGTGCCGGACATGTGGGATCGTCCGATGGCGTATGACCAGGAGACTGAGACTCCTTATTACTACTCGGCTCGATTTCAGGGTTCGCTGATCCAGAGCGAATTCGCCCCAACCGCACGCTGCGGGTATTTTCGTTTCAATTTTCCTTCCGGCAGGGCGGTAGTACTGCTCGCAAATCGCCAGGGCGGAGAGCTTTCGAGTGGTCCCGATAACAGTGTTTCCGGCAGCGAGAACATCGTCGGTCAAGGTCGGATGTCCCCCGGCATGATGCACGCCTTTGTCTATGGCGAATTTAGTGCGCCGGTAAAGACAGAAACCCGAGACACCAAGAGGGGGAAACTCTTAGTCATTTCGGCCGACCATCAGAACGTTTTGGAACTCCGCTATGGCATTTCCTTCCTCAGCGTTGAGCAAGCGAGGAAAAACCTGCAGGAAGAAATTCCGGAATGGAACTTCGAAAGTATCAAACGCCACGCTCGCGATCGCTGGAATGAAGTGCTCGGGCAAATTCAAGTTGAAGGAGGCACGCCGGCGCAGAGGCGCGTTTTCTATACCGCGCTGTATCGCAGTTACGAGCGGATGGTAAATATCACCGAAGATGGGCGTTACTACAGCGCATTCGATCATCAGGTGCATCAGGATTCGCGTCCGTTTTATGTCGATAACTGGCTATGGGATACGTATCGCGCTCTGGAGCCGCTGCAAACTTTGCTGAATCCGGAGATGGAAGCCGACAAACTGCAATCTTTCGTTCGCATGTACCAGCAATCCGGATGGATGCCGACGTTCGCTGTGCTTTGGGGCAATCACGAATGCATGACCGGCAATCCCGTCGCGCCCTGGATGGCAGATGCCTGGATGAAAGGGATCAGGAATTTCGATCTTGCTACTGCTTACGCGGGAATAAGGAAAAATTCTGTTGAGGGCACATGGCTGCCCTGGCGTCGCGGACCAAAGACTTCGCTGGATGATTTTCTGGCCCAACACGGCTATATGCCGGCGCTTCATCCAGGAGAAAAGGAAACGATTGCGGAAGTTCATCCTTTCGAGCGGCGCCAAGCGATTTCAGTTACCGAGGCGCAAAGCTACGATGACTGGTCTACAGCGCAATTGGCTCGCGCGCTGGGTAACGACGCTGATTATCAATTTTTCCTGAAACGGGCCACCAACTACAAGAACCTATTTCGTCAGGACAAAGGTCACGTCTGGCCCAGGGATGCAGAAGGCAATTGGATTGAGCCTTTCGATCCCGGCTGGTCGGGTGGGCAGGGCGGACGCGACTACACGACCGAGAACAATGGCTATACCTACGACTGGGATGTTCAGCACGACCTTCAAGGATTATTTGAGCTAATGGGCGGACGCGTGAAAGCGGAAGCAAAATTGGACCAGCTGTTCCGCGAACCGCTGGGCAGAAGCAAGTATGAGTTCTGGGCAAAGTTTCCTGACGCCAGCGGACTTGTCGGTCAGTTCTCCATGGGCAATGAACCCAGCCTGCATATTCCGTATATTTACAACTCTCTCGGCGCGCCCTGGAAAACGCAGGAGCGCGTCCGCATGCTGCTCGACACCTGGTTCACCGATACCACTTTGGGAATGCCGGGTGACGAGGATGGCGGCGGGATGTCATCGTTTGTCGTCTTCTCGATGATGGGGTTCTATCCCGTCACCCCCGGCGTGCCGATTTACGATCTCGCCAGCCCGGTTTTTGATCGCATCACCCTTCGCTTGCACAACGGGAAGATCTTCCGCATCATCTGCTTGAACAATTCAAAGGACAACAAATACATTCAAGCGATTCGGCTCAATGGCAAACCACTCAATGAGGTTTGGCTTCGCCACGCAGACATCGTTACCGGCGGAGTACTTGAGTTAGAGATGGGCAACGTACCTGATAAAAAATTGGGAGTGGATCCGACTGATCTACCACCATCAGCCATATCGATAAATCCAGCTGATTTTGCCGAAACATCTCGTTGAATTAAGGCAGCAACCGCAAAGCCAGCGTTTGCTGGGGATTGCGCTACCAGCGGGACCGTGCGGGTGGCTGGGTTGAAGCTGCGAATTGCACCAACAACGCAGAGGCGCTCAGCATGACATTTCATCCAAGCCAGCGGTGCTAGCCCTGGAGGGTGAAGCACAATGCGTGGAGCCCGAAACGGCGGCATCCCGTTGCAAATTCGAAATATCGCGGGAGGTCCTTCGGCCAAAAGAAGGCCTTCAGGATGACAGTTCGTTGATGGAGGGATTGAGTTCGACATCCCAATATGGCTCCTTATTCTCCAACTAACCACCACTTTTAGTGCTATGACAAATTTGAAAAAATGCAAGAGTGTTTTTGACAATTTCTATTTTCGTTGTAGCATGACTGTAGAGCAGGTGGAATTCCATTATAGAGTTCCATAATGGGAACTGTAGAAGAGCGAATAACAATGATGCGACCGTTAATGACCCTAAGCTGTTATTACGATGCTTTCCGCTGTTCCTTGACGAGTGGCGAATGAGGCGCCTGCGCTAAACAGTTATTGGTCAAAGACTTGTCCGGATTTATGCGTCGGTTGTACCCGCTGGGATGAGTATTTACACTGTTAATTACGCTGTTATTTCGAATCGAACGTGAACAACCACAGCCTTCTTCTCGCAGCAATCGACGAGGCGCGCGACGGGTTGAACGAAGGCGGCCTGCCGATCGGGTCGGTGCTCGTGGACAGCGATGGCAATATCGTTGCGCGTGGACACAATCTCCGCATCCAGACCGGCGACCCTACTGCGCATGCCGAAGTGGTGTGCATCCGCAATGCTGGGCGACGGCGCGACTGGAATCGGCTGGTGCTCGTCAGCACCTTAAGTCCGTGCGTGATGTGTACCGGTACGGCGTTGCTGTTCAAAATCCCCACCGTGATCATCGGCGAGAACGCCAACTTCAAAGGCGCTGAGGATCTCTTCACGCGTGCTGGCGTTCAAGTGATCAATATTGACGATGCGGAATGCAAGTCCCTCATGCGCAACTTTATCTCTCAGCATCCCGATCTCTGGAACGAAGATATAGGCTTATAGATTCCGTCGTCACACAGCGCGGTTACTGCGGTTAGGGAGAGAAACGATTCTGTCACTTCCCGCACGGACTCGGTCGTGATGAATAATGCATAGCTCTCGCCGGATTGGCTTCACTCCTCTTGCACTCGCCTCGGCCGAGCCGATCGGTGGCCTTCGATGCAGCCAGAAAAACGAGTTCGGGTGATGCTGCCTGTACGCCTGCAGCGAGAATCGGATGCGCCTCCGCGCAAGAAAATTTCGGCTTGCACCTTCGATATTTCTGAACACGGAGCGAGAATCGCCGGGCTGCAGGAGACGTTTGAGAACGGCGAAGTTCTGATCATCGAGCGCGGGAGCAAACGCGCCAAATACAAGGTTGCGTGGATCGGCAAAGCTGGAACTCCTCTGGGTGGGCATGCCGGACTGCAGTTGCTCGAAGGGCAGGAGTCGATCTGGGATGTCGAGATCGCCGAACTGCAGGAGGAGTATGAGCCGATCATCCTGGACGACAGTCTGATTCCAACGCATCGTGAGGCAACGTTTGCGCCGGGAAAGGCTAAGGTGAAAGTTCCCGGGGCAAGTGGCCAGGAGGAAGGGCACATGGTGCAGCTCTCGGAACATGAATGCACGCTGTTGCTGGACCGGGAATATCCGCGCAACAGCACCGTTGCGCTTTTCATCAGCGGCGAGGGATTCGATTTGCGCTGTCGGGGGACTGTGCGCGCCTATGCAAGTGGACATCTGATCGTGGATCTGAACGAGATTCGCCGAGGAGATCGGCGGCTGTTCGACTATCTTTTCACACTCGGAGATGCGAGCTGAGGCTCGATCTGCTCCTGCCAGCCGCTTGGACGAGTAGGACGGTCCGCTTTCTTCTCAGCAGTTCTTCCTTATAATCGATTTACACCAATGAAAGCTTACGTTTACGTCACTCTCAAGACTACGGTTCTGGATCCACAGGGAAAGACCATCCAGGGCGCCTTGAAAAAGATGAATTACAAGGGAGTGGATGACGTGCGGCAGGGCAAGTATTTTGTCTTAACCTTGGAGCCGAATCTCAAAAAAGACTTGGCCAAGAAGGAAGTTGAGCGCATTGCGCGCGAGGTGCTGACCAATCCGGTGATCGAGGAATTTTCCTATCGTCTGGAGGAGTGATTCCCCTTAACCGTCGCGTAACCTGCCACATTGCGCGATTTCGAGGTAAGCTTCTGAGCAGCAGCTCGCATCCATTCTCGTAGGCTCCTGCTGTAATCCCCCTCATCGGACAAAAGGACGCGGTTTGATATGTGCGGCATTGTTGGATATGTAGGTCAGAAGAGCGTTGTGCCCGTGATTATCGAGGGCCTGCGCAAGCTTGAATATCGCGGATACGATTCGGCGGGCATTGCCGTTGCCGGAAATGGCGATGGGCTCCAGGTGCGTCGCGCCGAGGGCAAGCTGCGCAATCTGGAAGATGTGATTCGCCATAAACCGCTCGAGGGCTCTTACGGCATCGGACACACGCGCTGGGCGACTCATGGGCGCCCGACGGAAGAGAACGCGCACCCGCATCGCGACTGCACCGGTAGAGTTGTTGTCGTCCACAACGGCATTGTCGAAAACTATCTCTCGCTTAAGAAGCGTCTCATCGAAGAAGGCCACAAGTTTTCTACCGAGACCGATACCGAAGTCATCGCGCATTTGATCGAAAACGCGCTTAAAAGCGGAAACGGGACACGACCCTCACTGGAAGATGCGGTTCGAAAAACGGTAAAGCAGCTTACGGGAGTATTTGCACTGGTGGTGATCAGCGCCGACGATGCGAACAAAATTGTCGCTGCGCGCAATGGTCCGCCTGCGGTTATTGGATTGGGGCAGAACGAATACTTTGTTGCGTCCGATATTCCGGCGATTCTTCATCACACGCGCGATCTTTTCTTCCTCGCCGACGGCGATCTGGCGATCCTCACGCCTTCCGGCGTGCAGCTCACCGATTTCGATGCCAAGCCGATTCAGCGCCAGGTCCAGCGGGTTACATGGGATCCGATCCAGGCGGAAAAAGGCGGCTTCAAGCATTTCATGCTAAAGGAAGTCTATGAGCAGCCGCGTGCTGTCCGCGACACCACTTTGGGACGCATCTCGCAGGACTCAGGGCGAGTCTTCCTGGAAGAGATGCAGGTGAGTGAAGACGACTTCCACAAGATCGATAAAGTCAATATTGCTGCCTGTGGAACAAGCTGGCACGCGGGACTGGCCGGGAAATTCATGCTTGAGCGGCTTGCGCGCGTTCCCGTGGAAGTGGATTATGCCAGCGAGTATCGCTATCGTGATCCCATTACGGGACCAGATGCGCTTACGATTCTGATCACTCAGTCGGGCGAGACAGCCGACACGATCGCTGCGCAGCGCGAAGCCAAGGCGAAGGGCTCGAAGACGCTCGCCATTTGCAACGTAGTCGGAGCCATGATCGCCCGCGAGGCCGCCGGGACGATCTACACGCACGCCGGCCCGGAGATCGGCGTAGCTTCAACGAAAGCTTTCACTGCACAGCTGACGGCCTTGTTTTTGTTTGCGCTTTTTCTCGCGCAGAAGCGCAGTCAGCTTAGCGAAGAGCAATCAATCAAATTGGTCCAGGAACTGACGCGCTTGCCCGGCAAGATCGAAGCCATTCTCAATCACGATGAGGCTTGCGACGATCTGGCCAAGCGCTACCAGAAGGTGCAGGATTTCCTGTTCCTCGGGCGCGGTATTCACTATCCGATCGCGCTCGAAGGCGCGCTGAAGCTGAAAGAGATCAGTTACATTCACGCCGAGGGCTATCCCGCGGGAGAGATGAAGCACGGTCCGAATGCTCTGATCGACGAGAATCTGCCAGTCGTCGTTCTGGCAACCAAAGATCCTGACGATCCAGATTCGGTATTGCGGTATGAGAAGACGATGTCGAACATCAAGGAAGTGACCGCGCGTTCGGGAAAAGTGATCGCCATCGCTACTGAGGGTGACCAGGAGATTCATGAATCGGCAGACCACGTCCTGTACGTGCCGAAAGCTCCGGAACTCCTGCTGCCGATCCTCGAAGTCGTGCCGCTGCAACTGCTTGCCTACCACATCGCCGTGCGTCGCGGGTGCGATGTAGATCAGCCGAGGAACTTGGCGAAGTCGGTGACGGTCGAGTAGAACCTCTATATTTCTGTCCTCTGGAGCTGGCCCTGCGAAATCCCCTGTGCGGGGAATTTCGCTCCCGAACGGCTGTAAGCAGGCCGGTCATCTGCTCTGGTCAGAGCAGCTCTTTTTTTCAAATCGCAGGAAGCCTTCCGGCAGCAGCTTGGAATCTAATCATCGGAGAACCCACACCGAGGATTTCTATGATTCGTTGTCGCGAGTGCGATCATTCCAACCCAGACGATCATCGTTTCTGCGCCATGTGCGGCGCCAAGCTCGACCCCGCAGTCCGGCCGCTGGATATTAATGACGACGATCCACTCGGACTTGAAACTTCTGTGTATCAGTTCGAAAATCGATCTCGACGGGGCCAACCGGCTGAAGTGTCCCGCCGAGATCGCCAGCGCGAGCAGGTTCGCGATACTTCATCGATTAGTTCGAATGGGGGAAGGCGACGGGCGCAGATCGCCGAAGTTGACCAGCTTCCGCGGGAAATTATTGAGCCCAGTGTCGAAAACGAGTATGGAGACAATACTCCGAACGATTCGGCCGGAGTCGGCGGACCTTCATTTCTGGGTCTGAATTACGAAAGCGGAGGCAATCGAGGCTTCGTTTATGACAAGCCACGACAAGACGGCTTCGTCTATGACACGGATGGGGAAACTCCCGAATATCTGCTCGAAGAAGTGCCGCGCGGGGTCTCCTGGCGCGCCTGGGCTCTGTGCCTGCTGTTAGTCATTGGGGGCGGACTGGGGTACATACAGTGGCGAGCCAGCCACCACCAAGGTCCCGATTTGGCGACGATCCTCGCGCGCAATGGTCCGACTGTCGATCCGAGCGGGCCGGTGTTGCCGGATAAATCCGCAAAGCCTGCCGATAAGAGCAATCCTGCAGCAAACACCAACTCTGAGGCGGCGGCCAAAGACAATTCGCAGGCGGCTGACAAGAGTGCCTCCGCATCTGCAGATTCCGATAGCGACGAAGACTCCTCCGTGATTGATAGCAACGCGTCTGTAGCGAAGCCGGCGGACGCCAATTCCGGAGATGCCAAGACGGCAAATACAAAGACAGCCAAGTCCGAGAGCGCCGATTCTGAAGATAATGCCGACGAAACCGCCAAGGCCGCTTCTCCCAAGGCTGCGTCAAAGAACACCGACGAAGATGAGAGCGCGGCGAAACCGGAATCCGACGGTCCGGTTGCGAAGACGGCCAAGGCCGCTCGCAAGACCGAAGTCGCGGACGAGGAGCCGCCTCAGCCGAAAACGTTGGGCGAAAAAGATCCACTCATCAGGCAAGCAGACAAATACATTCAGGGACGCGGGGTGCGCAAGAACTGCTCCATAGGAATCAATCTGCTGCGGCAAGCAGTGAGCGAGGGCAATCCTGCCGCAAGCGTAAAGCTGGGTGCTTTGTATTGGAGCGGAACCTGTGTGACTCAGAGCAAAGTCACGGCCTATCAGTGGTTCTCACGCGCTCACTCAATGGAGCCGACGAATCGCTGGGTCGAGCGCAGCCGGAATTCTCTGTGGGCGAGCATGAGCCCGGAGGAGCAGCGGAGGGTTAATTATTGACTTAGCTATGTCATTCCGAGTGGAGCGTCTGCGCCTTTTGCAGGTGCGGAGAGAGGAATTCCTGTCGATACGAAGAGTATGAGGAGCAGATTGAAGAGCCTGGAAGTTGGTAGGGATTTCTCGCTGCGCTCGAAATGACAAACAAAAAAAGGAGCAGCTAGATTCCCAGTTTCTTCACTTCTTCGTTGTAGTACTTGCGGTAAAGAATGTCCCACTCCTGAGTACCCTCAGAAATAATGCGCTTCTGGCTCTCGATCTTCTGGCGGGCGGAGGCGTCGATTCTCTCTTCCGCTTTGAAAAGATCTTCGAGAATCTTTCTCGCCTCGGCGCGGATGGTGTTCGGGTCCTCGATGAATTCCACTTCTTCGAGCTGCGTAAGAGCGTCCATCACAGCTTTTGCGAGCTTGTTCACCTTATCGCGGGAGACTCTCACAGTACCGCCTTGTATTTCTGCACCAGCTGCTGCTTCACTTTCTTGAACATCTCCTGGTAGCTGGCGCCCGTTTTCTGCATTTCGTCCTGGTAGGCTTCCAGGATCAGGCGGACTTCGTCGTTGATGCGGTCTTCGAGCTGCATCTCCTCGAGCATCGCGGAGTTGACTCGCTCGACGGTCGAGTTCAGATTCTTGGTTTCAATGAACTCGCCTTCAACCAGTTTCTTAGTGACTTGGCGGGCCAAGTAGCCCACATATTCCTTGGAAACAAGCATCTTTCGTATGAGTGGATTGAATATTCGAGTTTAGCATAGCGGTTTTTACCGCATTCCCGCCGCACTTCACTTCATCGTGGCTAAAGCTACCTCGCAGAAACAGCAGCGCCAACCTCTGCTCCACCCGCCACATCTTCTTTTTCAAGAAACGGAGGACTACGACATGGCCTTGTTTTCCATGGACCTGCAGAATCTCAAAGATCTCTTTATTGACGAACTACGCGATCTGTATGACGCAGAAAACCAGATTACCGAAGCACTACCGAAGTTGATTGAGAAAGCAAAATATCCGCAGCTCAAGAGCGCGCTTCAGGAGCATCTCGAGGTGACGCGCGGACAAATTCGCCGCCTCGACACGATATTCCAACAGCTCAAAGAAAAAGCAACCGGCGAAACCTGCAAAGGAATGAAGGGCCTGATCAAAGAAGGCGACGACATGGCTACTCGCGACGGCGACGCCAGCGTGATCGATGCCGCAATCATCAGCGCCGCGCAGCGCGTAGAGCATTATGAAATGGCCGGATACGGCACAGTTCGCACCTACGCCGATCTGCTCGGCCAGCCTGAGTTCGCGAACCTGCTGCAACAGACGCTCGATGAGGAAAAGGAAGCGGACAAGACATTGACGGAGATTGCGAAAACAATCAACGTGCAAGCAAAAGCCGCTTAGTCGGTCCGAGTATTACCGCAGGCGGATCTGCAAACGCCGGGCTTCAATAGAGCCATTTTTTGAGGTGGATGCCCTCGACTTTAGTCGGGGGCACACGGCGTAGCCGTGTGTCGGAGGAACGCAAATGAAAGCTGCGCTGTAGCGCTGGCCCACGCGCGGACCTCGCTCGCGAATGACGGGAAAAAGCTATCCTTCCGTCTCCTGCAAATCCGCCGAATGCCGCCGCAGCAACGCCGGCAGATTCTGCGAGAAAGCCGAGCGTGGCACGACCATGTCACATCCCGCTTCCTGAGCCTTGACCTTGAGGTCACCTTGGACGTGCGAGAGGAATCCCACGATCGACGTCTGCTTCTTCAGCTTGCTTTTCAATTTGGGAATAACGGTAAGCGGCTTGGCGTTGACGTTATTCAGATCAAAGATAATGAGTGAGGGCTTCTCTTCGTCGTCGCTGATAAGACGATCGATGACTTCTTTCTCGGCCTTGGCAAACTCCACTTTGATTCCCAGCTTGCGCGCAACTTCCTGAATCTTGGCGAGGAAGAACAAATCATCAATAAAGCAAACGACACGAGTTGGAGCATCCGCCCCAACTACGGCCTGCTCGCCGGCTTCGCCGTTTGGTTGAGTAGCGCCGCGTCCCGGCCCGCGATAACGTCCGTTCTGCGAGTAAAACTCGTTGGCCGATCCTTGTGCATTGCGGTAGCTGTGATCCATCGGACCAACGAACTGCTGCCCGCCGTGGCGACGGCGTCCGCGTCCCTGGTTCCCGCCCTGTCCACCAGGACCACGCATGCCATTCGGGCCTGCGCCGGGTTGATTCTGTTGTCCTTTGCCGCGACGATGGCGGCGGCGGCCCCGGTTGCCGGGGTGTTGTGGCTGGTTTGGTCCTTTATTCATCGACGTCCTGTATGTCTGTGTAGAACGGAGGCAGCGGCAGAAGCCACGATGCCCGCACCACGGTTATCTCGCACCGCCGTGAGCGGCCCTGTCACAGAGTAGTTTCGTTACGTTCACCTGCAAGCGGTCTCTTGTCAGAATGCGGAAGCTCCAGCTTCGCTTGAGATCTTGGTTATGGAAATCGCTCGCGAACTATGTACTTTCCAGCGCGCTCCGGTTCGAGATTTCAGGACTCAATTTCGGAATTCCCGGCCTTGAGCGCGGGTGCCGGCACCTGGGTGTGCGGCAATCGGAAGACAACTCAGATGGTAACCGCGCTTCGCGTAGGAATGCAAGTGGATTGTGAAAAGTAGTGATCGGCCCATCGGGTGACTCTGAAACCAGGCTCTTCCTATCGTTCTAAGTTGTCTCACCACCAATAGTGGACGGTATAGCTTACCTTCTTCTCCCCATTCGCCGGTACAGGCACGCGGAACTCGATGGTCTGCGAGTCGGTTTGCTTGTAGTCGTCCGATTTTTGAGTGATCTTCCAGTTGTTCCAGCGGTAAAGATGTTCTACGACTCGCACTTCCACAGGAGTTGTTTTGTGGTTCCTGAGATTAACGTCGAAACTTTCCTCGCTCCAGCTTTGCGCTGAATTCACGCGAAAGTCGGTGCGCACGCGCTGGCCGACTAGGTCGAATGCGTTGCCGGTGTAGAAGCGGACGGTCTCGTCAGCAGGAGTGTGATCGATCTTGTCTTCGCCCGTAAACTCCATTTGGCCGTCGGTGTCGTGCCGATAAAAGCGGACGCGTCCTGCGGGCAGCGGCATTCCCAGATTGTTGGCTTTCGAGTTCTTGAATTCCAACATCACCCAGACTTTCGGATTCGATTTAGTCCCATATTCGGCATTGCCGCGAATGTTGTACATATTCCAGCCACGATACTGGTCCTCGAGCAGGAAGCCATCATAGACGTACACTCGATCGGCATGTACGCCGTTGGCGCGCAGAAACTCTACTTGCTTTGTTTCGCGATCACGCAGCGTCGTCGGATGAGCCAGAGTGTAGAGGTGATATTCGTCAAAAGTCCTTTGTGTGACCACTGGCTCTTGTGCCCTAACAGCGCCCAAAGCCGCAAATGCACTGACCCTGTCGAACTGATTTTGGTTCTGTATTTTGGAGACGTCGCCGGCCATCAACTTGATATGTGCGTTCCCGAAGGTCTTGCCACTTTGATTATCGAGCGTCACCCACCCTACGATATCCATTGTGTCGCCGGTCTCTGGCGCAACGACGTTGTAATCAGCCTTCCAGCTCATCCCGCCGGAGACGTACGAGAGCTCCGCAGTCCGCGCTCCTTTTGCCTGCGATTCCAATTCCCAATTAAAGGTCGGCTTGAGAATCGTATCGTTTCCTAAAGTGGGAAATTGAGGCGTGCCTGGCAAAGAGAACTGCAACTTACCATTGACCTCGATGATGGGCTGCCCCGCGCCGCCCGAAGCCATAGCATTCTGGGCCATTTGATACTGATATCCGTACTGCCCATAAGCGTTGTAATGCGGCACGTATCCGCTGCGGATGATTTTTCCCTGCACGATCTCCTGATGACCTTGGGCATCGGTGCGCAGGAAGTCGATGCTTTTGCCTTCGAAGAGCGAGAGCAACAGGCCGTCGGACAGGGGATCATTTCGATAGTTCTGTTCCAGGATTCTCAATCCCCCGCCGTGCAGGTCGCGCAGTACGACAGAGTCGGGTTCGGCGTGCGCAGTGATGTCGCTGAAGGCCACATGCGTGACGCTGCCGTTTAGCTCGAGCGGAATCGTCTGCCGGATTACGGCGAATTGCTGGTTATAGATCGTGAGTGACGGCTCCGCCAGCGTCTGAGGATCGGCAGACCAAAGTGGTACAAGGAGCGTAGAGATAATCAGCCACACGGCAATCGCTCGTGCCATGAATGTTTTCTCCCCGGTTGAGCGCCAGTATGTACTCTGAACGAGCAGGGCAGAAGTACTTGCAGAGTGACCACGGGGAGTAATTAACGTATTGCTTTCCATCGGAATCAAAATGCCGCCGGCAAGGCTCTCCGCGATAACTCGAGAGCAGCGGCAACGGAGCCTACAATCAGCTTGCGCCCAACGCCCGAACAAAGATCCCCTGAGGGCCCGCGCAAACCGGCACGACGTCAAACATCGACCCTTATCCACGCCGGCGCATGGTCACTTGCGTTTACTTCCCCGCGGACCCACCGATCCACACCGCCGGCGACGAGTCGCTTTGAAATCGTTGGCGAGAGCAGAAAGTGGTCGAGTCGCATTCCTTTGTCCTTCTGCCAGCGTTCGAATTTGTAATCCCAGAACGTCCACAGCGGACCGTTTGGCTGCAAGCGACGCAGAGCATCCGTCCATCCTTGCGACAGAAGTCGCGCAAAAGCCTGGCGGCTCTCAGGCTGGATCAAGGCGTTGTTGTCGAGGGAGCGTGTCGGATAGATGTCTTGTGGCGTTGGCACCACGTTATAGTCTCCGGCCAATATCACAGGCACAGCGGCTTTCATTAGTTCGGCGGCATGCGCGATGAGACGTTCAAACCAAGCCAGCTTGTAATCGAACTTCGGACCGGGCTGAGGATTGCCATTCGGCAGATAAATGGAAGTGATCAGGACTCCATTCACGGCTGCCTCGATGTAGCGCGCCTGGTGATCATCAGGTGCGCCGAGCAAAGTGGAGCGCGTCAACACAGGAATGCAATCACGGGCAAGGATCGCCACCCCATTCCACGAACGCTCTCCTTGCCAGACTGCTTCATACCCAAGGGCTAGCAATTTTTCCGCGGGAAAGGCGTCGTGCTCGGCCTTGAGCTCTTGCAGAGAAACCACGTCCGGCTCCGCCTTCGACAACCACGCGGAGAGGTTTTGAAAGCGTTTATTGATGTCATTAATGTTGAAAGTGGCGACTTTCACGTGCGATGCTGCGCAGACAAAAAAGTCATCGTCGCGCGATTCCTTGTTTTTATCACTTGCATCGGTTGGACGCAGTGCCTGTGTTGAACCGCAGTCCGTTTCGCGCACGTTCTTGAGAAAACAGGGAGAAGTAAAGGCAGGAATTTTCGATCGGCAGAAAAATCAAGTTTCTGCCCAAAGATCGCGAAATCTACTTCGAGGCTGTAGCGCGAAGTGTACGGGTAGAGGAGTGATTCATTTCCACAGCGACATATAATTGAATTCGGCGGATACACAGAAATCGTCGAATTGGTCTCTGCACGGTGTTTCGAAAGCTGGAATCGGCCGCTGGAGATCCGTCAACAAGCTGCCGGGGTGCGGCAACTAATCTCTGCCCTTTTGTCGCGCTGCCAGGTATGCGCTTGCAATGGCCTTGGCCATCAGTTGGTGGCCGGACTGGCTGGCGTGGATGTCGCAGACGAACTGGTTTTGTGGAGTGGCGTTGAGCAGGCCGGCCTTGCAGGTCAGGTTATCGCCGGTGAGCGTAGTGGGAAGGGCGCGCTGAAACGCGGTGAAGACGTCGGCTACCAAGGCACCGTGATCCGAAGCCGCGCCGGCGAGTACCGCGTTCACTGCCGCTGAGAGTTGGTTCTGCTGCGGGTCAGAAAAATCGAGCGAGTAGTAGTTTGCTACCACGATGATCCCTTTATATCCGGTGGCGCGCAGCTCGCCGAGAATGGTCTCCATATTCAGTCCGATCGTAGCCAGCACGCCGGAGAGGCCGGATTGGATGCACAGCAAAGGATTTGCCGCCGGGGCACACGCGTTCTCAAGCAGGAACACGTCGTTTGCGCCAAGATCGATGGTCACCAGCCTGGTGTGCGGATGGGCCTTGAGGTAGGCGGTGGCGAAGTCAAGCTGCGTCGAGCTGTAGGCCACATGCAGAGGAAAAGTTGCGCGGATCTGACGGCAGCCGAGGTCTGGGGCGGAAGGGGAGAGAAAACTTCCGCTGGTTTCACCCGGGCAGGCGGCGTTCACCAGGTGGAACCCTAAAGTGCGAGCTGTGTAGTTGGCATAACTAACGAAGTTGTCGGGATTGACGTACTCGTAGCCGGCTTGAGTGATATAGCCAAAAGCCAGGCTGTCGCCCAGGGCGAGATACCCTTCGCGTTGGTCACCGCGGTCCTCCGCAAACATCGTTCCTGCAATGAGTAAATTCAGCAGCAGTGCAATCGTAACTGCGCGAGAAATTTTCATTGTCCGTCTCCAGGGAATAACCTGCGAAGCAGCGAACGCCTCTAACTAAAAACAACTGCAAAGCCAAAACGCAAGATCCTTCGACTTCGGTCAGGATGGGCGCAACCTGCGGCTACGCTCACATTCTTCGCTGCGCTCATGACTACAAGCCCGACAGCAGCAGCGAATGCTTAGATACCGATATCTCGGGATTCCGTATCGAAACCGGAAAACCAATAGCTCCTAACCATGTCTTGCTTGAGGCGGTAGGATTGTGCGCTGCCGGCAGGTGAGTGTCAAGCGATGACAGCCAAGGTGAGGCGCATCCGCCAACAACCAGGGCCGACTTGCGAAGAGAAAACTGGCCGAGAGATACAAAGATTGCGCAGCACAGAAGGTACGCATCCCACAATATGGGTATGCCTCCGAGGAAAAACAAGATTCTGGTCGTGTCACGCGACCCGAAGCTTGCGGATATTCGGAAGAGGGTTCTTGAAGCCGCGGGCTATTGCGTAATCGCGGCCAACAACGATAGCGCGGTCGAGGAAGCGTGCAGCAACGACGGCATTCAGCTGATCATGCTGGGGTATTCGCTTGCGCCGTCGGACAAGCGCCGCGTGTGGGCGAAGTCGCGCGAGCATTGCAACGTTCCCATTCTGGAACTTCACAAAGGCGGTGGTCCCGAACTGGTCGAGCGAAATGTCTTCGCGCACGAATCGAAACACGCTGAAGACTTCCTGAGATCGGTTGAAGCGCTTTTGCGTAAGCCGACGAAGGATTTTCGTACCTGACGCCCACGATCGAAGCCGGACTGAGTTGAAGCCGGCGAGACGCTTGCTGCCGAGGCACTCATGATGCGAAGCCGAACTGTTGGCGGCAAAGCGTTTGGCGAGGGGGCTCCACCTGTCACGGTTCGTGCATCTAAGCATCAATCCTGCAAAAAAAATGGCAAGACCAACAATTCTCATGGTTGAACCGGGCCGAACGAGGCACTCTCGGTACGCAAGCTGGTTGTCGAGACCGCACAGTTCAATGTCGTCACGGGTGTAGCGCAACCGAAGCCAAGAAATTGCTGCACAAGTTTCCCCGCATAGAGGCCCTCGTCATCGTCGCTGATCTGCCGGGCTGCGCCGATGTGGTCAAAGAGGCAAAGTCCATCAATCCCGCGATGTCGGTAATCGCCTTGTCGGCTACCCTTCCGGCGCGGTGCGCGAATGCGGACTACCTTATCTCCACCCATGAACCTGAAGCGTTGGTGGAATTGCTGCGCTCCGTGTTCGGCGACCCTCGAAAGGCGGCATGAGAAGCGGAGCACAACCCGACCTGCGGCAAGTGCGAGCGCAAAAGCGGATCTTGTCGGTCGGGCAGAACTCTGCGCTGCTGCGCGTCCGGAATAATCTCATGGAGACTGGCGGATACCATGTGGTCACGACCAAGGAGTCGGGAATGCTGATGGAGCTGCTCGCCAAGCAGCATTCGACGCCGTGGTGCTATGCAGTTCCATTCCGGCACACATCCAGGAAAACATTGCCCGGGAGGCGAAAGCGGTGAAGGCCAAGGTGCCGCTGATCGTCATCTGCGCACGCGGGGACGAATCGCGCTTTCAAACGCTCGCGGATCGCATCGTTCTTGCCGAACAAGGAGTCTCGCAGCCGCTGCTGGAGGCAGTCTTGGCGGTTGCAGGCGATCCGGATGGCTAGCGTGGGTTCCCATGCCGCGCTTTCCTTCCCCGTTTAGCTACCGCGCTTCTGTCCTCCGATTCGGAGCTGAGCCCTGCCAACGACTTGCGATTTGGCGGTTGGCTGCTTTCCGGCGGAGGTTTTCTTGGCAGCTTTTTTCGCTTGATCCGACCACTGCTTTTCGAGGTCGCGCTTGTTCTGATTCTTCATGAATCAAGAATGGCACAATCCAGAGTTCGAAACGAGTGAAATGGTAACGTCATGAACTTTCAAATACTCAGTCAATGGGGTATTCCATGCCGCACCCACGATGCGCCGGTTTCGCAGTTTTGTCGCAGATAGAATTGAAGAAAGGTGTAAAGCATCCACGGCCGCAGCAGCGCGGAGTTGGAACCTGCGAGATGTGCGGCTGCCAGTACAGCGTTCGGTTAGAGCAGCTGGAGAGGCGGATTACTGAAAGGCAACCATCAAATCAGCGGGCGGGTGGATCACCCTGATCTTTGTTTCCATGTGCCCAAGGTGTCGGTGCCGCAGTCTGCGTGTAATTCGCGCAGTGCGCAATCGATGGGGCTGTCCGGGATTTGCCCAGGCCTTCTCTGCGTCCCCCAACAACAGAAAATCGGAATATGCTGACGTTTTGCTCCTGATCTCCGCTACGCCATCACGTTCGCGGTGTACTCGTCGTACGTTCCCCTGAAGTCTTCTACTTTGCCGTGATCGAAGTGCCAGACGCGGGTTGCGACCTCCTCGATGAGGTCGTGGTCGTGCGTTACCAGGAAGAGCGTGCCTTCATAGCGCTGCAGTGCGATATTGAGGGCGTTAATGGATTCTAGATCGAGGTGGTTGGTGGGTTCGTCGAGCACCAGCACATTGGGCTTTTCCAGCATGATCTTGCAGAACAGCAGACGCGCCGCTTCGCCGCCCGACAGAGCTTCGACGGGCTTAAGGGCTTCGTCGCGCTGGAAAAGCATCTGGCCGAGCAGTCCGCGCAGCTCTTCGGTTGAGGCTTTGGCGTCAAACTGGCGGAGCCAGTCGAGCGTGCTCAGACCCGGTTCGATCGATTGACGATGGTCCTGCGCGAAGTAGCCGATCTGCACTTCGTGTCCCCAATTCACCTCGCCGGAATCGATGCTCAATCCCTCACCGCTCATTCCGGGAGCATTGCCGAGCAGTGATCGGATAAGCGTGGTCTTGCCTGCGCCGTTGCGGCCGATGATTGCAATCTTCTCGCCGCGATTGACCGCAGCGCCAAAGTTTTGGATGACGGTCTTGTCACCGTAGCTCTTCGACAGATCCTTGAACTCGAGCGCGTGACGGCCCGAAGGACGATTCATCGCGAACTTGATGTACGGACGCGCGATGTTCGACTTTGCCAGCTCGGTCGTCTGCAGCCGCTCAACTTCTTTTTTTCGCGACATCACCTGGCTGGACCGCGTGCCCGCCGAGAAGCGTGCGATGAATTGATTTAACTGTGCGATCTTCTTCTCGCGCTGCGCGTTGTCAGCCTCGATCTGCGAGCGCACCTGCGTCTTCGCCATCACCATGTCGTCATAGCCGCCGGTGTAGGTGATCACGGTTTCGTAATCGATGTCGGCCACGTGCGTGCACACGCTATTGAGAAAATGACGATCGTGCGAGATCACGATCAGCGTGCCTTCGTACCGAATCAGGAAATCCTGCAGCCAGTGGATCGAATCGAGATCAAGATGGTTCGTGGGTTCGTCGAGCAGCAACGCTTGTGGATGACCAAACAGCGCCTGCGCCAACAGCACACGGACTTTTTGTCCACCTTGCAGATTACCCATCTTCTGCTCATGCAGCTCTTCGGTGATGTCCAATCCATCGAGCAGAACGGCAGCATCACTCTCGGCGGTGTATCCGTCCTCTTCGGCGACGATGCCTTCGAGTTCGCCTAGACGCATGCCGTCGTCGTCTGTCATGTGTTCTTTGGTGAACAGCCGTTCGCGCTCTTCAATCGCCTCCCATAAACGACGGTTGCCCATGATCACGGTGTCGATCACGCGATAGGCGTCGAAGGCGAACTGGTCCTGGCGAAGGACTCCGAGTTTGCGCGGACGAACTACATTCCCCTTCTGGGGCTCGAGCTCTCCGGTGAGAATTTTCATCAGCGTAGACTTGCCGGCGCCGTTTGGCCCGGTAAGGCCGTAGCGCTTGCCCGGCGTGAAGGCCGTGGAGACGTCGTCGAACAGGACTTTGGCGCCGTAGCGCATACTTACGTTGCAAACAGAAATCATGATTCTCTTGTATGCCTTATGAGGAAGGACTTGCAGAGGTAGGGCTCAAACTGGAAAACGGGCGGCAAAAGCCGATGGCACCGTACAACGAGCAACTACTCTTCTTATATACAAAGATAACATGCCCGACTGTCCCGCTTGGCAGACTGGGGCTGCCTTCTGTTGTTCCTACCGCAGTTAAACTATCGTCCCGACAGAACAAAGCTGGGAATCTGTTCCTTATCCGTAGCAGTCTGGATCAACGGCCAGAACAGAGTCCGTAGCGTCGGGTGCGCGATGAGATTCGATGTTTTGTGTGTCTCGAGTTCCCAATTCCGGCTTAGCGAACCAGCATCTCTGTAAGTCTGTGCGCCAAGGCCAGCCATAAGTGGAGCTTGCCCAAGTAAATGATCAGCAACATCGCTGCGATCAGCCAACCGTACTTCTCTCCTCGTGATTGGCTCTTTTCGTTCTGTAAGAGCGCTTGCAGATGGTCTACTCTAAGCTGCAATGCCGAGCCGTCGAAATCGGGCACGAGATGACTCGCCGCAATCGACGGCACTGCTGCTCTTAAACGAGCAACTTTGACGATAGCGCTGCCGAGATCGAGCGGCGAGATTCTGGAGCGCATCGCTTGTGAATCAGCAGAAATTTCGGCGGAGCTGCGGAACGCACGGTCAATTGGGCGAAACAACGAGAACAGTCCTGTTGCACTCAGAAGAGCCTGCTTGAGGTTGTCGAGCGAACGGACGTGGGCGACTTCATGCGCTACGGCTGCCTTGAATTCGTCCAGCGTAAGCGAAGCAAGAATCCGTTTTCCCACGAAGATTCGCGGCGAAAAAACTCCGAGCACCGCAACCAGCGAATCCGGATTCTGCAGTTCGTAAACGGGAACCTCCGCCGGGACATCAATCCTGCGCGCAAATTGAATCCACTCTCGTTCCGTTCGCCAAGTTCTGATGAGCGTCTGTGCTAGCTTCACGGTAAAAAATCCGAGAGCGAACAGCGAGCACATTGCCAATGCTGCGAGCCACCAGTCAGGCCTCTCCGTAGTTTGGCGAGGCTCCAACACGACAAACGATGGCAGAACAGCAAAGGACACGATGCCCACAGGAAAACTGAACGGCAATGTGCGAATCACGAACAACAGAGAGGGATAGCGCAGAATGCTTCTATTAAGACCGATTTGGGAAATGCAAGCCCATATGAGCTGAGTGGTAAGCACGCCCGCAGCAATCGAGAGAGCCGTCGCGGCAAGACACACGCTAACGCACAGGATTACGAATTCCCTCATTTGTGCCTTTTCAGGTTGCGGCGCTTCGCCTTGATGAGTTCATCGAGCTCATCGAGCAACTTAAGATCCGACTCGCTCACGTAATCAACAAATGAAGACAGGACCAGCCGCTGGCTGCCTGCTTCATCCGCGGCAATGCCCAGCAGATGGCGCGTGAGCTGATCTTGATAGTCGTTGCGATTTGTCCTTGCGCTGTAATAAAACGCGCGATTGACCAGACGGCGTTTCAAAATTCCCTTTTTGAACAGCCGATCGAGTGTGGTCATGACGGTGGTGTAAGCAAGTCGCGGCATCAATTCTGCGTGCAGATCGCGTACACTCACCTCCCCGCGATGCCAGATCAGCTCCATCAGCTCAGATTCGAGCTTGCCCAACTGCTCCACTGGGGCAGACGGCGCTCCGGATTTTCGCTTTAGCCACATCGGCGATGTTTTAGCTGCACGTCGAGTCTAATGCAGTGAGAACCTAAAAGTTCAGTCGAGCCTGAAACTGCAGGGACCGCGCAGGAAGCTGATTGGTAATGCCGATCAGCGGTTGTCCTATCGAAACCGGCGGCGCTGGGCCATTCCCGTACACACCATTAAAGCCCACGAAATTCGGATGATTGAAAACATTGAATGCCTCCGCACGAAGCGTAAGCTGCACGCGTTCCGACGTCAGTCGGAACGGGCGCTCAACCATAGGAGAGAAGTCGTAAATCGAGCTTCCACGTCCTGTGTTGCGGCCAACGATTACACCGTTAATCAACGGACGGTCCGCCGTTCCGCCGGGATCGCCAAAGTTGTTTGCGCCCGTAGTCAGGTTGTATGGCAAGCCTGATGCGAGCGTCGCAATTCCGCCAATCGTGATTTTCAGTGGGGCAACATAGAATCCGCTGAGCACAAAGCGATGCCGCTGATCGAAGATCGCATTCCCGTATTCGGCATGGCCGGTGAAGTTTGGATCATTGGGATTCTGGCCCGGAACGTCTGGATCAACATTATTCGTAGCGTGAGACCACGTGTAGCTGGCGAGCAGCAGAAAACGATCGGTGAAGCGATGGTTCAGATTCAAGTCGAGCGCGTGATAGTAGCCGTATCCGTTATTTACGTCGGTCAAAATTTGGGCATATGCCGGCTGCGGATTTGTTGCTTGGGCCGGATTGCATGCGGTTCCAAGCTGCGCATACAACGTTCTCCACAACGGACGCGTACAATTTGCTGCCTGCGCCGAGCGCACCGACTGCGTTCCCGATCCGGTAATCACGCGCGCAACCGATGTTGGAGCATCGACATCGAGAGGACGAACGACGCGCAGCGAGCGAGAGCCCACGTAATCGGCGCTCAACACCCAGTTGGGCGCAAGCTGCCGCTCAATGCCGAACGTCCATTGCTCAGAATACGGATTCAGCAAAGCATTGGGATATCCATTGAGTGTCGAAACGGGAAAGAAATGATTGTAGTAGCTGGCTCTGCCCGGACGTATATAGAGACTACGGACGGGCGCCTGCGCTCCAGCAGGGAATGACGGCAGAGGCACGCTGCTTACGCTGCCGGGAAAGCCGATTTGTCCAGCTTGTGCAGTGAAGTTGAAGAAGCCAGTTGGACCTGAGAGAGCGTAGTTCGCCTCTGCGTTATCCACCACCTGGGCGTAATAAATGCCAAAGCCGCCGCGCAACACCGTTGTTCCCGCTCCGCCGACGTTGTAAACGAATCCGAGGCGCGGAGCAAAGTTCTTGCGGGCATCCGTGAACGTCTGCTGTTCATAGCGCAGACCGAGATTCAGAGTCAGGTCACGGTTGAGGTGAAAATCGTCCTGCGCGAACAGAGCCCAAAGCGTGTCATCAACCGTGTAGGTCGCGTTTCCGTAGCTTTGCGTATAGCTGTTCACGTTGGAAATGTCGTCAAGGTAAGTCTGGCTCTCGCATCCGCTGATCCCCAGGCTGCAGGGCTTGTAAGTAAACGCACCGAGAAAGCTTGGCCCGCCGAACTCTTTTCCATTTCCGCCATTGTGAGCCTGAAGCACGCTGCCGCCTAAGCGCACCTGGTGGCGTCCCCAGCCCGCAGCAAGCGTGTCGCTGAAGTCATACTGGCGATTCTGCAGCTGAGCAGCCTGCGAGGTTCCGCTGACGAACGTTCCCACTCCCGTTATGGGAACAGTGAGTTGCGTGCCGAAGATTACAGGGTCGAACTGAGTGATTGGCGAAGCGAGCTGAAATTGCACTCGCGTATTGTTCACCAAGGCCGAGCTTAGGACCGCAGTCTCGCCCAGCTCCTGCGAATAGGTGCGGCGCTTGAAAATTCGATCCACTGTAGGAAGACTGTTGCCGCCAACGGCCCCGTTGGGATTCGTGTCATGAAAATTATCGGCACTGCTGCGGAAGAAGAGGTTGTTGCGCTCGTTGATCTGATGATCGATGCGCGCGAGTGCCAGCCAGCCTCGGTAGTGCCCCTCGAACGAGCCCGGCGCGACGGGTGAATTCACCGGAGAAGCACGATTTTCCCACGTGTACTCGCCAGACAGAAAGAAGTGAGTGCGTTCACGAAGTCCACTCCGTCCAAGTGGTCCACCGAAAGCGGCAGAGAACTGCTTCAGAGAATCGGAGCTAATCGAGTTTCCATTTGGGGCATTCGCGGCAGTAAAGCCCGACAACTTCGCGCCTGTGTCCGAAGGGCGAAAGGCTCCGAGCACCTCGCCGTGATATTCATCGCCGCCGCTATTAGTGACTATGTTCACTACCCCGCCCATCGACGAGCCGTACTCGGCGGAGAAGGAATTTTCTAGCACAGTCATCTCCTCTACGCTCGCAAGCGGAACGTTCGTGAAGAGAGTCTGCCGACCCCAACTGTCGATCCCTGTGCTGCCATCGAGTTCAAACGAAGTTTGGCGGCGTCCGGCTCCAGCAGTAGTGAAGAGATTCTGATTCATGAAGGCGTCCCCCTGGTTCAGTGCCGGACGGTTTGCAGAATTCAGAAGAGGCAGATAGCTGATTCGGCGGTTCAAGAGCGGAGTAGCCAACGCCTGAATAGAGCTAATACGCTCACCGAGCTGGGGCTCATCCGTAAGCACTCCACCGGCGACTCCAGTCACTTCAATCTTCACCGCTTCGCCCGCGACTGTGAATTGAAGGTTCACTTCGGCGGTTCGGCCTGCCCCCAGGGTGAGTCCCTCAATTTTGGCCTCGGCGAAGCCAGACTTAATCGCCACGAGCGAGTACGAGCCCGCAACCGGCAGTCCTGGAAGTGAAAAGCGACCCTTTGTGTCGGTGGAAATGGTTCGTTTCAGACCGGTCAGTTCGTTTGATACCGTGACGGCCGCGCCGGAAACGACTGCGGAGCTGGCATCGTGAACCTCTCCTCGAATGGTCGCTGTGTCGGGTGTTTGGCTGTGAAGCGGGTAAGCTGCGAGCAAGAACAATAAGCAGAGTGCGGCTACTTTTCTCGGCATGGTCAGAATCAACCAGCCTAAAACTTGCTGCTTCGCTACTACCAAGCCTCGTAGCGAGCACCCGGTTGAGCTGCAAGCGGACTGAGCACTGCGATCAATGTTCCTGGCAGTCAGATTTTCACCAGCGCAGGCGGATGCGCCTTTCAAGTGCTCCAGCATCTACAGACCGGATTGAACGCTAGTGGAAACATTTCCGGTGCAGTCTCTTTTTCGCGGGCGGCGACGGACGAAATCTCGAAGCAGAGAGTCTTTTAGCGGACAGGTTCTCCACCGCAGCGAACGTGGGCCTGGAGTCGCAAACCTGAGCCGTTAGAACGCGGAATAGGCCTTTCCCGGTGCAAAGCTCGAACCGATCCAGTGCGCACAGCGACCTGGTGATACAGCTCAAGGTCAGTACCGTTTGCGGAAGCAGACGGGTTAACTTACATAGCCACCGGCTACCGCGGGCGGTACTAACGGGACTGGTCAATAAATCACCTTCAACGAAAATTGAATCTGGCGCGAGTTGTTGGCCGTCCTGCTGATCATGCCGAACCCTGAGCCTTTCACCACATTCGCGGGCAGACCCATGTTCACGATGTTGAACAGGTTGAAGAACTCGGCGCGGAACTGCAGGTCGACTACTTCCGTGCCGCTGCGGCGCGTGCCGAATGGAGTGTCTTTGATGAGCGCAAAATCGTAGTTATAGAACGCAGGCCCGCGGAAGCTGTTCCTGCCTAGAGTTCCAAATCGGCCCTGATTCGGACCAGTGCCGCCGGAGAGATGGATTGGGATAAAAAAGAACGACGCATTGTTCGCTCCGCGTCCGAAGTAGTCTTCGCGCACCGCGCGCGCGGTGGAAAGATGGGGCGTTGCGATCAGATCCGGACGATCCGTGCCGCCCGAACCTGCGCCCGTCTGCTGGACTCCTGAGTAAACCGTAAATGGCAAGCCGCTGTTGATGCTGGAAATGCTCAGCAGTTCCCAGCCGCGCGTGACCTTTCTGCTCAGCGGAGAAAGGAAATCGATACTCCCGAGATGCAGATCCTGTGCAACGCTAAGGGAAAAAGCATGCGCTACGTCGAAAGTCGACGGTCCCTTTTCGGGATGAGTATCGAACGGATCTTGCGGAAGGGGAAGCGTGACTGCGCCTGCGCCCGGACCTCCTCCGGTGACAGTACTCGTATCGTCGAGCGATTTCGACCAGGTGTAGCTCGCCTGTACTCCTGGCCCGCCATTGCCAAACGTGCCTTGCAGCGAGGTTTGGAGCGCGTGATAGCTCGAATGCGAATTGCTGGTGACAAGCTGTTCTACGCCTAATCCGCCGATCACGTTGCCATTCGCGTCGAACTGCGT
>Ga0070741_10006577_pt1 | contig 24840 bp, 24 predicted proteins | sample Coa_R1_4_FD_66440 | JGI IMG/M metagenome (GOLD analysis project Ga0070741, IMG submission 66440) | Surface soil microbial communities from Centralia Pennsylvania, which are recovering from an underground coalmine fire - Coalmine... | ecosystem: Environmental > Terrestrial > Soil > Unclassified ... | reverse complement strand
CCAGTCGCCCGAGCCGAGGCCGAGGCTCGTCGTCACGACGCACGCATTGCCGTCCCCGTCGACGACGGTGAGGTTCGTGGTGTGCCCGCCGCCGACAGCGGCGGCGCCGCGCTCGAGCGCGCCGAGCAGATCGTCGCCCGACTCGAGGAGCGCCAGGGTCTCCGGCACGCCTGACAGGCCGCCGCGCGTCGCGACCCGCCGGCCTGCGAGCTCGACCCACGACGGCTCGAGCCACGCGGCGCGGTAGCCGCGCAGGTCGGCCTCGGTGATCGCGCCGCCGCGCTCGCGCACGAGCGCAAGCAGCGCGGCGGCGATCGAGCCCGAGTACACGGAGGCAGCGCCCTCGTCGCGGACGAGCTCGAGCGCCGAGACGAGACCCGGCTGGCGCAGGACGTCACCGGTTCCGAGGAGCGAGCCGCCGGGCGCGTACAGCGACGCGCCTTCGCGCATCGTCATCACGGGCTCGAGCATCGCGAGGCACGCGGCGTGCGCAGGCGGCATCGCGACGCCCTCGCGCGCGAGGCGCAGCGCAGGCTCGACGAGGCGCGCCCAGGGCAGCCGCCCGCCGCGGCGCCACAGCGCCTCGAGCCCGGCCGGGACGCCGGGAACCGCGCAGGACGACGCGCCGATGGCGTAGTGCACGAGCTCCTCGCCGAACGGCACGCGCAGCTCGTCCATCGGGGCGCCTGCGCCCGACGGCACGGCGACGAAGCAGTCGAGCAGCGACGCCGTGCCGGAGCCGGCGTCCCACCAGATGGCGTGGCCGCCGCCGAGCAGCCCCGTCATCACGGTCTCGGCAACGCACGAAGCGAGGCAGGCGGCAACCGCGGCGTCGGCGGCCGAACCGCCGTCGGCGAGGATCTCCGCGCCCGCGTCGGCCGTCGCCGGATGCCCGGCCGCGATCACGAGACGCGACGGGCGAGCCGCGACCCGAACCGTCCGAACCCGTCCCGCGGAAAGTCGAACCGGTCGCCCAGCCGCTCGCCGACCGCGATCTCGAACGTGCGCTCGTCGAGCGCGAGCCCGATGTACTCGACGCCCTCCTCGACGAGCACGACTCCGTCGCTCGCGTCCGGGTACAGCACCTCGTGGCGGCCGTCGCCGTTCTCGTACACACCCGCGAACCGCGCGTACTCCTCCGGTGCGAGCTTCCGGTGGACGCGCGGCGCGCGCGGCTCGCCGACGACGCGGCGGAAGAACTCGTCCTCGATCTGGCGCAGCGCCTTCGTGCCGAGGGACGAGTTGGTCAGTCCGACGAACACCGCCTCGCGCTCGGGAACGAGCAGGAAGCTCGACTGAAAGCCGCCGTACGACCCGTCGTGCTTCCAGATGCCGGCACCGCCGACCTGCTCGCCGAACAGGCCGTACCCGTAGACCATCCCGATCGGCCTGCCGACCGCGACCGCCATCTCCCGGAAGACCGGGGCCGAGAGGAGCCAGCGGCCGAAGCGGAGCAGGTCGCCGGCGTTCGACGTGAGCCCGCCGGACGGCCGCCGCGCGCGCGGGTAGGGCGGAGGCGGCAGCTCCTCGCCGGTCCCTTCGAGGTCCGGCTCGGCGAACGAGGTCGCCTCGAGCCCGGCCGGCTCGAGCACCCGCTCGGCGAGCGCGTCCTCGTAGCTCGCGCCGGCGCGCTCCGCAGCGAGCCAGCCTGCGAGCCAGTAGCCGGTGTTCGCGTACGACCAGATGTCGTCCGAGCCGGTGAGCCGGGGCACCGACGGCAGCTCGGCCACGAGGGCGCCGAGCGCCTCGTCGCCCTGGCCGAAGCGCGCGGTGTCGCCGTCCGGAAGCTCGCAGTCGAAACCGCTCGTGTGCGAGAGCACGTGCCGGACACGGACGTCCTCGGGCCAGACGCCGACCCCCTCGTCGAGCCCGAGCACCGAGAGCGCGAGCGCCGCCGTGAACGGCTTCGTGACGGATGCGATCAGGAAGCGCGTCTCCGGCGAGCAGCCGAGCGCGAGCGTCTCGGAGGCGTCGCCGACCGAGACCCCGACCGCGAGCGCGGGCACCGACCACGCCGCCGCAGCCGCCTCGCAAACCTCCGAAAACCGCGTATCCAACACGAATCCGCTACCCTACTCGGCGACCCGGCCTCGGCCGTTCGCGTCTTCCTTCGCGGCGGCGGTGACCTGGGCGTCCATCAACGAGAGGAGAACCATGACCCTCACCAAGGAAGAGAAGCTGGAGCACGTCGGCAAGTTCGGCAAGCACGAGACGGACACGGGCTCGCCCGAGGTCCAGATCGCGATGCTGACCCAGCGGATCAACACGCTGACCGAGCACCTGCGCACCCACAAGCACGATCACTACTCGCGCCGTGGCCTGCTCAAGCTCGTCGGCCGCCGCCGCCGGTTCCTGAACTACCTGCAGCGGAAGGACCTCGAGGGCTACCGCGCCCTCATCAAGGAGCTCGGCCTCCGCCGCTAGCTCCCAAAACCCCCGAAGGGTGGAGCTTGGGCGAGCGCTCACAGCGAGCGCTGACCCAATCTCCACCCTTCACAGCACAGTGGAGGAATAGAGAGATATGAGCATTGTCGAAGCTGAGCACCCCGCCGGGGTGCCGGTTTCCGTGTCCGTCGAGATCGGCGGACGTGAGATCCGGTTCGAGACCGGGAAGCTCGCGAAGCAGGCCGACGGCGCCGTCGTCGTCTCCAGCGGGCAGACCGTCGTGCTCGGCACGGCGCAGGGCCGGACGGAGGCGCGCGAAGGCGCGGACTTCTTCCCGCTCACCGTCGACGTCGAGGAGCGGATGTATGCCGCCGGGAAGATCCCGGGCGGTTTCTTCAAGCGCGAGGGTCGTCCGACCGAGCGCGCGATCCTGACGGCCCGCATGATCGACCGCCCGGTGCGGCCGCTGTGGCCGAAGGGCTACCGCAACGAGACGCAGTGCGTCGGCACCGTCTTCTCGGCCGACATGGTCGTCCCGCACGACATCCTCGCGATCAACGCGGTGTCGGCGGCCCTGACCGTCTCGCCGCTGCCGTTCCTGGGCCCGATCGGCGCCGTGCGCATGGGCCTGATCGAAGGCAACCTCGTCGTCAACCCGACGCTCGAGGAGACGGAGCACCATTCCGACCTCGACCTGATCGTCGTCGGCACGAAGGACGGCCTCACGATGGTCGAGGCGGGCGCGAACCGCGTGCCCGAGCAGGTCATCCTCGAGGCGCTCGAGATCGCGCACCGCGAGATCGTCAAGCTCTGCGACGCGCAGATCGAGCTCCGGGCCAAGGCCGGCAAGACCAAGTGGCTCGACCCCGCCGTCACGGAGCGGCTCGAGGGCCAGTACGGCCACGAGATCTGGACGCGCATCCAGGAGCAGGGCCTCCGCGAGGCCGCCGGGATCGTCGAGGAGATCGTCGCGAAGGAGAGCGGCGAGGTCACCCTCGAGTCAAACCAGGCGCAGGTCTTCGGCGAGCTGCAGGTCCGCTCGTCGCTCGCCCAGATCCTCGAGAAGCAGCGCTCGGTCGCTGCCGAGACCGCCGTGCGCGAGCAGTTCGAGAGCGACCTGCGCGGCCTCACCGACGCCGAGCAGGACTCGAAGGAGCTGAAGTCGGCGAAGCGCAACCTGCTGTACGACCGGATCGTCGAGACCGTCGTGCTGCCCTTCCCGGGCGGCGGCGAGGACGGCGAGAAGGACTCGCTGACGAAGAGCTACGTCAAGAAGGCGTGCGACGCGGTCTACAAGAACCTCGTGCGCACGAAGATCGCTGTCGACAAGCGCCGCCCCGACGGGCGGACGGAGACGGAGATCCGCCCGATCGAGGTCGAGGTGTCGGTCATGCCGCGCACTCACGGCTCGGGCCTCTTCACCCGCGGGCAGACGCAGATCATGACGCTGCTGACGCTCGGCACGGCGAAGGAGGGCCAGCGGATCGACGACCTCTCGCTCGAGACGGATCGCCGCTACATGCACCACTACAACTTCCCGCCCTACTCGGTGGGCGAGACGGGCCGCATGGGCTCGCCGAAGCGCCGCGACATCGGCCACGGCGCGCTCGCGCAGCGTGCGCTCGAGGCGGTGCTGCCGCCGGCGGAGGAGTTCCCGTACACGATCCGCCTCGTGTCCGAGACGCTCGAGTCGAACGGCTCGTCGTCGATGGGCTCGGTGTGCGGCTCGACGCTCGCACTGATGGACGCGGGCGTGCCGATCAAGGAGCCGGTCTCCGGCATCGCGATGGGCCTCGTCAAGGAGGGCGACGACTACGTCATCCTCACCGACATCCAGGGCGCCGAGGATCACCTCGGTGACATGGACTTCAAGGTCGCCGGCACGCCGGACGGGATCACGGCGCTCCAGATGGACATCAAGATCACCGGCGTCAGCCGGGAGATCATGGAGCGCGCGCTCACGCAGGCCAAGGAGGCTCGCGTCGCGATCCTCGGCCGGATGCTCGAGGCGATCTCGTCGCCGCGCGAGGCACTCGCCGAGCACGCGCCGCGGATCTCGACGATCCAGATCAACCCGGACTTCATCGGGATGGTCATCGGCAAGGGCGGCGAGACGATCCGCTCGCTCGAGTCCGAGTACGACGTCCAGATCGACATCGAGGAAGACGGCACGATCCTCGTCTACGCGACCGAGGGCACCAAGGGCGACGCCGCGATCGAGGCGATTCGCAACCTGACCAAGGAGCCCGAGGTCGGCGACGAGTACACCGGCCGCGTCGTCAAGACGACCGACTTCGGTGCGTTCGTCGAGCTGAAGAAGGGCACCGACGGCCTGCTCCACGTCTCGAACGTCGGCCCGGGCCGCGTCAACCACATCGAAGACGTCATCCAGCGCGGCGACGTCCTCGACGTGCTCGTGCAGGAAGTGGACAAGGCGCGCGGCCGCATCGGCCTCAAGCTCGTCCAGAAGCACGAGAACGGCGGCTTCGTCTCCCCGGAGGAGCTCGTCGAGCGGGCGAAGGACGCCCCGCCGCGCGAGCCCCGCGAGGAGCGCCCGCGCCGCGACGGCGACCGCCGCGGCCGTGGCGGCCCGCGCGGCCCGCGTCGCGACCGCGAGGAGTCGCGCAGCGAGTAAGTAGGGTCGGCGGCGTGCAGCCGCCAGCCACGCTCACCGACGGCGTGGTCGTCCTCCGCGAGTTGCGCGAGGGCGACCGCGCCGTCGTTCTATCGACGATGCGCGACCCGGTCGTCGCACGCTGGCTGAACATGCCGCGCGTGCCGGGTGACCGCGACTTCGACTCGCTGCTTCGGCTCGGCCGTGCGGGTCGCACGTCCGGCGATCGCATCGACTACACGGTCACGCGGGCCGGTGAGGACGTCGCGCTCGGCGCCGTGATCGCTTCTCGCCGTGTGCGCGACAACTACGAGATCGCCTATCTCGCCGGTGAGGCCGGCCGCGGCAGCGGCTTGATGACGCGGGCGGTGCGGCTCCTGTGCGACGCGCTCTTCGCGGGTGGGGTCGGGCGCATCGAGATCCGCACGCATCCCGACAACGTCGCCTCGCAGCGGCTCGCCGAGCGCTGCGGCTTCCGCCGCGAAGGGCGCGAGCGGAAGTCGATCTGGCTGCACGGAAAGCGCGAAGATGCGCTCGTGTGGTCTCTGCTCCCGGACGACCCGCGATGAGGCTGCATTCGCTGCGGAACCACTCGCTGTACGTCGCGCCGATCCGCATCGGGCTCGGACTGCTCTGGCTCGCTCTCTCGCGCGTCGCAGGCCTGACGCAGGCGAGCGCGGTGCTCGCGTTCGGCGGCGGGCTGTTCGTCATCGTCTTCGTGGCGTTCCAGGACCCGCGCGTCGCGTTCCTGCGGGCGGGCGAGCCGGAGCCGGCGCCGCCGGACGCGCAGTGCGCGGGCGTCGTCGAGCAGGCACTCGCAGCGACGATCCCCAGCACGCTCGGTGTGACCGTGCTGGCCGCGATCGCGATCTGGTTCCAGCCGGTCCTGGCGGCGATCATGGGTGGGATCTCGGCCGGCCTCGGCGTCGCGGGTGTGCTCCGCGTCTGGCAGGTGCCGGCCGACCTGTGGTTCGACCGCCGCACGAAGGTGCTGTACCGCCGCTAGCGAACTACGCTACGCGCGTGCAGAACTGGGTGCTGACCGAGCTCGACTCGGGCGAGCGGGTGATCTCGGAGCGCCTGGATCACGTCCGCTCGGCCGCGGTGGGCTACTGGATCGGCGCCGGGTCACGCGACGAGCAGGCCGGTGAGGCAGGCGTTACCCACTTCATCGAGCATCTCCTCTTCAAGGGGACGAGCCGGTACAGCGCACTCGAGATCGCCGAGATCTTCGACGGCCTCGGCGGCGAGCTGAACGCGGCCACGTCGCGCGAGCACACGCTCGTCTACGCGCGCGTCCCGGACCACCACCTCGAGACGGCTATGGACGTGATGGGCGACATGGTCTTCTCGCCGACGTTCTCCGAGCTCGACGCCGAGCGCGAAGTGGTGCTCGAGGAGATAGCGATGTACGACGACGCCCCGCAGGAGCTCGTGCACGACCTGATCGCCGAGGCGGTCTTCGGCGACCATCCGCTCGGCCGGCCGGTGATCGGCACGGCCGAGGTCATCTCGGGGATCGAGCGCGAGTCGATCGCGCGCTACCACCACGAGATGTACGTACCCGGGAACATCGTCGTCGCCGCCGCCGGGAACATCGAGCACGACCGGATCGTCGAGCTCGTCGAGCGCGCGCTCGAAGGTCGTGCGACGACGAGCCGCAAGCAGCTCAACACCCGTCCGCCGCTCGTCAGCGCGCCGCCGCCGAAGCTCCGCTTCCTGCGCAAGGACACCGAGCAGTACCACGTGTGCCTCGCCGCGCCCGGCATCTCGCGCTCCGATCGCCGTCGCTTCGCCGCCTCGCTGCTCGATTCGATCCTCGGCGGCTCAGCGTCGTCGCGGCTCTTCCAGGAGATCCGCGAGAAGCGGGGCATGGCCTACGCCGTGTACTCGTTCGTGTCGCAGTACACCGACACCGGCCAGATCGGGATCTACCTCGGGACCCGGGAGGACAACCTCGACGACGCGCTCGCGATCGCCGCCGAGCAGATCGCCGACATCGCAGCCGGCAACCTGCCCGCGCGTGAGCTCGAGCGCGCGAAGGAGAATCTGAAGGGCCGCATCCTGCTGTCGATGGAGTCGACGTCGACGCGCATGAACCGTCTTGGCAAGTCGCTGATCACCGACTCCGAGCTGCTGTCGCTCGACCGGATCGTCGCCGAGATCGACGGCGTCGAGGCGGCGTCGGTGTCCGAGCTCGCCGCAGCCCTGCTCGCATCGGAGCGGCTCTCGGCGGCGTGCATCGGCCCGAACGAAGATCGGTTCCTGGCGGCACTCGAACGCATCACGCCCGAGCTCGCGCCCGCCGCGTGAAGGTCCTCCTCAACGGCCGCGGCGGGAAGGTCGGCTCGGTCCTAGGGCCGGGGCTCGAGGCGGGTGGGCACACGCTCGTCGACCGCCTCGACGACGCCGAGGCGATGGTCGACTTCACGACCGCGGCCGCCGTGGTCGCGAACGTGCGCGCAGCCGTCGAAGCCGGTGTCCCCGCCGTCGTCGGAACGACGGGCTGGGAGCCGCAGCAATTCGCGGATGCGCCGGTGACGGTGTTCTACGCCCCGAACTTCGCGATCGGCGCCGTGCTGATGATGCGCTTCGCGGCCGAGGCGGCCCCGCACTTCGAGCGCGCCGAGATCGTCGAGCTCCACCACGCGCAGAAGCTCGACGCTCCGTCGGGAACGTCGAAGCTCACCGCCGAGCGCATGGGCGGCGACGTCCCGATCCACTCGGTGCGGCTGCCGGGCCTCAACGCGCACCAGGAGGTGATCCTCGGCGGGGCGGGCGAGACGCTCACGATCCGGCACGACGCGCTCTCGCGCGAGGCGTACACACCCGGTGTCCTGCTCGCGCTCGCGAAGCTGTCGTCGCTGCCGCCGGGACTGACCGTCGGGCTTGACGCTCTTCTCTGAACGCCTCGTCGTCGCCGGCGTCGAGCTCGACCTGCTGCGGCCGGAGTCGCCCGAGGAGCTGATCGACGAGGAGGCGTTCGCCGACGACGAGTTCCTGCCGTACTGGGCGGAGCTCTGGCCGGCTGCGACCGCGCTGGCGGAGGCGCTGCCCGACGTCGCCGGGCTGCGAGTCGTCGAGCTCGGCTGCGGCCTCGGCGTCACCTCGCTCGTCGCCGCCGCGAAGGGCGCGCACCTCACCTCGACCGACTGGGCCCCCGACGCGATCGAGCTGCTCCGCCGGAACGCCGAGCGAAACGCGCTCGAGCTGCGCGCCGAGGTACGCGATTGGCGCGAGCCGTGGGCGGAGCGGTTCGACCTCGCGCTCGCCGCCGACGTCTTCTACGAACGCCGCAACGTCGAGCCGCTGCTCGAACGCCTGCCGCAGCTTGCACCGACCGCGTTGATCGGGCTCGCAGGCCGGCCGTACGAGCAGGAGTTCCTGCGCCGCGCGGGCGCGGTCACCGAGGTCGGCTCGCGGGTGGTGCGCATAGACTTCGCGTGATGCTCGGCAACGTCCTGACCGCGATGGTGACCCCGTTTCGCGAGGACGGATCGGTCGACTTCGACGCGTTCCAGCGGCTCGCGCGCCACCTCGTCGAGAACGGCTCGGACGGCGTCGTCGTGGCCGGCACGACCGGCGAGAGCCCGACGCTGACCGACGAGGAGCGCCTCGATCTCTTCCGGGCCGCGATCGAAGCCGTCGGTGAAGACGCGACGGTCGTCGCCGGTACCGGCACGTACTCGACGGCGCACTCCGTTCACCTGACCGAGGCGGCGCACGAGCTCGGCGCCGATGCCTTCCTCGTGGTGACGCCGTACTACAACAAGCCGCCGCAGCGCGGCATCGTCGCGCACTTCGAGGAGGTCGCGCGCGCGAGCGACCGGCCGGTCGTCGTCTACAACATTCCCGCCCGCGTCGTCATCGACATCGAGCCGGAGACGATCTCGCGGCTCGCCGAGATCGAGACCGTGCGCGCGGTGAAGCAGGCGCATGCCGACCTCGGCGAGGCGCGCCACGTCGTCGAGACGGGGCTTGCGCTCTACGCAGGCGATGACAATCTGATCCAGCCGTTCCTCGAGCTCGGCGGGATCGGCGGCGTCTGCGTGCACACCCACGTCGTCGGCCCGCAGGTCAACGAGCAGGTCGCGGCCGCGCTCGCCGGCGACCTCGACCGGGCGCGCGAGCTCGACCGGCAGCTCAAGCCCTCGTACGAGCTCCTCGGCGTCGCGCCGAACCCGATTGCGATCAAGGCGGCGCTGGCCCTCCTCGGGCATGAAGTGGGCGGTCACCGGCTTCCGCTCGTGTCCGCCACCGAGGACGAGGTGGCGCAGGTGCGCGGCTGCCTCGAGCGGCTCGGCTTGCTCGTTCGCGCCTGACGGCACCCGACCGGCCTACACTGCGGGGCCAATGGACGCGCTTCGCATCATTCCGCTCGGCGGCCTCGGCGAGGTCGGCAAGAACATGACCGTCTACGAGATCGCCGGCGAGACGATCGTCGTCGACGCCGGCATGTCGTTCCCGCGCGACGAGCACCTGGGCGTGGACGTGATCCTGCCCGACTTCGGCTACCTGCGCGATCGCCGCGTGCGCGCGGTCGTCCTCACCCACGCGCACGAGGATCACGTCGGCTCGCTGCCGTTCCTGATGCGCGAGGTGCGCGTCGACGAGATCTGGGCGACGCGGCTCACGCTCGGACTCGTGAAGTCGAAGCTCGACGAGCACGGACTGCTCCGCGCGGCCGAGCTGTGCGAGGCGGATCCGGAAGGCGCGCCGGTCGAGCTCGGCCCGTTCCGGCTCGAGTTCATCCGCATGGCGCACTCGATCCCCGACGCGGTCGGGATCGCGATCGAGACGAGCGCGGGACGCGTGTTCCACAGCGGCGACTGGAAGCTCGACCACACGCCGGTCGACGGGCTGAAGACGGACGTCGGCCGCCTCGCCGACCTGGGCAACCGCGGCGTCGACCTGCTGCTCGGCGACTCGACGAACGCCGAGCGCCCCGGCTTCACGCGCTCCGAGCGCGTCGTCGGCGAGGCGTTCCGGCAGATCATCCCGACGCGCAGCGGCCGGGTGCTGGTCACGAGCTTCGCGTCGAACATCCACCGGATGCAGCAGGCGATCGACGTCGCCGTCGACTGCGGCCGCAAGGTGGTCGTCGTCGGCCGCTCCATGCGCCGCAACCTGAACGTCGCGCGCAACCTCGGCTACGTCGAGGTTCCGGACGACGTGCTCGTGCGGCCTGCCGACCTCGACGAGGTGCCGCCGCACGAGCAGCTCGTGCTCTGCACCGGCTCGCAGGGCGAGCCGCTGTCGGCGCTCACGCGCATCGCGTACAACGACCACCCGGCGATCAAGGTCGAGCGCGGCGACACCGTCATCCTCTCCGCGCGTCCTGTGCCCGGCAACGAGCTGCGCGTGCACGACACGATCAATCAGCTCACGAAGAACGGCGCCGAGGTGCTGCACGAGGAGAACGCCGACGTGCACGTCTCCGGCCATGCGCGCGCCGAGGAGCTGCGCACGCTGCTCGGTCTCGTGCGGCCGAAGGCGCTCATGCCGATCCACGGCGAGTACCGCATGCAGGCCGCGCACGCTCGCCTCGGTCAGGAGTCCGGCATTCCTGCGTCGTCGATCGTGCTGGCGGAAAACGGCGACGTGGTCGAGCTGACGCCGGAGGGCGTGCGCATCGTCGAGCGGATCGAGGCGGGCGTCACGTTCGTCGACGGGCTCGGCGTGGGGGACATCTCCGACGTCGCGCTGCGCGACCGCCGTCACATGTCCGAGGACGGCGTGCTGATCGTCGTGACGACGCTCGCCGACGGCTCTGCCTCGCAGCCCGAGCTGATCTCGCGCGGCTTCGCCGAGAGCGAAGAGCTGCTCGCCGAGATGCGCCAGGAGGCGCACGAGATCGTCAGCGAGCTGCTCGAGGACGACATCCGCGAGATCAAGCTGCTGCAGGAGCACATCCACGACGGGATCGGCCAGCTGATCTACGACCGCACCCGCCGCCGCCCGATGATCCTGCCCGTGGTGGTCGAGGTATGAGCCGGTGACGATCCCGCTCGCGTCCCGCCCGGACTGGGCGGCGGTGATCGTCGAGCACGCGGCGGAGGAGCGGACGGCGCAGCGGCTGATCGGCCAGCTGCTCGCGGTCGAGGTGGCCTCGCTCGCGTTCTGCCGCCTGCTCGAGCGCTGGGCGCGCGGCGAGGCGGAGCCGAGCACCCCCGGCCGGCGGCAGGCGGCCCTGCGGCGCGCCGCGGACCGCGTCGAGACGGCGCTCGCCGGGCTGGAGACGCCGCTCGGCCGCTACTTGTTGGAGCTGGAGGCAGATCAGGCCGAAGGCCGCTCGTGGTTCGGCGAGCCCGGCCCCGCGGAGCTCGTCGACTGGGAGCCGGTGCTCGAGCGCGCCGGTGTGCGGGTCGCCCCGCATCGCGTCGCCGCGGCGTACCTCGAGCTGGCGGTCCTCGTGCGCGCGCTCGAGGGGCTCTCGGCGACCGTGCGCTGGCAGTCCGCGCTCGACGCGCACTCGCTTTGGGCGGGGCTGTTCGACCTGCGCGAGAACCTGCTCGGCGGCGCGCTCGACGACCTGCGCGCGATCGCAGCCTGAACGAGCTCGTCGAGCGGATTCGCGCGAGCCGTCCCCCGGCCGGTGTGGCGACGCGGATCGTCGCCGTCGACGGCCACGGCGGTGCGGGCAAGTCGACGTTCGCCGAACGGCTCTCGGAGGCGCTCGGCGGCGTGCCCGTCGCCCACACCGACGACTTCGCGAGCTGGGAGGTGCCGATCGACTGGTGGCCGCGCTGCATCGCCGAGCTGCTCGAGCCGCTGGCGCGCGGGGAGACCGCGCGCTACGAGGTGACGGCGTGGGACGGCGTGCCGCGTCCGCCGGCGGTCGTGCCCGCAGGCGAGACGGTGATCCTCGAGGGGGTGACCGCCTCGCGCGTCGCGTTTCGGCCGTTCCTCGCCTTTGCGATCTGGATCGACACCCCGCGCGAGCTCTGCTTCCGCCGCGGGATCGAACGGGACGGCGAGGAGATGGTCGGCGAGTGGGAGAAGTGGTTCGCCGGCGAGGACGCCTACATCGCGCGCGAGGATCCGCTCGCGTACGTTGACGTGGTTGTCCCGGGTGTCTGACGTCGAGCTCACCGTCGTCGGGTCGATCAACCTCGACCTCGTCGCGCGGGTGGAGCGCCTGCCGCGCGCGGGGGAGACCGTCGTCGGCGGCGACTTCGTGCGCCTGCCGGGCGGCAAGGGAGCGAACCAGGCCGTCGCAGCGGCGCGGCTCGGCGCGCACGTGCGCATGGTCGGCGCGGTCGGCAACGACCCGCTCGCCGACGAAGCGCTCGGCGACCTGATCGAGGCCGGGGTGGAGCTCGACCTGACGCACGCCGGCACGACTGGCATCGCGCTCATCCTCGTCGCCGACGGCGGCGAGAACCAGATCGTCGTCGTGCCGGGCGCCAACGCGGACGTGCCGCCGACGAGCCCGGGCGGAGCGGTGCTCGCGCAGCTCGAGGTTCCGGACGAGGTCGTTCGCGCGGCCGCGCGCGACGCGACGTTCTTCGCGCTGAACGCGGCGCCGGCGCGGCCGATCGACCTCGAGCCCGACCTGCTGATCGTGAACGAGCTCGAGCACGAGGTCGTCTCGCGCGGCTCGCTCGTCGCCGTCACCTACGGCGCGGACGGGGCTGCGCTCTTCGAGAACGGCAGTGAGATAGCGCGCGCCCGCCCGCCGCGCGTCGACGCCGTCGACGGCACGGCTGCGGGGGATGCATTCGCAGCCTGTCTCGTCGTGTCGCTGCTCGAAGGGCGAGAGCGGGGCGAGGCGCTCGCGCGGGCCTGTGCGGCCGGCGCGCTTGCGGCGTCGCGCTTCGGCGCGCAGCCTTCTCTGCCCACAGCCGACGAGGTTGCAGCGATACTCGCCGCATGACTCCGACTCCGATCATTCTCGACTGCGATCCCGGCCACGACGACGCGATCGCGATCCTGCTGGCGCTCGCGTCGCCCGAGATCGAACTCGTCGCCGTGACGACCGTGTGTGGCAACCAGACGCTCGACAAGACCACGAACAACGCGCTGCGCGTGCTCGAGCTCGCCGGCCGCGGCGACATCCCGGTCTACGCAGGGGCCGACGGGCCGATCGTGCGCGAGCGCGAGGTGGCGGCGCACGTCCACGGCGAGTCGGGTCTCGACGGCCCAGACCTGCCGCCGCCCTCGCAGAGCGCGCAGCCGCAACACGCGGTCGAGTTCCTCGCCGAGCAGTTCCGGCGCGCCGACAAGCCGGTGCTCGTTCCGACCGGCCCGCTGACCAACATCGGCCTGCTGTTCGCGGCCTACCCCGACGCGCGGCCCGATCGGATCGTGCTGATGGGCGGCGCGGTGGGCGAGGGGAACCGCACGCCGGCGGCCGAGTTCAACATCTGGGCCGACCCGGAAGCGGCGGAGCGCGTATTCGCCGAAGGGCTCGACACGACGATGGTCGGGCTCGACGTGACGCACAAGGCGCTGATCACCCGCGACCACTCGGAGCGCATGCGCGGCGCCGGCAAGGTCGGCAAGGCGGTCGCCGAGCTGATGGACTTCTACATGCGGTTCCACGACGAGCGCTATCCGGAGCTGCACGGCTCGCCGATGCACGACCCGGTCTGCGTCGCGCACCTGATCGACCCGACGCTGATGCAGGTTCGCGACGCGTTCATCGAAGTGGACTGCTCGACCGGGCCGAGCTGGGGACGCACGAACGTCGACTACCGCGGCCGCGAGCACTTCGGCCCGCCGAACGCGAAGGTCGGGATCGACATCGACGGCGAGCGCTTCGGCGAGCTGATCGTCGAGCGGATCAGCAGCCTTTCATGATCGTGCTGGGGCTGATCGCCCCGCACGGCAACCCGGTGTTCGAGCAGCCGGACGGGCCGACGGCGCAGGGGATGGCCGAGCTGAAGCAGCGGCTCGACGACGCCCACGTCGAGGCGGTGATCCTCGCGACCCCGCACGGAGCGCTGCTCGACGACATGTTCGGCGTCGTGCGCTCCTCGCGGCTCGAGGAGCACGGCAACCAGTTCGTCGACGCCGAGCATCTCTACGACGGGCCCGGCGAGCCCGAGCTGGCCGAGGCCTGCGTGCGCGCGCTGCGCGACGAAGGCCTGCCCGCAGTCGGGCTCACCTTCGGCACGACGGTCGCCGGGTCGTCGGTGATGCCCGTCGACTGGGGCGCCGGCATCCCGCTGTGGTTCCTGCGCTCGCCCGCGGTGGTCGTCACGCCGTGCCGTGCGCTGACCAACGAGCGGCACGTTCGCGCCGGTGCTGCGCTCGCGAGCGCGACCGGCGATCGGCGCATCGCGTTCGTCGCCAGTGCCGACCACGGGCACGGCCACGCCGCGGACGGCCCGTACGGCTTCAGCGAGCACTCGAAGCCCTACGACGACGCGATCGTGGACATCGTCGAACGGAACGCGCTCGCAGAGCTCGTCGGCTGGGACGCGCAGGTCGCGCGGGACGCGCTCGCCGACAGCTTCTGGCAGCTGCTGATGCTGCACGGCGCACTCGGCGAGGGGACGTTCGCGGCCGAGCTCCTGTCGTACGAGGCGCCGACCTACTTCGGCATGTTGACGGCCTCGTTCAGGCGCGTCAGATAGACCGTCTTGCCGTCGGGCGACAGGCCGTAGCTCAGACCCGGGTACGCGGCGCGCGTGATCACGTGGAGCCGGTTCGTGGCGATCAGGCGCAGCACGAGCCGTCCCTCTGCGTCCCAGTAGACGACACCGCGGCCGTTCGGAGTCCACTCCGGCGCCAAGCCTTGTTCGACGTTGCTCGCGAGCTGCCGCGACCCATGTTTGGTGATGAGCTCGAGCCCGTGGAGGCTCAACGCGACGACGCGAGTCCCGTCGGGCGAGACGGCTGCCGGTCCGGGGGTGCCGGCCAGGATCGTGCGCCAGACGAGCGTCCCGTCGGGGCGCCACACTGCAAGCTCGTCGCGCTGGGTCTCCTTGCCGGGGCGAAGCTGTAGCTCGGCGGAGATGTAGTGGCCGCTCCACGCCGGGCCCCAGCCGCCGTTCGGGCGGGCGAGCGTCCGGATCCGTGTGCCGTTCGCGCGATCGATGACGAGGGAGGTCGCGTCCCACGTGGCGTACCGTGTCTGATCCGGTGACCAGGCAAGCTCTCTGAACGAGGTCAGGTTGCCGAGGAGCTTCGGCGAGGCCCCGTCGAGCGGCACCCGCCAGAGCGCCGTTCGCGTCAGAGCCGGACGCTCGAGCAGCAGCGCCTTCCCGTCCGCCGTCGCGACCGGGAACTCCCACTGACCGTGCAGCGTCAGCACCGGTCGCGGCGTGCCCCCGGCGACTGGCACAGCGAGCAGCGAGGTCGAGCCGGCGAAGACCGCCGGCGGCTGGTCGATTCGATGCTGCTTGAGGATCAGCGGCACCATTGCGGCGGCGCCGGCGGCCAGGGCGACTACAGCGGCGACGAGGACCCCGGCGAGGCGCACGATCCGCCTCATCGGCATCAGTTCGGGGCGGCTTGAGGGAGGACCATCGCTCGAAAGCGCGAAGTGCCCGTCATGGCGCGCAAGAAGCGGCCCCACAAGACGTCCCCGAAGACGCCGAGCCGCGTCAAGAAGCGCCGCTCGACGAGAAAGGCGCGGGCGCACCACCGTCCCGAGCTCGTCGGGCTGGGTCTCGTCGGGCTCGGCGTCTTCCTGGCCTGCGTCCTCTGGTTCGGCTTCAGCGGCGGCCCGGTCGCGCACCTCGTGAAGAGCGGGGTCGGCGCGGCCGCGTACCTGTCGCCGCTCGTCCTGTGCCCGCTCGGCGCGCTGATCGTCGCGCGCAGCGCGCTCGTCGACGTCCGTCCGTTCCGCCTCGGCCTCGGCGTCGCCGTCCTCGGCCTGATGCTGACGCTCGGCTCCGGCCACGGCGGCCTGCTCGGCCGCGGCCTCGAGAACCTCGTTGCGCTCGGCCTCGGCACGACCGGCTCGACCATCCTCGGCGTGCTGCTCGCGATCGCCGGCGCGACCTTCCTCACCGGCACGAGCATCGGCGCGTTCCTGCGCAAGACCGGTCACGTCATGCACCACGCCCAGAGTCGCGTGCGCATGCCGCAAGGCCGGAACCTGGTTCGCGAAGCGAACCAGGTTCCCGTCGTCAGCGCTTCGCCTCCCGTCGACGTCAAGACCGACTACCCCGACCTGGTGAGCGACAGCGTGTCGGTCGGGCCGCCGCCGATGCTCTTCGATGCGGCGGCCGACGAGGACACGGCCGAGAACACCCAGGAAGAGCTCTTCCCGCTGGAACCGCTCGAGCCGCTCGCCGAGTACGAGCTGCCGGACCGCGCCCTGCTCAAGAAGTCGAAGGCGGGCGCCGGCCCGAACGGCGAGGCGAACCAGCGCGTCGCCGAGGCGCTCGTCACCTGTCTTGCGCACTTCGGCGTCGAGGCGACGGTCGTCGGGCAGATCTCGGGCCCGCGCGTGACGCGCTACGAGCTGCAGCTCGCGCCGGGCACGAAGGTCGGCAAGGTCGCGAACCTGAAAGACGACCTGAGCTACGCTCTCGCGACGACGGAGATCCGCATCCTCGCGCCGATCCCCGGCAAGCAGGCGGTCGGCGTCGAGGTGCCGAATCTCAGCCCGAACCTCGTCACGCTCGGCGACATCTACGACGACCTGCCGCAGAGCGCGAGCCCGCTCTCGGTGTGGCTCGGCAAGGACATCTCAGGCGCATCGGTGTGGGCCGACCTCGCGCGCATGCCGCACATCCTGATCGCCGGCACGACCGGCTCCGGTAAGTCCGGCTGCATCAACACGATCCTCACGTCGATCCTTCTCCGCTCGACTCCGGACGAGGCGCGGCTCATCCTGATCGACCCGAAGCGCATCGAGCTCAACTACTACGAGTCGATCCCGCACCTCCTGACTCCGGTCGTCTCGAGCCCGAAGGAGGCGAGCGCCGTCCTCCTGAACGTCGTCACCGAGATGGAGCGCCGCTACGAGCGCCTCTCGCAGGTGCGCGCGCGCAACCTGCCGGAGGCGAACCGCGCGTTCCGCAAGCGCGGCGAGGAGGAGCTGCCGTACCTGCTCGTCGTGATCGACGAGCTCGCCGACCTGATGATGGTCAGCCCGCAGGAAGTCGAGGACTCGATCATCCGGCTCGCGCAGAAGTCGCGCGCCGTCGGCATCCATCTCGTGCTCGCGACGCAGCGCCCGTCGGTCGACGTGATCACCGGCATGATCAAGGCGAACGTTCCGTCGCGCATCGCGTTTGCGGTCTCGTCGCAGACCGACTCGCGCGTGATCCTCGACGCGAACGGCGCCGAGAGCCTGCTCGGCCAGGGCGACATGCTCTTCAAGCCGCTCGGGACGTCGCGCCTGCAGCGGGTGCAGGGCGCGTTCGTCACCGAGGAGGAGATCGCGATGATCGTCGAGCAGACGCGCGCGCAGCGTGAGCAGCAGGTCGACGAGACCTTCCTCGAGGCGCCGCAGGTCTTCGCGGACGAAGCGGACTCCGATGAGAGCGAGTTCGACCCCGACGAGGACCCCCTGCTGGACAAGGCGATCGAGATCGTCGTCACCGCCCAGACGGCGAGCGTCTCGCTGCTCCAGCGCCGGTTAAGGGTTGGTTACACGCGTGCCGGGCGGCTGATCGACATGCTGGAGCGCCGCGGGATCATCTCGCCGTACGAAGGCTCGAAGCCGCGCCGCGTGCTCGTCTCGGAGCACGACCTCGAGCGCATTGTGGCTCCGTCCGCAACGGGCTAGGCTACGCCGGCTAGTCCCCCCAGAAGGACAAAGAAAGAGGAGGGTTCACCAAGTGAGGAAGCGTTGGCTCACGCTTACGGCGCTCGCCGTCGTCACCGTGCTGCTGGCCTCGCTCGTCGCCGTTCTGCGCGGCGGGTCGGCTTCGGCGGCCCACAAGACGGCGTTCAGCGCCTGTCTCGTGACCGACATCGGCGGCCTGAACGACCACGGCTTCAACCATCTGGCGTACCTCGGCCTCCAGGCCGCGGAAAAGACCGGTGTCACGGGGAAGGTTCTGCAGTCCCAGTCGGCTCAGGACTACATCCCGAACTTCGAGTCGTGCGTGCGGAGCGGTGCCGGCATCACCATCGGCATCGGCTTCAACATGACCGACGCGATGGACAAGATCGCGACGGCGTTCCCCAAGGACAAGTTCGCGATCGTCGACGTCGACGTCACGACCATGCCGCACAAGCCGAAGAACGTCGAGGGTCTGTTGTTCCGCGAGCAGCAGGCGGGGTACCTCGTCGGCTACGCCGCTGGTCTCTGGACGAAGATGAAGGGCGGCACCACGGTCGGCACCGTCGGCGGTCAGAAGATCCCGCCGGTCGACCGCTACATCGCCGGCTTCCAGTTCGGCGCCAAGAAGGCCGATCCCGGCATCAAGACGCTGAACTCGTACTCGAACGACTTCGTCAAGCAGAACATCTGCAAGGAAGACGCGCTGAACGAGATCGCCCAGAACGCCGACGTCGTGTTCCAGGTCGCCGGTGGTTGCGGCCTCGGCGCGCTCGACGCGGCGCACGAGAAGGGGATCTTCGGCATCGGCGTCGACGCCGACCAGGGCTACCTCGGCCCGTGGGTCATGACGAGCGCCCTGAAGAAGGTCGACGTGGCCGTGAACGGCGCCATCCAGGCGGCGAAGAGCGGCACGCTCAAGGGCGGCACCAACAAGGAGTACGGCGCCGACATCAACGGTGTCGGCTACGGCAAGTGGAGCCCGAAGGTGCCCGCTTCGATCCGCACCGCGGTTGCGAAGCAGTTGACGCTCCTGAAGGCCGGCAAGATCAAGGGCATTCCGACGACCGTCAAGTAGTTCCCGACGGACGTGGAGCTCCGGACGGGGCGGGCCTTGTGCCCGCCCCGTCTACGTTTCAGGTCGATGCGGCTGATCGTCTCACTGGTTCTCGTCCTGGTCCTCGCGGGCTGCGGCGGCGTCCGCCACGCGGCGGCGCCGCGGGTGACGACGACCGTTGCGAAGAAGCAGCCGCCCGCTGCGCCCCGGCTGCGCGTCGGGATCGTGGGTCCGGTGAGCGCTGCCGTGCCGGGGATCTCGGTGGAGCGGGGGACGCTCGCGCAGACGGCGGCCGCGCAGCTCGTGCTGGTCGCAGCGCAGTCCGTGCCGCTGCAGCAGCTGGCCGCGTTCGCCCGCGGGCATCGCCAGACGCACTTCGCGTACGTCGGCGGGCGCACCGCCGGCGACCGTTCGCCGAACCTCGTCGGCCTCGCGCTGCGTGACGACCAGGCGGCGCAGCTCGCCGGCGTCGTCGCAGGGCTCGTCGCAACCGCGAACGGCGCGCAGGCGCGCGTCGCCTGGGTCGGTCCCGAGGAACGCAAGCTCGCGGCCGCGTTCGCGCACGGCCTGAGCTCGGCGGCGCCGCACGCGCTGCTCCTCCGCCAGTGGTCGCGCAAGCTTCCGTCGCGCTGTAAGGAGGCGGCCCTGACGGCGATCAGCCGCGGCGCCGTGATCGTGATGGCGCACGAGGACGGCTGCGCCGACGCGGCGATCGCCGCCGCCCATCAGCAGAACATTCCCGGGCTCCGCCTCGACCAGTTCGAGCTGCCGGACGTCGCGGCCGAGTTCGTCGTCCGCGACGCCATCGGGGGCGTGTTCCGCGGGAACGAAGACCTGACCTTCGGTGCGGCGAGCGGGGCGATCGGCGTCCGGAGGCTCGATCCGCGCATCCCGGCGGCGACTGCGGTGCGGGCCCGCGCCGCAGCCCAGCAGCTTGCAAGCGGCATCGCCCCCACGGGATAGGATCGCCGCGTGGCGGACGCTCCCCTGCTCGAGCTGCGCGGGATCACGAAGCGATTCCCGGGCGTGCTCGCGAACGACAAGGTCACGATCGATCTCCGCCGCGGCGAGGTGCACGCGCTGCTCGGAGAGAACGGCGCGGGCAAGTCGACGTTGATGAACATCCTCTACGGGCTCTACACGCCCGACGAGGGACAGATCGTTCTGAACGGCGCGCCGGTCGAGCTCGGGTCGACCAAAGGCGCGATCGAGGCGGGGATCGGCATGGTGCACCAGCACTTCATGCTCATCCCGGTGATGACGGTCTCCGAGAACATCGTGCTCGCGACCGAGCCGAAACGGAACGGCGTGTTCCTCGACTACGACGCAGCCCGCAAGCGCGTGCGTGAGCTCTCCGAGCGCTACGGCCTCGCGGTCGATCCCGACGCGCGCATCGACCGCATAAGCGTCGGTCAGCAGCAGCGCGTCGAGATCCTGAAGGCGCTCTACCGCGGAGCCGAGATCCTGATCCTCGACGAGCCGACGGCGGTCCTCACCCCGCAGGAGGCGCAGGAGCTGTTCGAGATCATCCGCTCGCTGAAGGAGCAGGGGAAGTCGATCATCTTCATCTCGCACAAGCTGAACGAGGTGCTCGAGATCGCTGATCGCATCACGGTTCTCCGCCGCGGGCGCGTCGTCGAGACGATCCCGGCCGCCGGCGCGACCGAGGCGAGCCTCGCGCGGATGATGGTCGGCCGCGAGGTGCTGCTGCGGGTCGACAAGCAGCCGTCCCACCCGCAAGGCGCGCTGCTCGAGGTGGAGGACCTCGTCGTCCACGAGGATCGCGGGCTCGAGGCGGTGCGCGGAGTCAGCTTCCAGGTGCGCGGCGGCGAGATCGTCGGCATCGCGGGTGTGGACGCGAACGGCCAGAGCGAGCTGATCGACGCGATCGCCGGCCTGCGCGCGCCCTCATCGGGCCGTGTCGTCGTCGACGGGCGCGACATCACGGGCGCGAGCGCGAAGGAGGCGATCGCGGCCGGCGTCGGCCACGTGCCGGAGGACCGGCACAAGCGCGGGCTCGTGCTGCCGTTCAGCCTCACCGAGAACCTCGCCCTGCACGCCTACCGCACCGCGCCCGCGTCGCGTCGCGGCCTGCTGAACCTGCGCGGCATGGCCGAGCGCGCGCAGCGCCTGTTGCGCGAGTTCGACGTGCGCGGCGGCACACCGACGACTCCCGCGGGCGCGCTCTCCGGCGGCAACCAGCAGAAGGTCGTGCTCGCGCGCGAGCTCGACGCCGACCCGACGGTGCTGATCGCCGCGCAGCCGACGCGCGGGCTGGACGTCGGCGCGATCGAGTTCGTGCACCGCCGGCTCGTCGAGCAGCGCGACGCCGGCCGCGCGGTCCTCCTCGTGTCGCTCGAGCTGGAGGAGATCCTGTCGCTGTCCGACCGGATCCTCGTCATGTACGAAGGCCGGATCGCGGGCGAGTTCCCGCCGACGGCGACCGAAGAAGAGCTTGGACTGGCGATGACGGGCGGGCGCTCACAGGAGGCTGCATGAGCGATGAACTGCTCACCGAGGACGCGGAACGTCCGCCGGACCCGCCGCCCGGCGACGGCATCCCGAACGTCGGCACGGCGCGCTTCCAGGCGCTGACGCGCGCGTACGGCTTCATCGGCCCGATCGGGACGACGGTGCTCGCGTTCTTCATGGGCGGGCTCGTCGTCCTCGTCACCGGGCACAACCCGCTGAGCGTCTACCGCGCGATCTTCAACGGCACGGGGCTCAACTGGTTCTTCCACGTCGGCAACCACTCGGCGCGCATCCCGTTCTCGACGCACCACATGTGGTTCCCCTGGGACACGGCGTCGGTCGCGGCCCAGAACCTGCAGCAGACGCTGCTCCTGACCGCACCGATGATGCTCACCGGCCTGGGGCTCGCGTTCGCGTTCCGCTGCGGCCTCTTCAACATCGGCGGCCAGGGCCAGTACCTGATCGGCTCGTACGTCGCCGTGTGGCTCGGGACGTCGTTCGTGCACCTGCAGCCGTTCGCGCACGTGCTCCTGTGCCTCGTCGCGGCGACGCTCGCCGGCGCGCTGTACGCGGGCATCGCCGGCTTCCTGAAGGCGACCGTCGGCGCCCACGAGGTCATCTCGACGATCATGCTCAACTGGATCGCGATCTGGGTGGGCTCGTACCTGCTCGGCGACGGCGGCCCGCTGCAGAACACGACGCAGAAGGAGATCCCGATCTCCAACAACGTCGTCGACGGCGCGAAGCTGCCGGTGTTCTGGGGGCTGAAGGAGCTGCAGGGCCTGTCGATCGGCATCTTCATCGCGATCGCGATGCTCGTCCTGTACTGGCTGCTGATCAACCGCACGACGTTCGGCTTCGAGGTGCGTGCGGTCGGCTTCAACGCGGACGCCGCGCGCGCCGCGGGGATCTCCGTCGCGCGAAACTACGTGCTCGCGATGGGCGTCGCCGGCGGGTTCGCAGCCCTCGGCGGCGCGATCGACATCCTCGGCTGGGAGTATCAGGTCGGTCCGGGCGACGTCCAGGTCTCGGAGGTCGGCTTCCTCGGCCTCGCAGCGGCGCTCCTCGGACGGAACACCGCAGTCGGCGTCGGTCTCGGCGCGCTGCTCTTCGGCGGCCTGATCAACGGCACGTCCGGGCGCCAGCTCGACCCGTCGATCTTCCCGCCCGAGCTCGCCGGCAACCTGGCGACGATCATCCAGGGGCTCGTCGTGCTCTTCATCGGCCTGAACCTCGGCGGGCTCGCCGTCTGGTACCGGCGGCGGCGGAGGCGGTCCGCGTGACGGCAACGGTTGCACGGCTCGCGTCGAACGGGATCGCGGGCGCGAGGACCGTCGGGATCGTCGGGATCGTGCTCGGCCTGTTCGCGTTCTGGTTCGCGCTGCCGCCGCTGCACACGCGGACGACGGTGCTTCCCGTCGTCGTCGGCATCCTCGCGATCGCCGCGGGCATCTGGGCGTTCTCGCGCAGCGAGCACCGGCTCGGCGGCGGCGCCGTGGTCTCCGGCGTGCTCGGGATCGTGCTCGCGCTGATGGCGGTGCAGTCCTCCGTCTCGCACCTGAACGAGGTCGTGGTGTGGAGCGCGCTCTGTTCCTCGATGCTCGTGTACGCGACGCCGCTCATCTACGCGGCGATCGGCGGTCTCTACTCGGAGCGCGCCGGTGTCGTGAACATCGCGCTCGAGGGGATGCTCCTCACCGGTGCGTACTTCGGCATCTGGGCCGACGACTTCTCGCACAGCTGGATCGTCGCGCTGCTCGTCGCGATGCTGGCCGGCGCCGTGCTCGCGACGATCCACGCCGTCTGGTCGATCCAGTTCAAGGTCGACCAGATCATCGCCGGCACCGCGCTCAACTTCCTCGCGCTCGGCATCACCGGCTACCTCTTCATCCAGCACTACGGCGACAACGGGACGCCCGGCAACATCGACCAGTACGGCATTCCCGACATCCACATCAACTTCATCAAGAACTGGTACTTCATCGGGCCGATCTTCGGGCAGCTCAACCTGATGATCTGGCTGTCGTTCGCGCTGCTGATCGGGACGTACCTGTTCGTCTTCCGTACGCCGTACGGGCTCCGCCTGCGCTCGGTCGGCGAGCATCCGCGCGCGGCCGAGACGGTCGGCATCTCCGTGTACAAGACGCGCTACATCGCCGTCATCTCGTCCGGCGCGATCGCCGCGCTCGGCGGCGCGTACCTCTCGACGGGCTTCGACCACTCGTTCAACCAGAACATGACGCAGGGGTACGGCTTCATCGGCCTTGCCGCGCTCGTCTTCGGCAAGTGGCGGCCGTTCCCGACCTTCTGCGCGACGCTCCTCTTCGGGTTCTCGAGCGCGCTCGCGATCCGGCTGCCCACGGCCTACGGGCAGCAGTGGGGGACGCTGTTCGAGGCGCTCCCGTACCTGCTGACGCTGATCGCGGTCGCGGGAGTGGTCGGACGTTCCATCGGACCGGCGGCATCGGGCCGGCCGTATGAGCGGCAGTAGGCGCGCGGCCCGCGTCGCGATCCTCTTCGGGGTGCTCGCGGTGCTGGCCATTCCGGCAGGTGTCGCCGCGGCCCAGTTCCTCGCGGGCGTGAGACTCATGCGGGCGCTGTACGTCGCCGTACCGGTGGCGGCCGCGCTCGGGCTGCTGGCGGTCGGATCGTCGCGCCGGGCGCGCTTCGCGCTGGCGCAGAGCCTCCATCCGGAGCAGCGCGGCTTCGTCCGGACGGCCCGGATCGTCGCCTGGGCGGGCCTCTACGTCGGGGTGACGGGGGCGATGGCGCTCGGCGTGTACGGCATCCTGCGCTGGTCCCAGTGATGGCCAGGCGGCAGCCACCCGGCTACCCTTACCCGGGCCGTGTTCGAGATCGGGAACAGCCTTCGCGAGGCGCGCGTCCGCCGTGGGATCGATTTCCCGCAGGCCGAAGCCGCGACCAAGATCCGCGGGAAGTACCTGCGGGCGCTCGAGGACGAGCAGTTCGGGCTCCTTCCGGCGCAGACGTACATCAAGGGCTTCCTGCGAACCTACGCCGAGTACCTCGGGCTCGACGGCCAGCTCTACGTCGACGAGTACAACTCGCGCTTCGTCACCGGCGCGGACGAGCACGAGCCGCGCGCCCGGCGCTCGTCGGCACGGCCGCAGCGCCGGAACCGCCGCATCGAGACGAACGTCGTCCTCGTCGCGCTCGCGCTGATCGCGATCCTCACGGTCGTCGTCATCGCCGCCTTCGTGAGCGGCGGCAAGTCGCCGTCGGCACCGGCGACGAAGACCACCTCCTCGCAGACGAGGCAGCAGGTGGTCCCGCCGCTGCTCGAGGTGATCCCGCTGACGGCGTCGACCCACGTGATCGTGCACAAGACGAACGCGCGGGGGAGGCTCCTGTTCGACGGAACGCTCTCCGCAGGCGACGCCGCGCACGCCTTCCACGGCTCAAAGCTCTGGCTGCAGATCGACTCGCCGCAGAACCTGCGCCTGCTCGTGCGCGGGCACGAGGTGCACGTCCCCGGCAACCAGCCGCAGGTCATCTACGTCACCGCGACCGGTTGGCGTCCCGCCTAAGGGCCGCCATCGTCGCGTCGGGCTCCGAGCTCGTTCGCGGCGACCGTAACGACCGGAACGGGCCGTACCTCGCCGC
>Ga0070741_10006576_pt1 | contig 24841 bp, 29 predicted proteins | sample Coa_R1_4_FD_66440 | JGI IMG/M metagenome (GOLD analysis project Ga0070741, IMG submission 66440) | Surface soil microbial communities from Centralia Pennsylvania, which are recovering from an underground coalmine fire - Coalmine... | ecosystem: Environmental > Terrestrial > Soil > Unclassified ... | reverse complement strand
CCAGACGGACATCCTCAAGGAGTACATCGCGCAGAAGGAGTACATCTTCCCGCCCGAGCCGTCGATGCGGCTCGTCACCGACATGGTCGAGTTCTGCGCGCGCGAGATGCCGCTCTGGCACCCGATCTCGATCAGCGGCTACCACATCCGCGAGGCGGGCTCGACGGCGGCGCAGGAGCTCGCGTTCACGCTCGCCGACGGCTTCACCTACGTCGAGTGGGCGCTCGAGCGCGGCCTCGACGTCGACGACTTCGCGCCGCGGCTCTCGTTCTTCTTCAACGCGCACCTCGATTTCTTCGAGGAGATCGCGAAGTACCGCGCCGCGCGCCGGATCTGGGCGACGCTGATGCGCGACAAGTACGGCGCCCGCAACCCACGCTCGTGGCTGATGCGGTTCCACACGCAGACGGCCGGCGTCTCCCTGACGGCGCAGCAGCCGGAGGTGAACATCGTGCGCACAGCGATCGAGGCGCTCGCCGCGGTGCTCGGCGGCACGCAGTCGCTGCACACGAACTCCTTCGACGAGGCGCTCGCGCTGCCGACGGAGGACGCGGTGCGAATCGCTCTGCGGACACAGCAGGTGATCGCGCACGAGACGGGGGTCGTCAACACGATCGACCCGCTCGGCGGCTCGTACTACGTGGAGCACCTGACGAACGAGCTCGAACGCCAGGCGTACGAGTACTTCGGGCGGATCGAGAGGCTCGGCGGCGTCGTCGCCGCCATCAAGGAGAACTTCTTCCAGCGCGAGATCGCGGAGGCGTCGTTCCGCTACCAGGCGGAGGTGGAGTCGGGGCAGCGCGTCGTCGTCGGGGTGAACCGCTACCGGCTCGAGGCGGAGGAGGAGATCGCGATCCTCAAGGTCGACCCCTCGCTCGAGCGCAAGCAGATCGAGCGCGTGCAGGCCCTGCGCGGCCGGCGGGACGGCGCCGCGGCCGAGGCGGCGCTCGCCCGCCTCAAGGAGGATGCTGCTCGCCCCGACCGGAACCTCATGCCCGCGATCGTCGACGCGTCGCGCGCGTACGTGACGATGGGTGAGATGTGCGATGCCTTCCGCGACGTCTGGGGGACGTGGCGCGAGACGCCGGTCTTCTGATTAACAGTGGCTCAACAGAACCGGCCTAACGACCCGGACGGGAGGCCGTCTACCCTTGAAGTGGACGTGAGCACGGACATCTTCCATCCCGAGATCAAGCGGCGGCCCGGCTGGCAGAAGGCGCTTCCGTGGGTGATCGGCGTCGTCGTCGTCGGGGGCCTGATCGCCGGCGGGATCATCTGGTCGAACACCGGGAAGTCGACCGCGACGCCGCTCATCAACAAGCCCGCGGTCGACGTCTCGAAGGTGCCGCCCACGGTGAAGCTCGAGCCCGGCGCGACGAAGGTCGCACGGCAGTTCATCAAGACCGCGGTGGCGCGGAAGAACCTCGATCAGGCCTACGGCATCGTCACCGAGGAGATCAGGCAGGGCCAGTCGCTCGCCTCGTGGCGCACCGGCAACATCGCGGTCATCCCGTACCCGGTTGACGCGATCCAGTACGCGCCGATGAAGATCGACTTCTCCTACCCGAAGGAGGCGCAGATCGAGATCGCGCTGCTGCCGAAGAAGGGCGCGAAGGTGAGGCCGCAGCTCTTCATCATGGATCTCGTCAAGCGGGACGGACGCTGGCTCGTGAACGGCTGGGTGCCGCGGTCGTCGCCGCCGGTGCCGTCGGGATCCTCGAACAACGGCGGCTGAGCCGGGGCGCGCGGTGAGGCGCCGGTTCGAGTCGCCGAGGTTCCGCCGCCGCTTCTTCTGGAGCGCAGGCTCGCTCGCGCTCGTCGGCGCGATCGTGGCCATCTCGGCGGCGATCGGCAACACGGGCCACACGACGGCGACGCCGATCGACCGGACGAAGAAGGCGTGGGTCTACCACGAGCCCGAGAAGATCACGCTGTCGCCGCAGGACCGGCTCGTCATCTACAACACGGCGGTCCACTTCATCCGCACCGCGGTCGCGCGCCGCCACCTCGACGAGGCGTGGGACCTGCTCGGGCCCGAGATGAAGGCCGGGCAGACGCGGAAGTCCTGGGACACCGGGTTCAACAACGTCATCCCGTTCCCGGCCGTCGGCGTGGCGACCTGGAACATCGCCTACGCGTACAAGGACGACGTCGCGCTCGACCTCGCGGTGGTCGGCGCGAGGACGAGCGACTACGCCGGGAAGACGTTCACGCTCGAGCTGAAGCGCTACCGGGCGCAGCCTGGCAAGTGGCTCGTCGCGGCGTGGGTGCCGAAGGGAATCGGCGGCCGCGGCCAGGTGCGGAGCGCGGCGAAGGAGCCGCTGCCGCCGCCGCCCACGGCGGCCCTGGACCCGAAGTGGCTGTTCGCGCCGGCCGGCTTCCTCGTCCTCCTGCTGCTCACGCTCGCCGCGTGGGGCGTGCGCTCGGTCGTGCGCCACCGCCGCGCCGCGCGGCGCTACGCCGAGCTCCTGAGCTCGAGCTCCAACCCGTCGTAGGCCAGCTCGAAGCCGGGCGCGTGCAGCTCGACCGGCCGATGGGTGAGGAGGAGCCGCTGCGCGCCGGCCGCGTCCGCCGCCGCCCGCGCCTCCCCGTGCGAGAGGTGGCCGCGCTGCCCCTGCTCGGGCTCGTCGAGCGTCGCCTCGCAGAGGACGACGTCGGCGTCGCGCGCGAGCTCGACGAGCGCGTCGGTCGGTCCCGTGTCGGCCGAGTAGGCGAGGGTCGCGCCGTCGCGCTCGACGCGCAGGCCGAACGTCGGCTGGTCGTAGTGGCGGACCGCGCGGGGGGTGAAGGCGAAGCCCGCGGCCTCGAACGTCACGCCGTCGGCATACTCGCGCACGGCGAAGGCGTCGTCGACGCGCGAGGCGAGCGCGGCGATCCCCGGGCCGCTCCCGGGCGGCAGCCACAGCTCGGGCGTGCCGCGGCCGTGGTCGGAGCCGTGCAGGTGCCCCCACTGCCACGGCACGAGGTCGCCGCAGTGGTCGAGGTGGAGGTGCGAGATGACGATCGCGTGCACGGCGGGCCATCCCTCCTCGGCCCGCAGGCGCGCGAGCACGCCGGGCCCGCAGTCGATCAGGACGCGGTCGTCGCCCGACCTGACGACGTACCCGGAGTGGATGCCGCCGGGGTTGGGCCACGCGGGGGAGCAGCCGACGACGCGCAGGAACACGTTCCTATACTGCCGACCGTGGCGGGGAAGATCAGGATCGTGATCGCGAAGGCGGGCCTCGACGGACACGACCGCGGCGCGAAGATCATCGCCCGCGCGCTGCGCGATGCCGGGATGGAGGTGATCTACACCGGGCTGCACCAGACGCCGGAGCAGATCGTCGAGACGGCCGTTCAGGAGGACGCGGACGCGGTCGGCATCTCGATCCTCTCCGGCGCCCACATGACGCTCGTCCCGCGCGTCCTCGAGCTGCTCCGGGAGCAGGGGGCGGAGGACGTGCTCGTGCTCGTCGGCGGCACGATCCCCTCCGACGACGTCGCCGCGCTCAAGGAGCAGGGCGTGGCCGAGGTCTTCACGCCGGGCGTGCCGACGGGCGCGATCGTCGAGTTCCTGAACGCGAGCGTCGCGGTCTAGCCGGGCTCAGAGGAGCGTGAGCCGGTCGACGGCGAGCGCGTCCGGCTGCCCCGCGAGCGCCTCGATCGTCCCCGGTGCCGGCTCCGTCCACACGACGACCCGCTCGCCCGGCGCCGCCGCCTCCGCATCCGTCGCCGTCAGCGTGACGACGCGGCCGAGCTTCGACTGCCGCACGTGCGACGGCCAGGCCGTGACGGTGTCGGCCGCCAACGTCAGCTCGGTGCCGCTCGCGCCGACGACGGTGCCCGTCAGCTTCAGAGTGAAGGACGAGCCCGCGGCGGGGGCGGGCGCCAGGAGGTGCACGGCCTTCTGCAGGTACGGGTAGGGGTCGACCGCCTTGCCGCCGTTCGGGTGCACCTCGAAGTGCAGGTGGGCGTGCAGCCCGTTCGCGTCGCCGGAGTCGCCGACGTAGCCGATCGTCCGGCCCGCTTCGACGTGGAGCTTGTCTGGCACGGCGTACGCGACGCCCTTCACGCACCTGCCGCGGTTGTCGTTTCGCCGCGTCAGGTCGTTGTTCAGGTGGATGTACTCGTATGTCGTGCCGCTGTCACCGTGGAGGTAGAGCATGCAGCCGGCGCTGCGCGACGTCGTCCAGTAGCCGACCGTGCCGCTCTCGACCGCGACGACCGGCGCCCGCTTCGTCGCGAGCACGTCGTTCCCCTGGTGCGGCAGCCCGCCGCGCGGGTCGCCGAAATCGTCCTCGTAGTTCACCGATCCGACGACGGGGAAGACGAGTCTCGGCGCGCCGGCGCCGGCCGCGCATGTGCCGACGAGTACGAGCGCTGCGAGCGCAGCAGACAGATAGAGTCTCGCGCGCATGAAGATCGCAGTCTGCGTGAAAGCGGTCCCCGATGCAGCCTCAGGCCGTCGGATCGACCCCTCCACGAACCGCCTCGACAGGTCCGTCGAGCTCGCGATCTCCGACTTCGACACGTACGCGGTCGAGGAGGCGCTGAAGGTCAAGGAGGCAGCCGGCGAGGGCGAGGTCGTGATCGTGTCGATGGGACCGGAGAAGGCGATGGACCCGCTGCGCAAGGCGCTCGCGATGGGCGCGGACCGCGCGGTCCTCGTCACCGATCCCGCCCTCGAGGGCGCCGACCTGCTCGGAACGGCGGGGGCGCTCGCCGGCGCGCTCGAGCAGGAGGCCGCCGACCTCGTGCTCTTCGGCCAGCAGTCCGCAGACGGCGGCGGCGCGTGCCTCTGGGCCGCGGTCGCGGAGCGTCTCCGCCGGCCGGTGATCTCGCAGGTCTCGGAGCTGACGGTGGACGGCGGGACCGCGACCGGCAAGCGGCAGACGGAGTTCGGCTACGACACGATCCGCGCGCCCCTGCCCGCGGTGATCGCGGTCTCGGACGCCATCAACACCCCGCGCTACCCGTCGCTGAAGGGGATCATGGGCGCGAAGAAGAAGCCGCAGGAGACGCGCGCCGCGGGCGACGTCGGCGGCGCTGCGGATTCCGGCACCACCGTCGTGGCGCTCAACCCGCCGCCGCCGCGCGGCGACGCGCGGAAGATCGAGGACGACGGCAACGCCGCGGAGAAGATCGTCGAGTTCCTCGCCGAGAAGAGGCTCGTCTGATGGCGAAGACGCTCGTCTTCCTCGAGCACCACGAGGGCGTCGTCCAGAAGGGGTCGCTCGGCGTTCTCGCGAAGGCGGCGCAGACGGGCGGCGACGTCGCGGGCATCGTCATCGGCTCGGGCGTGCGCGCGGCCGCCGAGGGAGTCGGCGGGACCGTGTGGGTCGCCGACGACGAACGGCTCGCCGCGCCGCTGCCGCAGCCGCGCGTCGACGTGATCGCGAAGCTCGTGCGCGACGAGGGGTACGAGAACGTGCTTTTCGGCCAATCGGTTCTCGCCGCCGACGTCGCGGCGGGCCTCGCCGCACGGCTCGGCGCGGGCCTGAACTGGGGCCTCGTCGACTTCGACGGCGAGCGGGGGCGGGCGCCCGCGCTCCAGGACACTGTCGTCGTCGACGTCGGCTGGTCGACGCCCGTCCGCATCGGCGTCTTCCGCGCGGGCGCGCTCGATCCGGCAGACCTCGCCGCCGCACCGGACGTGCGCGAGGCCGTCGTCGAGCTCGAGGACTTCTCGTCGGCCGCGGAGATGGTCGAGCAGGCGCACGCGGAGCAGCAGGGCCCGTCGATCGAGGACGCCGACGTGATCGTGGCGGGCGGCCGCGGGCTCGGCGAGCCGGAGAAGTTCGCACTCGCGGAGGACCTCGCGCAGGCGCTCGGAGGCGCAGTCGCCGCGACGCGCGCCGTCGTCGATGCAGGCTGGTACCCGTACTCGGCTCAGGTCGGCCAGACGGGCAAGACGGTGTCGCCCCGGCTCTACGTCGCGCTCGGCATCTCCGGGGCGATCCAGCACAAGGTCGGGATGCAGGGCTCCAACGTGATCGTGTCGATCAACAAGGACCCGAACGCGCCGATCTTCGAGTACTCGGACCTCGGGGTCGTCGGCGACCTGCACGAGATCGTGCCGAAGCTCGTCGAGCTCGTGCGCGCGCGCAGGTCGTGAGCGACGTCCGGCCGGTCGACTTTCCGCCGCCGTGGTCGCCGGCGGAGGCCGTCGCGCCGCCGACGGATCCGGTCGACGAGCGGATCGAGGTCGGCTTCCTCGTCGTCGGCGCGGGGCCCGCCGGGCTCGCCGCCGCGATTCGGCTCGGCCAGCTCCTGGAGGAGCACCCGGAGCAGGCGGAGCGGCTCGGCGACGTCCCGGTCGCGGTGCTCGAGAAGGGGAAGGCGCCGGGCTCGCACCTGCTTTCCGGCGCGGTCGTCAACCCGCGCGGGCTGCAGCGGCTCTTCGCGGGCCGCAAGCGCCTGGACGAGCTGCCGTTCCTCGGGCCCGTGCACGGCGAGTCGGTGCTGTTCCTGACGAAGCGGCGCGCGCTCCGGATCCCGACGCCGCCGACGATGGTGAACCGGCACAACCACGTCGCCTCCCTCTCACAGCTCGGGCGCTGGCTCGCCGAGGAGGCCGAGGCCCTCGGTGCGACGATCCTGCCGGAGACGTCGGCGGAGCGGCTGATCATCGACGGCGGACGCGTCGTCGGCGTGCGCACGGGCGATCGCGGGCGCGGCCGGGCCGGCGAGGAGCTCGGCAACTTCGAGCCCGGCTCGGACGTGACGGCGCGCGTGACGATCCTCGCGGAGGGGACGCAGGGCCACCTCACGGGTGCGGCGCTCGAACGGTTCGGCCTGCGCGGCGAGAACCCGCAGGTGTGGGCGCTCGGGGTGAAGGAGGTCTGGAAGGTCGCGCGCCCGCTCGACCGGGTCGTACACACGATGGGCTGGCCGCTGCGACCGGGCCGCAGGTACCGCGAGTTCGGCGGCTCGTTCATCTATCCGATGGGCGACGACATGGTCACGGTCGGGCTGGTGGTCGGGCTCGACTACCGCGACGCGGAGCTGTCGGTGCACGACCTCTTGCAGGAGCTGAAGACGCATCCGCGCGTACGCCGGATCCTCGACGGCGGCGAGCGCGTGCAGTGGGGCGCGAAGACGATTCCGGAGGGTGGGTTCGTCGCGCTGCCGAAACGGTTCCACGCGCCGGGGCTGCTGCTGTGCGGCGACGGCGTCGGGCTCGTCAACGTCCCGGCGTTGAAGGGGATCCACTACGCGATCGAGTCGGGTCGGCTCGCCGCGGAGGCGGCGTGGCGGACGCTCGAACGCGGCGTGTCGGCGCGGACCGCTCTCGCGACCTACGACGAGTCGCTGCGCCAGTCGTTCATCTGGAAGGAGCTGCGCGAGGTGCGCAACATGCGGCAGGCGTTCGGCCGCGGCTTCTACCTCGGCGGTGCGCTCGCCGGCGCGATGACGGCGTCGAAGGGCCGCTTCCCGCCCGGGGACGCGCGCACCGAGCGCGACGCCGAGCACTCGTTGTTCACGACCGATCGCGCCGCGTCGTACCCCGCGCCCGACGGGCAGCTGACGTTCGACAAGCTGTCGAGCGTGTTCGCGTCGGGCAACAGGACGCGCGACGACCAGCCGAACCACATTCGCATCCAGACGCGGGTGCCGCGGGAGCTCGCGGAGCTGTGGGCGCACTTGTGCCCGGCGCAGGTCTACGAGGTCGGCGGCGCCGACGGCGACGGGACCGTGGAGGTGAAGCTCGCCCCGTCGAACTGCGTCCAGTGCGGTGCGATCACGGCCAAGGGCGGCCGCCTCACCCCGCCCGAGGGCGGCAGCGGCCCCGAGTACACGCTCACCTAGGCGCCCCGCGGGCGCCCGGCGAGCTCTGAGCCGCCTCCGAGGTTCCTCCGAGCTGCGTCCGAGCCGCGTCTGACGAGCAGGTTCGCCTCCGCTCCTCCGCGCCGGACGCGTCCGGCCGGCCGGCCATGGCCGCCGCGGCGGGTAGCGGAGATTTCGTCTTCTCGACGCGGTTTGCCGCGCACCCGTTGCACTTCCGTGACGATCGCGTTGCACTTTGGAGGTGAGCCGGCTCTGGGTCGTCTCTGAGCCGCGTCAGACGCTGCGGCTCCGCCCTTGCGGCTAGATTCGCCGTGCCGTGATCACGTCGACGGAGAACCCGCGCGTGAAGGACGTCCTGCGGCTGCGGAAGGCCCGCGAGCGGCGGCGGGACGGGCTGCTCGTCGCCGAGGGGACGCGCGAGGTCGACCGCGCGCTCGCCGCCGGGCTCGCGCCGCGGGCGCTGTACGTCGCGCCCGAGCTCCTTCCCGACGCGCGGTACGACGGGGCGGAGGAGGTCTCCGTGCGCGTGCTCGCCAAGATGGCGTACCGCGCCGAGCCGGAGGGCGTCGTCGGCGTCTTCGAGGTCCCGCGGCACGCTCTCCCGCCGGACGCGACGCTGCTGCTCGTCGCCGTCGGGATCGAGAAGCCCGGCAACCTCGGCGCGATGGCGCGCACGGCCGACGCCGCCGGCGCCGACGCGCTGCTCGTCGTCGACGCCCAGTCCGACCCCTGGAACCCGAATGCGATCCGCGCGTCGACGGGCGCCGTCTTCAGCCTGCCGGTCGTCGACGCGACGCGCGACGAGCTCGCGCGCCTTCCGCAGCAGAAGGTCGCCGCGACGCTCGGCGCACGCGTCCGGCACACGGACGCCGACTACACGCGACCGACCGCGTTCCTCGTCGGTGCGGAGGACACGGGGCTCCCGGCCGGGTACCGCGCCCTCGCCGACGTCGAGGTGGAGATCCCGATGCGGGGCACCGCGGCGGACTCGCTGAACGCGAGCGCCGCCGCCGCCGTCCTGCTCTACGAGGCGGTACGTCAGCGCGGGTCGCAAGTAGCGTTCGGCGGGTGACGCACCCCACACGCGACGACGTCCTGCGCGCGCGAGAGACGATCGGCGACCGGCTCCCGCGCACGCCGCTCCTCTCGAGCAGGACGATCGGAGCCGAGCTGAAGTGCGAGTTGTTCCAGCGCACGGGGTCGTTCAAGGCGCGGGGCGCCCTGAACAAGATCAGCCATCTGACCGCCGAGGAGAAGCGGCGCGGCGTGATCGCGATCAGCGCCGGCAACCACGCGCAGGCCGTGGCGTACGCTGCGGCGGCGGAGGGGATCGACGCGCTCGTCGTGATGTGGCAGGGCGCGTCCGAGCAGAAGATCGCTGCGACGCGCGGGTACGGGGCGACCGTCGACCTCGAGGCAACCGGCCCGGGCGCCGCGTTCACGCGCCTGCACGAGCTGATCGAGCAGACGGGGCGCACGCTCGTCCATCCCTTCGACGACCCCGTCGTGATCGCGGGCGCCGGCACCGTCGGGCTCGAGATCGAGGAGGACGCGCCCGCCGCCGACGCCGTCGTCGTTCCCGTCGGCGGCGGCGGTCTCATCAGCGGCATCCAGACGGCGATCGGCGGCCGGACGCGCGTGATCGCGGTCGAGCCCGACACGAGCACGGCACTGCACACGGCGATCGAGCGCGGCGAGCCGACGCCCGTCACGCCGACGTCCGTCGCCGACGGCCTGAACGCGCCCTTCGCGGGTTCGCTGCCGCTCGAGATCTGCCGCGGCCTGGAGCGCGTGCTCGTCACGGAGGAGGAGATCGAGCGCGCGTTCCGCCTGCTCTACGAACGGGCGAAGCTCGCGTGCGAACCGGCTGGAGCGGTCGCGACCGCGGCCTGGCTGAGCGGGAAGATCCGCGCCGACCGACCGGTGCTGCTCGTCTCGGGCGGCAACGTCGCCGCGCAGACCACCGCTGCTATCCTGGCCCGGCCATGAAGGCCGAGATCCATCCGGAGTACCAGCTCGCGACCGTGCACTGCGGCTGCGGGAACACGTTCACGACGCGCTCGACGAAGTCCGAGCTGCACGTCGAGATCTGCTCCCAGTGCCACCCGTTCTACACGGGCAAGCAGAAGCTCGTCGACACCGGCGGCCGGGTGGAGCGCTTCCAGCGGCGCCTCGAGAAGGCCGAGCGCGCGCAGCGCTCGTAGCGGCCATGGCGCAGGCCATCGGCGGTCAGGCCGTCCTCGAGGGCGTGATGATGCGCGGTCCGCGCAACTGGGCGGTCGCGGTGCGCAAGCCGGACGGCGACATCGCCCACGTCTCGCGGTCGATCGACCCGCTCGCGGCGCGCCACTGGTCGCTGCGGCTGCCGGTCGTCCGCGGCGTCGTCGCACTCGGAGAGAGTCTTGCGATCGGCTTCCGCGCGCTCAGCGTGTCTGCGAACTACGCGGCGGCCGAGGAAGGGGACGGCGACGCCGAGCCCGCCGAGATCGGGCGCTGGGCACTCGCATTCGCGTTCCTCGTCGCGATCGGCTTCGCGCTGATGATCTTCAAGGTGGGGCCGGCGCTCCTCACCGACCTGCTCCCGATCTCGAGCGGCGGCTGGTTCGTGCTGGTCGAGGGCCTCGTCCGCGTGTGCGTCTTCGTCGCGTACCTCACCGTGCTCAGCTTCATCCCGTCGCTCAGGCGCGTCTTCCAGTACCACGCGGCCGAGCACAAGGCGATCAACGCCTACGAGGCGGGCGAGGAGCTGACGCCCGAGGTGACGCAGCGCTTCTCCCTCATCCACCCGCGCTGCGGCACCGCCTTCCTGCTCTGGGTGATGGTCGTCGGCGTCTTCGTCTACGCGCTGCTCGGGCGGCCGGCGTGGTACTGGCTGATCGTGAGCCGGATCGTGCTGCTCCCCGTGATCGCCGGCATCGCCTACGAGCTGATCCGGTTCGCGGGCCGGCACTCGGGGAACCGCGTGCTGATGACGCTGCTCGCACCGGGGCTCTGGCTGCAGCGGCTGACGACCCGCGAGCCGACGCTCGACCAGCTCGAGGTGTCGATCAAGGCGCTCCGGGAAGTGCTGGAGCTCGAGGGCCGGACCGAACCGGCCGACCGACGTGTGGAGGTGATGGCGTAGTGGCAGCCGAGAGGAAGGCGGAGGTCGTCTGGCAGGGCGACCTGATGAACGGCAGCGGCACGATCGACCAGGTGGGGAGCGGCGCGTTCGGGCCGCTCGACGTGTCGTGGCCGTCGCGGGCGGAGGAGCCGAACGGGCGCACCAGCCCGGAGGAGCTCATCGCGGCCGCGTGGGCGGCCTGCTTCGCGATGGCGCTGTCGCACAGCCTCGCGCAGGGCGACAACCCGCCCGAGAAGCTCGAGACGTCCGCCACCGTCACGTTCCAGCCCGGCGAGGGCATCGTCCGCGGCGCGCTCACCGTCCGGGGCACCGTCCCCGGCATGGACGCGGACGCGTTCCGCGAGGCCGCGGAAGGGGCGAAGGCGAACTGCCCGGTGTCGAAGGCGCTCGCCGGCATCCCGGACGTCTCGCTGACGGCCGAACTCGCAGGCTAGATTGGACGCCGCGATGGCGGCTCTCGACGATCTCATCTCGGAGCTCGAACGCTCCTACACCGAGACGCGAGACCGGCTGTCCGACCCCGCCGTCTACAACGACCACCGCGAGGCGGCCGACGTCGGCAGGCGCCTGAAGCAGCTCGAGGGGCCGTATGCGCTCGCGCAGGAGTGGAAGCAGGCGCGCGCCGACCTCGCCGCGGCGCGCGGCGACTCCGAGCTGTCCGAGATGGTCGGCGACTACGAGAGCGAGGTCGCGCGCCTCGAGGAGGAGCTGAAGCTCGCCCTCGCGGAACGCGACCCCGCGGACGACAAGGATGTGATCGTCGAGGTGCGGCAGGGCGTCGGCGGCGACGAGGCAGCGCTGTGGGCGGACGAGCTGCAGCGGATGCTGCAGCGCTACGCCGAGCGCCGCGGCTTCAAGATCGAGCAGCTCGAGTCGGCCGCCAACGAGGGCGGCGGCGTCAAGGAAGCGGTCTTCGCGATCAAGGGAGACGGTGCGTACTCCGTCTTCAAGTTCGAGGGCGGCATCCACCGTGTCCAGCGCGTCCCCGCGACCGAATCGGCGGGTCGCATCCACACCTCGACCGCCACGGTCGCCGTCATGCCCGAGGCCGAGGACGTGGACGTGGCCGTCGACGAGAGCGACCTGAAGATCGACGTCTACCGCTCGTCGGGACCCGGCGGCCAGTCGGTGAACACGACCGACTCCGCCGTGCGGATCACGCACCTGCCGACGGGCATCGTCGTCGCGATGCAGGACGAACGCTCGCAGCTGCAGAACCGCGAGAAGGCCATGCGGGTCCTGCGGGCGCGCATCTACGAGGCGGAGCGCGAGCGCCAGATGGCCGAACAGGCCGCGACGCGGAGTGCGCAGGTGGGCACCGGCGCACGCGCCGAGAAGATCCGCACGTACAACTTCCCCGAGAACCGCGTCACCGACCACCGCATCAAGCTCACGACGCACCGCCTCGACCAGGTGCTCGCCGGCGACCTCGACGAGTACACCGACGCGCTGACGGCCGACGAGCGCCGGCGCGCGCTCGAGGGGTGACGCTCGCGGAGATCCTGCGCGGCGCAGCCGACTATCTCGCGGCGCGCGGCGTCGCAAGCCCCCGCGTCGACGCGGAGCTGCTGCTCGCCCGCGCCCTCGGCCTCCAGCGGATCGAGCTGTACACGCAGCACGACCGGCCGCTGACGGAGGCGGAACGCGCTGCGGCACGCGAGCTCGTGCAGCGCCGGGGGCGGCGGGAGCCGCTCGCCTACGTGCTCGGCGACTGGGACTTCCGGCACCTGACGCTCAAGACCGATGCGCGGGCGCTCGTGCCGCGACCGGAGACGGAGATCGTCGTCGACCGCTGCCTCGCACTCCTCGACGGCGTCGAGGCGCCGCGTGTGTGCGACGTCGGCACGGGCACGGGGGCGATCGCGCTGGCGCTCAAGCAGGAACGGCCGGACGCACGCATCGTCGCGACGGACGTCTCCGCCGACGCGCTCGCCCTCGCGCGCGAGAACGCCGAGGGCAACGGCCTCGAGGTCGAGCTCGTGCAGTCGGATCTCCTCGAGAACGTGCAGGGACCGTTCGACCTCGTCGTCTCGAACCCGCCGTACGTGGACGCGCTCGAGCTCGACGGGCTCGAGCCTGAGCTCCGCCACGAGCCGCGCGGCGCGCTCGTGGACGAGGGGCAGACCGCGCGCCTCGTCGACTCGGCGCGCTTCGGCTGGCTCGTGCTCGAGGTGCACGAGAAACGGGCGGAGCGGATCGCGGACGCGCTCGAGGCGGCGGGCTACACGGATGTCGCGGTGACGCGCGACCTGGCGGGCCGCGAGCGCGTCGTGGAGGGGCGCTGGACCCGCTAGACGCACTCCGCGCCGGCCTGCCGGTGCTCCTGCCGACCGACACGGTCTATGGGCTCTCCGCCGTGCCGACGCAGGAGGCGGCCGAGCGTCTCTACGCGCTCAAGGGCCGCGCGACGGCGCAGCCGACCGCGCTCCTCGCCGGCTCCGTCGACGCGCTCCTCGCGGCGGCGCCCGAGCTTGACCGCGCCGTGCTCGAGCGGCTGCTGCCCGGTCCTTTCACGCTCGTCCTGCCGAACCCCGCCGGGCGTTTCCCGTGGCTCACGGGCGGGCGGCCCGGCCCGCTCGGCGTTCGCGTCCCGGAGCTGCCCGCGCCGGCCGCGGCCGTGCTGCGCGCGGTCGGCTGCGTGCTCGCGACGAGCGCGAACGAGCCCGGCGGCCCGAGCCCCGCCTCGCTCGACGAGGTCCCCGCACGGATCCGCGTCGGCTGCGCCGCCGAGGTGGACGCCGGCCCGCTGCCGGGCAGGCCCTCGACGGTGCTCGACCTGACCGGCCCGGAGCCGCGCGTGCTCCGGGAGGGGGCCGTAGCCGCTACGGAGGCCCTCGCCCGGCTCCGGGCATAAGATCCCGCTCGTGGCCGTCGCCCAGCAGACGTTCGAGCAGCTGCGGACGGCGGCGCTCGCCGAGATCGATCCCGAGATCGCCGACCTCCTCGGTCGCGAGCTCGACCGGCAGCGCGGCCAGATCGAGCTGATCGCGTCGGAGAACTTCACCTGGCCGAGCGTGCTCGAGGCGATCGGTTCGGTGCCCACGAACAAGTACGCCGAGGGCTATCCCGGCAAGCGCTACTACGGTGGCTGCGAGGTCGTCGACGAGATCGAGGAGCTTGCCCGCTCCCGCGTCAAGGAGCTGTTCGGCGCCGAGCACGCGAACGTGCAGCCGCACGCGGGCGCGCAGGCGAACATGGCCGTCTACTTCGCGGTGCTCGATCCGGGCGACCGCGTGCTCGCGCTCTCGCTCGACCACGGGGGCCACCTCACCCACGGGCTCAAGGTCAACTTCTCGGGCAAGCTCTACGAGTTCCATCATTACGGCGTCTCGCGCGAGACGATGCGCGTCGACTACGGCGAGGTGCTCGCACGCGCGAGGGAGGTGCGGCCGAAGCTGATCGTCTGCGGCGGCTCGGCCTACCCGCGGACCGTGGAGGCGGACCGGTTCCGCGAGATCGCCGACGAGGTGGGGGCGATGCTGATGTGCGACATGGCCCACTTCTCGGGCCTCGTCGCGGCCGGTCTCCACCCGAATCCCGTGCCGTACTGCGACTTCGTCACCTCGACGAGCCACAAGACGCTCGCCGGTCCGCGCGCCGGCTTCGTCCTCTCCCGGGAGGAGTACGCGTCGAAGCTCGACCGCGCGAACTTCCCCGGAATGCAGGGCGGGCCGCTGATGCACGCGATCGCCGCGAAGGCGACCTGCTTCGGGATCGCGATGACCGACGCGTTCCGCGAGTACCAGCAGCGCGTCCGGGCGAACGCGGACGCGCTCGCCGCGACCCTCCTCGACGGCGGCTTCGACGTGCTCACGGGCGGCACCGACACGCACCTCGTGCAGCTCGACCTCCGGGCGACGGAGTGGACCGGGCTCGCGGCCCAGGAGCGGCTCGAGGAGTGCAGGCTGACGGCGAACCGCAACACGGTCCCGTTCGACGAGCGTCCGCCGATGGTCGCGTCGGGCGTGCGGCTCGGCTCCCCCGCGGCGACGATGCGCGGCTTCGACGAGGACGACTTCCGCGAGGTCGGACGGATCATCGTCGACGCGCTGCAGGACGCCGCCGACGTGGAGGCGCTGCGCGGCCGCACGATGGCGCTGTGCGAGAAGCGGCCCCTGTATCCGGGGTTCCGCGGGTACACCGCCTACAGCGCATGAGCGTCACAGAGGTCCGGCACCCGCTGGTGCAGCACAAGCTGTCGTACCTGCGGGACAAGGACACGCCCACCGTCCACTTCCGGAAGCTCGTCGAGGAGGTCACGTACCTGCTCACCTACGAGGCGACGAAGGACTTCCCGACCGAGGACGTGGAGGTGGAGACGCCGCTCGAGCTCGCGCCGTTCCCGCGCATCTCGGGCAAGAAGGTCGCCGTCTGTCCGATTCTCCGGGCCGGGCTCGGGATGCTCGACGGCGTGCTCGACCTGATCTCGGGCGCCCGCGTCGGCTTCATCGGCCTGTACCGGAACGAGGAGACCCTGATGCCTGTCGAGTACTACGTCAAGCTGCCGGCCGACGTCGCCGACCGCGACGTGATCCTGCTCGACCCGATGCTCGCGACGGGCAACTCGACGTCGCACGCCGTACAGCTCGTCAAGGACGCAGGCGCGTCGAGCGTGCGTGTGATCGGGATCATCGCGGCTCCCGAGGGGATCGCCAACATCGAGCGCAACCACCCTGACGTGCAGATCGTCGTCGCGGCGATCGACCGCGGCCTGAACGAGAAGGGCTACATCGTGCCGGGGCTCGGCGACGCGGGAGACCGGCTCTACGGCACGAAGTAATACGCTGGTCCCATGGTCTGGCATCAGCTGACAGGCCACTTGCAGGTCGTGTACGGCGCCGTCGCCGCGCTGCTGATCGTGCTCGTGCTCACGCCCGCCGTCGGTGCGACGGCGCGGTACCTGCGCCTGATCGAGCGGCCGCGCGAGGGCGAGCGGGAGCGGCCGTCCGTGCCGCGGCTCGGCGGGCTCGCGCTCTTCCTCGGCGTCTTCGTTCCCTCGATCGCGTTCCTGCCGCTCGGCGGCGGGATGCGGGGCGTCCTCCTCGGGGCGGCGGTCGCGACGACGGTCGGCGCCGTCGACGACTTCCGCAGCCTCCGCTGGTGGCAGAAGCTCGGCGGCCAGGTGCTCGCGGCGGCGATCCCGACGGGCTTCGGCGTGTACGTCCACCGCTTCACGTTCCCGATCGTCGGCGTGCACCAGCTGCCCGAGTGGGTCGGCGTCCCGCTGACGGTGGTGGCGATCGTCGCCGTGATGAACATGGTCAACTTCCTCGACGGCCTGGACGGCCTCGCAGCGGGCGTCTGCGCGATCTCGGGCGCGACGTTCTCCGTGATCGAGCTCTCGCTCGGCCGCGTCGGCGCCGCCGTGCTCGCGGCGATCGTCGCCGGCGCCTGCGTCGGCTTCCTCCGCCACAACTTCTATCCCGCGCGAATCTTCATGGGCGACTCGGGTGCGCTGCTCCTCGGCTACACGCTCGCGGCCGTCTCCGTGCAGGGGCTCCTGAAGACCGCCGCGTTGGCGACGCTCGTCCTGCCGCTCCTCGTCCTCGCGGTGCCGGTGCTCGACACGTCGTTCGTGGTCGCGAAGCGCCTGAAGAGCGGGCAGCCCATCTACATGGCCGACGCGCGGCACCTGCACCACCGCTTCATGCGGATCGGGTTCTCGCAGCGGCGCGCGGTCGTCCACCTGTGGGCGTGGTGCGGGACGCTGGCGCTCGCCGCGCTCGCGACGCGCTTCGCGCCGCCGCACCATCACGGCCGCTGGTCGGCGACGAACCTCGCGATCGACGGGGCGGCCGCGCTGCTCGCGCTCTCGTTCTCGGCGTACGTCGTCTACCTGCTCGAGATCGTGAAGCTCGCGAGCCCGCGCGCGCGGCGCCGCGAGGCCGCGCGCAACGCCGCCTGAGCGGCGATGAAGCCCGGCGCGCCGTGCACGGCGCCTCCCGGATGCGCCGACGCCGAGCCGAGCCAGACGCCCTCGACGCCGGTTCCGGGCCGGCCGAAGCGGCCCCGGAGCACGAGCTCGTTCCGTAGCCTCGCCGTGCCGAGATTGACGCGGCCCGGCGGCAGGCGCTCCTCCCGGCGGCCGCGTACGAGCGCGCGGAACCCCGGCGCGTGCAGCTCGACCTGCGCCTCGATCGCCGCGGGCTCGTCCAGGGCGTGCGAGTACGCCCAGGCGGTCTCCTTGCCCGCCGGCGCGCGCGTCGGGTCGGCCATCGAGTACTGCCCGAAGAGGACGAACGACCGCTCGTCGCCGAGGTGCACGACGGGCGCGCGGCGCGCCTGCTCCGACCGCCACGGGATCGGGCCGTCGAGTGTCCAGTCGAGCTTCAGCGTGGCCGGGTCGGGCTCCACGCGCCACGACCGTCCGGTCAGCCGCCCGAGCTCCCAGACGTCCACCGCGGCGATCACGGCGTGCCGCGCCGCGGGCAGACGCCGCACCCGCTCGCCGAGCCGCAGCTCGACCCCCCGCGCGAGCGCGCGTTCGACGAGGAGCCGCGTCAGGTGCCCCGATCCGCCGGCCACGCACGGGAACCCGTAGCGCCGACCGAATTCGGTCAGCAGGACGCCGAACACGCGCCCCGCGACCGACCGCGGCGGGCAGTCCGTGTGCAGCGCGTTGCCCATCCGAATGCGGTCCTGCGGCGCCGCGAACACGCCGAGCGCCCGTGGCGCGAGGGCCAGCTGCAGCGCCGCGCGCACCTGCGGGAACGGGGTCACGAGTCCACGCAGGATCGCCGGCTCGAGACGGCCGAAGCGCTCGTCGCCGCCGTCTCGCTCGAGCACGGCGCACGACCCGTCCGGCGCGGGGTGCGCGAGCACGAGCGGGCCGTGCCGGAACGGGATCTCGAGGCCGAGCGCCCGGAAGACGGGCGACGCTGCGGCGAGCGGGTAGAACGCGCTGAACCTGTCGTTCACGAAACCCGGCTCGATCAGCTCGCCCGACCGGACGGCGCCGCCCGGCTCGTCCTCGGCCTCGACGACCTGCACCGTCAGACCGGCATCGGCGAGCACGTTCGCTGCGACGAGGCCGTTGTGACCGGCCCCGATCACGACCGCGTCGTGCATCACGCACCCGTCTCCGCACGCGTCTGGACGGAAACCGACGTCACAAACGCCACGTTATCGCCGCTTCGAAAGGGGCAATCTCGTGTCACAAGCCCCTGGTATGCTCCGGGCCGGTGCAGCCCCAGGGACCGACGTTCTCCCTCGCAGGGGCCGGCAGCGTGCTCATCGGGTTCACGGCGGCGTGCGTCGTCGTCGGCACGGTGATCGGCTGGGCGGCGGGGAATCTCGGTTACGGGCTCGCCTTCGGCGCGGTCGTCGGGATCCCCGTCGGCGTCGCCGTGACCGTCATCCGCTACCGCAACGTCTGAGAGATGCCCTCGACCTGGACAGAGCCCCGTGCGGCGCCGCCCGCCCTGCTGCCCGCGCTCGCGGGCGGCCTCGTCGTGCTGCTCGCGCTGCCGATCTTCCTCGTCACGGGCTGGCGGATCTCGGGCTGGGCGATCGGCGCCGTCCTCTGGTTCGGCTCCGAGGCCTTCGGCGCGTTGCTCACGCGCCTGCGCACGCGGACGGGTAACCTCGCCGCCGCAGGCGTGGTTGCTTTCGGGATGCTCTTCCGCGCGATCGCCGTCATGGTGGTCGTCTTTGCCGTCGCCGTCTCCGACAAATGGCTCGGTCTGGCGGCGGCGTTGACGTACGCGGCGGGCTACTCGGCCGCGCTCGGCCTGCAGCTCGTCGCCTACTACAGCGGCCCGAAGGCGGGGGCGGCCGCATGAGGCGGCTGGTCCTCCTGCTCTCGACGTTCGCGCTGCTCGTGCCCGCGAACGCCTTCGCGCGCGGCGAGTTCGACCCGACCACCGAGTTCGAGCAGCACGAGTGGATCCCGATCCACCTCGGGCCGCTCAACCTCTCGATCACGAAGGCGGTCGTGTACCTGATGCTCAGCAGCGTCGCGACGATCCTCTTCGGGCTCTTCTTCATGCGCTCTCGCGCCGCCCGGATGCCCGGCCGGCGCGAGACGGTGGGCGAGCTCGTCTACGAGGTCGCGCAGACGCAGATCGCCGAGCAGGGCCTGCCGTCGAAGGCGATCGGCCGCTGGTTCCCGTACGTGGCGACGCTGATGCTCTTCATCTTCGTCGTCAACCTGCTCGGGTTCATCCCGCTGCCGCTCACGGGGGAGACCTGGCACGGCGTGCCGACGTGGGGCATCTACGCCGCGACGAGCTCCATCTCGGTGACGCTCGCGCTCGCGATCCTGACGTTCGTCTTCACCCACGTCGAGGGCGTGCGCTGGAACGGCCCGGTCCGCTACTTCAGGAGCTGGATCCCCGAGGCGCCGAAGCCGCTGCTCGCGCTGATCGTGCCGCTCGAGATCCTCGGCCAGTTCATGCGGCTGATCTCGCTCTCCGTCCGTCTCTTCGCGAACATGCTCGCGGGCCACATCCTGATCCTCACCTTCATCGGCCTCATGTTCATCCTCGAGAGCTGGGTTCTGGCCTTCGTCGTCGTGCCGGTGGCGATCGCCTTCTACCTCTTCGAGGTGATCATCGTGATCGGCATCCAGGCCTTCATCTTCGCTGCCCTGTCCGCCATCTACATCGGCTCGGCGATCGAGCCGGAGCACTAGGAGGAGAACTCATGCTCGGCACCATCCTCGCCGCCACCACCGGCGACGTCACCAAGGCCGGCAAGGCCGTCGGCCTCGCACTCGGTGTCGGCCTCGGCGCGCTCGGCGCCGGCGTCGGCATCGGCAACATCTTCGGCTCGATGATCCAGTCGGTCGCCCGCCAGCCCGAGCTGCGGGGCGAGCTGCAGGGCATTCAGTGGCTCGGCTTCGCCCTCACCGAGGCGGTCGTGTTCTACGGCCTGCTCGGGTCGATCCTCGCCTACGTCCTCGTCTAGCCGATGCTGGCCGCCAACCCGCTGATCCAGGTCACGCCGGGCCTCATGATCTGGACGATCGTCTGCTTCCTCGTGGTCCTGTTCGTGCTGAAGCGCTACGCGTTCGGGCCGATCCAGCAGATGATCGACCAGCGGCGCGAGCGCATCGAGCAGGCGATCAACGAGGCCGACCAGGCCCGCGAGGAGGCGCGCCACCTGCTCGAGGAGCACCGGAAGCTCATCGGCCAGGCGAAGTCGGAGTCCGAGGAGATCCTCGCCGAGGCGCGGCGCGTCGGGGACGCGCAGCGCGAGCGGGTTCGCGAGGAGACCGAGGAGGACCGGCAGCGGCGCCTCGAGGAGACGCGCCGGCAGATCGACCAGGCGACACAGCAGGCGCTCGGCCAGATCCGCGACGAGGTCGGCCGCCTCAGCCTGATCGCGGCGGAGAAGATCACGAAGAAGTCCCTCACCGGCGCCGACCAGCAGCGGCTGATCGACGAGGCGCTCGCGGAGATCGACTTCTCCCAGCTCGAAGGGAGCCGGTCGTAGCCGCCGCCCAGCGTATCTACGCGCGCGCGCTGTTCCAGGCGGCTCGTGACGAAGGCCGGCTCGAGCAGGTGCACGGGCAGCTGCAGCAGCTCCGGGACGCGGTCACGTCCGTCGACGAGCTCGCCCAGCTGCTCGAGAACCCCGAGGTCGACTCGCGCGTGAAGGGCGACGTCCTCACGCGTGTCGTCGAGGGGGCCGACGAGCTCGTCTCGAACTTCGTGCGCCTGATCGCGGAGAAGGGGCGCGCAGGCGAACTGCCCGAGATCGTCGACGAGTTCGACGCGCTCGTCGCCGAGGCCGAGCGGATCCTCGACGTCGAGCTGACGACGGCGCACGCGCTCACGGACGCGGAATTCGGGCGGCTGATCGGCCGCATCGAGGAGGCCTCGGGCCGGAAGGTGCAGGCCGAGCGCAAGGTGGACCCAGAACTGATCGGAGGCATCGTCCTCCAGGCCGGATCGATGAGGCTCGACGCGAGCGTGCGCGGCCGGCTCGAACGACTACGCCACGACCTGACGCACGCAAGGAGTCGCTGAGAGATGAAGCTTCGCCCCGAAGAGATCACGTCGATCCTGCGCGAGCGGATCGAGAACTTCGACACCGAGTCGAACCTCGCCGAGGTCGGCACCGTCCTGCAGGTCGGTGACGGCATCGCGCGCATCCACGGGCTCGAGAACTGCCTGGCGCTCGAGATGCTCGAGCTCGAGCACGGCGTCGTCGGCCTCGCGTTCAACCTCGAAGAGGACAACGTCGGCGCCGCACTGTTCGGCGAATGGGACAAGGTCAAGGAGGGCGAGCCCGTGCGGCGCACGGGGAACGTCGCCTCGGTCCCCGTCGGCGAGGCCATGCTCGGCCGCGTCGTCGACCCGCTCGGCAACCCGCTCGACGGGCTCGGCCCGATCGAGGCGGCGGAGACGCGCCCGGTCGAGTTCAAGGCGCCGGGCGTGATCCAGCGCCAGCCCGTGAAGGAGCCGCTCCAGACCGGCATCAAGGCGATCGACTCGATGACGAACGTCGGCCGCGGCCAGCGCGAGCTGATCATCGGCGACCGCTCGACGGGCAAGACGGCGATCGCGATCGACACGATCCTGAACCAGCACGACCAGGACGTGAAGTGCATCTACGTGGCGATCGGCCAGAAGGCGTCGACGGTCGCGCAGGTCGTCGAGCGCCTCCGCGAGGCGGGCGCCATGGAGTACACGACGGTCGTGAACGCGTCCGCCGCCGAGGCCGCGCCGATCAAGTGGATCGCCCCGTTCGCGGGCTGCGCGATGGCCGAGTACTTCCTCTACAAGGGCGAGCACGCGCTGATCATCTACGACGACCTGACGAAGCAGGCCGACGCGTACCGGCAGCTCTCGCTCCTGCTGCGCCGCCCGCCGGGACGCGAGGCGTTCCCCGGCGACGTCTTCTACCTCCACTCGCGGCTCCTCGAGCGCGCGTGCAAGCTCTCGGACGACCTGGGCGGCGGGTCGCTGACGGCGCTGCCGATCATCGAGACCCAGGCCGGCGACATCTCGGCGTACATCCCGACGAACGTCATCTCGATCACCGACGGCCAGATCTTCCTCCAGTCCGACCTCTTCTTCTCGGGCGTCCGCCCCGCCGTCAACGTCGGCACCTCGGTGTCGCGCGTGGGCTCCTCGGCGCAGACGAAGGCGATGAAGAAGGTCGCCGGGCGCCTGCGCCTCGACCTCGCCCAGTACCGCGAGCTGGAGGCGTTCGCGCAGTTCGGGTCGGAGCTCGACCAGGCGACCCAGTCGGCGCTGAACCGCGGCGAGAAGATGGTCGCGACGCTGAACCAGCCGCAGTACCAGCCCTGGCCGATGGAAGAGCAGGTGGCGGCCCTCTACGCCGGCGTCAACGGCTACCTCGACGACATCCCGACCGAGGACGTCTCGCGCTTCCAGGACGAGCTGCGCGAGCACCTGCGCGCGGACGGCGCGATCTACAAGGCGGTCCGCGAGAGCGGTGACCTCTCGGACGAGACGGCAGAGAAGCTGAACGCCGAGATCGAGAAGGTGAAGGGCCGCTTCCAGTCGACCTCCGAGCGAGAGGCAGCCTAGGCCTTGGCCTCGACGCAGGACCTGAAGCGGCGCGTCCGCTCGATCACGAACACGCGCAAGCTGACGCGCGCGATGGAGCTCGTCGCCTCGGCGCGGCTCCGCCGCGCGCAGCAGCGCATCGAGTCGATGCGGCCGTACGCCGACCGCATGCTCGAGCTGATGGCCGGGGTCTCGCAGGCTGCAGGCGCCGTCCGGCTGCCGCTGCTCGAGCGGCGCGAGACGGTGAACCGGATCGCGATCGTCCCGATCACGGGCGACCGCGGGCTCGCCGGCGCGTTCAACGCCCAGGTGCTGCGGCGGTCGCTCGCCCTCATGCGCGAGGCGCAGGGTTCGGGGCAGGAGGTCGTGTTCTTCCCCTCCGGCAAGAAGGCCGGCTCGACGCTGCGGTTCCGGCGGCTCGACGTCGGGCAGGCGTGGAGCGGGTTCAGCGACAAGCCGGCGTACGCGGATGCCCAGGCGATCGCACACGCGCTCGCCGAGGCGTACACGAGCGGCCAGGTCGACCGGGTCGTCATCGTCTACAACGCGTTCGTCTCGGCGCTCGTGCAGAAGGTGACCGTGCGCGACGTGCTCCCGATCCCGCAGGACATCCTCGAGCAGGCGGAGGAGGCCGAGCAGGATGCGACCGGCGCAACGCCCGACTTCATCTACGAACCCGAGCCCGAGGAGATCCTCGCCCGGCTCCTGCCGGTCTACGTCGAGACGGAGCTCTACCGGGCGCTGCTCGAATCGGCCGCCTCCGAGCAGGGCGCCCGGATGACGGCGATGCGGAATGCGTCGAAGGCGGCGGGCGAGCTGATCGACAGCCTGACGCTCGCGATGAACCGGGCGCGGCAGGCCGAGATCACGCAGGAGATTCTCGAAGTCGTCGCCGGTGCCGACGCGCTCTCCGGCTAGCGGTTAATCCTGGCTTAATGGTCCAGATCGCCGTCTTCGATCACGTTTCCACACCGTAACCGGTACGCTCACCGCCCATGACGCAGACCGAGCACGACGTCACCGGCGTCCTCGCCATCGACACCGGTGCCCAGATCGCCGAGGGCGAGGTCCAGGCACGGGGTTACTGGGAGCAGGTCTGGCGGCGCTTCAGGCGCGACAAGCTGGCGGTCACCGGCGGGATCACCGTCATCTTCCTCATCCTCGCCGCGTTCGTCGGCGCCCCCCTCGCGCACCATCTGCTCGGTCACGGCCCGAACGACCTCTTCTACACCGCGCTCACGAGCCAGGGGCAGCCGATCGGCCCGTTCGTGCACGTCGACAACCCGGCGAATCCGGGCCACAAGGTGCTGCTGATCCTGGGCGCGGACTCCACGCTCGGTCGCGACGAGTTCCTGCGGCTCCTGTACGGGGCGCAGGTTTCGTTCGAGGTCGCGATCCTGGCCACCCTCGGCGCCGTCTCCATCGGCGTCCTCCTCGGCTCGATCGCCGGCTACTTCCGCGGCTGGGTCGACACCATCATCTCCCGCGTGACGGAGATCACGATGGCGTTCCCGTCGCTCCTCTTCATCATCGCGCTCGCCTCGACGATCGGCGACTCCCTCAACAACATCACGTTCGGGATCTTCGGCCGGGGCGTCTTCAACCTCTTCCTGATCCTGTCGGTCTTCGGCTGGTTCTACCCGGCGCGCATCGTGCGCGCAGTCGTGCTCAGCCTGCGCGAGAAGGAGTTCGTCGAGGCAGCCCGGATGGTCGGCTCGAGCGACTGGCGGATCATCCGGTCGCACATCCTCCCGCACCTCGTCGCGCCCATCATCGTCTACGCGACGCTCGCGGTGGCGAGCTTCATCATCGCCGAGGCGGGTCTCTCGTACCTGGGCGTGGGGATCAAGCTGCCCACGGCGAGCTGGGGGAACCTCCTGCAGCAGGCGTCCGACTACTACACGACGCAGCCGTGGCTGATGGTCTGGCCGGGCCTCGCGGTGCTCATCACGACCCTCGCCTTCAACCTCCTCGGCGACGGCCTCCGCGACGCGTTCGACCCGCGCGCCACGCACTAGGCGGATTTGCAGGGCTTTTCGGGGGCCACGGCGCCGGTGGCGCCGCTCCGCCCAGGGCACTTGCACTTAACAGAGAACTAACTAAACTGCCGCCGCCTCGTCACACGTGGCGAAAGCGTTCTGCGCCTTGAGCCGACGGCTCCAACAAGCCCCGGCTCGACCCCAAGAAAGGAGCAAGTCAGTTGAGGAGAAAGCTGTGGCTTTCGACCGTGACGGTCGCCATCGCGCTGCTCGCGGTGTTCGCCGGGAGTGCGCTCGCCAAGTCCGCCAAGACCGGCGCGACGGGCGGCACGCTCAACGTGGACATCTCGACCGATGTCGACTACACAGATCCGGCTCTCGACTACCTGTCGACGGGCTGGGAGATCGAGTACGCGACCTGCCTGAAGCTGATGAACTACCCGGACGCCAACGGGCCGAAGGGTGCTCAGCTCGTTCCGGAGGCGGCC
>Ga0070741_10006575_pt1 | contig 24846 bp, 28 predicted proteins | sample Coa_R1_4_FD_66440 | JGI IMG/M metagenome (GOLD analysis project Ga0070741, IMG submission 66440) | Surface soil microbial communities from Centralia Pennsylvania, which are recovering from an underground coalmine fire - Coalmine... | ecosystem: Environmental > Terrestrial > Soil > Unclassified ... | reverse complement strand
GGGGGCGGGGGCGGGGGCGGCGGGGGCGGCGGCTCGCTGCTTCCGGTGTCGATCACCAGCTGCGGCCGGCGGGCGGCCGTCGCCTCCCGGGAGGAGAAATCGGTACCGTCGCTCGAGTCGCCGACGAGGGCCATCTCCACGGTCCCGTTGCCGGTCACGAGCGGCGTCACGTCGTACTCGACCCACTTGCCGGCCTTGACCGAGCCGACGTTGGCCACCACCGCGTCCCCCACCGACGGCCGCGTCTTCCACGTGACGGTGCGTTCCTCCCACGCCGACGTCACCGCCCGGACCTGGGGCCCGTTGGCCGACTGGTTGGTGACCCACAGCCGCAGCCGGGCGGCGGCCGGGGCGGCGGCCAACCCCGTCACCTCGAAGCGCAGAAAGCTCTCGGTGGCCGGCGACTTGTCGGCCACCAGCGTGGTCGAAGACCCGAAGTTCTTGCCCGCCTGGTCCGACTGGACCCGGGTGTCGGCCACGGGCGTGAAGGCGGCGGTGTCGGCCCGGGCCGGCGCCGGGACGGCGGCGAGGCCAACCGACCCGGCCACCAGGGCCAGCGACAGGGCGCGACGAGCAAGGCGAGACGTACGGGCCACGACACCTCACAGCGAGAATCAAGGGGGGTTCGTACCTCCCGTTCCTAATAGTTCACTCTGCGTGGTCAAAACCCTTCGTCCCCTTTCCGGGCGGGGAGGGCCGGCGGCGCGAACGGGAAGCGGCGGCCCGTCCCGCTAGGCTCCGCCGGTCCCCCGAGAACCCTGGAGTTTCCGATCGATCCCGTCACGTTCCCCCCGGGCGGGGGCGGCGGCACCGAGCCCGACACGCCCCCGCCGCCGGCGCGACGCCGCCGCTGGCCGGTCGTCGTGGCCAGCCTGGTGGCCGTGCTGGTGGTGGTGGCCGGGATCGTCCGCCTGCCGTACTACGTGCTGAGCCCGGGCTCGGCCACGGCGGTGGAGCCCCTGATCAAGGTCCAGGGAGCCACGAGCTACCAGCACCCGGGCCGCATCCTGTTCACCACCGTCTCGCTGGCCGGTGACGTCAACGCCTACGCCCTGCTCCACGGCTGGCTGAGCGCCACCGACGAAGTCGTCTCCCGGAAGGCCATCACCGGCGGCACGCCGACGAAGACCTACAACCAGGAGAACATCCAGGCCATGACCGACTCCAAGACGGCGGCCACCAAGGTGGCGCTGGAGCGGCTCGGCTACACGGTGCCGGCCCACGGCGACGGGGCGCAGATCGTGCAGGTGATCCCCCAGGGGGCGGCCGACGGGCTCCTCAAGGCCGGCGACGTCATCACCGCCGTCGACGGTGCCCCGGTGCACTTCGACGAGCAGTCGGTCAACGCCGTGCGGGCCCACAAGCCCGGCGACGTGATCACCTTCACCGTCAGCCGCGACGGCGCCACCCAGTCGGTGCCGGTCAAGGCGGGCGACGACGGCCACGGCGTGGCCAAGGTCGGCGTGGCGCTGCAGACCAAGAACCTGCGCTTCGACTTCCCTGTCCAGGTGACGATCGACACCGGCAAGGTGGCCGGCCCGTCGGCCGGGCTGGCCTTCACGCTGGCCCTCCTCGACGACCTCTCCCCCGGCGACATCACCGGCGGCAGGAAGGTGGCGGTCACCGGCACGATCGACATCGACGGCAAGGTCGGCCCCGTCGGGGGTGTGGCCCAGAAGACGGCCGCCGCCCGCCGGGCCGGCGCCATCGCCTTTCTCGTCCCGCCCGACGAGGAGCACGACGCCCGGGCCCACGCCGGGAAGATGAAGATCATGGTGATCCGCACGCTCGACGAGGCGGTGGCCGCGCTGCAGCAGCTCGGCGGCGCCGCCCTCCCGGCGCCGACCACCACGACCACCGGCCGCTGACCGGCCGGGCGGCGGCCCGTCACTTCCACTGGCCGGCCAGGCGGCGGGCCATGAGGGCCCGGGCGTCGGGCGGGCAGGCCCAGTAGTGGCCCATGGCCGGGCTGGCGCCCCAGTCGGCGGCGATGCAGTCGGCGCCGGCTTCGAGGGCGTCGACGCCGGCGTAACCCCACGGCCCCATGTCGGCCTCCAGCTTGTTGAGGCGGTGCGTGTGCCACTGCCAGGCGTGGCTGAGCTCGTGGAGCACGACGTAGCGGAGGCGGGTGTCGTCGCCGAAGGCGGTGGGCCCGATCCAGATCGTCTTGTGATCGCCGGCGTCGTAGACGCCCCAGTGGCAGCAGGCCGCCGGGTCGAACCCGATCCGGAAGTGGACGTGGACCGTGCGCCAGTCCCAGCCGCTGGTGTCGGCGATGGCCTCGACCTGCTGCAGCCGGGCGGCGGGATCCGGGGGCGGAGCGGGAGCGGCGGCCCGGGCCGGCGTGGCGCGGGCCGTGGCCCCCGGGGGCGGGGCGGGGGGCGGGGCCCCCGGGGGCGCGGCCGCAGGGGACGGGGCAGCAGGAGAAATCGCAGCAATCGCAGCAGGGGACGGGGCGGCGGACGGAGCGGTGCCGGGAGCGGCCGCCGTCGGGTCACCGGCCGGATCGCCGCCGGGTGACGCCGCCGCCGGGCCCGACAGGGCGACGGGCACACCGGAGGACCGCCCGGCGTCGACGATCAGGGTGGCGCCGGCGCCCGCCATGACGGCGAGGCCGGCGGCCACCACGGAGAGCCGCGGCCGCCGCCGGGGGGCGGGTGCCGGCACGGCGGACGTCGGCAGGGGCGTCGGGGGGACCATCCACCCGGCAGAGCGCACCGGCCCCTTCTTCCGTTACGCCCCTTTTCTGGGCTTATGCGTCGCTTGAGGCTTTCTTGACGCCGGGGTCCCTGATCAGGCAGGAGGCGGGCCGCTCCCCCGGCACCGGCGTCACGGCGGCGTCGGGCCAGAGCTCGAGCAGTGCTTCCCGGAGCACGGCGTTGACCCGCTCGGCGCCGTCGAGGCTGTGGACGATGACGTCGGCGGCGTCGACCTTGGCACACGATTCGCCCCGCAGGACGGGGCAGCCCCCGGGCGCCCGGGCCGGGCCGCCGCAGCCGTCGAACTCCCACTCGTCGCCCTCGACCAGACCCACGACGATCCGTTGCCAGACCGGGTCGGCGTCTTCGAGCAGCACCCGCCGGCGGCCGTCGGAGTGCCGGTCGTCGTCGGCGACGAGCCGCTCGAGCATGTCCCGCAACCCCCGCGACACGACCCGGCGCAGGGCGACCCGGCCGGCCACCAGCGTCGCCCCCCAGGGCGGCTCGTAGGCCGCGCTCAGCCGCAGCTCGGTGACCGTCCCGTCGGGCACCACTTCGAGGCGGCCCTCGAGGCGGGCGGCGCCGGCCGTCCACAGCACGGTGGCCGCGCCGCCCGGAGGGGCCTCCGGATCGAGGTCGCAGTCGAAGGCGACGGGCCGCCCGCCGGCCTCGGTGGGCTGGCGGAAGCCCAGCAGCGTGCGCAAGGCGCCGGCCTCGGCGGCCAGCCGGGTGCCGAGCGAGCGCAGGACGGCGCCGTCGTCCCGGGCGATGCGCTGCCAGCACCGCAGCGGCGACTCGTTCAGCTCCACTGCCTCGACGACGTACACCGCGACCTCCCGACCGCTTCCCGCCGGACCGTTCTCTGCGCATCGTGGCGGCCGGGCCCCCCGTGGCGGCAGGGCCGAATGTCCCGCCCCCCCGGCCATTGGTCCCGCCCCGGCATCAGGGCGGCGACGTCAGGGCGGCGGCGTCAGGGCGGCGGCGTCAGGGCGGCGGCGGCCGGGTGGCGAGGTGCTCGGCCAGCCGGGCCTGCAGGTCGGCCCGGAGCCGGCCGACCGTCCCGCCGTAGACGGCGAGGGCCAGGCTCAGCCGGAACCGGACGAGGTCGACGTCGGCGTGGCCGTAGAAGAACCCCGACACGGCCGGCCGGTCGGCGACCACCAGTGCGGTCCACGGCGCGTCGGGTTCGTGGTGGACGCCGAGGAGATCGCGGAACGGCCACTCGTGGGCCTCGCCCCGGGCCCGGCCGTGCAGGACGGCCCGGCGGTCGGTCACCAGCAGCGTGCCGACGTCGACCGACGTCGGCTCGTCGAAGCCGGGGAAGAAGACACCGCCGACCAGCCGGCCGCCGCTGGCCCGGGGTTCGATGAGGTGGGCGCCGCCCAGCGCCAGGAAGGCCCGCTCGTCGCGCCGCAGCAGGGCCCGGTCGGCCGGCGAACCGCTCGACAGCCCCCGGAAGGACCGGGTCTCCTCGACGAACCGGGCCAGGCCCTCCCCGACGCGGCTCCAGTCGGCGTAGCGGTCGGCGGCGCCGTCCCCGGCCCGGCCCGTCCGGAGCTGCCGTCGCATGCCCGGCCCATCGGACGCCGCCCCCCGGTCCTGAGCCAACGCTGACCGGCCATCGCCCCCGTCCGTCCCGATGGCGGCGAACATGGCGCGGTGACCGACCACGACCACGAGCACTGGAAGCAGGAGCCCGACGAGCACGACTACCCGGCGGCGGCCGACTACCTCTCGCTCGTCGTCGAGCCGGCGGTGGCCGGCGCCGTCGTCGAGCGGTTGCGGACGGCGCCGCTCGAGCACCGCAAGGCCAAGGACCTGCTCCGGGCCAGCGGCCTGCCGCTGCTGCCGCCGGACAACCGCCACGTGGCCCGGGACCTCGACAAGGTCCGCCACGGCGTGAAGCTCTCCCCCGTCCTGCTGGTGCGGGGCGACCTGGCCGCCGGGCGCCCGCTGGCCGTGGCCGACGGCTACCACCGCATCTGCGCCAGCTACCACCTCGACGAGAACACCGACATCCCCTGCCGCCTGGCCGACCTGGGAGCCTGACCTCCGATCCAGGCCGCCGAGCCCGATTCGAAATGGGTCTCGGTCGATCGGCAAACCGGTATTGGCGCCGATGCGCCGATGGAGCAGGCTTTCGCCGATGCCCCTTGGCAGCAGAGAGGCAGGTTCTAGGCCCGGCGCGGAGGGCTCCGAATTCGGACATCACGGTCCCTCTGGTGAGTCACTCCCGCCAGCGCCAGAGGGCAGTATGACGAGGGGGCCGGCCACCGTCAGGGTCGGCCCCCTCGCTCACCTCGGGGACCCGGCCCATCGCCGGTGGCGGGGCTGATGGCACCGCGATTGCCGATCGATGCCCGGCGCCATCAGCCCGCCTGCCCTGTGACCAGCACCCCACGGATCGGCCGTCGTCACCTCCTTCCTGGCGCAGACCCGGGTCGAAGGTACGGGCGGGCTCAGGAACGAGGCGGGAAATTCGGCGGGGGCGGCGGGAACGTTTCGGGAACGAGGGCCCAGGTCCGGAAGGCGTCGGCCAGCAGCCCGGCGAGGTCGGCGCCGTCGTCGGCCAGCCACCGCTCGTAGGCGGCCACGGCGCTGCCCAGCGCCAGATGGCCGATGAGCTGGGGCCGCAGCGCCTCGACGGGCTCGCCGAGGCGGCGGGCGGCGAAGCGGGCCACGACGTTGCGCCATTCGGCGTAGCGCAGCGTGCTGTGGGCCTGCAGCGCCGGGACGTGGAGGATGAGCGACATGCGCCGGCGGTGGGCGGGCACCGCCGCCGGGGGCAGGGCGTTGAACCGGACGACCGCCTCGGCCAGCACCTCGAGCAGCGGCCGGTCGACGGGGGCGGCCGCCAGCCACGCCTCCATGCCCGACAGGAGGGCGTCGAAGTCGCCCCACACGACGTCGTTCTTCGAGGAGTAGTAGCCGAAGAAGGTGCGCCGGGCGATGCCGGCGGCGGCGGCGATGTCGTCGAGCGTCGTCTCGTTGAACCCGTGGCGGAGGAACAGGTCGAGGGCGATCTGCTCCAGTTCCACCCGGCTCGTCACCGGCGGCCGGCCGGGCCGTTCCCGCTCCCGCACCTCTTTACTATTGCACCGAGTGCAATTAATCTCCAGACATGGAGAAGACCGCTGCCCCCACCGCGCCCGAGACCGCCCCGCCGGCCGACGACGAGGAACTCGTCGAGGAGGACCTGCTCGTCGAGGACGTGTCCATCGACGGCATGTGCGGCGTCTACTGACGGCGGCCGTGCCGTCCCCCGTTCTCGACCGGGCCTGGGCGCTGGCGCCGCAGGTGTCGGTCCGCCCCGAGCCGTTCGGCGCCCTGCTCTACCACTTCGGCACCCGGCGGCTGTCGTTCCTCAAGGACCGGCGGCTCCTGGCCGTGGTGCAGGGCCTGGCCGACGCCCCCACCGCCCGGGCCGCCTGCACCGGCGCCGGCATCGGCCCGGCGGAGATCGGGCCCTACGAACGGGCCCTGGCCCGCCTGACCGACACCGCCATGCTGGAGGAGCGGCGGCCGTGAGCGTGGCCATCCCGCTGGTCGAGCACTTCGCCCGGGGCCTCGACGCCCCCATCTGCCTGACGTGGGAGCTGACCTACGCCTGCAACCTGGCCTGCCGGCACTGCCTGTCGAGCTCGGGCCGGCGTGACCCCGCCGAGCTCAGCACGGCCGAAGCGAAGGCCGTCATCGACGAGCTCGAGCGCATGCAGGTCTTCTACGTCAACATCGGCGGCGGGGAGCCGACGATCCGGCCCGACTTCTGGGAGCTGGTCGACTACGCCACCGCCCACCACGTCGGCGTGAAGTTCTCCACCAACGGCGTACGGATCACGCCCGAGGTGGCCGGCCGCCTGGCGGCGAGCGACTACGTGGACGTGCAGATCTCCCTCGACGGCGCCACCGCCGAGGTCAACGACGCCGTGCGGGGCGAGGGCTCGTTCGCCACCGCCACCACGGCGATGGAGCACCTGGCCGCCGCCGGATTCGGCGGCTTCAAGGTCTCGGTGGTCTGCACCCGTCACAACATCGCCCAGCTCGACGCCTTCAAGGCCATCGCCGACCGGTACGGCGCCCAGCTCCGCCTGACCCGGCTGCGGCCCTCGGGGCGGGGCGCCGACGTGTGGGACGAGCTCCATCCCACCGCCGCCCAGCAGCGGGAGCTCTACGACTGGCTGCTGGCCCACGGCGAGGGTGTCCTCACCGGCGACTCGTTCTTCCACCTGGCCGGCTACGGCGAAGCGCTGCCGGGGCTCAACCTCTGCGGTGCCGGACGGGTGGTGTGCCTCATCGACCCGGTGGGCGACGTCTACGCCTGCCCCTTCGCCATTCACGACGCCTTCCGGGCCGGCAACGTCCGCCACCCCGGCGGCTTCGCCGCCGTCTGGCGGGAGTCGGAGCTGTTCCGCACGCTGCGGGGCCCCCAGGCCGGTGGCGCCTGCGCCGCCTGCTCGGCCTACGACTCCTGCCGGGGCGGCTGCATGGCGGCCAAGTTCTTCACCGGTCTGCCCCTCGACGGGCCCGACCCCGAGTGCGTCAAGGGGTTCGGCGAACTCCGCCTGGCCTCGGTGGAACCGGGTTCGGCGCCGAAGCCCTCGCTCGACCACTCCCGGCCCGCCACGGCCGTGCCGGTGACGCTGCAGCGGCGCCGTCCGCCCGACCGGGCCTGTGACGAGAACCCGCTGACGCTCACGGTGCGCTGATGGCCGCGGCGTGGTTCGAGTCGATCGCCGAAGCGCAGCGACGGGCGGAGAAGCGGCTGCCGAGGTCGGTGGCGCTGGCCGTGCGGGCCGGCTCCGAGCGGGGCCTGACGCTGGCCGACAACGTGGCCGCCTTCTCCGAGCTCGGGTTCGCCCCTCACATGGCCGGCCTGTCGGCCAAGCGGGAGCAGGCCACCGTGGTGATGGGCCAGCCGGTGTCCATGCCCGTCCTCATCTCCCCGACCGGTGTGCAGGCCATCCACCCCGACGGGGAGCTGGCCGTGGCCCGGGCGGCCGCCGCCCGGGGCGTGGCCATGGGCCTGAGCTCCTTTGCCAGCAAGCCGATCGAGGAGATCGTGGCGGCCAACCCCCAGACGTTCCTCCAGGTGTACTGGAGCGGGTCGCAGGACAGGATGGCCGCCCGCCTGGCCCGGGCCCGGGCGGCCGGGGCGGCCGGAATCATCGTCACGCTCGACTGGACGTTCTCCCACGCCCGCGACTGGGGCAGCCCGTTCATCCCCGAACGCGTCGACGCCAAGGCCGTGCTGCGCTACGCCCCCGAGGTGATCCGCAAACCCCGCTGGCTGGCCGAATGGGCCAGGACGAGGACGCTGCCCGACCTGTCGGTGCCGAACTGGGGGGCGGCCGGCGAGCCGGCCCCGACGTTCTTCGGCGCCTACGGCGAATGGATGACGACCCCGCCCCCGTCGTGGGACGAGCTCCGCTGGCTGCGGGAGGAGTGGGGCGGCCCCTTCATGCTCAAGGGCGTGATGCGCATCGACGACGCCAAGCGGGCCGTCGACATCGGCGCCACCGCCATCTCGGTGTCGAACCACGGCGGCAACAACCTCGACGGCACCCCGGCCACCATCCGGGCGCTGCCGCCGGTGGCCGCGGCGGTGGGCACCGAGATCGAGGTGCTGATCGACGGCGGCGTCCGCCGGGGCGGCGACGTGGTCAAGGCCCTGGCCCTCGGAGCCCGGGCGGTGATGATCGGCCGGGCCTACCTGTGGGGCCTGGCGGCCAATGGCCAGGCCGGCGTGGAGAACGTCCTCGACATCCTCCGCAACGGCATCGACTCGGCGCTGCTCGGCCTCGGCCGCAGCGCCGTCAGCGAGCTGACGCCGGCCGACGTCCTCGTCCCGCCGGGCTTCATGCGCTCGCTGGGAGCCGGCGACTGAGCGGAATGCCACCGGCCGATCCGGTGCGGCTCGACGGCCTCGTCTGGCCCGACGTGGCCCGCCGGGCGGTGGGGTCGGTCCTGGCCGTTCCGCTGGGGTCGACCGAGCAGCACGGCCCGCACCTGCCGCTCGGCACCGATTCGGCCGTGGCCGCCGCCCTGGCCGACCGGCTGGCCGCCGCCCGCCCCGCCGTCGTCGTGGCCCCGGTGCTGCCCTACGGCTCGGCCGGCGAGCACGCCGCCTTCCCCGGCACGCTGTCGATCGGCGCCGCGGCGCTGGAGCTCGTCGTCGTGGAGCTGGTGCGCAGCGCCGATGCCTTCGCCGGCGTCGTCCTCGTCTCGGCCCACGGCGGCAACGCCGCCCCGCTGGCCGCCGCCGTCGCCACCCTGGAGGCGGACGGGCGCCGTGTTCTGGCCTGGTCGCCCCGGATCCCCGGCGGCGACGCCCACGCCGGCCGGACCGAGACGTCACTGATGCTGGCCCTGGCGCCCGACGGCGTCCGCCTGGCCGCCGCCGAAGCCGGCGAGACCCGCCCGCTGGCCGCCGTGATCGGCGAACTCCGCCGGGGCGGCGTCGCGGCCGTCTCCCCCAACGGCGTCCTCGGCGACCCCGAGGGCGCCGGCGCCTCCGAGGGCGCGCTGCTCCTCGACCGGCTGACCGCCGACCTGGTCGCCGAATTCGACGCCTGGCGCCCCGTATGACGCCGCCCCGCCCGGCCCCCCCGCCGCCCGCCTCGTCGTCGGTCCGCCCCGGCGCCTCCGGAGACCCGGTTCCCGCCGGCGGCCCGGTGCCCCCCGGCACCGCCGGCGGCCCCGTCGCCGCCGTCCCCGCCGATACGGCCGGCCGAGCGGGCGGGCCTCACCGGGAGGGGCGGGTGGCCCTCGTCACCGGCGCCGCCCGGGGCATCGGGGCGGCCACGGCCCGCCAGCTGGCGGGGGCCGGGTGGCGGCTCGTGCTGTTCGACCGCTGCGCCGACGATCCGGCGCTCAGCTATCCGCTGGCCACGGCGGCGGAGCTCGACGCCGTGGTGGCCGCCTGCGGCGGGCCGGCGCGGGCGGTCGGCGTGATCGGCGACGTGCGGGACCAGTCGGCCCTCGACGACGCCGTCGCCCTGGCCGAGCGCTCCTTCGGCGGGCTCGACGCCGCCGTGGCCGTCGCCGGGTGCATCGCCGGGGGGCGGCCGGCCTGGGAGACGCCCGACGACCAGTGGGCGGCCATGGTGGGCGTGAACCTCGAAGGGGTGTGGCGGCTGGCCCACGCCACCGCCCCGGCCCTGATCCGGCGGGGCTGGGGCCGGTTCGTGGCCATCTCCTCGGCCGGCGGCGTGCTCGGCCTGCCGAAGCTGGCGGCCTACTCGGCGGCCAAGCACGGCGTCATCGGGCTGGTCCGCAGCCTGGCCACCGAACTCGGCGAGTACGGCATTACCGCCAACGCCGTCGCCCCCGGTTCGACCACCGGCGCCATGCTGGAAGCCAGCGCCACGTTCTACGACCTCGACAGCCCCACGCTGTTCGCCGTCCACCACCCGCTGCGCCGCCTGGTGGAACCCGACGAGGTGGCCGCCCTGGTGGCCTGGCTGTGCAGCGAGGCCGCCAGCGGCGTTACCGGCGGTGTCTTCCCCGTCGACGCCGGCATGACGGCGACATGATGCGACGCACCGTTCGGCGCCGGCCCCTCGCCCCGCCGAACCCCGCGGACCCGGACACCCCCGCCCCCACCCCCGGCGTCGCCGGGCCGGGCCGGGTCGCAACCGGTTGCGCCGACCGGGCGTCGACGGCCGTCGATGCCCTCCGACCGCAACCGGTTGCGCTTCCCACCGGGTTCCGGGTGGCCCTCGACCGCGGCGCCCGGTGGACGGGCGACGGCACGGCGCTCATCGGCGGCTCGCCCCTCCGGGTCCTCCGCCTGACGCCCGCCGGTCGGGACCTCGTCGGACGGCTGGCCTCCGGTGAACCCGTCCCCCCCGCCGAAGGAGCCCAACGCCTGGCCCGGCGCCTGCTCGACGCCGGGCTGGCCCATCCCCGCCCGCCGGCCCCCGCCGCCGCACCCGACCTCGCCGTCGTCATCCCCGTCCACGACGACGCCGACGGCCTCCGCGCCACCCTGGCGGCGCTGCGCCGGCCCCAGGCTGCGGCCGGCGGTTCGGATCCGACCGGGATCGCCGGCCGGGCGGGACCCACGGCCGTCGCCGACGACGGCCCGGGCGTACCCGTCGTCGTTGTCGACGACGCCTCGGCGGTGCCCGTCACGGTCGGCGCCGGCGGGGCGGGCGGCGTGGCCGTTGTCCGCCGGGCCCGGCAGGGCGGGCCGGCGGCGGCCCGGAACGACGGGTGGCGGGCGACCGGAGCGGAGCTCGTCGCCTTCGTCGATGCCAACTGCGAACCCGACACCGGGTGGCTCGACACGGTCCTGCCCCATTTCGGCGATCCGCTCGTCGCCGCCGTGGCCCCCCGGATCGTGCCGGCGCCGCACCCGGCCGCCCCGGGCTGGCTGGCGGCCTACGAAGACGGGGGATCGCCCCTCGACCTCGGCGCCGGGGAGGCGATCGTCCGGCCCCGCAGCCCGGTGGCCTACGTGCCGACGGCGGCGCTGGTCGTGCGGCGGGCGGCGCTCGAGGCGCTCGGCGGCTTCGACGAGTCGCTGACGGTCGGCGAGGACGTCGACTTCGTGTGGCGCCTGGCCGCCGCCGGTTGGACGATCCGCTACGAACCCCGGGCCACCGTCCGGCATCCGATGCGCCCGACCGTCGCCGCCTGGCTGGCCCAGCGCTACCGCTACGGCACCTCGGCCGCCGCCCTGGCCCGCCGCCACGGCGCCGCCGTGGCCCCGGCCGTCGTGTCGCCCCGGACGGCCGCCGCCTGGGCCCTCGTCGCCGCCGGTCACCCCCTGGCCGGCGCCTCCGCCGCCGCCTCCTCCGTCGCCGTCCTCACCGGCGCCGTTCCCCGCCGCCGCTCCCCTGGTCCGAGCGGGAGGGGCCACCCCCAGGCCGTCTCCCCGCCGCCCGAGCCGGCCGTGGGCCTCCCGCCCAGGGACGCCGTCCGGCTGGCCGGGGCCGGGCTCGCCCGGGGCGGGCTGGCGCTGGCCCGGGCCGTCCGGCGGGCCTGGGCACCGGCCGCCGTCGTGCTGGCGGTCGCCAGCCGGCGGAGCCGCCCGGCGCTGGCCGCCGCCGTCCTCGTCCCGTCGGCCGTCGAGTGGCGTCGCCGCCGGCCCCGCCTCGACCCGGTGCGGTTCGCCGCCCTCCACCTGGCCGACGACCTGGCCTACGCCGCCGGCGTGTGGGCGGGCTGCGGCCGGGAGCGCTCGGCCCGGGCGCTGTGGCCCGACCTCGGTGGGGCACGGCGTGACGGGGCGCGCCAAACTGGCGGATCACGGTCCCCTTCCTCCGGAGGTCGAGCATGAAGACCCAGGCTGCCGTGCTGTTCTCCCAACCGGGCAAGTGGGAGATCACCGAGGTCGACCTCGACGAGCCGAAGGCCAACGAGGTCCTCGTGAAGATGGTCGCCGCCGGGCTGTGCCACTCCGACGACCACCTGGCCACCGGCGACATGCCGGCCATGCGGATGCCGCTGTGCGGCGGCCACGAAGGGGCGGGCGTCGTGGAGGCCGTCGGGCCCAACGTGAGCAACGTCGCGCCCGGCGACCACGTTGTGCTGCAGTTCATCCCCGGCTGCGGACGCTGCCGCTGGTGCGCCTCCGGCCAGCAGAACCTCTGCGATCTCGGCGCCATGCTGCTGGCCGGCTCCCAGATCGACGGCACGTTCCGGATGCACAAGGACGGCACCGACATCGCCCAGATGTGCTTCGTGTCCACCTTCTCGCAGTACTCGGTGGTCCCGTCGGTGGCCTGCGTGAAGATCCCCGAGGACATCCCGCTGACCGAGGCCTGCCTGGTGGGCTGCGGGGTGCCGACCGGCTGGGGATCGGCGGTCAAGGGGGCCGAGGTCCAGCCCGGCGACGTGACCATCGTCATGGGCATCGGCGGGATCGGCATCAACTCGGTGCAGGGCGCCAAGCACGCCGGCGCCACCCGGATCATCGCCGTCGACCCCGTCCCCTTCAAACGGGAGATGGCCCTCCAGCTCGGCGCCACCGACGCCGTGGAGCACATCAGCCAGGCGGCCACGCTGGCCCAGGAGCTGACCAACGGCCAGGGCGCCGACAACGTCATCGTCACCATCGGCGTGACCCGCCCCGACCACATCGGCGACGCCTTCAACGCCGTCCGCAAGGGCGGCACGGTGGCCGTGGTCGGCCTCGGCCCGCTGTCGGACCAGAGCATCCCGATCAGCCCCTTCATCCTCACGCTGTTCCAGAAGCGGCTCCAGGGCGTGCTCTACGGGTCGCTCTCCCCCAGCAAGGACATGCTGCGGCTGCTGTCGATGTACCAGGCCGGCCAGCTCAAGCTGAAGGAGCTCGTGACCCGGACGTACACCCTCGACCAGATCAACGAGGGCTACGCCGACATGCACGCCGGCCGCAACATCCGGGGCGTCATCACCTTCGACTGACACCGTTCGGTGGCATGACACCGCTCTCCGTGGTATTTCCGCCGTTTGGCGGCGAATGGGCGGTTTCGGCGTAATGGGCGGCCGGTGGCTCCGTTCCAAGGGATGCCATCGACCGGGAGGTGCCCCCGTTGCGTCGTGTCGTCGTTGCCGGCCTGCTCGCCTTCGGCCTCGGAGTCCCGCCCGCGGGGGCTGACCGCCCCGCCGGGCGGTGCGCCGGCGCCACCGCCGTCCGGGAGTACACGGCCAGCGCGATGACGTGGCGGCTCCGCCTCGATCTCGACGGCTGCCGCTGGTGGGACGGGTCGGCCCGCAACATCGTCATGTGGCTGAGCCGCGACGACGGCGCCGGCCCGGCCAACCGCTGGTCGATGGCCGCCTGCCAGGGCGGCGGCGGCGCCAGCCGGCCGGCCGACTGCGAGGTCGCCACCAGCCTCCCCCACCCCGCCCCCGAGGAGGCGGTGGCCTACGAGGGCGAGGCGACCTGGAAGTGGAGGGACGGTACCCACCGTGTCTCCTTCGGGACGCGCTGCACCACCACCGCCGACGGCCGGGCCGTCTGCGCCGACCCCGTCGGCACCTGGCACGACTGAACGACGCACCACGAAACGACGAAGGAGCGTGAACCCCATGCCCGACCACGACACCGCCGTCCTCCGGCCCGGCGAGGCCGCCGCCCTCCTCGGGATCGGCCTCAGCCGCCTCCGCCGCCTGGAGGCCACCGGCCGGCTGGTCACCGTCCGCACCCTGGGCGGCCACCGCCGCTACCGGGAGGACGACGTGCTGGCGCTGCAGCGCTGGATGCAGCGCCGGGCCACCACCAGCGCCGCCTGACCCGCCGCCCTCGGGTCATCTCGGGGCCCGCCGGCGACGATGCCCAGGGGCGGCCGGCGGGACATTTGCCCCTGCTCGTCCGGGTGCCGGGTGAACGGGCCATGTTCAAATCGAACGGTTCCTCAGCCGGCTCCCATCCCGTTCACAGCCGGACCCGGCAACCTGGAATCATGGACGGGATGGACGACGACCAGCTGGGGGCCACGGGCGCCGGGACCGATCCGCCGGAGTGGAGCGTGCCGTCGCCGTGGCTGGTGCCGGCGACGGACTTCCCCGCTCCCCCGCCGCCCCCGCCGCCGGCCCCTGTCCGGACCGGCTCCAACCGGCTCACGGCCGCCCTGGTGGCCGCCCTCGTCGTGTCGCTGGTCACCGCCGCCTGGGCCGCCGTCCACCGGCTCGACATCCACTTCTCCAAGCCGACGCTGTCGGCCGCGCCGGCCCCGAAGCCGGCCACCGGCCCCGGCCGGAGCGGCCGGTTCAGCCCCCAGCCCTTCCGCCCGTCCCCCTCGGCCAGCACCCCGAACATCGACGTCAACGCCGTGGCCGCCCGGGTCCAGCCCGGCGTGGTCGACATCTACACCCAGCTGTCGTCGGGCGTGGCCGGCGCCGGTACCGGCGTCCTCCTCACCCCCGAGGGCCTGATCCTGACCAACAACCACGTCATCGAGGGGTCGACCACCATCGCCGTGGTCCACATCACGACCGGGGCCCGCTACACCGCCAGCGTGGTCGGCACGGTCCCCTCGGAGGACATCGCCGTCCTCCAGATCGACGGGCCGAACCCCAACCTGCCGACCGTGCCGATCGGCAAGTCGTCGGGCGTCAGGGTCGGCGACCCGGTCGTGGCCCTCGGCAACGCCGGCGGCGTCGGCGGCGCCCCCCATACCGTCAGCGGCAACGTCGTGGCCATGAACCAGACGATCACCGCCACCGACCTCGACGGCAGCCACCCCGAGACGCTGGCCGGGCTGATCCAGATCGACGCCCCGCTGGAGCCGGGCGACTCCGGCGGGCCGCTGATCAGCAAGGCCGGCCAGGTGATCGGCATCGACACCGCCGCCTCGGCCACCCGCCGGTTCCGGGCGGTGGGCGACTCGGCCGGCTTCGCCATCCCCGTCGACCGGGCCATGGCCCTGGTGGCCCAGATCCGGTCGGGCCAGTCCAGCGCCACCGTCCACCTCGGGTACCCCGGCCAGCTCGGCGTGGTCATGAGCGACCCGGCCTCCGACCCGGCGTCGGGCACGACCACCGGCGTGACGGTGGCCGAGATCATCGCCGGCTCGCCGGCGGCCAGCGCCGGCGTGGTGGCCGGCGACGTCCTGACCGTGGTCGACGGCCTGGCCGCCACCGCCCCCGACGCCGTGGCCAACCAGATCAAGAAGCACCGCTCGGGCGAGAAGATCGACTTCAGCTGGATCGACGGGTCGGGCCGCCACCGCACCGCCACCGTCATCCTGGCCCCCGGGCCCGCCGACTGAAGATGGGCGAGCCGCGACCCTGGCGGCGGGCGCTGCGGATCGCCGGCGGCGTCATCGTCGCCGTGGTGATGCTCGGCGTGGCCCGCGACCTGGCCGGCACCTCCGACCAGCCGGCCATCAGCAGCGGCCGCAGCCGCGACCCGTCGACGCCCACGCCCAGCGCCCCGTCGGGCACCCGCGACCCGTCGGCGCCGCTGCTGGCCGACCTCGTGGTCAGCAACGCCGACGTGGCGCCGACCCTGACCGTGGCCGGCCTCCAGGGCGGCAACACGCTCACCGTGCCGACCCTCGACCTGTGCAACGGCACGTACCCGAGCGAGGCGCAGCGCACCGCCCGCCTCCAGGTGGCGGCCGTCGACGCCCAGGGCGAGACGGCGCTGTCGACCGAGGCCGTCCTCTACTCCAGCGGAGCCGGGACCGCCGCCGCCTTCAAGGAGCTGCAGGCCACCGCCGCCGCCTGCCCCGACAAGCCCGTCGACAGCCCGGTCGGCCAGCCGACGGTGACGACGAAGTTCGGCCCCGCCCCGGACGGCGCCTGGCCCCAGGTACCGGGAGTCGAGCGGCTGGCCTTCGCCTTCGACTCCACCAGCACCACCGGGGAGACGACCCACTCGGTGGCGGTCTACCTCCGGCGGGGCCGGGCCTTCCTCGGCGTGTACTTCTCCCACGCCGACGCCCCCACCGCCGTGGTGCAGGGCCACACGGCCCTCGGGGAGATCGTCGACCTCTTCGCCCAGCGGCTGGCCAAGCTGCCGGTGGCCGCCGTCAGCACTACGGCCTGACGGCCGCCACGTCGGCCAGCCCGGACAGCTGGACGACGGAGAACACGGCGCACCCCGGCCCCATGACCAGCGTCAGCCCCCGCTCCTCGGCGACCTCCCGGAGCAGGTGGATGGCGGCCGGCTCGAGGAAGGTGACGCCGGTGAGGTCGACGGTGACCGGCCCGGAGCCCGCCGCCCCCTCCAGGGCGGCCCGCAGGGGCGCCAGGTTGTCGGCCCCGACCGGCCCGCTCAGGCGGACGGTGGCGGTGCCGTGGGCGTGGGTGTCGACCTGTAGCTCGGGGTCCATAAGCATCGACGAACCCACTGCCCGGCCCGGGGCTGGTCCAAACTGTCAGCCCGGCCGGGCGGTGCGATCCGTCATTCCCTGGACTCCCCGGCCCAGACCCCGGTGGCCTTCTCGAAGCCCCGGAGACTGCCCCGGTCGACCAGGGCCGACACGCCCCCGGTCACCGCGCCCTGGAGGGCGGCGGCCGTGGCCACCTCTTTCCAGTTCCGGTCGGGCTGGCTCGGGCGGGGCGCCTCGTCCTCGCCCGCCATGGCCTTCCAGATCTTCTTGAACAGGGCGCCGGCGACGATGCCGCCCACGACGCTGGCCAGCAGGCTGAGGGGCCGGTAGATCAGCTTCACGGTCCGGTGTCCTTTCCGTCGGGCGGTACCGGTTGGCTGGTACCCAGGGCTGCGCCACCATGAACGGCCATGGACGGCGGACGGGTCCGGCGCGGCGCCGGCCGGGCGGCGCTGGCCGCCGAGGTGGTCCGGTTCGTCCACCGCGGCCTGGCCGCCCATCCCGGGCGGTTCGTGGCCCTGGCCGTCGGCGACAGCACGCTCCCGCTCTACGCCGGGCTCGACCCGTCCGACCCCGGCTGGGCGGGGCGGACGATCACGCCGGTCGACGAGCTCGTCCCGCCCCCGGCCGACCCGGCCCGGACCTTCGGGGCCCGCCTGGCCGCCGCCCTCCCCGAAGGGCTGCGGGCCCGGCTGGCGCCCCTCGACCCCGCCGTCGACGGCGCCGACCTCTGCGCCGTCGTGCTCGGCCTCGGCCCCGACGGCCACATCGCCTTCAACCAGCCCCCGACCCCGGTCGACGCCCCCACCCGGGTGGTGACGGTGGCTCCGGCCAACCTGGCCCGCCTCGGCCCGGTCGAACCGGCCCGTTCGGCCCTCACGCTGGGCGTGGCCCCCATCCTGGCCGCCGGCTCCGTCCTGGTGGTGGCCGCCGGCCCCGGCAAGGAGGAGGCCTTCCGCCACCTCGTCGACGGCCCCGAGGACCCGGCCTGGCCGGCCACCTGGCTGCGGCGCCATCCACGCCTGACCGTCGTCGCGGGCCTCGACGTGTCCCGATCGGGTCAGCGGTTGGCCTGACGACCTCTTACCGCCGGGCGGGCCGTTTCGTACGGTACGGCGAATTCACCGGCCCGAAGGGGGACGCACCGTGGGGTACTTCAGCAGCCCGGAGGAAGTCGACACGTACATCGGCGAGATGTTCCGCCAGGCCGACGGCCACCCCAAGGTGGGCCCGAAGATGCGGGCGGCCAACGTGGTGATGCGGGTCGTCTACAGCGATCCCGACTGCGAGATGACCGTGCGCTTCGAGGACCCCATGCAGACGGTCTTCGGGCCGGCCGCCGGCGAGCCCGACATCACGCTGTCGATGCCGGCCGACATCGCCGACCGGTTCTGGCGGGGCAAGTACAACCTGGCCGTGGGCCTGGCCCGCAGCGAGGTGAAGGCCAAGGGCCCGGTCAACAAGATCCTCAAGCTGGTGCCGCTGACCAAGCCGCTGTTCCCCGTCTACCAGGGCCTCGTGGCCGCCAAGGACGGGCAGCCGTGAAGGCGGCGGTCTTCCACGGACCGCACGACGTCCGGGTCGAAGACGTCCCCGAGCCACAGGAGCTCGGCCCCGACGAGGTGCTCGTCCGGGTGGACCGCAGCGCCATCTGCGGCACCGACCTCCACCCCTACGAGGGGCACATGGACATGGAGGAGGACGTCATCCTCGGCCACGAGTTCCTCGGGACCGTGGTCGAAGTGGGCGGCGGCGTGGCGCTGGTCGGCGCCGGCGACCTGGTGACGTCGCCCTGCACCGTCACCTGCGGCGCCTGCTACTTCTGCCGCCGGGGCGAGCCGGGACGGTGCGCCGGGATCCGCATGTTCGGCATGGGCATGGCGCTGGGCGACCTGCCCGGCGCCCAGTCGGAGTACGTCGTCGTCCCCTCCGCCGACCGCAACGTCCGCAAGCTCCCGTCCGGCGCCACCGACGCCGAGCTCGACAGCCTGCTGCTGGCGGGCGACATCATCACCACCGGCTACGAAGCGGTGAAGAGGGCCTTCCGGCCGGGCGACACGGTGGCGGTGGTCGGGGCCGGCCCGGTCGGGCTGTGCGCCGTGATGGCCGCCGGCGTGCTCGGCGCGGCCACCGTGGTGGCCGTCGACACCGTCCCCGAGCGGCTGAAGACGGCCGAGAGCCTCGGCGCGGTGGCGGTCACCCCGGCCGAGGCGGAGGACGCCATCAGCGACCTCACCGACTGGCGGGGCGCCGACGTCGTCGTCGACGCCGCCGGGAACCCGGCCGCCCTGGCCGCCATCGCCGGCTACGTCCGCATGGGCGGCACCGTGTCGATCCCCGGCGTCTACCTCCAGGAGTCGATGGAGATGCCGTGGGGGGCCTTCTGGCTGAAGGGCGTGAACTTCACCATGGGGGTCACCCACTTCAACAACTCCATGGACGACGTGATCGCCCTGATCCGGGCCGGGAAGCTCGACCCGGGGCGGATCATCTCCCACCGGATGCCGCTGTCCCGGGCCGACGAGGCCTACCGCCTCTTCGCCGCCCGGGAGGCGACGAAGGTCATCCTCGACCCGAGGAGCTGACATGGCCGTCACCGCCGACGTCGACCTCGACATCTCCGCCCGCTCGTTCTGGGCCAAGCCCTACGAGGAGCGGGAGCGGACCTTCGCCTGGCTGCGGGCCCACCAGCCGGTGTCCTACCACCGGCCCTACGAGTCGACGCTGGTCCCCCCGGAGCCCGGCAGCCCCGGCTTCTGGGCCCTGACCAGGCACGAGGACTGCGTGGCGGTGTCGCGCAACCAGGAGGACTTCACCTCCACCGCCGGGGTCATCATGGAGGACTTCCCCGAGGTCGTCATCGTGGCCTCCCACTCCTTCCTGGCCATGGACGACCCCGACCACAACCGGCTGCGCAGCATCGTCTCCCGGGCCTTCACCGCCAAGCGGACCCGGACGATGGAGGGCTGGATCCAGAGCGTGGCCAGGGACCTCGTCGACGAGATGGTCGACCGGGGCGAGGGCGAGTTCTGCGAGCTGTTCGCCAAGCAGATGCCGGGGCGGATCTTCGCCCACTTCTTCGGCGTCGAGCCGGGCTCGGAGGAGGCCGAGACCATCATGGACGCCGCCGAGAAGATGCTGGCCTGGGACGATCCCCGCTGCGCCCAGGGCCGCGACGCCCTCTTCACCTTCGCCGAGGAGGCCGAGCGCATCCAGGACGTCGCCCTGGCCGTGGCCGAGCGGCGCCTCGAGGAGCCGGCCGAGGACATGGTGTCGTGGGTCGTCCACGCCGAGGTGGACGGCGAGCGCATGGAGGAGTGGGAGGTGGCCGCCTTCTTCTCCCTGCTGGGCTCGGCGGCCAACGACACGACCCGCCACTCGCTGGCCCACGCCGTCCGGCTCTTCTCCGAGCATCCCGACCAGCTGGCCCTGCTCCTGGAGGACTTCGACGGACGGGTCGCCGGCGCCGTGGAGGAGGTCCTGCGCCACTCGACGCCGGTCATGCACTTCCGCCGCACCGCCAAGCGCGACACGCAGATCCGGGGCGTGCCGATCGCCGAGGGCGACAAGGTCGTCATGTGGTACTGCTCCGGCAACCGGGACGAGGACGTCTTCCCCGACCCGGGCCGGTTCGACATCCTCCGGGAGAACGCCCGCTCCCACATGGCCTTCGGGGCCGGCGGGACCCACTTCTGCATCGGCGCCGCCCTGGGCCGGTCGATGATCGCCGCCGGGCTGCGGGAGATCTACACCCGGATGCCCGACATCACGCTGGCCGGGCCGCCGGAGATCCAGATCAACCACTTCATGCACGGCGTCCACGCGATGCCGGTACGGTGGACGCCGCCCCAGTGACCTGAAATCCAGGAGGAACGCTCGATGGCGGCTGCCCGCAACGGTCAGGGTACGGCGACGGCCGAGATGCCGGCGGTGGCCGACAGCGTCGGCGGGACCGAGGACCCGGGGCGGGTCGGCCTGGCCGACGCCGTGGTGGCCATGACCAAGGTGGCGGCCAGCGGCGGCCACACCGTGAAGGCGACGCTGGGGCTGGCGGTGGAAGGCGTGAAGATCGCCGCCGGCCGCTCGGCCGTCGAGCCGGCCAAGGGCGACCACCGCTTCGCCGACCCGACGTGGTCGGAGAACCCCGGCTACAAGCGCCTCAAGCAGGCCTACCTGGCCTGGTCCAACGCCGTCGACTCGGTGGTGGAGGCGGCCGACGTCGACTGGCGCACCCGGGAGCGGGCCCGCTTCGCCGCCGGGATCCTCACGTCGTCGCTGGCGCCGACCAACACCCTGCCGGGCAACCCGGCGGCGCTCAAGCGGGCCATCGAGACCGGCGGCGGCAGCCTCCTCACCGGCACCCGGGCCTTCGTCGACGACCTGCTCCACAACGGTGGCATGCCGAAGCAGGTCGACCGGAGCGGCTTCAAGGTCGGCGAGAACATCGCCACCACGCCGGGGGCCGTGGTCTACCGCGACGAGGTGTGCGAGGTCATCCAGTACCAGCCGACGACGGCGACGGTCGCCACCCGGCCGGTGATCATGATCCCCCCGCCCATCAACAAGTACTACTTCATGGACCTGGCCCCCGGCCGCAGCTTCATCGAGCACGTGACGGCCCAGGGCATCCAGTTCTTCGTCATCTCCTGGCGCAACCCCCGCAAGGAGCACGCCGGCTGGAACCTCGACACCTACGCCGAGGCGGTGCTCGGCGCCATCGACGTGGCCCGGGAGATCACCGGCTCCGACGACGTGATCGCCCTCGGCCTGTGCGCCGGCGGGATCGTCACCTCGACGGTGCTGTCGTACCTCGCCGCCAAGGGCGACGGCCGGGTCCACGCCGTGTCGTTCGGCGTCACCCTGCTCGACTGGGACTGCCCGGCCATGGTCGGCGCCTTCCAGTCCAACGGCCTGCTGTCGATCGCCCGCCGGCGCTCCCGCCGGGCCGGCGTCCTCGACGCCCGGTCGCTGGGCACCGTCTTCACCTGGATGCGGCCCAACGAACTGGTCTGGAACTACTGGGTCAACAACTACCTGATGGGCAAGAAGCCGCCGGCCTTCGACATCCTGGCCTGGAACGACGACAAGACCAACCTGCCCGGCGCCCTCCACGGCCAGTTCCTCGACATCTTCGCCGGCAACCTCCTGGCCAGGCCCGGCGGGATCACGGTGCTGGGCACGCCCGTCGACCTGTCGAACATCAAGATCGACAACTACGTGACCGGCGGCCTGTCCGACCACCTCACCCCGTGGGACGGGTGCTACCGGGCCACCCAGCTGCTCCCGGGCCACTCGACCTTCGTGCTCTCCCCCACCGGCCACATCCAGACCCAGGTCTCGCCCCCCGGCAACCCGAAGTCGCACTACTTCGTCGGCGGCGAGCCCGGGCCCGACCCCCACGAGTGGCGGGCCAACGCCGAACGCCGCCAGGGCACCTGGTGGGACCACTGGGTCGAGTGGGTGAAGGCCCGGGCCGGCGACGAGAAGCCCGCCCCGAAGACCCTCGGCAGCCGCCGTCACAAGGTCCTCGCCCCGGCGCCCGGCACCTACGTCCTCGAACCCGCCTGACCCGCCCCGCCGTCCCCGCCGGAGTCGGTCGCCCCGCCCCAACCGGCGTTCATGCGCCCGGATATAGCGGCGGATGAACGCCGGAACGGACGGTCCCGGCGTACCGTTTGGCGATGAGGTACGTCGTCCTCCTCCGAGGGGTGAACGTCGGCGGGAAGGCCAAGCTGCCGATGGCGGCCCTGCGGGAGCTCTGCACGTCGGCCGGCTGCGAGGACGTCGTCACCTACATCCAGAGCGGCAATGTCGTCCTCCGCAGCCCGCTCGGTGAGAAGAAGCTGCAGGCCACCCTGGAGGCGGCCGTCGCCGCCGAGTTCGGGTTCGCCCCGGCCGTCATGATCCGCAGCGCCGGGGAGATGGCCGCCGTGGTGGACCGGAATCCCTATCCCGGCGTCGACGAGGACAGCATCCACGTCGGATTCCTCGACGGCCCGCCGGCGGCCGGCGCCGCCGGGTGCCTGGCGGCCCTCGATTGCGCTCCGGAGCAGGTCCGGGCGGTCGGCCGCGACCTCTACCTCCACCTCCCCAACGGGGTTGGCCGGGCCAACCTGCCGCCGCTGATCGACCGGTGCCTCCGCCCCGCCCGGATCACCGTGCGGAACTGGCGGACGGTGACGAAGCTGGTGCAGCTCTCGGCCGCCCCCTGACGACGGCGCACGGAAATGCAACCGGCGTTCCCCACCGCGGCATCGGAGGCGGTGAGGAACGCCGGTTGGTCCTGCGATCGGCGGGCCCGGGCCGGGCGGCCCGGGCGGACTAGGCGGTCGTGCGGCGGCGGGGCGGGGGTGCCATCAGGCTGAGGCCGCCCACCAGGAGCAGCAGGCCGGCGAGGACGCCGAGGGGCCGGGTCGCCGCGCCGGTGGCGGCCAGGGCGGGCGAAGGCGGCGCCGCCGCCGGGCCGGTGGTGGTCGGGGCCGAGGCGGCGGCCCGGGGCGCCGCCGGGGCGGCGGGCTTCGGCGCCGGCTTGGCGGCGGGCTTGGCGGCGGTGGCGGCGGCACCGGGCTTGGCGGCCGGGGCGCCGGCCGGCGGGGCGGCGGCCCCGGCGGCGGGTGTGGTCGGAGCGCCGGCGGCCGGCGCGCCGCTCGGCGGGGCGGCGGCCGGTGCCACCGGCTCGAAGATCGGCACCGGGCCGGCCAGGCCCTGGTCGGGGGCCACGTCGAAGGCCAGCGGCGGCTTGGTGGCGCCGGGGGTCGTGTCGTAGGTCAGCTGGACCCGGTAGCTGATCGACGACGGGCTGCCGATGCACGTCGGGCTGAGGGTCAACGAGTAGCCGTTCGTCGGGTCGAAGGCGGCCTGGGCGTCACAGTGCTTGGCCGGCTGGCCGGGCCCGCTCCAGTGCGTCACGTCGCCGACGACGCCGCCGGGCGAGGAGCGGTCGGCGGAGAAGCGGATCAGGTCGTCGATCTTCCCGTCGCCGTTGTCGTCGACCTGCCACGACACGAACGTGTTGGGGCTGGCCCAGTTCGGGTCGCTGGCCGGGTCACCCATCTGGGCCGTGGTGAACGTCAGCACCACGCCCTGGGCCCCGGAGTCGACGGTGGCCGAGACGATGTCGGTGGCCGCCGACGTCAGCTTGGCGTTGGTGTCCCGGTTGATCACGTCGGCGGTCGGGTCGTTGATCGTGGCCGGCCCGGCGGCCAGGGCCGGGCCCGGCCCGGCGAACCACGCCGTCGTGATCAGGCCGGCGACGACGAGTCCCAGCCCCGCCGTCCGGTCGAATCGGAACCTCCGCATACGGCACCCCCAGCTGTCCTGAGCCCCCGGAACTTGGGACGCGTGCCACAGCACGCCCCGGAGGGCAACTAGGGAGGGTTTCGACACCGATGGGAGGAAATCCTCCCAAATGTCCGATCTGATCCCTCGGGCGGCGAACTTCCGGAGAAGATGGTCGCATGAACCTCCGGGAGCGGGCATGACACGGTGGTCGGCGGCCGCCGTCCCGGACCTGTCCGGACGGGTGGCGGTGGTCACCGGGGCCAACCGGGGGCTCGGGCGGGCGATCACCGGCGCCCTGGCCGGGCGGGGCGCCCGGGTGATCATGGCCTGCCGCGACGAAGCGGCCGGCGCCGCCACCGCCGCCGACCTGCGGCGGACCGGCGCGGTCGGGCCGCTCGAGGTCCGGCGCCTCGATCTGGCCTCGCTGGCCTCGGTCGGGGACTTCGCCGCCTCGCTGGCCGGCGAGCCCCGCCTCGACATCCTGGCCAACAACGCCGGCCTCATGGCCGTCGACCGGGGGCTCACCGAGGACGGCTTCGAGACCCACATCGGCGTCAACCACCTCGGCCCGTTCGCCCTCACCCTCCGGCTGCTCCCCCGGTTGAACGCCACCCCCGGGGCCCGGGTCGTCTCGATGTCGAGCATGGGCGCCCGCCTCGGCCACGCCGACCTCGGCGACCTGGGCTGGGAGCGCCGCCCCTACGACCGGTGGCAGGCCTACTTCCAGTCGAAACTGGCCAACCTGCTGTTCACCTTCGAGCTCGACCGGCGGCTGCGGGCCGCCGGGGCCACCACCGCGGCGCTGGCCGCCCATCCCGGCGGCGCCCGCACGAGCCTGGGCCGCAACGGCCGGAGCCTGGCCAACAAGGTGGTGGTGCCCCTCTACCAGCCGTTCCTGCAGTCCGCCGCCGCCGGCGCCCGCGGCTTCGTCCGGGCCGCCACCGACCCCGCCGCCCGCAGCGGCGAGTACTACGGCCCGGCCCTCCAGGCCTGGGGGCCGCCGGTCCGGGAGCGCCCGGGCCGCCCGGCCCGCGACCCGCAGCTGGCCGCCGGCCTGTGGGCCGAGTCCGAGCGGCTGACCGGCGTGGCGCTCTAGG
>Ga0070741_10006574_pt1 | contig 24847 bp, 19 predicted proteins | sample Coa_R1_4_FD_66440 | JGI IMG/M metagenome (GOLD analysis project Ga0070741, IMG submission 66440) | Surface soil microbial communities from Centralia Pennsylvania, which are recovering from an underground coalmine fire - Coalmine... | ecosystem: Environmental > Terrestrial > Soil > Unclassified ... | reverse complement strand
ATGGCGATCGTCCTGGAGCAGGATGCCGCACTCCAGAAACCCCCGAATGGCATAGGCAATCGTGTGGGTGAAGGGCTGCTGTTCCGGCCTGAACGCATTCGCCGCAAACCAGCCGGAGGACCTTTGCTGACTCGATGCCCATGCAAGATTTGCCTTGGCGGCACGGACCAGCTTCGCGTCGCCGGCGTTGATCCCCGTCGCGAGCAGAGCCCACGTCGCGCGGGTGTTATACGTGTGCGGCACGCCGTGGTGCTCGAACTTGCGCCAGCATCCATCCCCATCCTGATGGCGAGCAAGCCAGTGGCCCGCTCGCACCGCGGCCACGAGACACTCCGGCCGGCTACCCTGCAATGCGCCCGCCAGCATGCCATGCATGATTTGACCGGTGTTGAAGATCACCGGTCGACTGCCGGGCTCGCCGAAGTGGCCGGGAAACGCACCGTCGTCCTGCTGGATCGAGAGCTCCCAGTCGATCATGCGGTGTGCGCGTTCGACGAGCTCGGGACGATTGAGAGCATCGGCCGCCGCAAAGAACGTCTCGATGATGTAACCGGTCGTCTCGGGATAGCTCGGCAGCCAGCCATCCTCGAAGCTCCAGCCCGCCGACACGCCACCGGCATCGGGCTTGCCATCTCGCGCATCCTGAGCGCGACATAGCCAACTGATGGCTCCGGCGAGATGCTCTTCCGGCGAGTGCGCCATCGCGCTCGCCGGCGATAGCAGGTCGCGGGCGATCAGGCGCGCATGCCGTGGACGCCACGGCTTGTAGCGGAGAGGAACGGCAATGAGACGGCTCAACGACATATCCGGTCGACGCTCACGCGTATTCCGCGGGACCCGCCTGTCGCAACGCCTCGGTCAAGGGCACATGACTTTGCACATAGCGGTACTTGCCGGAGCGTTCGGGCGCGATAGTCTGCACGAGATCGACTCGCACACGTGCGTCGGCACCCAGCCGCGCCTGCACACCGGCGATAACCTGCTGCTCGGACGCGCTCGTCCAGTCCGCGCCGGGCACGACCAGCACCTGAATGTCCCTGACCGACAGCTGGATCAGCTTGAACTCGGCGATGCCGGGGGTTGCACGCAGCACGTAGATGAGTGCGAGCGCGTGCATAATGGTTCCATCCGAGCGCACGATGAGATCGGTCGTCCTGCCGGAGACCTCCGCGATGACGTGCAATCCTCTTCCTGCGCTCGCGCGAGCATCCGACATGCGCACCATGTCACCCGTGCGATAACGGATGAACGGCTGCGCCTCGGAATGCAACGCCGTGATCACGGCCTCGCCCATCTCGCCCTCGCCGACGGGCGCACCCGCGGTATCGAGCACCTCGAGAATGATGCTCTCGCTCATGAGCAGCATCTCGCCGGAAGCCGATTCGTGCGCCGTGAATCCGATGTCGCGGCTCCCGAACTCGTTGGCGACCGGCGCAGCGAACACCGCCTGGAGCAGCTCGCGCTGATGCGCATAAAGCGGCTCGCCCGTCGTGCAGACGACCTTGAGATGCCTCAGGTGCAGCCGCAGGTCGCGCGCGCGGATGTGAGCTGCGAGCAGGGCGATGCTGCTGGCGTAGCCGTAGATGCATTCGGGCTGGAACTCGAGCAGCGCATGCGCATACCCATCCATGTTGGCAGGCGACATCTCGAACGCATTGAGCACCAGCTGATTGATGAGGCGATCGCGGACCTTCTTGACCCAGTCGGTCCTCCCGAGCTCGACCGGAGAACCCCACAGGTAGCACTCACGATCACCGACCTGCACACCCCACCACCGGCGGGCGCGCATTCGTCCGGCAGCATCCGACGCCTGACGCGAGCGACCGAACCAGAAGACGAGCGGCTCACCGCTCGATCCACCCGTGTTGTATTCGAACGTGCCCCCAGGGGCGTCTTTCCAGTGGATGCGCTCCACGTTCTCGCGCGCATCCCGCTTGGTCATGGTCGGCAGCTTGCGAAGCTCGTGCAGCGGCACGTGCTCCCGCTGGACAGTCTCGAGCAGACCAGCGCGCTCGATCCGCTCCGCATGCCACGGGCTGTGATCATGCGCAAGTCGCAACAGGCCGGCGAGCTTCCTCTCCTGCAGCGCCTCGATCTCGTCCCGGCTGTACCACTGGGATACCTCGAGCTCCTTGAGGTACTGGAAGGTCGGGCGGTGCAGTACACGCTCTTGCAGCGGGTACACGAGACGCGCCAAGCTCGGCGGAACGTTCACCAGGATCATGCGGTTCTCATGCCAGGCTCCCGCATCCGGCAAATCCTGCCATACAGCTCGCTCAGGCGCGTTCGGACGCGATCCCACGTGTATTGCTGCACTTCCGTGAATGCCGCAGTCGCGAGGGTCGTCGCGAGCTCGCGATCGCCCAGCACGCGTAACGTCGCCTCGGCCATGCCGGCGTGATCGCCGCAATCGACCAGCAGCGCACTATAGCCGTCGCGCACAATGTACGGCACTCCGCCCACGCGCGTGCTGACGATCGGCAGTCCGCAGGCCATCGCCTCCAGCAGCGAATTCGGCATGTTATCGACACGCGTCGGATTCAGCATGACGTCGCAGTCGCGGTACAGCGCCGCGACCGCATCGCGGTCCAAGCGCCCGGTGAACGTGACGGATTCCGCAACATTCAGCGATCGCGCAACCGCCTGCAGGCTCGAAAGCTCGGGACCACTGCCTGCAATGAACAATCTCGCGCCCGGCAAGCTCTCCCGCACCCGCGCAAAGGCGCGCAACGCGGTCCCGATGTCGTACATCTCCTCGAGATTGCGGGCGACGACCAGCCGGGGATCGGCACGCGCCGGCCGCGACTCACGCCGGAAGCGCGCGAGGTCGACGATGTTCGGCAACACCTCCGCACCAATGCCCTGGGAACCGAATGCCTCTTGCAGGAATCGGGAGGGCACCGCCACGACATCAGCCATTCGCAATGTGGGTCGCACCCACCGTATCGAGCGCGCGAGGAACGCCGGCGCCTCGCCACCGCGATAATTGACGAGCACCGGCAGGCCGCGCAGGCGCGCCATCCAGATCGCCGGCGCGGCGAACAAATGCCACGACCAGCCCGAGTTCGCCATCACGTGCATCACCTGTGCGCTGCCTGCGCAGCGCCAAAGCCGAACGATGTAGGGCAGCAACCGGAACAGCGCGCGCAAGCCTCTGATCCGGGCGATGCACGCCGGCTGGTATGGCGGATTGACCGGCACTGGCATCACGGCCGCGCCTTCTTTCGTGAGCAGCTCCGCAAGCTGCCGCGTCTGCATTGCCATGCCACCCGCCGGAGGTGGAACGGGGCCGACAAGCACAATCCGCAGGCCATCAAAGCTCATGAAGTCACCGCCCCCGCGGAGTTCGGATAGACGGCGCGATATCGCGCGACGCTGCCCGCCCAGCTGCGCTCCTCCTCCACGAACCGCCTTGCATTCCTGCGCAAACCGGGCCACGCATCCCGCGACGCGAGCAGTTGCGTGATTGCATCGGCGAGCGCCGTCGCGCTTCCCGCCTTGAAGAGAATGCCCGTCTCGCGATCGCGGATCAACTCGCGGTGACCCCCTACATCCGAGGCCACCAGCAGCCGGCCTTGCGCCATCGCTTCGAGAGGCTTGAGCGGCGTGACGAGCTCGGTCAGACGCATCGAGAGGCGTGGATACGCAAAGACATCCACGACGCTGTAATAGCGATGCACGTCGGCGTGCGGGACACGACCGGTGAAGACCACCTTGTCCGCAAGCCCGAGCGTCGACGCGCGTTCCTTCAATGCCTGCTCCTGGGGACCTCCCCCAGTGAGCAGCAGGCGTGCGTCCGGATGCTTGAGCAGCACCTGTGACAATGCCTCGATCAGCAGATCCAGACCTTCGTACGCGTAGAAGGATCCGATGAAGCCAATGACGGTCTTGCCCGCCAGGCCAAGCTGCTTCCGCAGCGCCTCGTCGGGCTTTTCGTCGAACTGAAACGATCCGATGTCCACCGCATTCGGAATGACCGTGACGCGCGTCTCGGCCACGCCACGCCCGATGATCTCCGTACGCAGGCCTTCGCAGATCGTCGTCACATGATGGGTGTGCTTGAGCACGTACGTCTCGAGCTGGCGGGTCACGCGATACCTCAGGCCGCCTTCGCGCGTCGTGCCATGATCGACAGCAGCATCTTCCCAGAACGCCCGCACCTCGTAGATCACCGGAATGCCGAGACGTCGACCGACGCGCAGCGCCGGAATCGCGTTCAGCACCGGTGAATGCGCATGGATCGCGTCCGGTTTCACGCGCCGGGCGAGATGATCGACGCGATCCTCGATGGCATGCATCAATTGAAGCTCGCGAAGAATGGGCACCCGCTGCAGCACGCCGGGCGTGGTGCGAGTACGAAAGAAATGCCAGCCGTCCACCTCCTCTTCGTCAACATGAGCGGGGGAGTGCTTGGGAGAGGTGATATGAAACGTCTCCCACCCGAGCCGCCGCTGCTCGCGCAAAATGGAAAGCGTGCGAAACGTGTATCCGCTGTGCAACGGAATCGAATGATCGAGTACATGCAGGATGCGCAGCGTCATGACGCGACGATCTCGGCAGGCGATCGCGACGCCGAGGTCACGGCATCCGATCCCATCACCTGACGCATGAACGCATCGAACATCACCAGCGACCAGATGGGCGAGCTGTAGTCGCGGGCGCCGGATTCGTGCGCGTCGAGGAGATGCTGCAGATAGCGTTGGTTGAACCAGCCGGTGCCGAGCAAGTTCGGACCGAGCAACGCCTCGCGTGCCCGCGTGCGCAGCGGCCCGCGGAACCAGCGCGCGAGTGGAACCGAGAACCCCATCTTCGGCCGGTACATGATCTCGCGCGGCAGGTGCGGCTGCATGGCATGCTTGAGCAGAACCTTGCCCTCGCTGCCGCGCACCTTGAGGCTCGAAGGCAGGCTCGCGAGCCATTCCACGAGCGGGTGATCCATCAACGGCTCGCGCACTTCCAGCGAATGCGCCATGCTGGCGCGATCGACCTTGGTGTTGATGTCGCCGACGAGATACGTCTTGAGATCGAGATACTGGACCAGCGCGAGCGGATCGTCGGTTTGCGCGCGTCGCGCGTGCCGGTCGAACACTTCGAGCGCGTCATAGCCTGCCAGCAATTGGCGCAAGCGCGGGCTGAAGAGCTGCCGACGCATTGGGCCGCGCAGCAAGGAGACGGAGTGGAAGTACGCTTCCACCGATGTGCGCGCCATGCCCTCGAACGTGGTCTTGGCGCGAAAAACGCGCGGTGCCCAGTCGAGTTTCGGATACGCTCGCCCGAGGAGCCCGAAGACAGGCTGCCGGAAACGCAGCGGCAGGGTGGCGCGCATGCGCTCTTCCATGAGATGCAGGCGATACCGTCGATAGCCGCCGAAATTCTCGTCGCCTCCGTCGCCCGAGAGCGCCACCGTGACGTGCTTGCGTGCGAGCTGGCAGACACGGTAGGTCGGAATGGCCGAGCTGTCGGCATAGGGCTCGTCGTACAGGCCTGCGAGGGCATCGACGAGATCGAAATCGTCGCTCTCCACGCGATCGACGAAATGCCGCGTGTGATAACGCTCTGCGACCACACGCGCGAACTTGGACTCGTCGAACGCCGGATCGGCGAAGGCGATCGAGCAGGTGTTGACCGGATCGCCGGACAGCCCTGCCATCGTCGCGACGACGGCGCTCGAATCGACGCCGCCCGACAGGAAGGCGCCGAGCGGCACCTCGGAGATCATGCGCAGGCGCACCGACTCGCGCAGCCGCGAGTCGAGCTCGGCGCAGGCATCCTCGAGCGACATGCCGTGCCCGGTCGTGAAGGCGACATCCCAGTATTCGCGCTGCTGCGGCACCGGCTGGCCACGGCGAACCGTCAGCGTATGCGCGGGTGAAAGCTTCCAGGCGCCGGAGAAGACCGTTCTGGGCTCCGCGACGTAGCCGAGCGCGAAGTACTCCTCCACCGCAAGCGGATCGATCGTGCGATCCAGGCGGCCGTGCGCGAGCAGGGACTTGAGCTCCGATCCGAAGATGAACGTGCCATCAGGCAGCGTCGCATAGAACAACGGCTTCACGCCTAGGCGATCGCGCGCGAGGAAGAGCGTCTCGGAGTTGCGATCCCACAGTGCGAACGCGAACATGCCGCGGAAGCGCTTGACGCAATCCTCGCCCCAGGCCTCCCACGCATGAACGATGACTTCCGTGTCGGACCGGGTACGGAACACGTGGCCGAGATTCGCGAGCTCGGGAATCAGCTCCTGGTAGTTGTAGATCTCGCCGTTGAAGATCACCACCACGCTGTGATCTTCGTTATAGAGCGGCTGCTGGCCGGTGGAGAGATCGATGATGGAAAGACGGCGATGGCCGAGTCCGACCCCCGGCTCGACGTGCATGCCCACCTCGTCGGGACCACGGTGATGCTGGCTCTCGTTCATGCGCGAGAGCACGGCACGCGAGATGTCGCGACGTGTCCGCAGGTCCATGATGCCGACGATGCCGCACATGATCCTCGGTCTCCTAATTCACCACGCCGCCGGTGGAACGCGCGGCCATGCGCGCCGAGCGCGCGGCTTCCGAGCCGGGTGCGACACCAACGCCGGCGTGTCCCATGGCTCGTTCGTACATGCGCACGTAATCATCCACCATGCGATGAATGCTGAACTGGTTCTCCACGACCCGCCGCGCAGCCTTGCCGTGGCGACGCGCGAGCGCCGGGTTCGTGAAATACTCGACCATGGCGCGCGCCATGAGATCGCTGCGGGAACGCAGCACGAGCGTGCCCGTCATGCCGGACTCGATCAGCTCGGTGTTGCCGCCGACCGTGGTGGCGACCACGGGAAGGCCCGTCGCCATCGCTTCGAGAATGGTGTTCGAGATGCCCTCGGCGAGCGAGGGCAGCACGAAGCAATCGAGTCCCTGCATGATGGCAGCGACATCATTGCGCTCGCCCGGCAGCCAAACGTTGTCGAGCACGCCCGCCTGCTCCAGAAAAGCGATGACGTCGGGCTTGAGCGCACCGTCCCCGACCATGACGAGCTTCATGTGCTTGCGCGCCATCGGGTGGTGGTCGAGTACCCGCACGAACGCCTTCGCGAGGTTCAGCGGATCCTTCACGGTCTCCATGCGACCCACGGTACCGACGATCCAGTCTTGCGGATCCGTGAACGGCGACCCTGGAATGCGCGAGCGAGCGGACGCTCGTGGCGTGAAGTGGTCCGTATCGACGCCGTTGTAGATCTGGGTCACCTGGTCGTGCGGGATTCGCACTTGATCGCGCAGATAATCCTGCAGGTGCTGTGACAGCGCGACATAGCGGGTCACGAAAGGCCGATAGAGCTGACGCACCCGCCGATAGCGCACCTTGGTGCCGTGCGGGTCCTGCATGTCCCATCCGTGCTCGCCGTGAACTCGCACGGGTACGCGCGCGGCCCATGCCGGAACCACGGCCTCCAGCGGCGCGAGATTGCGTGTGTGCACGATGGCGGGCGCCAAAGTCCTGAAGATGCGCCACAGCTTCGGATAGTGGGGCACCAGGTGGCCCGGGCCTTTGTGCAACGCGATGAACTCGACATCCGTGCGTTGGAGGCGTGCCGCAAACTCTGTGCTCACGTCGGTCAGCGCAATCACCGCATGCCGCCACGGCGCGCGCGGCATATGGTTAATCAGATTCACGAGACCGTTCTCGAGCCCGCCCATTCCGAAGCGGTACACGACGTGCGCGATGAGCGGCGGCTGGGTCATGGCTTGCCCGACACCTGCGAGACCACCGTGTGCGTCGCTGCTTGCGCGATCGTCGCCTGCAGCGAGGGCAGCATGTCGCGCATGAACTCGCGCAATGTGCGCTCGCCCTCGGCAAACTGCGGCAGCTGATACGGCGTCGCCATCATGATCTCGACGGCATCGTCGCCACGGGCGAGCAGCCGGTCGCGCGCGAGCAGCAGCTTACCGAGGTACCGGTTCGTCGTATCCGTGTCGCTGATACGGAACCAGTCCCAGATCAAAAGCCGCTGAGTGCTGGAGCGCAGGCGGGTTTCACGTATGGCCGTGTCGCCGAACCCGGTAGCCTCGACGCGCTCTTGCTCACCGACGTTCTCCCACACCGGATGCTTTTGCACGACCATCAGATTCGTGGTGGTCAGAAGCTCGGCGCCTCGCCGCTGGTTCCGGTAATAGCCGAGGTAAAGCACGACGACCCGATCACCCTTTCGGTAAGCCTGCAGTACGCTCGCGGCCGCGCCTTCGTAATGAGGTCGCCAACTGGTGATGCTTGCAGGCTCCAGGGCCCAGCCGCCACGCGCCTCGGGTGCAGGCAGCGCCGGCGCAACGGTTGCCATGTTCACCCGATCGAGACGCGCGGCCCAGATCGGACTGGCGGCGGCGACGAGCAGCGCGATGAGCGCCGTTCCCGCCATGCCGAACGGCATGCGACGCAGTGGGGCAACGCGGGGGCTGGCGTCCGCCCTCGCGTCGGCTTCTGCCGGATCGCGCCAGTACGAGCCGATCCAGAACAACAGCAGCATCACCAATCCGAAGAACAGCCAACCGTAGATGAGGTGATCGATGCCGAGCGCGAGCTTCATGTCCGACAGGTGCGCGATCATTACGATCATGTAAGCGCGCAGGCCGTTGGCGAGAATGGGAACACCGATGGACAGTGCAATGAAAAACAGGCGCTTCGAAACACGCGTGTACGTCAGGTATGCGTAGAGCACACCGACGGTCACCGAGGCGATCAGATAACGAAGCCCGCTGCAGCCCTCGACGACCGACCAGTTGCCGGAAGGGATCGTGAAAAAGGTGCCCTCGCGGTACACCGGTATCCCGCTCAGGCGCAACGCGGTGACCGTGAAGTCCGCGGTCCAGTTCATGAGCGGCGGAATCAACGCCTCGCCGATAGGTACCGCGAGGAACAGGAACGCGAGAGGAAACGCGAGCGTGCGAGCAACGTTTCGCCCCAGCACGGCAACGACGAGGGCGGGAATCATAGCGACGAACGCATATTGCTGGACCACCTGCGCCTGGCCCGCGGCGCCGACGAGCCACGCAAGACACGCAGCCGCGAGCGCAACGAGCCCGAGCCAGTCCGGCGTCGGCACCAGGCGCGCCACATGCCGGCGCCGCGTCCAGATCAGCCATAGCGAGATCGGCGCGATCAGGAAGCCGTGCGCGAACGTCTCGGAGCGCCACCAGATGTCGACGAGCGACTCGACGGTTCGCGAGTACAACGCGAAGAGCAAGGCGAGCGCGAGCGCGAAAATCAGCAGCGCACGCCGCCAGGTCGCACCGGCCGGCGCCATGACCTCGACCGGAGCCGATAGCACTTCCGCATCACCGTTCATTTGTGACCCACCGCCGCTTCAAGGTCCAGCTCACTAGCATCGACATGTTCAGGTCGTGGCTCGGTACGGAGCAGGGAGTCGAGTTGCTCGAAGCTGCTTCCCCATGAAAAGTCCCGGCGCACGCGCTCACGGGCGCACTCGCCCATGGCCGTTGCGCGTTGCTGGTCAAGCAGGTTCTCCACGGCCAGTCCGAACTCCTCGGCGGTGCTGGCGACGGCAAGCTCGGCGGCCGCCGTCATACCCAGACCCGCAGCCGTCGCCGGCGTGACCACGGTGGCCTTGCCCATCGCCATTGCTTCCAGGACCTTGTTCTGGATGCCGCGTGCAACACGTAATGGTGCCACGACCACGCGCGCATGCCGGAGGTATGGTCGCACATCATCGACGCGACCCGTGACCGCGACGCCGGCATCTCCAGCGAGCGACTGTACTGCTGGGGAAGGATTCATCCCGACAATGTAGAACCGTAGGGCGGGATGCCGTTGACGCAATGCGGGCAGGCTCTCGCGGGCAAACCAGACAACGGCATCCACGTTCGGCCAGTAATCCATCGCCCCGGTAAACACCACCGGAATCTCCCCGTTCGCGAACGGGGAGGCGAAATCGTGCTGCGGAGAGAAATGCTCGGCGTCCACGCCATTGCGAATCGTGGCGATCCTCGCCGTGCTCGGCGCGCTGCGGCGATAGAGGCTCGCTTCTTCATCGGTGACGAAGACAACCACCTCCGCATGTGCCGCCACTGCGTGCTCGTAGACCAGCAGCCGTGAGCTCTCACGCTTGTAGATCGCCGAGAACGGCCACGGCTTCGCGTGCGCGTACTCGGACCACTTCGCCGAATCCAGATCGACGAAATCGACGATGCTCGCCACGCCGCGCAGATCAGAGACGTACTGCGCCATCGGCGAGGAGAACGCGAACGCTGTCTTGATCCGTTCGCGACGCACCACCTCGTCCACCCATCTGTGCAACCGGGCGCTGCGGAAATACGAAAGCGTCAGCGGCTCGCCGCGGAACAGTCCCGTCGCGCTCAAGGCGCGTTGGCGGCGCGGGACAATCCCTTCCACGTACACCTCCGCGCATAGTGCGTTCACCTTCTCGACATGCTGCCAGTCCGCAGGATCATCGATGAACGTGCCGAGATACACCCGGTATCGTTGCGCGAGATGCTTCAGGAAATGATACGAGCGCACCTTGTCGCCCTTGTTCGGCGGGTAGGGCAAGCGGTGGGCGAGAAACAGCAGTGGCGGCATGATGCTCACCCGAGGCCCCGCACGATGTACGGGCCCACTGCGTTCGCGACCGGCAGCGGCAGACGCTTCCATGCGTCGATGAACAGCCGGTACTTCGGATTCGTCGGATTGTTCTGCGGGATCTTGTCCCGGCGGTAGAGGCAGTACTCGTAATGCAGCGGCTCGGGCTCGAAGCCCCAGTTCTTCTTGAAGGCGAACGGACCGGTATCGCGCTTGCTGCGGCCGTAATCGAAGAGCCTGTAACCGCGCTCGCACGCCCGGCGCATGAGCTCCCAGTACTTGAAGTCGTTGGCGGCCCACTCGCGCGCAGCGACATCGTCGCCCGCGTAGTACGGCAGGACTTCATCGCGGAAATAGAACGTCAAGACGCTCGACAGCGGTGCGCCATCCGGACTCGTGACAGTCAGGACCTCGCAGTCGGGCCCAAACACCCGCCGCAATGCTTCGAAATAGCGCTTCGGCAAGGCCGGCGTGCCGTGACGATGCACGTTGTCGGCGTACAGCGCGAAGAAGCGTTCGCAATCGGCGTCGAGTGCACTGACCAGTCCGCGCTGAATGCCCTTGCGCACCATCGCCCGCTGCTTGCGCGGGATGGCAAGCAGGTTCGCTTCGACGTCTGGCAGGATCGGTTTGCGGAATGTGCAGTAGAGATCCCGCTGGCCGGGCCAGTCTTCATGCCGGGCAACGCGGTTGCGAAATTCCAGGTGCTCGACTTCGAGCGCGCGGGCCAGCCGCTGCGCCTCTTGCTCGAGAGCGCCGGTTGCCTCCGCGGTCACGGCAGCGACTCCACCGTACACGCTAAACGGCAGCGACACGAGCGCATTGCCGAACAGTCGTGTCTTGACATGTGCGAGCGGCAGCACGCCTTCGATGCTGCCCGCGCGTTCAGCCAGCAGGAAATACGTGCGGTGCCGGAAGACATCGCGAATGACATCCTGCCAGCCGGCACGATGAAAGAACGTCGCCTCCGCACACGTTGCCACGAATGCATCCCAGCGCTCGACGGCACGCTCGTCACTGCGATCCAGGGTCCGGATCGTGACGGTGCCGTTCGCAGCCGCGAGCCCGACTTCGTCGGCGGAATGTCTCATCGGAACGCGTTCATGGTGGAAGTGACGTTACGCGGCACCCGGCGCGCATGCCCGTGCCTGTGGGCGTGCCCTCGAGTCGATCGAGCCGCAGCCCACAGCGGCAAGCAACAGGCATGCCCCGTCGCAGTGCTACGCGCCGAGCGGCTGTGCTGCGCTGGGAGCGGCGACGGACGCGCGATCGAAAGACACGCCGGACTTTGCTTCACTGCCAAGGAACACCTCGTCTGCACGCCCCCACTCGAAATCGGAAAGAAGGCGGCGCAGCCGCGCCTGCATGCGGCCAAGATTCAGATAATGACGAAAGCGCGTGCGCATGTCGATGTCGGGCACCCGCGGTTGCTCCGGATCGAGCTCCCATGGGTGAAAGTAGAAGATCGCGGACGCTCGATCCTGTGTGTTCACCCGGCGCAGCGCCCACCGTGAGAGCGCGTAAGGCAGCAAACGGAAATAGCCGCCGCCTCCTGCCGGCCAATTTCTCCCGAACACATGCACCGTGGTGATCGGAACTTCGAGCAGATTCGGTCGCACCGCGTGAGCAAACCGCGGCGCATCGGGCATCCCGTAGTGGTCGTGCCGGATCGGGTAGATGCTCGAGCTGTAGGCATAGCCGGCACGCTCGATGCAATCGAAGGCCCAGGCATTGCCTGTGCCGACCGAAAAGCTCGGGGCGCGGTATCCTTTGATCGCAACGCCCCCGATGTCCTCGAGCAGGATCTTGGCGAGGGTGATGTCCGACCGGAAGAACTCCGCTCCCTGCTCGGTCGCGCGGTGATGGCCGTAGCCGTGACTCGCGAGCTCGTGTCCGTCTTGCACAATGCGGCGCACGACATGCGGATAGCGTTCGGCGATCCATCCCAAGGTGAAGAACGTGGCATGCACGCGATGCTCGGCGAGCAGGCCGAGGATCACATCCATGTTGCGCTCGACGCGACATTGTTTCGTGTCCCAGTCGCCGCGTTGTATGTACGGCGCGAATGCCGAAACCTGGAAATAATCTTCGACGTCGATGGTGAGCGCGTTGACGACCCGGTTGGTGGGTGCAGCGGGCGTCATGAGAGCATCCCCGCGCGCTCTCGCTGCAGCAGGAACTGGCCGAGATCCGCAGCGATGCGTTCTGCGGCGCGGCCGTCCCAGCCCTCCGGGATGCGTCCTCGTTTTCCACCGCCTGCGAGAATTTCTTGGACCGCGGCAATGATCGCAGCGCGGTCTCGGCCAACCAGCGTGTTGCTACCGCTCTCTACCGTGATCGGCCGTTCGGTGTTGTCACGAAGCGTGAGGCACGGAATGCCCAGCGCAGTGGTCTCCTCCTGCAGGCCGCCGGAGTCGGTCAGCACTACCTTCGCCCGGTCCATGAGACCGAGCATTTCGAGGTAACCCTGCGGTGGAACGGTGAAGACGCGATGATCCCGCAGTGCTTCGTGCAAGCCTGTGCGATCCAGCGCATTGCGCGTTCGCGGATGGATCGCGAAAACAAGCGGCACGCGATCGCCGACCTCGCAAAGCACGCGCAACAATGCTGCGAATGTATCCGCATCATCGACGTTCGACGGCCGGTGCAAGGTCACCACTCCGTATCCGGCGGTCCCGTCCAAGTCAGCCGCCAGCTCACAACGTCTCAGCGTCTCGCGCGGCTCGACGGCGTGCGGACGGTTCGCCAGCAGCGAGTCGATCATCACGTTGCCGACGAAGCGGATCCGCTGCGCCGCGATGCCTTCGCGCTCCAGGTTCGCGTGAGCGCTGCGCTCCGTGGTGTAAAGGATGTCCGCGACCTGATCGGTAAGCACCCGATTGATCTCCTCCGGCATGCTGCGGTCGAAGCTGCGCAGGCCGGCTTCGACGTGCACCACCGGGATCGACTTCTTGACCGCGACTAGGCTGCACGCAAGGGTCGAGTTGACGTCGCCGACCACCAGCACACATGACGGCGCGTACCGATCGAGCACGGGCTCGAAGCGGCGCATCACTTCTGCGGTCTGCACGGCGTGCGAGCCCGATCCCACCTCGAGATTGACGTCGGGCGGCGGCAGGCGCAAGCCGGCGAAAAGTTGATCGTTCATCGTCGCGTCGTAATGCTGGCCGGTGTGCACCAGCACTGCCGGGATGCGCGGAACGGACGCTTCGAAGGCGCGCAGGATCGGCGCCATCTTCATGAAATTGGGACGAGCGCCGACGACGCAAATCACCGGGGCCCGCAGGCATTCCAGTGCGCCGTCGCGCATCACGATGTGCCGTTCTTGCGTGCCCGCTGACCGCGCAGCAGTTCGAGCAGCTGCTGGAGCAAGGCGAGCGTGGTCGCGGCCTGCCGCTCGAGGCGCGTCACGCGATCCTCGAGGTTGAGCGACTGCAATCCAGCGAGCAGTTTTTTCGCCTCGCCGGCGAGCGCTGGATCGATGTCGACGTCGATATCGATCATGGACAGCGTGCGCGCGGGGTCGGCCCCCTCCACCGCCACGAGCCGCTTCGTGCCCTTGGGTACCGCGGGTTCGACAGGCGCGGACGGGGCGAACGTTTCTTCGGTGATTTCCCGAGCTACGTCATCGACATCATCGCCATGGAACTCCTGCTTGCCCGCAAGGTAGCCCGCGAGCAGCACGCGATCGCACACCGAATTGATCCGGCGGGGAATGCCGCTGGTGGCGCGGTAGATGGCTTCATACGCGTCGGCAGCGAAGGTGGGGTTTCCTTTCCAGCCCACCTTGCCCAGACGATGCTCGATGTAGCCCCGCGTTTCCTCGAGATCCATCGGGCCGACATGGCACGCCGCGATGACTCGCTGCCGAAGCTGCAGCATATGCGGGCTTTGCATCGTCTGCCGGAACTCCGGCTGGCCGACCAGAAAGCTCTGCAGCAGGGCGTGCGTCTCGAGCTGGAAGTTCGACAGCATCCGCAGCTCCTCGACCGCGCGGGGCGTGAGATTCTGCGCTTCGTCGACGATCAGCAGAGCACGCTTGCCCTGCTGCGTGAGGCTGACCAGGAATGCCTCGAGCGAGAGCAGCATCTGCGATTTCGGTACATCCTTCCCTGGCAGGCCGAACGCTGCAGCGACCATGCGAAGCGTGTCCTCGGCATCGAGCTGCGTGCTCACGAGTTGCGCCGCGACGACCTGCTTGGGGTCGAGCTTGTCGAGCAGGCTGCGAACGATCGTGGTCTTGCCAGCACCCACTTCACCCGTCACGACGATGAAGCCTTCGCTCTGGTGCAGGCCGTACTCGAGGTACGCCATGGCACGCCGGTGCTGCCGGCTGCCGAAGTAGAACGACGGATCGGGATTGAGCTGGAAGGGCTTGCCGGTCAAGCCGTAGAAGGATTCGTACACGGCGTCACCTGAACGTGTGGCTGATCGCGGCGAATATGTTCCAGGCGCTCGACCGATGGACATCGCTTCCGCCGCTCGGCGCGTACCAGGAGTAGCCCGTGCCGACGCTCCCGGTCGTGCGCGGTGTCAACTGGGTGCTGAGATTGGCCGCCAGGTTGGCGTTGGTAGCACGACTGACCCCGCCGGTAAGATCCCCTGTGTCTGACGTTACGCGCGACGTACTTGCGGAAACACCTGCGCTCGTGGTCGGAGTGAGCGTGCGGCTGTAGCTCACCCCCATGCCGATTTGTGTGTTGTTGGGATTGAACTGCAACTCCTCGGGAATGAACGTGCCGAGGAGCGCCTGGTCCTGGTCGGTGACGCTGCTGCTGCGCACACGGAACAGGGTCACGGTCACCGAATTCCTCAGGCCGAGCCACGCCGCCGACAAGGTCTCCGACGTCTGCAGCAGGAATGTGGTCGAGAAGAAGTTGACCGGTCCGAACAGCGTGCCCGGCAGGCCGCTGCGGGCAAGGAACTGCTGTACCGCAATCGCTCGTTCGTTCGCATCGGGAATGCGCGTGCGCAGTGCGGCGTCGACGAAGCTCGACACATTCTCGCTCGCCGGCAATGTGAGCGCAATCTGCGGATAATTCGACAGATCTCGGGTGAAGCTCGCGGTGAGCGCGATACGGGGCAGGCGATGCGATACGCTGAGCTGGTATCCGGTGCCGAAGAAGCGGTGCTCCCAGAAACCGTTCACCGACGTCCGGTCGGTGGGTGTCCACATCGCCTGCACGCCGTAGATGGATGAGTGCACGCTCGACCCGAGGAACCGGTCGCGCTCGTATCCGGCGCGCGGACCTGCGACCAACTCATCGGTGATCCGAATCGGCAAAGCAGCTCGGAGTGTCTCGGTCACGGACGTGCCGTCCAGCACTCCACTGTCGTAATACGAGCGGTTGTAATCGACCGTCCAGCCGATGCGCCCGCTCGTCGACGTCAGGTTCGCGCTCGCGGTATTCGCGTAGGTCACCGGTGGCTTGGCAGCGGTGCTGCCGATGTTGCTGGAATCGGTCCAGGTATTCTGGTCCCGCACGAGATAGGAAACATTGCCGGGAAGCACGCCGCGGATGTAAGGCGCAAAGTTATACGCCTGCGACGTGTACCGGTTCGAGGTGTCGTTCACGATATCCCGCGGCTGCGCGCCTAGTGGGGATACGTAGTTCTGGCTAAAGGTCGCGGAGGCATCAACATACAGGAAATTGTCGATTGCCTTGTAGGTGCCGCCGATACTGCCCACGGGCGCGATCGTACCGGTAAAGTTGCCGTGTGCATCGACCAGACCGGTGACGGCGATGTTTCCGCTCAATTGCAGAGTCTCGGAACCGCCGGTAACGCCTACCGTGCCCGTGACGGAGCCGACGAGATCGCTTTGTCTCGCCGAGCCGGTGGTGCCGAAATCCACGTTGCTGGTGTAGGTCGCCTGCGCGGACGCCGACGCCGTCACGTGCAGCGCCTGAGCCAGCGTCGGCTGAGCAGCCGCCAATCCCGCAGCGGCAAGCGCGGCACGAATCAGACTCGGGATGGCCGGGCGAACTGAAAAGCTGCGAGCGACCGCTCCTTTGTCGGCGGTCATCGCGCTCAGGCTTGTGCAGCCGTACCGTAACCGTACCCATACCCGTAATAGCCGCCGACGGCGGAACGGGCAGTCTTGTTGAGCATCGTCATCACGACGGGGCAGCTCTCGACCGTCTCCAGAGCGCTCTGGACCGCCGATTGGGTCGTGCGATCCGCTTCGACGACGAGGACGATCTGCCCCATCAACGACGCGAGCACTCTCGCTTCGGTGGTGACGAGCAGCGGCGGCGAATCGAACACGATGATGCGATCCTGGTACCGATCTGCCATTTCACGCACGAGCTCAGCCATCGCCTCGCTCGCCAGCATTTCCGTGGCGCGGCGGTGGGGTGTACCCGCCGGCAACACACTCAACTTCGGCACGTTCGTCTTGAGCAGCACGTCCGCGACGTCCGCACTGTCGCGCGTGAGAAGATCCAGCAGGCCCTTGGCCGGGGCGAGCTTCATCGTCTTCATCAATGTCGGATTGGCGACGTCCGCATCGACCAGCAACACCGTGCTGTCGACTTCGGTCGCGATGCTCATCGCGAGGTTCAGCGCCACGAAGCTCTTGCCCTCACCGGGCAGCGCGCTCGTCACCATCACCAGATTTGCGCGATCGACTTCCGTGCCTTTGCCTTGCGTGTTTCGGATGATCGGGCGCTTGATGACCCGGAATTCGTCGGCAATCTGCGAATTGGGCAAGTCGGGTGTCAGGAAGCCAGCCGCTCCGAGCGCTTCCAGATCGATCTCCACGATCTTGCTGTGGCGACCCTGGCTGCGTCGGTCACGGGCAACGGCCGGGTCCGTACGATCGCGTGGCAACCCCGGCTCGGTGCGGTCACGATCAACAACAAGCGATTCGACCGCGCTCGCAAACGGTTCCGCATTCGCCACCGCATCGCGGGCGGTATCGAAGTGCTCCGCGCTTGCGGCCGGTTCGGGAATATCGGCACCGGCCTTGCGCAGGGCCTCGAGACGCTGGGCTGCTTGCTCGATGAGACTCATAGGATCTCGCTAGTAGCCCCGGGTACGGATGTAAGCCATCGCAAGCGCTGTGGCGTTGATGAGAAGGAATCCGCTCAGACCACCCGCGAACGCCACGGCGGACCGCATGCGGCGTCGCTTCCACGTCGGACTGGGCACCATGCTAATCATGCCCAGCAGCGGCCGATTGGTGACTTCGCGCAGGATTCGGCTGTCGTGAAAGGTTGGCCAGATTTGGCTGACCAGGAAACTGGTGCCGATGCCAGCAAGCAAGGCGCCACCCAACAGCATGAGCAGGAGACGAATGCGATTGGGAGCGACTGGATTGGGGGTGAGACGCGGCGGGTCGATGATCCGGAACTCCGCAATGCCCGCGTCATCGAGCTTGCCGGTCATGTTGGCCGTTTCCCGCCGCGACACCAGCGCATCGTACTGACGCTGGAGAATCCCGTAGTCGCGATTCATCTGCGACAGTTCGGTCTCGATGCGCGGCACGGCTTCCGCCGCAGCGCGCAGCTGGGCAATGCGGTTCTGATACTCGGCAAGCCGGGCACGAACCGTGACTACGTTGGACTCCGCCTCGCTCAGCGCCACGCGCAGCTGCTGCACGACGGGATCGTTGGTGGCGCTGTTCGCGGCGGTCACTTTCGGCCGGGATTCCGCAGCCTTGCGTCTTGCTTCGAGCACTCGGTCGCGCTCGTCCTGCAGCTGCGCAATCTGGCGCTTGATTGCGACCACGTCGGGATGCAGATCCGTAAAACGGCGCAGCAACTCGTCCGCTTGACGCTTCAGTCCGTCGATCCGTCCGTCGAGCTCGGGCACCGCGGTCGGTACGGTATTCTCGACGATCACTTGCGGTGTGCGACTCTCCAGCTCCTGGAGCTGCTTTTTGATGCCGTCGCGTGTCTCTTCGGCCACCCTGAGCTCCACCTGTGAATCCTTCACCTGATCCACCACGCCGGACATCTGGGTCAGGTAGTCTCGTCCACTGGTGCCGAGCAGAGCCATGTTCTTGAGCTTGAAGGCTTGGCTGCGCGCTTCCGCTTCCTGCAAGCGCCGCTCGTAATCCTTGATTTGCGCATCCAGGAACCGACGAGCACTTTCCGCGCCCGACTTGTTCTCCCCGAGGCTTTGTTCGATGAACGTCGATAGCGCCGCCTGCACCACGTCCCGTGCCTTCCTGCCATCCGGATACGTGAAGGCGACGGTGTAGATGTTGTCGCCGCCAGCGCGCGCGATGCTGAGCCTGCCCCCGAACTCGTCGACGAGCGACGATGCGCTCTTGCCCGCAGCCGTATCGAAGTCGCCCTTGCGAATGATCTTCTCGAGATTGGGCCGGCTGAAGAGCAGGCGGCTCAGCAGCGACACCTGATAGCTGGGATCGGTGCTGATGGCCATCCCCTGCATCAACGGACGCAGCATGGATTGCGTATCGACGAACACGCGCGCCGACGCCTGATATTCGTCGGGCATGCGATAGATGACGACCGACCCGACGACTGCGACGATCCAGGCCACGCCAAGACCGATCCAGCGGCGATGCCAGATCCCGCGAAGATATCCGACGACTTGTGCTACGAGCTCTTGCATCGAGACGTTCCCTACGAGACTGTGCGACTCACGTCAGAACCAGCTCTGCGGAATGAGCAGGATGTCGCCTGGCTTCATGTCGACGTTCGCGGAAATGTCGCCACGCTTGATGAGGTCCTTCAACCGAACGTTGTACTGCTTCCCGCCCTCGGTGGCGCGAATGATCACCGCGCGGTTGCCGTCGGCAAAATCGGTCAGCCCGCCGGTTGCGATCATCACGTCCAGGGCGGTCATTTCCTCGCGGTAAGGCAGGGCTTGAGGCTTTGCGGCCTCACCGACGATGCGGATCTGCTGGCTGTAGGGTCCCTGAAACCCGGAGACGATCACCGTCACAACGGGATCGCGAATGTACTTGCTCAAAGCCTTCTCGATCTCACGGGCGACCGTGGTCGGATCTCTGCCCGAAACCCGAAGATCCTCCACCAGAGTGGTCGTGACCTTGCCGTCCGGCCGCACCGGCCAGGACCCCGAGATTTCCGGGTTGCGCCAGACGACGACGTTGAGCGTATCCCCCGGACCGATGATGTAGTTGTAATCGGGCGACGCCGCGATTTTCGGCGCAGGCGGGTAAGGAGAAGACGCGCAGCCCAACAGAAGCAAAACAGCAGCACCGCCCGCGATCAGTAACTTGACTGCGCGCGCGCACGCATCGCCACAGATTCTCATGACATCTCCTCGACGACTTTGGCCGGGCTCAAACAGAGAGAGCAAGCATAGCCGAAAACTTGCGAATTGCGCCAATTGGGTCCGATAGCGCGCCTGGTGCGTTGCTCTTGCTCGCGCGCGAGCAACACCGCCGCGGACATACCTCATATTGTCGTGTCCAGATTGTGCCTGTTTTGTAACACCCAGCGTGCCTCGCCGCGGAGGCTAGGCAGCCCAGAATCGGCACGACTGGAGGATTTGACACGGCAGAGGCGATTCTTTGCAGGATTGCGCGCCGAGGCGACGGGATCACGCTCGGCTGATCGAGCCGAAACGCTAAGCGCAAACTCTTGCTATCGCGGGAAGGTGGCGCGCCCGACAGGAGTCGAACCTGTGACCTTTGGCTTCGGAAACCAACACTCTATCCAACTGAGCTACGGGCGCACGCGCTGATTTTACCTTAGCCGCCTCCTTGCAGGCGCATGCCGCCGGCCGCCAAAGCCGCTCCGCTATAATTTCACTCTTCCGCGTCTGCCGACTGCACGACGCACGCGTCTTTTTTCCTCCAGCACACCCGGACCTCACCTTCCATGGCTGAAGAGCATTCATCGTTCATCAAAAGCTGGCAGCAACTGCTGGTCGTCGTCGTGCTGGCGTTTCTCATCCCGATCATCGGCATCGCGCTGATCACGCAGCTCGTCACCGGCCAACGCCAGGAGCAGCCTTCGGAAGACACCGGCGCGCTCAACCGCATCAAGCCCGTCGGCGAGGTCGTCATCGCACAAGGCGGGGGAGCGACCGGCCAGCGCACGGGCGAGCAGGTGTTCGGCGAAGTGTGCAAGACCTGCCATGAAGCGGGTCTTGCCGGCGCACCCAAGTTCGGCGACAAGGCGGCCTGGGCTCACGTCATCGCGGAAGGCGAAAAGGTGGCGCTGGATCACGCCCTGCACGGCTTCAAAGGTATGCCAGCCAAGGGGGGCAATCCGGACCTCACCGATGACGAGGTGCATCGCGCGGTCGTTTACATGGCCAACAACGGTGGCGCGAACTGGAAGGCTCCGGCCGTGACGGCACCTGCTGCCACGGCGACCGCCGCCGCACCCGCTGGCGCCGCGACGCCGGCAACGGCGGCACCTGCATCGACGAGCGCGGTTGCGACGGCGGCACCCAACCCGGGCACGAGCGGCGCGCCTGGCGCAACCACGGTGGCGAGCGCAGCCGCAGCCCCCGCTGCAGCCGGCAAGCCGGATGGCAAGAAGGTGTTCGAAGGCACGTGCATGGTGTGCCATGGCCAGGGAATCGCCGGCGCGCCGAAGTTCGGCGACAAGGCCGCGTGGGCACCGCGCATCAAGCAGGGCATGGACGCGCTTTACAACAGCGCCCTGCACGGGAAGAACGCAATGCCGCCGAAGGGGGGCAATCCCGCGTTGTCCGATGCCGAGGTGAAAGCGGGGGTGGATTACATGGTTGCTGCCGCGAAGTAGACCCGGGAACCCAAACAAAAACGCGGCCCCGGGCCGCGTTTTTTGTCGATGGCGACGACGCCTACGCCCCGCTCACGAGCTCCAGCCTCTGCTCGTCCGCGGCCTCGTCTTCGCCGCGCTTCTCATCGCGCACTTCGGCGAGCTGGGTCAGGTAATCCGCCGTGATGTCGCCGGTGACGTACTTGCCGTCGAAGCAGGACGCTTCGAACTCATCCAACCGCGGATTGGCCGTGCGCACCGCGCGCTTCATCGCCTCGAGATCCTGGTAGATCAGAAGATCCGCGCCGATCTCGTGCGCGATCTCGGCTTCGGTGCGACCGGTTGCCACCAGCTCGCGCTGATTGGGCATGTCGATCCCATAGACATTGGGATAGCGCACCGGCGGACTCGCGGAGGCGAAATACACCTTGCGCGCACCGGCTTCACGCGCCATCTGCACGATCTCGCGCGAGGTCGTGCCGCGCACGATCGAATCGTCGACCAGCAGCACGACCTTGTCCTTGAACTCCATCCCGATGGGATTCAATTTCTGGCGCACGCTCTTCTTGCGCATAGCCTGGCCCGGCATGATGAAGGTGCGCCCGATGTAGCGATTCTTGACGAAGCCTTCGCGATACGTGAGCCCCAGCGAATTCGCGAGCTCGAGCGCGTAAGGCCGGCTCGAATCGGGAATCGGGATCACCACGTCGACGTCCTGCGCCTGCGGGATGCTGCGGATCTTGCGTGCGAGCTCGCCGCCCATCAGCAAGCGCGATTCATAGACCGAGGCGCCGTCCATCACGGAATCGGGGCGCGCCAGGTAAACGTATTCGAAAATGCAGGGCATCAGCACCGGATTGTCGGCGCATTGGCGCGAATGGAATTGCCCGAGCAGATCGATGAAGATCGCTTCGCCGGGCGCAACGTCGCGCAGCACCTGGAACCCGAGCGCTTCGAGCGCGACGGATTCGCTCGCCACCACGTATTCGCGTCCACCCATGGCCTCGCTGTAGCCGATGATGAGCGGCCGGATGCCATAAGGATCGCGGAATGCGAGCAAGCCATAGCCCGCGATCATCGACACGATCGCATACGCACCGCGTGCGCGGCGATGCACGCCGGCGACGGCGGTGAAGATGGCATTCGCATCCAGACGTGCGTGATGCGCCGCGCGCTCGAGCTCGAGCGCGAGCACGTTCAGCAGCACTTCCGAGTCGGAGTTGGTGTTGACGTGCCGGAAGTCGAGCTGGAAGAGCTCGCGCTTCAACGCTTCGCTGTTGGTCAGGTTGCCATTGTGGGCGAGCGTGATGCCGAACGGCGAATTGACGTAGAACGGCTGCGCCTCGAGATCGGACGTCCACGAGCCCGCGGTCGGGTACCGACAATGGCCGATGCCGACATTGCCGAGCAGATCGCGCATGTTGCGCGTGCGGAACACGTCGCGCACATAACCGTTGCCGCGATGCATGTGGAACAGGTTGGCCTCGGCCGTGGCGATGCCCGCGGCGTCCTGCCCGCGATGCTGCAACAGCAGCAGCCCGTCATAGAGCAGCTGGTTGACCGGTGTGTGGCCGACGATTCCGATGATTCCGCACATTCGCTTCAAGTCTCCCGTTGCACGGGCGATGCAACGCGCAAGTCCTTAGATGCGGGGCGACGACCTGAGAAGTCAAGCCTTCCCGCCCACGCCGGCGGCAGCCAGTCGCGGAATTCCGACGCTGCCGCCACAAACGGCGGTGCCAGCGCCGAATTCTGCCACCACTGCGTCTGCGGCAGGGTTGTCAGTCCGGCGAGCAGCACCGCGATCACCACGATCACTGCGCCGCGCACCACGCCAAACGCCGCGCCGAGCAACCGGTCCAGCCATCCAAGCCCGATCGCGCGCACCGCTCCCGACAGCATCGCCGCGATCACAGCGCCGACGATCAGCACGCCGATGAAGATCGCGCCGAACGCGAGCACCGGCGTCAGCACCGGGCTCGTCTTCGCCATGTCGAACTGACTGGCGAGCGGACCCGCGTAAGCAAACGCTGCCACCAAAGCGACGATCCACGAGGCCAGCGCGATCACCTCCCGGATGAGGCCACGCGACAGCGCGAACAGCGCCGACAGCACCACGATGGCGACGATCACGAGATCGAGCAGCGTCATCGTCCTGCCCCGCCTGTTTCGAGCGGCGCGGCCCGGAGGTCAATGCGCCGACGCGACAATGCCCGCGTACCCGTCGCCCTTCAGCTTGGTGCGCGCCTCGCCCGCGGCCTCCCGGCTGGGATAGCCGCCGACGCGCACGCGATACAACGTGCCGCGGCTCGTCCTCACCGCTTCCGTGTAAGCCGGATAGCCGTTGCGCTTGAGCTTCGCCGCGAGCGCGTTGGCACCCTTGTCGTCCGAGAAAGCCGCAAGCTGGACCACGTACGCGCCCTCGGGCGGCTTTGCCTTGGCGGTTGATGAGGCCTCCGCGGCCGGCGACTTGGGCACCGCCTTGGTCTCGACTTTGGGTTCGACTTTGGGGGGCACGGCCGGTTCGGCTTTGGCGACCTCGGCGGGTCGTGCTGCTGTTGCCGTCGGTTCGGCGGGCTTCTCGGCCACAGGCGGCGGCGCTTCGCTCTTCGCCGACTCGGCCGGCGCGGACGCGGATGACGGTGGCGTGGCCTGTTCGGTGGCCACCGGTGTCGTAGCCTTCGCCGAGGGTGCAGTCGGTGGCGGCACTTGCGGGGCGGGTGCGGGATTGCTCCCGGTGGGGGCAGGCGCCGTGTCGCCCTTCGCCGCTCCCGGTGAGAGGCGATTGACGAACTTGTCCTGGTCGACCGGCGGGATGCGCACGGAAACGTCCTCGCCCAGCGGGCGCGGCTCCTTTTCGAGCAGCATGGGCAGGATTACGGCGGCGGCGAGCGCCAGAACGATGGCACCCACCAGGCGCCGGCGGGCCTTGCGCCGCAGCTCGTCGACAGCCGGATCTACGGCGGAAATGCGCTCAGCCATGGGCGCTATCGGTGCGCCGTGCTGCTTCGCGCAAGGGGCAACGCGGCAGCGACGGTGAGGAAGGATCCAAAGACCACGATTCTATCATTTTCACCTGCCATTTCGCGGGCTTGCACGAATGCATCCTCCACATTTGCGAAGCCTCCAATGCGCTCTTCCGGCACCCCCAGGTCGAGCAACGTCGCCCGCAGCATCTCGGCGTCCGCGCCGCGCGCGCCCGGCAGCGAGGCGACATGCCAGCGATCGATGCGGCCCTCGAGCGCTTCGAACACGGCGCGAATGTCCTTGTCGCGCAACATGCCGACCACCGCAATGCTCGCCGGATGAAAGCTCATGGAGCCGAGGGTTGCCGCGAGGGAGCGCGCCGCCTGCGCGTTGTGCGCGACGTCCAGCACGATGGCGGGCCGGCCCGGCAGCACCTGGAAACGGCCGGGAAGCTCGACCGAGGTGAGCCCCTCGCGAATCGCGCCGGCATGCACCGGCAGGCGATCCGCAACGGCCTCCAGTGCGGCGACGCACGATGCCGCATTGTTGAGTTGGTACGCGCCGCGCAACGCCGGCATCGGCAGGCCGAACCGCTCGCCCGCTGCACTCCAGTATCGCCATTG
>Ga0070741_10006573_pt1 | contig 24851 bp, 13 predicted proteins | sample Coa_R1_4_FD_66440 | JGI IMG/M metagenome (GOLD analysis project Ga0070741, IMG submission 66440) | Surface soil microbial communities from Centralia Pennsylvania, which are recovering from an underground coalmine fire - Coalmine... | ecosystem: Environmental > Terrestrial > Soil > Unclassified ... | reverse complement strand
GACCAATCTGGCTTACGTCATCTCAACTTCGGGGTCCAGCGGCGCTCCTAAAGGGGTACAGGTCTCTCATAGCGGCCTGAGTAATCTGGCGGTTGCGCAGATAGCGGCCTTTCAGCTCACTCCCTCCAGCCGCGTGCTTCAGTTCGCTTCCTGGGCCTTTGATGCTGCTGTATCCGAGTTGGTGACGACGCTGCTTTCGGGCGCTGTTCTTTGTCTGGCCTCAGCAGAAAGCATCAGACCGGGTGATGATCTGGCGCAGACGCTCAATGAGCAGGCTATTACGACGGTGACCTTGCCACCTTCGGCCCTCGATACGCTGCCGTCACCAGACCAGGAGGCCTATCCCTATCTTCAGACACTCATCAGTGCCGGTGAGCCTTGTTCTGGTGAGACTGTAGGGCGCTGGCTCGATCACTGTCGCGTGATCAATGCGTATGGGCCAACTGAAGCGACGGTCTGCGCGACGTGGCAGCTTTGCGAAGCGGGCTGGGAGCGCCCGCCAATTGGTAAACCTCTGACCAATGCCGAGATCTATGTACTGGACCCGAGGTTGCAGCCGTTGCCTGTGGGTGTGCCTGGGGAACTGTATATCGGTGGTTCTGGTCTGGCGCGCGGCTATTGCAAGCGGAGCGATCTGACCGCAGCCGCTTTTGTGCCCCATCCTTTCGGCGTTGTGCCTGGGGCGCGGCTCTACCGCACTGGCGATCTGGTCTCCTATCTGCCAGATGGGTCGCTGCTGTTTTGGGGGCGTTGTGATAGCCAGATCAAACTGCGCGGATATCGCATTGAGCCCGGGGAAATTGAGGAGACCCTGACGCAACATCCGGCTATTAAGGCAGCAGTGGTAATGCTGCGCGAAGACCCTCCTCATGAGAAGCGACTGGTTGCCTATGTCGTGACCGAGCAGGGCGAGGCGCTCGCCGCTGAACTCAGGTCCTATCTGCAAAAATGGCTGCCAGAGTATATGATCCCTTCTGCCTTTGTCACTTTGCGCGCCTTTCCTCTCACCAGTAGCGGCAAGTTGGATCGTCGCGCACTACCGCCGCCGGGTCAGCCTGTCACCGGCGCGCCCTTTGTTGCCCCACGCAACGCCGTTGAAGAGGCTATAGCTCGAACATGGTGTGAAGTCCTTGATCTTGAGCGGGTGAGCGTGCATGATGATTTCTTTGCGCTGGGTGGTCACTCGTTGTTGGCAACTCAGGTGATATCGCGCGTGCAAGAAGCCTTTCAGGTAAAGTTGCCGGTGCGCACCATCTTTGACGGCCCTACGATTGCGCAATTAGCTGAGGCCATTCTTACAAGAAAAAGGCTGCAAATTGAACAGCGACGAAGGGGAAGTACGACGCAAGGATCAGATGCACAGCATGGTACTCCTACAACATCGATAGCGCGTGTCAGCAAGGAGAATACACCATTCCCGCTTTCCTTTGCGCAACAACGCCTCTGGTTTCTGGAGCAATTCGAGCCTGGCACTCCCCTCTATAACATCCCCGAGGCATGGCGCTTCACTGGGGACCTGAACATGGCCGCGCTGCGCCTCGCCTTTGAAACGATTGTGACACGCCATGCGATCCTGCACACCACTTTTGTAACGATAGATGGGGAGCCGAGACAGGTCATCGCCCCCCCAGCAGCGGTGGCGTTTCCACTGGTTGATCTGAGTGCGTTACCCGAAGAGGAATGCGAGGCTGCGGTTCAACAACTGACGACGCAGGAAGGGCTGCGACCCTTCGACCTGGGGCGAGATCGTCCCTTACGCATCACATTGCTGCGATTGTCCGTAGATGACCATGTATTACTGCTTGTCGTCCATCACATTGCCTCCGATGGCTGGTCGCTGGGAGTATTTGTGCGCGAGCTGGTCGCGCTCTACTCTGCTGCTCTGGCGGGAGAGCCTGCGCCGTTGCCCGCTCTACCCATCCAATACGCTGACTTTGCCCTCTGGCAGCGGCAGTGGTTACAGGGAGAGGTGTTACAACGACAGGTTACCTACTGGAAGGAGCAGCTTGCCGACCTGCCCCGGCTCCAATTGCCGGTAGATCACCCACGGCCAGCGATTTACACCATTCGCGGCTCCTGGGTCTCGCAACAGGTGCCCGAGCATCTGGCGCAGCAACTGCTGGCCCTGGCACAACAGGAAAATGTCTCGCTCTTTATGCTGCTGCTGGCAATCTTTGCCACACTCTTTGCACGCTACACCGGCGGGGACGACATCCCCATCGGTACAGTGATTGCGAACCGCAACCGAGCAGAGATCGAGTCGCTGATCGGCTTCTTTGTCAATACGCTGGTGATGCGCGTTGATCTGGCGGGAGATCCCACATTCCGCGAGCTGTTGCAGCGCGTACGTGAGGTCTGTCTGGACGCCTATGCTAATCAGGATCTGCCCTTTGAGCAACTCGTTGATGAATTGCAGCCGGAGCGGGATTTGAGTATCACTAATCCACTGGTGCAGGTCTTGCTGGTGGTTCAGAATACGCCCGGCACTGTTCTGAAATTGCCGGAGCTTGAACTGCAACCCCTGGTGACAGCGACGGCAACCTCAAAGTTTGACATGACGCTCTTCCTGATCAGTAATGAGCAGCACACGTATCTGGAGATCGAGTACAACCGCGATCTGTTTGAAGAGACAACGATGCAACGGTTGCTGGGGCACTTTTTCATGCTTATGGAAGCCGCCATTACCAACCCCAAGCAGCAGCTTTCTCGCCTCTCCCTGCTTACTCCTGACGAGCGCCATCGTCTCCTTCATATGCCGAGCGACAACGCCGCTACCGCGTCTACCTTCGGTCAGTCGCTCGGCAAGGAGGTCCTTCATGCATGGAATGCTACCCAAATGCCTTCCCCTCAGGAACAGAGCATTACACAGTGGTTTGAGCGTCATGTAGACTGTTCGCCCGCTGCCATTGCGCTGGTATGCGAAGAGGGGCAGTTGACCTATGGCGCCCTGAATGTCCAAGCCAACAGGCTTGCACACTTGCTCAAGGAGAACGGGATTGGCCCGGATCGGTTGGTGGGCATCTATATGGAGCGTTGCGTTGAACTGGCGATCTGCATCCTGGGCATTCTCAAAGCTGGCGCGGCCTATCTTCCTCTCGATCCGGCCTATCCCGCAGGTCGCGTGGGCTTTATTCTGGAACAGAGCCAGGTGCCAATTGTACTCACGCAGACAAAGCATCTGGCAACCCTGCCCTCTACTGCGGCCCGAATTGTGTGTCTTGATACCGCATGGGAGCTGCTAGCTGGCTATGATGTGTGTAATCTGCCCGTCTCAACCAGCAGCGAGCACCTTGCATATGTGATCTACACCTCTGGCTCCTCCGGCGAGCCTAAGGGAGTAATGGTGACACAGGGAAACCTGCTCCATACCACCTCTGCTCGTTTGCACTGGTATCAGGAGCCGGTGGCGCGTTATTTGCTGGTCTCCTCGTTCTCCTTCGATAGTTCGGTTGCCGGGTTCTTCTGGACCCTGTGCCAGGGCGGGAGCCTTGTCATGCCCGCAGAGGGAGGGCAGTCTGATCCCGCTTCCCTCCTGCATCTCATTGAGGAGCAGCAGATTTCTCATACGTTGGCCGTTCCCTCGCTCTACATGCTGCTGCTGAATGCGCCCGAAGCTCGGGCGCTGGCCCATCTGCGCGTGGCGATTGTGGCCGGAGAGAGTTGCCCGCAGGCACTGGTCGAACGGCACTACCAGCTCGTACCACATACTGATCTCTTCAATGAATACGGACCAACTGAGGGCAGCGTTTGGAGTAGCGTTTTCGCTTTCCAGCCTTCACCGGCGGGAGCGAAAGTCACCATAGGTCACCCCATAGCAAATGTTGCGACCTACCTGCTGGATAGCAGGATGGAGCCGGTACCGGTGGGGGTTGTGGGTGAAATCTATCTTGGCGGCGCAGGCATCGCACGCGGCTATCTTGCACGCCCGGATCTCACAGCCGAACGCTTTATCGCCGATCCTTTCGGGCGGCAGCCAGGGGCGCGCCTCTATCGCACCGGCGATCTGGCGCGCTACCTTCCTGACGGATGCATCGAGTATGTAGGCCGCAACGATCATCAGGTCAAACTGCTGGGGTATCGTATCGAGTTGGAGGAGATCGCAGCGACCCTGCGCCAGCATCCGGCCATCTCTGATGCTGTTGTTATTGCCCAGAGAAGAGGCGGAGAGCAGGCGTCACCTGGCGAGAAGCGGCTGGTTGCTTATGTTGTCCCTCGGCTCAACCAGCAGGAGAACGCAAGCGATCAGACAGATGAACAGGTCAACTACTGGCAACAGGTCTTTGACACCTCCTATCAGGATGCGGAAGCGCCCCAGGACCCGACCTTTAATATTCAGGGGTGGAAGAGTAGTTATACCGGCCAGCCCATTCCAGCCGATGAGATGTACGAATGGGTTGATGCGACAGTGGCGCGTATCCTGGCACTGCAACCGCGTCGTGTACTTGAGATCGGCTGCGGCACCGGCCTCCTGCTCTTGCGCATTGCTCCATCCTGCGAAACCTATTGGGGCAGCGACTTCTCGCCAGTTGTACTTGAGGACCTACAAAAGCTCGTTGCGGCGCAGGGACTCGCAAACGTTGAACTGCTACAGAAGAGGGCCGACGAGTTTGGTGAGCTGGCGCAGGAACGGCCCGGCTACTTCGATACCATCATCCTGAACTCTGTGGTGCAGTATTTCCCTGACATCGACTATCTTGTACAGGTGCTGGAAGATGCCTCTCGTCTGCTTGCTCCCGGCGGCTCAATCTTCATAGGCGATGTGCGCAACCTGAAGCTGCTGGAAGTCTTCCAAACCTCGGTTCAACTGCGTCAGGCTCCACTCTCCCTCTTCACTGAACAGCTAAGAACGCTGATCCAGAGGCGCATGGCGCGTGAGCATGAGCTAGTGATTGACCCCGCATTCTTCACTGCCCTGCTATCGCACCTGCCCCAGATCAAAGAGGTTGAAGTGCAACTCAAACGGGGGCGCGCCCACAACGAACTGACGCGCTTCCGCTATGATGTCGTGCTGCGCAGCGCGGACGCCTGCGGCTCACCCCAACACGGCCCTACTCTGGATTGGCGCAAGGAACAACTCACCCTATCAGCCCTGCACCATCTGCTGAAAGAAGAGCAACCAGCCACACTGCATCTTGTGCATATCCCCAATGCCCGTGTGCTGGCCGATGTCACCGCTCTCACTCTTCTGGCAAAGGGACAGATCGAGTACAGGCAAGACCTTCCTGAAAGGGTGAGCGCGCTCTGGGAGCAGTTGCGTCACCAGAACATGGATCAGGGAGTCGAGCCGGAAGACTTTTGGACCATGCAAGAGCATCTGCCCTATCGCGTCAGCGTAACATGGTCTGATGCAGGCGCTCCCGAATGCTTCGATGCGTACTTGATCCATCAGGAGGCGCAGGTCAGTGCCGATCTCTCTGCTTCAGCAGACGCGTTTGACGGATCGTGGGCCAGCTATGCCAATGAGCCATTCCGCGAGCAGCAAAGCAGCCATTTGTTGCCCGAGCTACGAGCCTATCTGAAACAGCGCCTGCCAGCGTATATGATCCCTCATGCCATCGTGGAGTTGAAAGCGCTTCCCCTCCTGCCAAATGGCAAGCTCGATTATAAAGCCTTGCCTCTTCCAGATGGGGGCAGGGCAGCTTTGAAGAGCGAATTTGTTGCCCCTCGCACCGCCGTTGAGAAAGCGCTGACCGAGATCTGGAGTCAGGTGTTGGGCTGCGAACAGGTCGGCATCCACGACAACTTTTTTGAACTGGGCGGCGACTCGCTGCTCACCATTAGAGTTGTATCGAAGGCCGGTCAGATGGGCTATGGTATCACCGTCAAGCAGCTATTCCAGCATCAGACAGTGGCGGAACTGGCAGCGGTGGTCGGCACCGTTGCCATTCTCGCCGAGCAGGGAATAGCGCGTGGCCCGGTGCCGATGATGCCCGCCCAGCGTGCAAATTTAGAGCCGGGCATGGGCGACCCAACCAGCCATAGCATGGCCTATATCGTCGAGACGCCAGAACCATTTGATCCGCGACTCATGGAGCAGGTAGTGGACCATCTCTTGAGCTATCATGATGCCCTGCGCTTACAATCTATTCAGGAAGCAACGGGCTGGAAGCTCGCTCTCACCGATCTTCCAAAGCGCCTGCCCCTGTGGTATGTTGATTTCTCGTATCTGCCAGAAGTAGAACAGGTTTCGGCTGTGATGCAGTTAGCAACGCAAATGGTGTTACATTTCAAACTCGCCGAAGAGCCATTATTACGAGTAGCCCTGTGTCTGCTGGGGCCAGGCAGGCCAACGCCGCTGGTCGTGGTTGGGCATAGTCTAGTGGTTGATATGCAATCCTGGCAGATCTTGATCGAAGATCTCAAGATAGCGTACCAACAACTGCGTGATGACGGCAAGATCCACTTTCCACCAAAGACGACCGGGTATAAACAATGGGCAGATCGTTTGAGTGAGCATGCACAATCTGCTTCAGCAAAGGCTGAGCTTGCCTATTGGCTCTCCGATGGCCGCCAACATGCCCCTGTTTTCCCCCTCGATTATCCAGAGGGCAGAAACGATGGCAGTTCACTGCGGGGCAGCTTCGACATGCTCAGTCGCGAGGAGACCGCACAGCTACAACGGCTCGTCTCTAAGCGAGATAACCTGCACATGCATGATGTATTACTCACGGCCTTGCTTCAGGCGTTCACGGCATGGAGCGGTCAGTATGCACTCCTCGTCACGGTTGAAGGCTATGGGCGCGAACCGATCTTCGACGATATTGATCTCTCTCACACGCTGGGAACGCTGGCGCTGGACTTCCCCCTGCTGCTTGAGAGAGACGCAACCGCAACGCAAGAAGCTCTGCTCCACTACGTCCATAGCCAACTCCAGCAAGTGCCCAACAAAGGACTTGGCTATAGTGCATTGCGCTACATGAGCAAGGATACAACCATCGTAGAGCGGCTAGAAAAGTTGCCGCAACCGACTGTCTACTTTAATTACTTAGGATCGCTGCTCGTTCCAGAGATCGGTGAATTCAAGATATCGGGGCCTTACAACGGAAGAGCATATACAATGGATCTCACAGAGATTCAGCCTGCCCCACTCATCATCACGAGTTTCATAGCCGACGGTCAGTTGCAGGTGAATTGGATCTATAGCATCAACCAGTATCGTCCTGAAACGATAAAGGGGCTGGCAGCAAAGATCATGGAGGCATTGCGCGCAATTATTATGCATCTTCTAGAGCACTAAACCATAATGAGAGAAATTGCCCTGAATCTTGAGCACTGGACTGGGCCAGTGCTTCTCAAAAGTTGTCTTTTCATCCAGAACGGCTCGCAAGCGAGCCGTTCTGGAGAGGAAGGTGCTGGCTGTGGGCTGCGCCCACAGCCAGCACCTTCCTCTCCCTTTGAGCGCCGAAGGCGCGAGCAGCCAGAGCACGCACCAACTTTTGAGAAGCCCTGTGGACTGGGCAAACTTTCCTGGACAAAACCGCTTCTCCTCTGGCATACTTTCTGGAGGAGTTGTAAATTGCGTTCGCGCATCGCGAGCTGATTGATCGTGGGAGCGCTTGATCTACACTTACTCAGGAGGAGGGCAGGCCGTGAGCAGGAATCCCACCCACAGGGAATCGAAGGAGGACAAGAGAACTGGGTCGGAAGCGAGACCTCGCCTCCAACTTCCCATGCCAGACCTTCAGTTGGTCTGCCTCGACCACGCGCCAGCCCTGCTTGAGTTCGAGCGGGAGAATCGGGCCTACTTCGCGGCGGTGATACCGGATCGGGGGGACGAGTTTTTCGCCGAGTTCGACACGCGGCATGCGCAACTGCTCGAGCGGCAGGCCGCCGGGACGGATTACTTCCATGTGCTGATGACCGAGCACGGCGAGGTGGTTGGGCGGGTGAACCTGGTCGAAGTGGCAGACGGGTCAGCGGAGCTGGGATATCGGATCGCGCAGAAGGTCTCGGGGCGGGGACTGGCCACAGCGGCGGTGGGCAAGGTGCGCGAACTCGCCGCCACAAAGTACGGACTCACCAGACTACGCGCGAGGGTCACACTGGACAATCCGGCCTCGCGCAAGGTGCTTGAACACAACGGCTTCGTCGTCGTCGGTGAGCTCACGCTCAACGGCAAGCCTGCCATGTCCTACATTTGCGAGCTCCGGTGAAAACGATAGTCACTACTACCATTCACCGTATTGATACTTCGTTTCCTGCTCTACTAGAATGGAGATGCTTCTGGTTGGTCAACGGATTTCACGGCATATTCAGCAACGGCTCCCCAGCGACTGCGTTCTACATCAATATCATAGAAAAGTGCAGTTCCCAGATGCATCAGCGACTGGTACTTTTCCACGAACTGCCGACGCAGTTCTTCATACGCCGCCTCTTGTCGCTTGACTTCGCCGATGGTATTGCCCGGTATCAGCTCGATATTGCTCATAATATCCAGCGCGCTGTGAAGCTGTTGCCGGAAGCCCTCGTCCTCTAACATAGAGAACTGCCTGAGTTCTCCATCACCTTCACCGTTTTTGCTCGCATCCTCCTGATCAAGCCATTGCTCGCCGCGCTGCTTTGCCAGCTTCGTCCTGGGATGTTCGCCCGTCGCCGCTTCCTCTAACCAGACACCTACCAAGGCATTGCCGGGACGAAGATGATGATCCAGGAAATTGAGCGGATATCCTTTGGCGGCGGTGGCTAACCAGAGGGAAAGCTTTGCCAGTTCCACAGCGAGGGGATTCATGTCCACGCCATAGATACACTGCTGGGCCACGCGGCGCTTCCAGTAGTACAACCGAACAAGGATCAGTCATAGGAGAAGGAGCGTTTCTCCCCAAACCTGATTGTCCGTCCGGCATAGATCATGAACTCCATATCGAGCGCGACCCAAACATATCACCCTGATCCAATGCCTATTCGTCTTACAAAATCTCACGAGAACGTGTACCTTTGTGCTATAATAGGCCGAAAATTTCTGAAAGTATGGAGAGAGGATGTACCGATGGCAAAAAGGCATAGCACAGATGGGCGCCCGACCATTACGCAGATTGCGCAAATCGCGGGTGTCTCAGTGCCAACCGTCTCGAAGGTGTTGAATGGCCGCACGGATGTGGCTCTGCCAACCCGTGAGCGGGTTGAGCGGGTGATTGAAGAGTATGGCTTTGTACGCAATCGCGCGGCTCGCGCCTTACGGCAAGGAAAAACTGGGCTCGTGGATCTGATCTTACCGCGCCTGGACGATGAATATTTTCTGCCTATTTTAGAGGGAGTGGCCCAGGTGCTGCGCGAAGCGGGAGTACGCATGGTGCTGACCTCGACCGGCTATCGAGCAGAACAAGAGGTGCGATGGATCAATACCGTCACCGATCATTCCACAGATGGTATTCTGTTGGTCCTTCCATCCGACGAGACCGTTAAGCACCTCGAACGTTCGGGCCACCCTTTTGTGCTCATTCACAATCAGGGCAGCCAGCTTAGCAAAACCCCTTCAGTGAAAATTACCAGTTGGGAAGGAGGCTTTGTCGCAACCACCTATCTGATCAAACTTGGTCACCGGCGGATCGCCTATATCGGCAAGACCGCGCCGGCAAGAGATGCCATCGAGCGTATTGCTGGCTATCGCGCGGCCCTGGATGCAGCCAATCTGTCGCTTGATCCGCAGTTGGAGTGCGCTGGGAACTTTACCGAAGTTGATGGTTATACAGCAACCAGAACCCTGCTAAAACTGCCAGCGCCGCCCACAGCCATCTTCGCGGGCAACGACCGCCAGGCCGCAGGGGTTTATCGAGCACTGCATGAACTGGGCTTGACAGTGCCTGGTGATATGAGCGTGATCGGCTTCGATAATCTCCCCTACACCGAAATCATGAATCCTCCGCTTACCACTGTGCATGTCCCACGCCTGGCATTGGGACGTACGGCAGCAACAATGCTTCTGCGCCTGATCGACGGGGAAGGGCTGGAATTAACGCGCGTAGTGCTGCCCACCGAGTTTATCGAACGCCAATCTTGCCAGCCACTCTCACTGTGAGGACCCCCCACCCCGAGATCAGGAGGGGCTAAAATCTTCTCACGCGTACAACTTGACAATTGGCGAAAAATTCATTATATTCCAGAATAGCTGCGAAATCGTTTTTGTAAAATTTCGAACAGGGCAGATCAGCAAAGCATCCTGCTCCAATCGAGCTGTCTCGTGTAGATGCGTACTTTACCAGCATGAGGCAAGGAGCGCCACTCCTTCAGTGCAGGAAGAAAATCTTCATGTTCCTTCATCCTTTGCAGCACAACAGCGATCATCTACCGCTCTCCCCTTTACATTGCGGCTATATTTTCGTAAATTATCGGAAGTCTGTTTTCCAGTCGAGCCTTTTATGGAGTGATGCCTGTTTTCTCAACCAATGAGATAAGGAGATGTCATGGATGCTAACTCTCGCGGAGTTCCAACGCGTCACAAACGTATTCAACGGCTGATCGGGATGATCATGCTCCTGTGTTGCGTGATCGGACTCTTTTCCGCTTCTCTCCTCTTCACGCGTTCCTTTATTGCTCATGCAGCGGGCAATGTGCAGATCAATGCTGGTGGTCCAGCAGTTTCGCCCTTCGCCGCTGACACCGACTTTAGCGGCGGCTCGACTGCCAGCGTCAGCAACACTATCAATACCAGTGGAGTGACCAATCCTGCTCCCCAGTCGGTCTACCAGAGCAATCGCTTCGGCAACTTTACCTACACCATCCCTGGTCTGACGGCCAATGCGTCCGTCACGGTGCGCCTGCACTTTGCCGAAACGTTCTGGACAGCAGCAGGCAAGCGTATCTTTAACGTCACCATCAACGGGACTCAGGTGCTGACCAACTTTGACATCTTTGCCACCGCCGGGGCAGCCAGTAAAGCGGTGGTAGAGCAGTTCACCGCCACAGCCAGTTCCAGCGGGACCGTCACCATCCAGTTCATCACGGTGACCGACAACGCCCAGGTCAACGGCATCGAAGTGCTGAGTAGCGGCTCACCTCCCACGGGGAGCGTGCAAATCAACGCTGGCGGTCCGACAACCTCGCCGTTCATCGCTGATACCGACTTTAGCGGCGGCTCGACTGCCAGCGTTAGTAATACCATCGACACCAGCGGCGCGACCAATCCCGCTCCGCAGGCGGTCTACCAGAGCAATCGCTTCGGCAACTTTACTTACACGATTCCTGGTCTAGCGGCCAATGCGTCCGTCACGGTACGCCTGCACTTTGCCGAAACGTTCTGGACAGCGGCAGGGAAACGCATCTTTAACGTCACTATCAACGGGACTCAGGTATTGACCAACTTTGACATTTTTGCCACCGCAGGAGGGGCCAGTAAAGCGGTGGTGGAGCAGTTCACCGCCACGACCAGTTCCAGCGGGACCGTCACCATCCAGTTCATCACGGTGACAGATAACGCCCAGGTCAACGGCATCGAAGTGCTGGGCGGCGGTTCACCCACGCCGACCCCTACGCCAACCTCGACTCCAACCTCGGGTCCTCCCAACTTTGGTCCCAATGTCTTCATCTTCACCCCCAGCATGCCGCTGAGTCAGATCCAGTCAACGGTCAACTCGGTGGCAAACCAGCAGATCTCCAACCAGTTCGGAACGCAGCGCTTTGCACTGCTCTTCGAACCCGGCACCTATGGGTCCAGTACCACCCCGCTCAACTTTCAGGTCGGATATTATACCACCGTGGCGGGTCTCGGTCGCTCCCCGACCGACGTTGTCATCAACGGGTCCATCGATGTCTTCAATCAGTGCTTCGGCACCAATAACTGTACCGCGCTGGTAAATTTCTGGCGCTCGTTGTCAAACTTGACCATCAATGTGACCACGCCGAACGCGGGCTGCCAGAATGGCGAATTCTGGGCGGTGTCACAGGCCGCGCCGATGCGCCGGGTTGAGATCAACGGAACCACGACGCTTCAGGACTTTTGTACCCAGCCGAACTTTGCGAGTGGCGGTTTCATCGCCGACTCAAAAATCACGGGTAGCAATATCACCAATGGCTCGCAGCAACAGTGGATAATCAGGAACAGCCAGATTACCGGCTGGAGCAATGGCGTCTGGAATCAGGTGTTTTCTGGTGTCGTGGGCGCGCCCGCCCAGTGCTTCCCCGCTGCGTCTTCGTGTGGCGGTCCATTCACCACGCTGGGAACCAGTCCGGTAACCCGCGAGGCGCCATACTTGTTCACAGATTCCAGCGGGAACGACAACGTCTTCGTCCCTTCGGTGCAGACGAACACCTCCGGCACGACCTGGGCGAATGGCCCAACGCCTGGCTCGTCTCTCCCGATCAGCAAGTTCTTCATTGCCCAGCCGAGCGACTCTGCGGCGACGATCAATAGCGCGCTAGCGAGCGGTCAGAATCTGATCCTGACTCCTGGTATCTATAATCTGAGCCAGACTATCAACGTGACGAATCCCGATACCGTGGTACTCGGCCTCGGTATCGCAACGCTACTCCCCCAAAACGGGATCGTGGCTATGCAGGTCGCCAATGTGCCAGGGGTCATGATCTCCGGCATACTCTTTGACGCAGGCACAACGAACTCGCCGGTGTTGCTTCAGGTTGGAAGCAGCCCCATGAACAACAACCAGTTCGCCTCTGATCCGCCGACGCTTAGTGATGTGTTCTTCCGTATTGGCGGGGCAGCCGTGGGCAAGGCAACGACCAGTCTGGTTGTCAACAGCGCCAACGTCATTCTCGATGACATCTGGGCGTGGCGGGCCGACCACGGCACCGGAGTCGGTTGGACCAGCAACACCGCTAATACTGGCGTCACTGTCAACGGCGACAACGTCATCGCGTACGGCCTGTTCGTCGAGCACTACCAGCAGTTCGAGGTGATCTGGAATGGCAATGGCGGCACGGACATCTTCTTCCAGAACGAGATGCCCTACGACCCACCCAGTCAGGCGGCGTGGATGGAGGCTCCCGGTGTTAACGGCTGGGCTGCCTTCAAGGTTGCCAGCAATGTGACCAGTTTCAAAGGGTTTGGCATGGGTAGCTACAGTTTCTTCAATCAGGGGGTGAACATTCTGGCAGCAAACGCCTTTGAGGTTCCCACGACCTTGCCGGCGGGCAGCCTGCATGATCTGCTCACGATCTTCCTCTCCACGTCTGCGTCCGGTGGTATCCAGAACGTGATCAACGGCATTGGTGGGTCGTCAACCACAGCCAACCCGGATAAGCCGGTCACTGTGGTGAGCTATCCCTAACGGCATAACGCTACCATAGGGTACGTATCCACGGCGGCAGATGTGATCGAAGCAGGAAGCGTAGCGCGCGGGTCTGTTGGCCCGCGCGCTTGCTCCTCGACCGAGTTCGAGGGTAGTTGCGCACCTGCTGAACGCTGATTCCTGCAACTCTGGCGAGATCAATAGTACGTAAAATATGACGAAGCTCCATGTAAAACCCTCAAGTCCGTTATGGAGACTTCTCTCAAATACATCTCTCTTTATATCACATGGCACAAGAACATTACCCTCGCTAACCCTCCAATCTTGCATCGGTGTTGTAGATTAAGCATGTGATCCAGAAAAAGCATGTGATCCAGAAAAAGCCTGGCCAGCCTGGATCGGAGATGCATGCATGCAATTGAAGGCATTTACAGCGAAAATAACGGAGGGTAGACTCATGACGCACGCAGCAGAAGTATATGCGACACTCGACGACTGGATTGCACACGAAGCGATCCCCTGCTCGCTTGATTCTCGCCCGGACTTCAACGCCGCCGTTGATAAGGTGATCGCTTCACTTGGCGATTCGGTCTCATTGCTTGGCTTTGGAGAGGCGCTTCATGGAGGGGAAGAGCTGCTGGTCCTTCGCAACCAGCTCTTCCAACGTCTTGTCGAAGCCCATGGCTACAGCGCCATTGCCATTGAGAGCAGTTTTCCTCGGGGACGCATCGTCAACGAATACGTGCTTGGCCGCGGTCCAGCATCCTATGAGGAGGTGCAGGAGACTGGATTGAGCCACGGGTTCGGAACGTTCGAAGCGAATAGAGAACTTGTCGAATGGATGAGACGCTACAATGCTGATCCAGCGCACCCTATGAAACTCCAGTTCTATGGTTTCGATAGCCCGACCGATATGAGCACAGATAGTCCCCGCCAGACACTCCACCTTGCGCTTGATTACCTCAGTTCAGTTAATGAGGCCCTCGGCCAGGAGTACCGAAGCCGGATCGACCCGCTGCTCGGACAGGACGCTGCCTGGGAGAATCCGGCTGCCGCGTTCGACCCGACGCAAGCGATAGGTCGATCACCGCAGGCAACCGCTCTGCGGATCGAGACAGAGGATCTGATTGCAGAACTGCATGTGCGTCGTCCCGGACTGATCGCAAAGAGCGACGAGAGCCGCTATCTGGAAGCTGTCCACTATGCTGTGACGGCTCGGCAACTCCTGCACTATCATGCTAAGCTCGCGCAAACATCTGAGCAACGCCAGGCCATCCTGCTCGGCATACGAGCCGCGATGATGGCAGAGAATCTGGCGTACATCGTCTCCCGTGAACAGGATCGAGGCAACATCTTGATTTTTGCCCACAATAGCCATCTCAAGCATGAAAAGGTGCAATGGCAATGGGGGAATGAGACGGTGATCTGGTGGCCCGTTGGAGCGCATCTTCATACAATGTTCGGTCGTCGCTATGTCGTCATCGGCTCAGCCGTAGGCGAATCGTCTGCCAACGGGATCGGCCAGCCAGAAATCGGGACGCTTGAGGCACGACTCACAGCCGCTCCCGGGCCGGTACGGTTCATTCCCACCCATCAAGGGCAAGGGCTTCCTGCTGAGGAAATTGCGGCACTTCCGATTCGCTCTGGCAGTAAGAAAAACAGGTCCTATGTGGAACCGCTGGGCGCCCACAGCTTCACCGATTTCGATTGGTTCGCTGTCCTGGATACAACGGCCTACAACGGGTGGGGCCATTTCTAGAGCACTGGAGCGCACGTTCCGAGCAATAACGACCCCACCTTTGAGATGCGCGGACGCTCTCGTTAGAAAGAGACCATGCCAATGCAAAAGATGTCGTATACTGAAACACCATTCCCTTTCTCCAGTGGCTGCGTTTCGTAAGGAGGAAACCAATGGAGCTCGATTGGACACAGTATCGTCCGGCAGAAGGGACCATCTTGCTCAGGACCATTGATGCTCATGCCGCTGGTGAGTCGCTGCGCATCATCACGGGTGGGCTGGCCCCTTTATCGGGCGCAACTATGCTAGAGCGGCGACGCTTCATGCAGGAGCATTACGACCATCTCCGCAAGGCAGTGCTCTGGGAGCCGCGTGGGCATTTCCATATGTACGGGGCGGTGCTCACGTCGTCCGTCACGCCGGAGGCCGACCTGGGCGTGCTATTTCTGCACAATGAGGGCTATAGCACCATGTGTGGACATGGCATCATTGCCCTGGTGAGCACACTCGTGAAAACCGGAGCGATCCGCCCACAGGGACCGCAGACCTCTGTCACCCTTGACACGCCAGCCGGGCTGGTGCGCGCAACAGCGCACCATGACAGCACTGGGCAGGTCGAGCGTGTCTCTTTCCTCAACGTCCCTTCGTTCGTGTATGCGCGGGAGGTCGAAGTTGAGCTGCCGACCTATGGGAGGGTGGTGGTCGATATCGCCTTTGGTGGAGCATTTTATGCGATTCTGCCGGCTGAACGCGTAGGATTGCGGGTAGTGCCAGAAGCAACGGCACAGCTCGTTGCTGCGGGTTCAGCCATCAAGGAGGCGGTAACTACCAGGCTCTCGATCACACATCCGTTGGAAGAGGACCTGGGCTTTCTCTATGGCACGATTCTGACCGATGTCCCGCAAGATCCCGCACACCAGAGTCGCAATATCTGCGTCTTCGCCAACGCGGAAGTAGATCGCTCCCCAACCGGGACGGGCGTATCAGCGCGTCTGGCGCTCCACGCGGCCCTGGGGGAAGTCGCCGACGATCAGCCTGTCGTGATTGAGAGCATTTTAGGGGCCAGGAGCGTCTTCAGCGGGAGAATAGCAGGTCGGACAACGGTGGGGCCCTTTGAGGCCATCATTCCTGAAGTTAGCGGAACAGCGTTTCTCACCGGTCGCCATGAATTTCTCATCGAGGCCACAGATCACCTGGGGCAAGGGTTTTTGCTTTCCTGAGGCGCCACCCTGGAGGAGGGAGAGAGTGATATGCAGCATGAGTACGATGTCGTTATTGTAGGATCTGGCAACGCAGCTCTCTCGGCTGCATTGGCAGCGCGAGAGCGTGTAGAGAGAGTCCTGGTGCTGGAAAAGGCGCCACAGGAGTGGAGAGGTGGCAATAGCTATTTCACGGCAGGCGCTTTTCGCCTGACATTTGAGCACCTTGATGATTTGCGCCCACTGCTCAGTGATTTCACTGATGAGGATGCCGCTGAAATTGACGTGTCGCCTTATACGAAGAGCCATTTTCTGGCTGATATGCAACGCATCACCCAGGGGCGTTGCGACCCCGAACTCACCGCAGTCCTGGTCAATGAGGCCACTGAAACGGCGTACTGGCTGGGGAGCAAAGGCCTTCGCTGGACGCTGTTATCTACTCGTCAGGCGTTTCGAGTCGAGGGGAGACTCCGTTTTTGGGGGGGGCTGGTCGTTGGAACCGTTGGTGGTGGTCAAGGGTTAGTTGAACAGCAGTTTGCCGCCGTGAGTGCTCGTGGTATCGAGGTGCGCTACAACACAGCGGTGGTTGACTTACTACACCACAATGGGAGGAGCGTGAGCGGCGTTGTGTGCCTGCGCGGGCAACAGCGCGAGGAGATCCTCGCACCAAGCGTTATCCTGGCATGCGGAGGATTTGAGGCAGATCCACGCCTGCGTGCTATGTATCTTGGCCCCCAGTGGGATCTTGCAAAGGTGCGTGGCACTCCCTATAACACCGGTGATGGTTTACAGATGGCTCTCTCACTGGGAGCGCAAGCCTATGGACACTGGAGTGGATGTCATGCCACCGCCTGGGATGCCGCCGCTCCGCCAACGGGAGATCGAGTGTTGACGAATCTGCTCACGAAACAGTCGTATCCTCTGGGTATTGTCGTGAACAATGAAGCCCGGCGCTTCGTGGATGAAGGGGCCGACTTTCGGAACTACACCTACGCAAAATATGGGGCTGAAATCTTGCGTCAACCGAACGCAATAGCCTACCAATTGTTTGATGCCAAAACGGAGCCGCTGTTGCGTCAAGACGAATATACCGCTGCTGGCGTCTCACGCTTTGAAGCGCCGACGATCCAGACACTGGCTGAGAAGCTTTCACTCAACGCCGCTGCCCTAGAACGAACTGTCGCGGAATTTAATGCTGCTATCCAACCGGGTTCCTTCAATCCTGCAATCAAGGATGGAAAACACACGAAGGGTCTCTCACCCGCCAAGTCCAACTGGGCCTTACCACTTGATACACCGCCTTTCTATGGTTTCGCTGTCACCTGCGGCATTACGTTTACCTTCGGAGGACTGCATGTTGATACAGCAGGTCGGGTCCTGGACAGAGATAATCATGCGATCAATGGACTCTATGCCGCTGGTGAACTTGTTGGAGGCCTCTTCTATCATAACTATCCAGGCGGCAGTGGCCTGATGGCCGGCGCAGTCCTGGGCAGACGAGCCGGGGCCAGCGCAGCCAGTTATGCACAAACACACTCCGGTATCACGATCAATCATCCGTAAGAGAGCAAGAGTAAGAGAAGATATCGCTCTACTCTGTTGTGATAGAATGGCCGGTAGAAGGGAGTGAAAAGCATGGAGATAGCAATTATTTGCGTTCCTTATCAGAACGATGTGGCGCGCTGGGGAATGGCGCGTGGTCCTCAGGCATTTCTTGATGCAGGCCTGGTTGATGCCCTCCGCGCTACTGGGCATCATACTCTCGAACCGGTTTGGATCGAGTTGCCGAGAAGCGAACGGACCCGTGATACCGTGACCAATCTTGGCAACCTTGCCAGGCGTACCGCTGCTGAGGTGGAGCTCGCCTTGCGCCGTCCTGATGAGACGTTCGTCGTCGTGTTGGAGGGAAACTGCACCCACGCCCTCGGCCCACTTGGAGGTCTGGCCCAAGTCAAGGGCACACCGGGGATCGCCTGGTTTGATGCCCACGCAGACATGCACACGATGCAGACAACTACTACCGGACTGCTGGGCGGGATGCCATACGCTGTGGCACTGGGATGGGAGTTTCCCGATTGGCGAGAGGCCGCTGGTCTGGACCACCCGGTGCGCCCCCAAGCTGCCGCTCTCATCGGCACGAGCGACCTCGATCCAGAAGAAGTTGCCGCCCTGACCCATCATCCCATCCTTCACATCGATGCTTCCGCTTTGATGGAGGCTGGCGCTAGAGAGCGTGTGGCTCAGGCGATCAGGCCGCGGGCCAGGGAAGCCGCGACCTGGTACTTACACATCGATCTCGATGTTGCTGGCCCCCAGGTCGTCCCCGGTGCCATGACCCCTGCACCCTACTGGCCTCCACGCCACCATCTCGTTGAGGCCGTCGCTGCTGTCACGCGTTCGGTTCCCGTTGCTGTCGTCTCCCTGGCTGCCTATAATCCCGAGCAGGACCAGCAGCGGCTCGGTGCCGCCTTTGGCATCGACATGCTCATGGCCGTCATCGCGAACAAGGAGTAGGAAAGATGCGATGAGAACCTCACTGCCGCCAGGACGAACCGTATCACTTCAGGATATGCAGATGTACTACGTTGATGCGGGAGAGGGCGAGCCATTGCTCTTGCTGCATGGCTACACCGGCGCGAGCAGTGATTGGGCCATCTCTTTTGACGAACTTGCTCGCCAGTATCGTCTGATCATCCCTGACCTGCGCGGGCATGGACGCTCCACTAACCCATCGGGACAATATACGCAGCGACAGGCGGCGCGTGATGTGTGGGCATTGCTCGATCATCTTGGCATTGGAAGCTTTCAGGCAATTGGCGCCAGTGGCGGGGGAAACATCCTGTTGCATCTGGCAACGCAACAGCCAGCGCGCGTTGAGGCGATGGTGCTGATCAGCGCTGTCAACTCTTATCCTGAACAGGCGCGCCAGATCATGCGCAGTTTCTCCATCGAGCAGGTCTCCGCGGAAGAGCGGCGGCGCTTGCAGCAACGTCATCCGCAAGGAGATGCGCAGATCCAGGAGCTGTTCCGACTGGGACGCGCCTTCGCGGAGCAGGATGATGATATGAATCTCACCGCTTCCTCCCTCTCTACGATCACGGCCCGCACGCTCATCATCTTTGGCGACTGTGACCCATTCTACCCGGTCTCTATCGCGCTCGACATGTACCGTGCGCTGCCGCACGCCTATCTCTGGATTGTGCCCAACGGCGGACACGTTCCTGATCTGCATGCGCCGTTTGTTCCCTCACTGCTGCCATTTTTGCGCGGGGAATGGGAACGGCGATAGGCAAAGCCGCTTTCATAGCCAGGTCGTACATCCTCTAGCAGTCACACATGGGTGCGCAATCATAAGGTATCAGAGGCATTTTTTTCTGTTCACAAGACATAATTATGACACACTCTTATGGCAGCAACAGCCACGGCAAAGGCCAGCGTGGCGCTATAGCGCGGCGTCCAGGTTTCTGTTGCCTTGAGTTTGGCATTAGAGGGGACGACTGCTCACGGCACAAAAGAGTGCCCGGTTGAGTGGGCTGCGTGTTTCTGTTTGTGTTACACTCTAGGCAGACAGACCAAATAAAGCGGTGAGTTCCGGCAGGATTGCGGAGTGCCAGAAGAAGTCGCCGGTCCTCTAGACCGTGCGGGGTGTCACCGACTTCCTCTATTGAGATAGAGACGTATATTACACTTTAGCTTGTGAACTGGTATGAAAGGGGACCGCGCACTGATGGATGAACGAACTGGATATGTGATTACCGCGGAGCAGTTGCCGATGCAAACTGAACCAGATCTCGGCATAAGCTGGCGAGTCGCCATTGATCGGAGGGTGGGCTGCCAGAATCTGGAACAGCGCATTTTTTGCTATGAGCCTGGCAGCAAGCTTGAGATGTCGCATGACGGCAGCGAAGACATCATCTACATTGTAGCAGGGCAGGGACGAGCAACCATCGACGGGAAGGTGTACCCTCTCAAGCCAGGCATCGGTATGCTGGCACCGCCTGCGAGCCGTTACAGCATTGAAAACCTAAGTGAGCAGGATTTACTGCTGGTCTCGGTTCTTTCTCCCCAGCCCGGACAACCAGCTCCCGGAGCGGCAGAGTGCGAAGTTGCTCCCTTGAGCGAGCATACCGTTGATGAGGCTGAACAGAAAACATTGCCAGCAGGTGATCGCTGGTTTAAGCTGCTGGTGAACCCACGGATGGGCTGCCAGAACGTGACGCAGTTCGTTGGCTTCATTCCGCATGGCCGCGCCCCTTTCCATACGCACACGTATGAAGAAGTCATCTATATCATAGAGGGCGAGGGTGTGGTCCACATTGGGGCAGGTGACTTTCCTATCAAGGCGGGCAGTAGCGTCTATTTGCCGCCGCTGCTCCCCCATTGTATTGAGAATACTGGGAACGCTCCAATACGCTTGCTGGGCGTATTTTGTCCGGCGGGCGATCCCAGCTCAAAAGCCTCTGAGGAGGAACGAGCAAGGTAAGTACGATGATAGCGGCTCGCCAGCGCGCCCATTAGATACCGCCAACCTACCGTCGCGAATCTGACGGTCAAGTGACTGCTACCTGTTCTGGCATCCTCTGCTTCTCTCTTCTACACTAGACTCAAGCGAACAAAAATGCACGTTTACTCTCTCTGGCGAAATATGTCTTTCCTCCATTGAGACGAAACGGATTTCGCTCAATGGTACCTTTTGTTTTTGAGAAGGAGATCCTCCTACCTTGTGACGACCTATACAACAAGCTAGAAGAAGGAGCAAAAAGACATGCTGCCTTTGCAAACTACATCAAGGAAGCCTCAACAATTTCATCGAGTGGCAGGGACGCTAGGAATTCTTGCGTTGCTCCTGGCATCGCTGACGCTTTCTTTGCTGACGACGCACGCCACCACGAACGCTGCCGGTGGTTTGATTCTGGAGTATGCCGATGGGACAACGTCCGCTACCACCAACACGCCTCGTCCTCATTTTGAGATTGCCAATAATACCAGTTCCAGCGTCTCATTGAGTAATCTGACCATTCGTTACTGGTACACTGCCGATGGCACTCAAGCCCAACAATTCGCGTGTGACTACGCGCTGGCTGGTTGTAGCAACGTCACCGCGTCATTCGTCTCGCTGACCAGTTCAACAAGCACCGCGGATACGTATCTCCAGGTCGGGTTCACCAGCGGGGCGGGTAGTATCGCTGCGAACGGAAACAGCGGGGAAATACAGACGCGCTTTAATAAGAGTGACTGGAGTAACTACAACCAGGCCAACGACTATTCCTGGAACCAGAATCAGACGAGTTACGCGGCCTGGAGCCTGGCGACGCTCTACCTCAACGGCCAGCTCGTCTGGGGGACTGAGCCTGGCGGCCAGACCGCCCCGACGCCGACGCCCACGTTCACGCCGACGTCGATTCCGACGGCAACTCCAACGGGCACGCCCATAGTGGGCGGATCAGGAGGCTGGACAACCAGCGGGACAAAGATCCTGGCCCCAAACGGAGCGCAGTATCTTATCAGTGGGATCAACTGGTATGGGTTCGAGACTCCCGACTACGTGGCTCATGGCCTGTGGTCGTACGATATCCCGACGATCCTCAACCTGGCTAAGTCCTACGGTTACAATACGTTGCGCATCCCCTATTCCAATCAGATGTGGGAGTCCAATCCAATCCCCCAAAACGATGTTGGGTGTACATCATGCGCTGGTTTGCACGCACGCGATATTCTGGCGAAGGTCATCAATTACGCCGGCTCAATCGGCCTGCATGTGATTCTGGACAACCACCGCTCTGAAGCAGGCGAATCGGCTGAGCAGAGCGGATTGTGGTATACCTCGGCTTATCCAGAGAGCAGTTGGATCAATGACTGGATAAGCGTCCAGCGCTGGGTACATGGCATCGCGCAAACGCAAGGAGCTGCGGACACGGTCACGGTCAATTATCTGGCATCCGATGGCCTGCCGATTGTGTTGGGGTATGATCTGCGCAACGAGCCACACGTTCAGGGGACGTTCCCCAATCAGTACGCTTCAGGAGCATCATGGGGCTCGGGCGATGGCATCAATCCCGTCACTAACCCCAACCCCAATCCATTCGCACCATCCTGCGTGAGCAGCTCAAGCTGTTTCGACTGGCGCCTGGCGGCAGAGCGAGCTGGCGATAGTATCCTGGCCGACGCTGTAGCGCATAGTTGGAGCAACCCATTGCTGTTTGTTGAGGGAGTTTCTGCGTATCCTACTGCCAGCGGCACACAGGCTGCCGGCCCGTACAATGGAACATGGTGGGGCGGTGAGCTCCAGGGAGTCAACGGGAACAGTAATAATGCCGGGGCGCCAGTTGTGTTCAATGCAGGTGGCAACGCCAGTAGTCTGGGTACAGCCGTGAACAACCAGATCGTCTACTCGGCCCATGAGTACGGACCAACGCTTTTCCAGCAAAGCTGGTTTAACAGCAGTACCTGTTATAAAAGTGGATGCTCAAGCTCCAGCCTGGTGGATGTCTGGAACAGCAACTGGGCTTATATTGCTTCACCAAACGGGGTCAACCCGAGCTGGCCAGGCCATTCCAGCTATCCCTGGGGAAACACGGGGGCAGCGCCATATACGTCAGCGCCCGTATGGATCGGTGAGTTTGGCACTGGCAATGGGGGCAGCGATCTCGTTTCGAGTGGAGCTGGATCGCAGGGGCAATGGTTCACCGATCTGGTCAACTTTATCAAGAGCAGCTATGGCAGTGGTGGGTCTGGCATAACGGTCAGTAACCTGAATTGGACCTACTGGGCACTGAATGGGGAAGACAGCTTTGCCCTGCTGAATGGCGCGTACAGCGGACTGGCCACCCCGAGCAAGGAGTACAGTTATCTGTGCTTCATGGAAACCGGCCCGTTAACAGTGCCGCAAGGCAACGGCGCTGGTCAATGTGGGTCTACCGGCGCATTGCCCGCCGCACAATAGCCAGGGCAAATGCAGCTCCGTCTGTCTGGTAAGATGTGAATAAGCAAGCCCATCGTGCTTCATCTGCATGACGGGCTTGCTCTTCATTCCTCGCGTTTCTCTCATTGGCGCATAGATTTATCATATCACCAGCTCTGTCAGGAACGATACTGGCAATATCCCAAATTGGCTTGTCTGTTTGCTTAAAACTTGCCTATCAGGTTCATTCACCGCATAATAATTGGAGAGAATAAAGGCCGGGAGTTTTTATGAACGCGAAACAAGGCGCTGATGCTTCCCTTCGTAGACAGCCAACAGACGAGGATACAGATCATACATCCCCAGGTTCCAGGAATGGACAGACAGGACGTATCCTGCGCTTACTGCAACTGCTGATGTTCAACGAATGTACGCGCAAAGATGTTTTTGAACGTCTCGCCCCCTACTACAAAATCGATCCAGTAGCTCCTGATGCACAAAATGGTTCGCGAAAGGCAGATAGGACATTTGAGCGGGATATCGAGTTTTTGGAGGAGCAGGGATTCGAGCTGAAAAAGGTGAAAACGAGCGAGAAGTCGATCCGCTATAGCCTCATGAAAGGCTCAGGGCCGCGCGTGCCGCTCCTTTTCACTCCAACCGAAGTAGATGGTTTGGCATTGCTCTACAATATGTTTGCAGATCCCACCAGGTATGCTCAGATCGATCCAACGCAGCCGCTGCCGATGCAGTCTCCAGGCAACCCATTTACAGAAGAGATATTGTCATTGATTGAAAAATTTGTGACCGCGCTTCCCCCAGAACAGAGGGGACAGTTTGACCGCTGGGTTCGTAAGCCGTTTGTCTACTTCAACCTCTCAACGGTAACGAATTATCTTCCCTGCCGGGCGACCATAAACAGTATCGTGCAGGCAATCTTGAATCGCCAGCAAATTCAATTCGAGTACACGCCCATACGTCGCGAGCAAGCGATGATTTTTCATGAACGTATTGATCCCTACTATATTACCTATATGGAAGGTCATTTCTACCTCATCGGGTACAGCCATAAAACCAACCAGTTTCTAGAATATCGTCTTGATCGCATTAAAACCGAGAGTCTCAAACAGCAGCCGAACATGATTGACGTGATGCGCCGCAGACGCCCCATAGAATTTCGCTTCTGGATTGATGGAGATATTGCCAGGCGTGGTCTGAGCCAGCGCTGGTTAACTCAGGTGGAGGAACGCGAGGAGGCATATCTGGATGAGCAGGGAAAGGAGCATCGTCGCGTGCTTGTACGTGCAACAGCTTATAGCGCGTGGCGCGTGATCCAACAGATGCTGAAATACGGGGATAAAGCCGAACTGGTAGATCCGCCGCATTTACGCGAACAAATGAAGGCAACGATACAACGCATGGCAAAGTACTACCAATAAGCCTCTCTCTTGTTGAGAAGCTCTTTTTATGGTATTCTTCCTCTCAAGGTCATCCATGCATATGGTCTTTTGTATGTCTCACCAAACCTGGTGATAGAAAAACTGGTTTTTAGCGGTGATGGGAGGGAAACCCACTTGAGGGATTATCCACGCAATCAGAGCATCAATATCACTCTGCCCGAAAAATGCTACAAAGCATTAGCATTCTCGCATTCCTGATGCAATTTTTAGCCGTATCCAAAATTTCGTCGAAAAACACCGGTAATGCGACATGTGATGTCGCATACATCATCTATACTATACTCTGTGTCAGGAGAGCAGATGTAGGAATAACCCATATCGCTTTCCGCTCAGGAAGCAGACATCTTTATGTCTAGTCAGGAGGTTGTCTATGCC
>Ga0070741_10006571_pt1 | contig 24856 bp, 19 predicted proteins | sample Coa_R1_4_FD_66440 | JGI IMG/M metagenome (GOLD analysis project Ga0070741, IMG submission 66440) | Surface soil microbial communities from Centralia Pennsylvania, which are recovering from an underground coalmine fire - Coalmine... | ecosystem: Environmental > Terrestrial > Soil > Unclassified ... | reverse complement strand
AATCTCCGGAGGCGGCGAAGCAATCGATCAAGGAATACATCTGATCGATCTCGCCCGTTGGTTTTTGGGCGATTTGAACTTCGTCGGAGGCCGCGCGCCGACCTATTTTTGGAATATGCCCGTGGAGGACAACGCCTTCCTTCTACTTGAAAGCGAATCGCGACAGGTGGCTTTTCTGCATGCCAGTTGGACGGAATGGAAAAATCTGTTCTCCTTTGAAATCTGTGGGCGCATGGGAAAGCTGGAAATTTCAGGGCTCGGCGGCAGTTACGGTGCAGAGAAGCTGCTTTACTATCAAATGCTGCCAGAGATGGGTCCACCGGAAACAACTATTTACGAGTACCCCATGGGGGACAATTCATGGCAGGTGGAGATTGCGGAGTTTATCGACGATATCGAGTTGAGGCGCACACCTGAACCAGGACTCAGAGAAGCACAGGCGGCGCTCCGAATTGTTGAACAGCTTTACACAAGGCAATAACTCGTGATTATTACTAGAAGTCCATTGCGCATTTCCTTGGGCGGCGGCGGGACGGACTTACCGTCCTACTACCGAGAGTACGGTGGATTTGTAACATCGGCGGCAATAGATAAGTACGTATATATTACGCTCCATCAAACATTTTTTGAAGACCTGATTATCAAGTATTCACAGATGGAGCGGGTCAAAAAGCTCGATGATATTCGGCATCCACTTATCCGTGAAGCCTTGAAACTTGCTGATCAGGAAGCTAGCTACTTAGAGATCACTAGTATGTCGGATATCCCCGCAGGCACTGGCCTCGGCTCCAGTGGGAGTTTCCTGACGGCCTTGTTGCATGCCCTTCATCTACACACCAAGACAATTGTTCCCAGACAAGATCTGGCCGAACAGGCTTGTCACATAGAGATTGAGCGGCTTGGTGAGCCAGTTGGCAAGCAGGATCAATATATTGCTACGTTCGGGGGCATAACATGTTTCGAATTCCATACAGACGGTAAGGTTAGCGTAAATCCACTCAGGTTAAACCCCGAAACGCAGGTGAATCTAGAAGACAATTTAGTGCTTTTCTATACCGGCTATTCTCGGTCGGCGTCGGAGATACTTCGGGATCAAGACGTGCGGAGTAAACAGCGTGACCAGTCGATTGTCGCCAACTTACATTTCGTGAAAGAACTGGGTTTTGAAAGCAAAAAGGCCCTCGAGAGTGGTGATTTGCATCGCTTTGCCGAAATCATGGATGTTCATTGGCAACACAAAAAACAGCGCTCCAGCAATATGAGTAACAGCACCATTGATGATTGGTATTGTTTGGCTCGGAAGAACGGCGCACTCGGAGGGAAGCTGATCGGGGCGGGCGGTGGTGGATTCCTCATGTTTTATACCGAGGACAAAACCAGACTTCGTCATGCAATGCGGGAAGCGGGACTTAGAGAAATGCGAGCCCGGTTCGATTTTCAAGGAACAATGCTTGTCACGCAATCGTAAGACGCGGGCGAGGTGAGTTGGACATGTTGCCCTGTGCCATTTTGTGTGGAGGTCTGGCAACTAGGCTCCGGCCGATTACGGAGAAAATCCCCAAGTCTCTGATCCCCATAAATGGTGAGCCATTTATAGCTCATCAGTTGCGGCTGTTACGCTCGAATGACGTAGAAAAAATTGTGTTATGCGTAGGCCATTTAGGCGAAATGATTCAAAAGTTCGTGGGACCAGGTACAGACTACGGCCTACGCGTCTCCTATTCTTTTGATGGCGCGCAATTGCTTGGTACAGCAGGTGCGATTCGAAAGGCGTTGCCCCTTTTAGGCGAGCCCTTTTTTGTGCTCTATGGCGATTCCTATCTCACCTGCAACTACGGGGAGGTAGCCGAAGCTTTCAGCTCTTCCAACTCAGACGCCTTGATGACCATATATCGAAACGAAGATCGTTTCGATACGAGCAATGTAGAAGCCGACCGAGGGCTTATCCTGCGCTACGACAAACGCAATCGAGTAAGCAGGATGCATCATATTGACTATGGCCTATCTGCATTCAAACAATCGATATTTCGGGAACTTCCTGAGAACGAAGTTAGCGATCTATCGGAACTCTGTCAGAAACTTGCTGCAAGCGGGCAATTGGCGGGCTACGAAGTAAAAGAACGATTCTATGAAATTGGATCGGAAAAGGGCATACAAGATTTGGAACGATATCTAACTGAATCAGACACACGCAAAGAAAAGCAGAGCGGACAGACGGCCACAAAGATATGAGTTTTTCCGAAGAGTTCCTTATGGAAGTTCAGCAGGTCGCTAAACAATTGGACACGACTGCTCTGGAACGAATGGTGATGCTGCTGGCGACAATACGGGGCGACGGAGGACGGCTTTTTATTTTAGGCGTTGGTGGGAGCGCGGCCAATGCGTCTCACGCGGTGAACGATTTTAGAAAAATCGTCGGGATCGAGACCTACGCGCCAACCGATAATGTTTCGGAATTGACGGCAAGGACTAACGATGAAGGATGGCTGACCGTGTTTGAGGCATGGTTGCGAGTAAGCCGATTGAGCAACAGGGACGGCATTCTAGTTTTGTCTGTGGGTGGTGGAAGCCTCGAAAAGCAAATAAGCCCTAACTTGGTAACGGCACTTCAGTATGCCAAATCCATCGGATCCAAAATCATGGGTATTGTCGGCCGGGATGGAGGATACACGGCAACGGTCGCGGAGGCATGCGTCGTAATTCCGACCGTGAATTCAACCCACGTCACTCCTCATTCCGAAGCATTTCAGGCGGTGGTGTGGCACCTGCTTGTTTCACATCCTTCGTTGAAGGCTGCACCTACTCGTTGGGAGTCAATCTGACCTTGCGCTATGAATCGTGCCGTATTTCTCGATCGAGACGGCGTGCTGAATCAGCCCATCATTCGAAATCGAAAACCATATCCGCCCTCGAGTGTTGCGGAGACCATTATCGTGCCGGAGGCGAGCACCGCACTTATTCGGCTGAAGCAACACGGATTCCTGTTAATTGTAGTTACTAATCAACCCGATGTCGGGCGAGGCACTTGTACACGCGAAGATGTGGAAGCAATAAATACCTTTCTTTCGGCAATGCTTCCTTTGGATGACTTTTTTGTATGCTATCACGATGACGAAGCAGGCTGTGAATGCAGAAAGCCGCGTCCGGGCCTGCTGATCGAAGCGGCTGCGAAACATAACATCTCGCTCGAAACGAGTTACTTAGTCGGAGATCGTTGGCGAGACATCGATGCAGGGGCAACGGCCGGCTGTAAGACGATTTTAATCGATTACAGCTATAATGAGCAGAGTTCGACATTTCCGCCAGACGTGAATGTTTTCTCGTTGTCGAAGGCGGTCGACTGGATCCTCGAACAGGAGGGCATATCAGCTGAGTAGTTTGTCCACACTGAGAATTAAAATTTTCGCCGATGGCGCACATCTTTCGGAGATGTGCGAGCTTTATCGAAATCCAATGATTCGCGGCTTTACCACGAACCCTACATTGATGCGCAAAGCAGGCATTGACAGCTATGAGGCGTTCGCGCGTTCGGTGGTGGCTGCCATTCCCGACAGATCTATTTCGTTCGAAGTTTTCTCGGATGATTTCGCCGAAATGGAACAGCAAGCGCTTAAGATCGCCAGTTGGGGTTCGAACATCTACGTTAAAATTCCAGTGACTAATACCCTAGGCGATTCGTCAGTTCCGCTTATTTGCCGTTTATCCCAAATGGGCGTCAATCTGAACGTCACGGCCATGATGACAATCGAGCAAGTGCGCGAAGTCAGCCGCGCACTGACTGCGTGTCCAGCAGGATATATCTCGGTGTTTGCGGGCCGAATTGCAGATACTGGCCTTGATCCGGTACCGATCATGCGCGAGGCGGTGGAAATCCTGTCCAACTACAACAACCTGGAGCTGATTTGGGCAAGCCCGCGAGAACTTCTGAACGTACTTCAGGCCGATTCGATAGGTTGTCATATCATCACAGCTACGAGCGATATTCTGAAGAAGCTCGTGTTAATTGGCAAAAATCTCGAGCTGTATTCGTTAGAAACGGTTAAGATGTTTCACGACGACGCCGTGAAAGCTGGTTTTACTATTTCTTGAGCAACAGGCTACTTGCTTACGGCTTCCTCCACGCAAGAGCCATTATGCCGCTGGCCACAACTCTAATCGGCCGATGCGCTAACTTACCGGGCAGCAGATTTCGAAGAAGCTGCACAACAGGGCTAACAAGCGGAACGCGGAAGCGGGCAAAGTGCGCCGAAACATAATCGGCACTTAGCACCTTGTAATTGGGAAAAAACTGCACAACTTCAAACCCATGATCTTCAAGTAAGCGCGTTAGAGATCGCCGACTGAAATACGTCAAATGTTCGGTCTTATACTCCATCCAGTAACGCCCCAGCACACGTCTCGACCAACTATCTAGTGACGGTGTCGCTAGCGCAAGCAGTCCTTGCGGCTTAAGAGCAGCATACAAATGCTTTAATGTCTGTGATGGACGGCGCAGATGCTCAATAACATCGAAAGCGCCGATGACGTCGTATGCATTAGAAGGAAGACATTCGTCTTCAGGCGAGCCGACACGTACCACGGCCTGACCGAGACGAGCGTTCGCATCACTAGCGGCGTGCTCAGAATACTCTAATCCCTCTACTTCGAAGCCGCGGGCTCTTGCCTCGATCAAGAAATCGCCAGAGCCACAACCGATCTCCAATAATCGAGGCTTGGGCACCTGTACAAACGGCAAGATCGTATCAAGATACAATCTTGCGGTCGCCGTCTTCAAGAGTGCTCGCCGCCGTAGCGAGTTGCTGTCTTTTTCGCCTAAAAAATAAGTGTCCGAATATATGGCGGACAGAGCTTCGTCCGTAGGTTGTGGAAACAAAAACTCCAGCCCACACCGCTTACAGGAATAAACTTCATTTTCGTTTCTCTTGAAAACGAAGAAAACGTGATCTTTCTCAGCGCATAACGGACAGGCTGGCATAGCGCAATAGCTATCAACCTGTACGGCGGGCGATAATTCGGAACGTCCTATGCTCACCTTGTCATTGTAAAATGCAAGTTTACCCACAATAATACAAGATGACCGTGAAGACCGCAGCTAAACTTCAGCGGCAACCGATCGGAAAGGCTCATAGGGCATGTCCGATTTGTGATTCGACGCACCTTGAGTATGAATTTGTCGTAGACAGATCACCAGTGTGCAGTTGTCAGGACTGTGGTTTACTCTTCCTCAATCCACAACCGCCGCCGGATCTGGCCAGCGAAGAAACGTACGCCTCCGAGCAAGGCACCCTAACAGAACTCTATAGGGCGAATGCTGTGCAGAGGCTTCAGCAGTTAGTTGCTTACTCCGGACAACAGCAAGGCAAGTTACTGCTAATTGGAGCCGATACTCATCTTTCCACTGAAGCCCGGAAGTTAGGCTTCGAGGTTTACTCGTTTTCGGCGCGCCAGTTCGAGGAGAGCGCAAGGACAAATCTTCCTTCAAGAGTGCAGGTTTGCGTCTTATTTTGCTCGCTGGAGCGAATGAGAGATCCGCTTGCGGCGCTTCAGATGATTCATGCTCTCTTACAGGCCGAAGGGTGTCTCATGGTGATCTCACCGACCACGGACAGCAGGCCAGCCAGGCTGTTGCGCTCGTCCTGGTGGGAATTTAACAAAACAAATCTGTTTTATTTCTCAATCGATACCCTGCAAAACCTATTAATCAAGGCAGGCTTCGGCGACCCGATTATTTCGCCAGACCGCAGCCTTGTTTCCTTAAATTACCTTCGCGAGCGTCTAACCAGAAACCCACAGTCTTCAAAACGCTTCCGCTGGCTTCGAGCGCTTATGTCGCTCACTCCGGTGCTGCGAAATAAGGCTTTTCGGTTTTTACACGGCAGAACGCGGTTTCTAGTAAGGTCCAAAGTATATTCTTCTCCGCCACGGCTGTCGGTCATTGTTCCCGTCTATAACGAAGCGGCGACATTTGTGGAACTGATCGAGGAACTACTTGCTAAGACGATTGAAGGAGTAGACATCGAAGTTATTATCGTCGAAAGTAACTCAACAGACGGGAGCAGAGATCTTGTCCTACGCTACAAAAATCACCCCCGGGTTCGGCTGGTTTTAGAGGAGACTGCCTGCGGAAAGGGGCATGCAGTGCGGAGTGGCCTAGAACTAGCGACAGGCGACATTATCCTCTTTCAGGACGCCGATCTCGAGTATGACGTGGGCGACTATGACGGTCTCATCGCTCCGCTGTTGCAATTTCAGAATAACTTTGTACTTGGGTCGCGCCACAAAGTCGGGAAGAATAGCTGGAAGATTCGTGAGTTTTCGGACTCGGCCGGACTGACGGTACTTTTCAACTTCGGCCACCTTCTATTCTTGACCTTGTTCAATGTACTTTATTCGCAGCGACTAACCGATCCGTTTACAATGTTCAAGGTCTTCCGGCGGGAATGTTTGTATGGGCTCAGCTTCGAATGCAATCGGTTCGACTTCGATTACGAGATCGTAATTAAGTTATTGAAGAAGGGCTATAGGCCGTCAGAACTATCTGTCAACTATCGGTCGCGGTCCATTACAGAGGGGAAAAAGGTCACTGTTTTCCGCGATCCACTGACGTGGATTCGCGCTCTTGTGAAATTCCGAAACGCTCCTATCTACAAAGAGACTGAGCGGCAGTAGAAAGAGCTGGCCATCCTCAGATGTCATCCAAATCCGGCACATTTGTGTCAGGCGGGTAGACTGTACCGTTGGGAGCGGTGAGCAACCGCGCCTAATGGGCGATCTGTTTCAGTGCAGCATGAATTGCGCAAACCCAGCGCCCCCCGGATGCTCGCAACCATCTGGGACTCATGTCGAAAGATTCGCAGAGAAGTTGCCTTACTGCTGCTGTGTCCCGGCGGAAACGCCTTCTTCGCCGTTGTGCTTATAAGTGGAGTTGATAAATCCGACGACGTCGTGGCGTAACTTATCGTCCGCTTTTTGATCGATGTAAACCATGTGGCCAGATTCGTAATACGCGAAGCTGATGTTCTTCCGAATTGGCGGCTCAAGACCCATATGGTTGACGGTATGCTCAATACCGTTGAAAGGCGTCGCGAGGTCGTAGTATCCGCACAGCACAAGGACCTTTAGGTGTGTCTCCTCCGTCATGGCGGCACGCAGCACTTCGGCGACTGCAGTGTTGCCGGTCTGGTCCCAGGGCTGGACGCGAGCTGTGACTGTGTAGTACATATCGCTGTCCCACTTCAGCTCGCGGCGGACATAGTCCTGAAAGGCCGCTACGTAAGCACCCTCATAGGAGGCTTCGCTTGGATCATATTCGTCGCGCTCGCCGGCCGCGTCGGCATCCATCCCTTCAAAGCGCGAGTCCAGGCGGCCCACTGTGCGGCGCTTATCGCGTTCCAGTTCCTTAAACCAGCGGAACGGACTGACTCGCAGATTGCATTCCTCGATGTACTTTGGTGAAAGGCCAGTGTAGCGGGCCATATCGGCGACTACTTTCTGATACTCCTCCTTCGGGAGGCGGTCGCCTTTGTCGAGCGCTTGTGCGTATTCGCCATGAGCAAATTCGCGCGCCTTTTCGGCGATCTGCTCCACACTCAGCTTTTGCAGATCAGGAGCAACCAGATGGTGATACCAAGCCGACGTGATGTATGTCGGAAGGAAGAAGATGCTGCGCTCGTCGGCGCCGAAATTAGAGAAAGCGACAGACGACAGCAAAACGATGCCATTGAGATAGAGCTGATGACGATTCTGGAGAACACCGGAAAGTTCGGCAGAGCGAGTCGTGCCGTAGCTTTCTCCGAAGAGGTATTTCGGAGAGGCCCAACGTTCGTTGCGCGTGACGTATTGGTAAATAAAATCCGCAAACCAGTTTGCATCTTCGATAACGCCGTGGAACTGGGCGGGGTTTTCACCGGGCGCGGGACGACTATAGCCGGTTGAAATGGCATCAATAAAGACCATGTCCGTGGCGTCGAGGAAAGAGTCGCGATTGTCCTCGACTACGTATGGCGCCGGCATGCCATGGCCGTCGGGTTCCAATGCTACGCGTCGCGGACCGAGGCCCATGTGCGTGAAGAGAGAGGCCGATCCAGGACCACCGTTGTAAATGAACGTCACGGGCCGGCGCGCAATATCTTGGACGCCGTCGCGAGTATAAGCTACGAAAAAGAAAGTCGCTTTTGGAGTGCCATCGTCGGCTTTGATGACATAAGTAGCGGCAGTGGCTGTGTAAGCGATATCATCACCGCCAATGCGTGCGCGGTGATGTGTCACAGATGCCTTTTCCACCGGCGGAGCGGCAGCGTGCGATGGCGGCTGATTGCGACCAGTTTCGGAGAGTTGCGGCTGCTGCTCCTGCGGCATCTGTTGACGCCGCTGAGCCTGGCCGCGCTGTGGCGATTGGGCCGGCGGAGTAGTCATCTGGGTGTTTTCGCCCGGCGTCTCGCCTCGGTTTCTCTGCGCGGACGCAACAGAAACCGTCAAGAACATCGTCAAAGCTCCCGCAATAACCCGGTCCAAGCTCATGAAATCTTTCTTCTCCTTTGAGCGTGAGTAAGCATCTGGATAGCGATCATCACACGACAAGCACGTGCGGTTCGAACCCAAAGTGCGTTTTCCCGGATAATGGAGGCGTTATTGACAGCCAATAGGTTACAGCCAGCGCATCAGATCACGTGCATCAAGAGCAACACAATGACGATAATTAGCACGAGCCCCAAACCGCCTGATGGATAGTAGCCCCAACCTCTTGAATAGGGCCATGCCGGGAATGCACCAATCAGCAGGATTAACAGAATCAGCAACAGTATCATGCCCGTCTGACGACCTGCGGCTGTGAAATATATCAGGAATTGAGTCGGTGTTTCGTACTAGGTTGATTTGCCGGTGTGGGTATTGATGGGTAGGGAAGGATCAGACGGAAACAAGCGCCAAATCGACGTCCGACTCCGGCGCTAAGTTGCTCAAAGCGTCGATGCGGCGAAGTGCTTCATCCATCGCCTCCCGCCACGTGTCGAAAAGTGCATAGGTCGGATTAGGGCCGAACTCACGCAGCACCCAATAGGCGTAGCCGAGATCAGATTTCGTGCGGGTGATTTTGAAACGGGGCCTGCGAACCGGACGCGGTGTGGCCACGGTTTTCGGTCCGTCCATGCGCGGCTTTGTTTCGTGAGCAGAAAGAACATATTCGACCACCTTCAGTACACCGATAGCTCCCGCCACAAACGCAAGACCGCCGCGCTCGCGGCAGAGATTTCGCAGAACTTTGCCGAACATGCTGATTTGAGATATTCTTACCACAAAATCAACAAATTTTGTGGAAAATGTTTGCGCGCACCGACCTAGGCGAGTGCCGAAACCTGAACAGAGCGTCTGACTAGCGGGGCGGCAGCAGGAGGCATACGCGTACCGAGCAGGTGAATGAGCTCACTGAAAATCTGCTTTGGCGTACGAGCCGCAACTACTTCGTGATAGTTCCGCGCACGGTAAAAATCGATGACCTCTGATGAAGTCGCCCGGTAGAGTTCCAAACGGCGTCGAATGGCGGATGGATTATCGTCGGCACGTCGAATCAAGATCGCGCCGTCACGGTGGCAGCGCGCCTCCTCCACCTTCGACTTGACCGTGTAACTGCTTCCGCATTCCGGGCACTGGCGGCGACGGCTCAGGCGATCCACGATTTTCTCGATTGCCAAGCGGAAATTAATCACTACCGGCTCAGGCAGTTCGAGTTGCGTGAGCAATGTGTCTAAAAAACGCGCTTGCGAAGCGGTACGAGGGTAACCATCCAAGATGCAGCCCGATCGGCAATCGGCTTGGCGGAGCCTTTCGGCGACGACTTGGTTAATGAGTTCATCGCTCACGAGCTGTCCCGACGCCATAACGCTTTCGACCGTCTTTCCGAGGTCAGTTTGCGATTGGACGGTCTGACGCAGCATCTCACCCGTCGAGATTGCGGGAATAGATAACGCCGCGGAAAAACGCGCCGCTTGTGTACCCTTCCCTGCGCCTGGAGGTCCGAGGAAGATGATTACAGCATTGGGTTTGCGCATAGCCGGGCGTCCGCTTTCTAAGTTTGCTTCATCTTGCCGCCTCGCTCAAGCTTGCCGGTCCGCGGCGGACTAGTTGTCCGCGCCGGCAGGATCTACTATGGGATGCTTAGGGCGTAGAGCGGGAGAAAGTCGAGGGCGCATTGTGAACCGGTCGGAACTACTGCAGGAATTGCAGTCTCTTATCCAGGAGCGACGGATCGAGACAGGTATCGCACTGCTGAGCGAGCACGTGGAACGGTTCGCGGAATTGGACACGACGGACCCATTGTCTGGCTGGTGGGTGGGAACCTTGGCTCAATGGCTGGACGTCGGCTTTGAGGACAAAGGCCTGCTTGCGACTCTACTTGCACGCTTCTCAACGGCTGGCCGCCAACAACTTCCACTAGCCGGCTACATCCACATTCGCTTGGCCGAGGCGCTTTTGGCAATGCGGCGAGAGGACTTGAATGAGGCGCTGCGGCATCTGGAAACAGCACTCAAAATCAGCGAAGACCTGGAAGACACCAGAAGCGCGGCCGTTGCCACGTTGTGGAAGGCTCGCTGTTTGCGAAAAGCCGGCGAGTACGATCAAGCGCTGACGGTCACTCGGCGAGGTTTCGAGTTGGCAAATGCCAATGGTCTTCCCTACTTGGCGGCGGTAGTGGGAACGTTGGAAAGCTGGCTGCTGTTCCAAAAAGGCAGGACCAAAGAGGCCATCAAAATTCTGCAAGACGCCGAGGCCGTGTTGCGGAACACCGACGACTTGATCACGTTGGGGAATATTCAATCGACGTATGGCCGGATTGCCTTGCGCGAAGGACGCTATGACCACGCGATGCGTTATTTCGAAGCGTCGATCGATCTTTTTGGAAGGCGCCACTCACTTGAAAGCTATTTAGCGCGGTCGCTTACCAACATGGCACAAGCGAAACGCTTTATGGCACTCCAGTTGCGGCGCAGCATCGATGCGCGGCATGCCCGATTACGCGCCGGCAAAGCATCTAGCGAGCAGATGGACAAACGGGGGCAGGCCGGGCAACTGGAGCGCATGCATGAGTTGCTTCGCAACGCGCAGGCAGATTTGGCCCGGGCAGATGTGATTTACAAACGGGCAGGTAATCATCACGGCGCGGGGAACGTGGATGTGAGCCTCGCACAGATCCATCTCGATTTGGGCGATCTGGACGAAGCTGAGAAGCGGGCCTCCGAGGCATTCGCGCTTGGCGCGCAAAAAACCGACTACTTACTGATGTGCCGCGCGCGCATCGTCGAAGCGATGGTTGCTAACGCGCGCTTTGAGGAGCAAATCGGCGAAGGAGAAGAGTTGAGCCGCTTTGCCCAGCTAGCGCATGATTGTGCAAAAGAAGCTGTTGATTTAGGCGAGCGCACGGAAAGTAGACGTTTGCAAGCACAATCGCACGTCTGTTTAGGCGTAACGCACGTAAACGGATTTTTCAACGACACGGATGCGGCGCGCGCGTGCTGCGATCGGGCAGAAGTGTTTCTCGAACACGACCGTCATGATGCCCTTTGGCAGGAAATTGAGCTGCTGCGTTCAAAAATTCTTCACGCAGGTATCGAGGATCCGAACCTGCGTGCTTGGTCGCAAGGTGAAATCGGGAACAAGTCGCTGCAAGATGTGGTGGCGGATTTTGAAGAGCTCGTCATCCGGCGCGTGTGGGAACACGAAGGACGCAAAGTCTCGCGGGTTGCGAACAAGCTTTCGGTTTCGCCGAAAAAAGTGCGGCGTGTGCTGCGCCATCTGGGGTTGATGAGCGAACAGCAGCTACGTGAAGAAGAAGCCGACTCGCTAGTATAGCCGGACGCCCCGAGGGCCTGGTTTGCGGGTCATGTGCACGGCGTCAATGAATTGGACGCTGTTGTTGCTAGACGTCATCAGCAGTGTATGCGTCCGGTAGCCTTCGCCAAAGAAGCGCACGCCGCGTAAAAGCGCGCCCTCGGTAACTCCGCAAGCGGCGAAGATGATGTGCGTACCCATTGCTAGATCGCCGGCGGTGTAGATCCGATTGGGGTTCTTAATACCCATGCGTGCAACGCGTTCTTCGAGTTCGGGTGTGTCGATAACCAGCCGCCCTACCATTTCGCCGTGCAGACAACGCATCGCCGCAGCCGCCAGGACGCCTTCTGGAGCGCCTCCAATTCCCATAACCGCATGCACACCATTGCCGCGAACGGCTACCGCGATAGCGGCCGAGAGATCGCCGTCACCGATTAGCCGGATTCGGGCGCCTTCGCGGCGAATATCTTCCACCAACTGGTTGTGTCTTGGGCGATCTAACACAATAATCGTGAGATCTTTTACATCCCGATCAAGACGGCGCGCGATCGATTTGAGGTTTTGCGAGACCGGTGCGTCAAGGTCGAGCGCGCCTCGGCAGGATGGACCAGCCACAATCTTTTCCATGTAGCAATCGGGCGCGTGTAGGAGCCCGCCCGGTTCAGACGCCGCAAGAACGGCAATCGCATTGGGCGCCCCGGTGGCGCAGAGATTGGTGCCTTCCAGAGGATCTACAGCAATGTCGACCCCCGGAAAATCGCGGCCATTTGAAGGCGTCATGCCGACACGTTCGCCGATATAAAGCATCGGGGCTTCGTCCCGCTCGCCTTCGCCGATGACGATATTGCCGTTAATTGGAACAGTTTCGAAGGCTTGCCGCATAGCCTGGACCGCAGCCTGATCTGAATGTTTGCGGTCACCAATGCCCATGGTTCGGGCGCTCGCAACGGCTGCTTCTTCGACCACGCGAACAAAGTGCGAGGCGAGGTCGCGTTCCAGATTTGTTTCTACGTCAGATGAATTTATTGTTACGGGCGACATGGCGCGTAGTCTTTCATAATGGTCCCGTCAAGACGGACGTGACCGCTTCTCACTGTACAGTAGTGGTTTGTTACTCCTATGAAATCCTCCGTGTCAGCGGTTCACAAAAGTACTAAGGCGCACCGCGCAGAAGTTCCCCTCAGCACAAACAAGCACTTGATTCGCTGGGTGGAAAAAATGGCCGATTTAACTAAACCTGCGGCGATTCACTGGGTGGACGGTTCCGAAGAGGAAAACGAGGCGTTGTGCGCCGAAATGATTGCCAGTGGAACCTTCATCAAGCTGAACCAAAAGCTGTGGCCGAATTGCTACTATGCTCGCTCCGATGCGCGCGACGTAGCGCGAGTGGAAGACCGAACGTTCATCTGCTCATTATCAAAAGAGAACGCTGGACCGACCAACAACTGGGTGAACCCGTTCGAGATGCGCCGAAAGCTGAAATCGTTATTTCGAGGCTGCATGCGCGGACGAACGATGTACGTGCTGCCGTTTAGCATGGGACCGATCGATTCGCCGATGTCGCAAATCGGCGTTGAACTCACGGATTCACCTTACGTTGTGGTGAACATGCGGATCATGGCGCGCATTGGAATGCCGGTGTTCCGAGTAATAGACAAGGACACCAAGCGAGTCATTCCGTGCATGCATAGCGTCGGCGTGCCCTTGAGTCCGGGGCAAAAAGACGTTCCGTGGCCCTGCAATCCGGAAAAGTACATCGTGCATTTCCCCGAGACGCGCGAAATTTGGTCGTTCGGTTCCGGGTACGGTGGTAACGCACTGCTCGGGAAAAAATGCTTCGCGCTGCGTATCGCGTCGAATATCGCGCGCGATGAGGGATGGATGGCGGAGCACATGCTGATTGTCGGCGTGGAAGATCCGAACGGCGAGAAGACTTACGTCGCCGGAGCATTTCCGAGCGCGTGCGGGAAAACTAATTTCGCCATGATGATTCCGCCCAAGGGTTTTGACGGTTGGAAAGTTTGGACGGTCGGAGACGATATCGCGTGGATAAAACCGGATGCGAGCGGGCAATTCCGCGCTATCAATCCTGAGGCCGGATTCTTCGGTGTGGCGCCGGGCACATCGCCGAAAACAAATCCGAACGCGATCGCAACTCTTTCCAAGAACACAATCTTCACGAACGTGGCGCTCACACCCGACGGAGGCGTATGGTGGGAAGGCTTGACGGAAGAGCCCCCGGCGGAGTGCCTCGATTGGCAGGGAAACAAATGGACTCCCGCAATCGGCAAAGAAACCGGCAGGAAAGCCGCGCATCCAAACGCGCGCTTTACCGCGCCGGCCTCGCAGTGCCCGTCAATCGATCCGGCGTGGGAAGATCCGGATGGCGTGCCCATCAGCGCTCTCATTTTTGGCGGCCGCCGTGCGAATACTATACCGCTCGTCTACCAAGCATTCAATTGGAGCGCCGGCGTCTATGTAGGAGCAACCATGGGATCTGAAACCACTGCTGCTGCTGCGGGAGCCGTCGGCAGGGTGCGCCGCGATCCGATGGCGATGCTGCCGTTTTGCGGTTATCACATGGGCGATTACTTCCGGCATTGGCTCACGATGCAGCGCTCGCTCAGTTTCACGCCGCGCATTTTTCACGTGAATTGGTTCCGCAAGGATGCGGACGGACATTTTATCTGGCCCGGTTTCAGCCAAAACATGCGAGTTCTGAAGTGGATCGTTGACCGCGTACATGGGCGCGTCCCGGGTAAAGAAACTCCTATCGGCTGGGTTCCGCGATACGAAGATATCGACTGGAACGGACTGGACTTTGCGGATGAGAAATTCGCCGAATTGCAGTCTTTCGACCGGCGCGCATGGCGAGGCGAAGTGATTGGTCATGAGGAGCTATTTATCGACCTACACGACCACTTACCGCCAGAGATGGTTTACGAGCGAGAGCTGCTTATTTGCAGATTGTAAGTTCGTTAGGCATTAGCGAGCGGTTAGGACCATCCCGTTTACGAACCCGAATTTGCCATGGACATTAAGCCGCTTCACCGTGTCCGTAGATCCGTTTACCTTGACGTTAATCGTGTCAGCAGTTATTTGAACAATTAACCTATAGGTTTCGCCGACGTTTACAGCGGTTTCCGAGCGATCTTCTTTGCGCTCCTTTCCATCAACAAAAACTTTTCTGCTTAAATGATGGGGATCGAGCGCATATAAGATCTTATTGTCTTCGTCCCTGTAGTCGCCTACAAACTCATATCTCTTGATTTTTTCTTTCAAGAAGGCCTTTGGGTCACGAAGCAATATGAAGGTGAACGTTCCCTCGTCTTTTTTCAAAAAGCTGAATCCCTTTTCGTCATAGACCCACCAGTGTTTCTCATCGACATAGTTCCAGGATTTTCCGTTCTGGAAAAGCTTTTCCGGAGTAGAAATACCGTCGTCCGCAACTACTGGCGATGGAAGCGTCACGGCGTACACTTCTTCTTTGCCCGAAATGATAGTGAAGCCTTGCTGGTCGGGCAAACGTCCTTCGGCTGATGCTCTTATGACGTAATCTCCTGGCGGCAAGAGCACTTCCTGCCCGTTTTGCAACTGTGTCTCACGTTGTTCACCGTTGCGCTTGTAAGTGACGGTGGCATTGGCGGGCGTCACTCTCGCCACCAATTTGCCGAACGGCTTCAGTTGGTTGCCGATAACAGTTACGGTCTGTCCGGCTGCTATCTGCTCGTGGTGTTCAACCTGATCCACATAGTTCTGTTTTTTAAGCGTAATCGTGTGGTGACTTGCGGGTGAGATCTCCGTCTTGAACACTCCGGAGCTGTCCGTCGTCCCAAGACTTGTTCCGTCGAGCCAGACCTCCGTGCCCGCGGGAGCGGACTGGACAACAAGACTTGCCATGTGGAGCACACGATTCAGCGTAAACGGCATAGTCACGGAAGTCGTATCGCCACTTTTTAACTCCATAATTTGCTCAGCCGCCGGTTCGTAGTCGTCGGCTCTGACCAAGACGCGATATTTTCCGGGAGGCAGCGAACCGGAACGCGTCCCGCTCACGAGCGGCTTCCAATCGCGGCCGTTCAAGACGACCATTCCGTCCGGAACGTTAGAAGTAATTGTGAACGGAATTCTTTCAACGGCGCCGCTCAGCGTTACGGTCACGGCTGGCAAGGGCGAAAAGTCGATTCCTACAGCATGCGGTTTGGCCCGTCCATCGTCAACGATGTACCGCAAACTCCCTTGGCGCGAAAGTTTGAGTTTTTCACCCTCCGGCGGAATAGGTTTTAATGCTTGCCCCTCAATTCCACCCTTCAGATTTGCAGTTCCATAGACAATCGCGCTAGACCCTAAGGAACTTACTACTATCCCTGGAACTGCGCCTTTCGGAGGAGATGCTAGTGTCAAAACCTCTCGCGGTTTTACTTCGAATGAAAATCCAAACACCCGCCTATTGCCGGCGTCGAGAACGTCAACTTGGTGTGGACCGGGTTGAATATCGTCCTTGGTGACGCTTCCCTCCTGCAGGATGATCGGCGGGGCTTGATCGAAAACCAGTTTCCCGCCGCCAAGATCTGAATTGATTCGCATTTCGGGTAAAGCCGGCTGAAGGTTGAAAGTTACAGTAAACGGCTTGGTTGCAGTACTCGGAACCGCGATGTTACGCGAATCGCTAATAAAACCATCAGCTTCAGCTTCCACCCGCATTGAAGTGCCCGGTTTAAGCGTAAGGGGACTACTCACGGTCTTGCCATTGCTCAAATAGTGAGTGCCCGGCGCGTTAGAGCTTAGAGAGACCGAAATGTCTATGGGCTTGAGCTGCGTGTCTGTCGATGTGCCGGTTTTTTTTAGCTTGGCGACAATCAGCGCGGCAGCGATTAAAGCTATTGCCGCGACAACTACGCCGACCAAAAGCCGTTTTCTTTGCTCATCCGGAGCACGTGTCACCGCCGATGAGGGAGCCGGAACATCCTTTGCCTGGGGCTTTGCAACTGCAGGTTTCGGCGTTTCAGCTTTCGCAGCCGGCGCGTGGAGTGGCTCCGCCGATACGGCCGGCGGCTTGACTGGAGGCTTAACGGGAGGATGAGCCACGGGAGGTGGCGGCGGCATCAGCAGCGTCTCTGCTCCCGCGGACACCGGCTCCGCTGTCGGCGGAAGCGGCTCTTTCTTGCGGTTATCCGAAACAGCGCCCCGCAAAGTATGTTGTAACTGGACTAGACGGCTTTCATTGGGGAACGCCTGTAGCGCCTGTTCGGCTTTGGCAAGAGCGGCCTCAAGACTTCCCGCGGCTTGAAGATTCCGCGCCTCCAATAAATAATTACTGACAGCTTCCTGACGCCGGTAGTCGGCGATCAGCGAAGTCAGGCTGCGCGCTACGGGATCGGAAGGTTCAAGCTCCAACACTTCCTTAACCAGCGGTTCCGCGGCACGCCAATCGGACGACATCAAGTCGCGAGCTCGTTGGAGAAGCGCGCCCAGCAAAGCCGCACGCGCCGTGGAACTGCGCTCATCCAAACGCTCCGCGTTGCGTAGAACTTCAATACCGTCTTCAAATCGATTGGCGGCAATCAGCTTTTGGCCTTCTTGCAGCAGAGCGTTTGCCTGTTCGCTACGCCGAAGAGCTTGTTCCCCAAGCGAATCAAGACCGCGAAGCTCCTGATCGTCCGGGAACTCGGCCAGCGCCTGTTTTACAACCTCGCGCGCTTTCGAATACTCGCCGGCGCCGAAATGCCTATCGATTCGCTCAACCCAACGCGCTTTCGCCTCTTCGGTGACCTGCTCGTCCCGGCGGCGCGCCAAACGCTGCATTTCAAAATCCAGCCCCGGATAGAGCGGATAAATATTGCGAAGGATGTCCCACTGTCCGGCGGCATCATTCAATTGTCCGCGCTCTTCATACTGCCGTGCGCGATTCACGATGGAATTCACCAAGTCGCGCCGGTCTTTGATGAGTTTCAAGGACTGCTTAAAGTGAACTTCGGCCGGATACTTCTCGACGGCTTCCTGAACGATGTTGTACTTCTTGTCAAGATCGGGCTCGGATTCGACGCGGCGGCTGATTTCGGCAATGGCGGCAGATTGCTCCTGCCGTTGTGCCTCCTCCACTTCAATTTTCAGGGCTTGAAAAAGTGGGTCGCCCGGATGCTTGTCGAGAAAGTCCTCACAGATTTCCAACGCTTTCGCGAAGTTCTTATCCGTCAGGTGCTTTCGGCCCTCTGCGTAGGTGCTTCGCGCGGCATCGCGTTCGGAGCGAATCTGGTTATAGAGGCTTTGGTATTGAGCGTCGCGCTCAGGCGTAGTGGATTTTGGCCCAGAGCGATTGATTTCGAGAAGCCGTTCCAGCTTGCTTAACGCTGTACTGATTTCGCCGCTGCGATAGGATACTAGAGCGGCATCGTAGAGCTTCTGTTTCTCTTCGCGGGCTTTGGAAAGTTCTTGCTCAGTGCGCTCGACGCGAGAAAGTAATTCGCGCGCACGCGGATCGGAACTGTTGACTTTGAGGATTTCCTCCAATCCCTGCCGCGCGCGCCGATAATCCTCGTTATCAAGGTGCTGCGCGACTACACGAAACCAATTGTCAATCTGCTTTTGACCGCGCTGCCGCTCGATTTGATTTCGAAGCGTAGTCGCGTCCGCATTGTTTGGATCCAGATTGAGAACATCCTGGATCTTTTGCAGTGCGAGCGGGTATTCATCCTCCTCCATACGCGTTCGCGCACTATCGAGCAACTGACGAATCGTTTTGTTCCGTATAGATTGGTCGAGTTGAATCCGCAAGGCGGACATTTCCGGGTCCATGTGACCTTCGGATTCAAGCTCCGTCAGGATTTCCGTCGCGAACTGGTAGTCGCCTTCGGATTGCGCTTTTTTGACGCGCTCCAGACGCGGCTGGATCTTGGTGCGATCAAAGCGTTCAATGGGCTCGTTGTGAAGCGCTTTCTGCAAAGTTTCCGCCAGCTCTTTCGCGCTCGAAAACCGATGCCAAGGCTGCTTGGCCATGGCCTTGTGAACAGTCCGGCTGACAAGCTGATTTACCCCCTGGTTAATCTCGGATGCCGGAGGCGGAATATGGCTGCGGATGGCCTCAAACATTTCGCCCTCATTGCGTCGCGAGAAAGGCTTGCGGCCGGTCAACGCCTCGTAGCAGACGACGCCCAGGGCGAAAATATCCGATAGCGGCGTGGCCGGCTTGCCATCAATCTGTTCGGGAGCCATATACAGGGGCGTGCCCTTCAGGCCAGTCACCGTACGAGCGTCGGCCAGATGGACGACTCCGAAATCGATGATTTTCACCGTGTCGTCGTCCATCACAAAAATGTTGCTGGGCTTGATATCCCGATGGACGAGTCCCTGGTCATGGGCTGCTTGCAATCCGCGGCAGGCTTGGCAGATGATCTCGGTGGTTCGCTCTACAGTCAGGCGCTGATTGGCCGTTTTAATGAGCTGTTCCAAGGTCGTACCGGGCAGTAGCGGCATTACAAAAAAGGGCTTGCGATGGCCATTTTCCGCATAGTCCCCGGTGTCTAAGATGTCGACGATGTTCGGGTGACTGATGCGAGCCAAAACGTTCCACTCGCGCTCGAAAAGCTCAAGCGCCGCCGGGTCGACCTCTCCCGAGATCGTTTTGAGGGCTACAAAGCGCCGTGTCCGATTGTCATAGGCTTTATACACAACGCCCATGCCGCCGCGGCCAATGGCCGGGTCTTTAATTTCATACCGTTCGCTCACCCTGGGGAGTGGCGGCGTGGGAATGTTATCCATCGCAAACGCAGGGGGAATGCCTTCGATTCTACTCAGTTTTTGTTAACCCGTGCACAAATTCCGTTAGCAAACCGAGGGCCTAGCCTGTGGGGCCTATATCATTAGCGCGGTAAATAGTTACTTATAACTATATTAAGGACAGTTTAATGTAGAGTTCAGGACTCCTTCACGTTGGGTCTGCCAAGATACTCACTGAGAGCACGGAAGTGCTATCAGAAAACTATTAGGAGATATTCTCGAATGAAGAAGATCATGATCGCCGCCCTGGGCCTTTCGATGCTTTCCGGTACGTTTGCGTTCGCGCAGAACACCTCGACCGGTAGCACGGACACAATGAAGAGCACCAAGAAGAGCAAGAAGAAAAAGAGCAAGAGCACTGACACTGCTACATCGACCTCGACCAGCAAGTAACCTTTTGGTTCTGTTGAGTTAGTCGTAGAGTTTCATGCGGCCCCAACGCTCCGGTGTTGGGGCCGCATTTTGCTTTATAGGCGCACTTCTGCGCTCCCGTTCCGCCCTTCCGTTGCGATTAGAGTATCCTCATGAACGTGCAGGGCTATCAAACCATTTTCTTAGGCGGCGGTATGGTGGCGGGCTACGCCGTCAAGGAGTTAGCTGCCACGGGCGTGAAGGCAGGGGAATTTGGGATCATTTCCGATGATACTGCCCTTCCTTATGAAAGACCTCCGCTGTCGAAGAGTTTCCTGGCCGGAAAAGACGACGAGCGCAGCGTATTAATCAATCCTGAGGAGTTCTACAAGGACCACAATATCGGCGTTCATTTGAACGTTCAAATTGAGCGAATCGATCTTCCCGGCAAGCGGTTGCTTGGCAGTGGCCAGGAATTCCGTTTCACACGGCTAATTCTCGCGACGGGTGCGCGGCCGCGAACCCTCAACGTTCCCGGCGCAGAAAGCGACAGTGTTCTTTACCTGCGCGCGTTGAGCGATTCAGCCAAGTTGCGGGATCGTTTGAAGAGCGCCCAAAAGGTGGTAGTCATCGGCAGCGGCTTTATTGGAATGGAGGTCGCATCGCAGAGTGCCCAGCAGGGACGCGACACGACGATGGTCTTCCCGGACGAACGCGTGTGGAAGAGCTTCTTTACACCCGAAATGTCGCAGTTCTTCCAAAAGTACTACGAGGATCGCGGTGTCCACTTGGCGTCAAACGCCAGCGTCACAGCCATTAATGGCGGATCTGTATCGCTATCGACTGGAAAAAAGCTGGACGCGGACTTGATTGTTGCGGGCGTCGGGGCTTCGCCCGTGACAGAAATTGCGCAGTCCGCTGGCATACAGGTCGAGAACGGAATTGTTGTCAACGAATTTTTGGAGACGGCAACGGCCAACGTCTACGCCGCCGGCGACGTGGCGAATTACCAGGATGTGATTTTTGAGAAGCGGCGGCGCGTCGAGCACTGGGACAACGCTGTAAAACAAGGACAGTACTTGGCGCGGCGTTTATCTGGCCAAACGGATCGCTTCGAGAATATTCCCTACTTCTTTTCAGACGTCTTCGATTTGTCTTATGAATTCTGGGGTGACACAGCGGGCGCCGAGCACACTGAATATCGAGGCGATCTGCATTCCAACAGCTTCAGCGCATGGTGGCTGAAAGGGCAAAAGGTCGTGGCGGCTTTCGCGATGAACCGGCCTGACAGCGAGCGCGAAGCCGCGAGCCAGCTTCAATCCGTCCCGAAATAGGATCCTTCCAAGGAGGGAGTTGAGCAGACGGAACTGCCGGACTGAAAGACTTTTCCGGGACGGCCACGCACTTCTTTGTCGCAGATGTAATTGCTGCGACATTAGCGCGCCGCGATCCCACGCAAACGAAAATCAAACGAAAACAAAAACACCCAAACGTCGCGATCTTGAGCCGGCGTTCCGGATCGGATATTTCGAAAGCGCGCTCGTCATGCGCTAACGGACTCGATGCTCTTGTGGGACTGATCGGTTATCAGCGCGCGGTTTAATGACGGGCTGCCCAGCGTGTAACTCCTAGAAACTCCTAGATCCCGTATCGTCGTTCTGGCCACCGAAGATTAGACGCGCCCTGCGTCGTTCTAAAGAGTTCTGTTGATGCGTGAAGACCGCAGATGGAAGGTAGGGCGCCGTTGCCGCCTCAAAAGGCACAGCATCGGATTCTTTCAGGCAGCAAATCGATGACAATTCAGTGTCCTCGTCGCCCATCTCTTTGTAAGCCGTTGGAATTCAGCGCGTTGCGGCGGAACGCGCCTATGGTTTCCGAATTGCCCTATGGGTAGTGGAACAACACCCCAAGGAGAAACAACAAAATGCGTTCAACTATTCTTCGAAAATTGGCCTACCCTGCGCTATTGGCGCTGGTTCTTTCGCCGCTCGCCTTCTCGGCCGTTAGCGCAAAGAGCACTATTCTTACCGAAGCTCGCATGCCGGATCCCAAGGCGGAGGCCAATAGCTTACTCAGCGAGATCAAATGGCTTAGCGGAACATTGACAACCCACGCCACCACTCTCGAATCGTACCGAGGCCAACCCAAGTTGAGCTGGCAAACTCATGCGGATCAATTGACCTTGGCGCGCCACCAGATTAATGAAATTGGCAAACGGCTCGATCGCTTGCAGGACATCAAGTACCAAACCGAGCCGTGGCAACAGCAAGCAATTGAACAAATTGTGCCTGTGGCCGCCGAAGTAGCGGACCATACGCAATCGGCGATTCTGCACCTGAATGAGAATCGCGGATATCTGCTCGCTCCCGTTTACGCCGACCATCTGACGTCCATTTCGGAGAGCTCCGTCGAATTAAAGGACTCCGTGGATGCCTTTTTGGAATACGGCGACACGTCGGAGAAGCTCGATCGTATGCAGCAAAAGCTGGATCGGCTTCAGGACAGAATCGGCCTCTCGGAATCGTAATTAGCGATTGCCTGGAGCCTTGCTCGCCCTGTGCGATGCAGAGGATCTCGGGTGGCAGTGTTTCGGAGGCGCTGCCACTCCGAGTTCCTCTTTTTTGGAACCCACTTCTAATTGCGCTGGATGGCGTTGCGCCAAAGGTGGCCTATAGCTTCATTTCGTCGAGTTGAATGGAGGGCAGGAGGTTTTATGACAATGGAAAGCCGCGCGGCCGCCACAACGGCGTTCGTCATTAACAGCCCATTCGATTCGGCATTACCTCAGATCCGCCGGGCCATTGGCGCGTGCCAACTTTCTATCGCTGGCGAAATTGATGCATCGCAGCGAGTTAAACGCGCGCTCGAAATTTACGTGCCTCCATGCCGAGTGTTGCTCGTCGATAGTCCAGCATTCATGCTCGAAACCACCGCAATCGACCGAGCATCCGGCATCTTCATACCTCTGCACGTCGTCGTTTCCGGAGCAGGCAATCGTACGCTCATCCACATACTGAGTGCCGAACATATTCAGTCCAGCAATCTGCCTATAGGAGTCAGGGCGCCCATACTGGATCTTCAGCGCCAGGTTGTACGCGGCCTACTGAGAATTGCGGAAAGGATGCGCAATATTTATGAACTCGCGGATCGAGGCCAGGATCATTCAAAGGCGGAACCCGTCGATGGCTTTGAAGCCGCATCACCGGTGGTAAAGGGGTAATCTGAAAAAATTGTCTCGAAGAGACAACATGCAACGGAAGGATCTCCTGCGGGTGCTTGGCTTGATCGCACTCACGATCGGCATCAGTGCGCTGCATTCGCTGACACCCGATTCGATGGTCCAGCTGCACTACCTTATCCAGCGGCTGTTCTATGTCCCTGTAGTCTGCGCGGGCCTTTATTATGGATGGCGCGGTGGCCTCTTGGCTGCATTTCTGGCAGGTTTCGCGTATTTGCCCCAAATCCTGGCTACCTCAAAGCTGCATCCCAGCTACTCAGTCAATCAATATGCCGAAGTGTTTCTATTTTGTGTCGCCGGGGTCGCTGCCGGTCTGCTCGCCGACCGGGAACGCAGGCAGAAGAAAACTCTGCAACAGACGGCCGAACAGCTATCGCGCGTTTATGGAGAACTGCAGGATAACTTCGAGCGCATGAAACGGGCTGAGCGCCTGTACGCACTGGGCCAGTTATCGGCCGGACTCGCTCACGAGATTCGAAACCCGTTAGCCAGTATTGAAGGCGCAGCGGGAGTTCTGCTTCGCGAACCTCCGTCGGAAGAACGCAGGGTTGAATTCCTGCAGATCATTCAGAAGGAATGCCGGCGCTTGAATCGATTGCTGACGAACTTCTTAAGCTTTGCGAAGCCACGAGAGCCGGAATTCGCAAGTATACGTGTCGATCAGATTCTGGATTCCGTGATCGCGCTGACCGAGCATGCCACACGAAGCAATCGCATTGTATTTAGAAAAGAAGTTGCCGGCGATCTGAATGAGTTTGAATGCGATTCCGAGCAGGTTACTCAAATTCTGTTGAATCTCACGATAAATGCCATTCAGGCAATGCCCGAAGGAGGTGAAATCTTGCTGGCCGCCCGGCGCCAAGATGGCAACGCTGTCATCGAAGTAAAGGACGAAGGTACTGGCATTAGTGAAAAGGACTTAGAAAAGATTTTCGATCCATTTTTCACAACGAAAGAATCCGGGACTGGTCTTGGATTGCCGGTGGCGCATCAGATTGCAGCAAGGCAGGGCGGCGTTTTGACCGCGGCGAGGAACCTCGACAAAGGCATGACGTTTTCTTTAGAAGTTCCGCTGTCGCGCGAGAAGATACAGCAATGACCAATCGCGTTTTGGTGGTGGATGACGATGAGAGTCTGCGGCGAGTCACGCAAGTACAGCTAGAACAAGCAGGATTCAAAATAACCACGGCGGCCGATGCCACCGAAGCGCTAGCCATTCTTCAAAAATCGCCGTTCGATCTGGTGATTACAGACTTGAAGATGCCCGGAATCTCGGGCATTGAGTTGTTGCGGCGAATACGCACAGACTACCCGGACGTGCTGGTCGTAATGCTAACCGCATTCGGCACGGTTGAAAGCGCCGTGGAGGCGATGAAAGCGGGCGCGTACGATTATCTGACAAAGCCGGTCCATCCCGACGAATTGGAACTTGTTGCGCGCCGGTCTCTCGAACATCTGCACTTGATCGAAGAGAACCGCACGCTCCGTAGCAGTCTGGATGCAAAGTACGGGTTTGAGAACATCATCGGGCAGTCTAATTCTTTGCTTTACGTCCTGGATATGGCGGCAAGGGCCGCGCAGACGGATGCAACGGTCCTGATTCATGGCGAAACGGGAACGGGGAAGGAACTGCTTGCCAAGGGTGTTCATTTCAACAGCGCGCGGCGA